>MTBK01192402.1_pt1 | contig 50265 bp, 62 predicted proteins | sample 1535981 | NCBI WGS metagenome assembly MTBK01 (sample SAMN06109225, study PRJNA356200) | anaerobic digester metagenome | isolation source: biogas reactors fed with pig manure or primary and secondary sludge | place: Spain | collected 2016-06-30
CCGCCACGCACCTCGACGCCGGCGATATTCTCCTCCACCCAGCTCTTCGACTTCTCCACGCCCTTCCGGTCCATCTCATCCGGCGGGCCCGCGAGGAGGACGAGCGCCCGCTCCGCCGACGAGTAGTCGCATGGCAGGGTCAGGCGCCCGAGCATGGCCCGCCTGACCAGGTTGATTATCTTTGCCGACTTATCCTCTCCGGTCAGCACCTCCTCGGTCTTATCCTTCTTGCGCAGGATGCCCGAGAGGAACCCCTGGGACTGTTTCACGCGAGGGGCGACCTTCTCGCTTATGGCGTATCCGACGGAGGTGATACCACCTCCACGCAGGGTGTTGATGATCTCACTTGAATCCACGACCATCTCACCGACACCCGCCTTGCTGACCTCACCTGCGCGGAAAAGCACGCCAAACCGGCGGACGATCTCATCATTCAGCCGGGTATAGGCATCCTTGACGCTCTCACCCTCGTTCTTCCAGGCGCTGTTGTCAAAAATAAACGTATTGTCCGTCTCGTTCACCAGGGTGCTCAGCGAACGAGCCGCATTATATGAGTAGAGACGCCCTTCCTCGGGGGCGGGAAGGATACCGATCGCGTAGACCGGTTCCCGGTATATGCGCTTTAAGTGCCGGGCCAGGACCGGCGAGCCCCCGGAACCGGTTCCGCCGCCGAGACCGGCGACGATGACAAACGCATCGACATCGTGCGTACATCTCGTTCCGATGGCGCTGATGATGCTATCAATCTCATCGGCGGTAACCCGGGCCCCGGTTAAGTTATCGGTCCCGACACCATGGCCCTTAACCACAGTCTGCCCGATCAGGAGCCGATCCTTCAACTCGATATTTTTAAGCCCCATCAGATCGGTGCGTGCCGTATTTACAGCAATCGCACTGAAATTCTGGGTCTGCAGCCGTCTGTCCTGTTCTATGAACATATCGGCGACTTTGCCCCCGGCCTGACCGAACCCTACAAAGAAGACCTTCATTCGGTTTCACACCCTCATCGTGACTGATCAATAATATCGACGTTTATGTATAAAGACGTTATATACCATATACGCCAAAAACGTTCTTATATTTTCACGCGGTGTGGTGGGAAATGAAGATCTGCATTGTGGGGGGAGGTCTCTCGGGCCTGGTCTCGGCTCTCAACCTTGCCGGGGCACACCAGGTAAACCTCTTCGAACGAAGACCTGTTGCGGGCGGCTGCCTCGGTTCATACCGGATCGGCGACTACTGGATCGAGGAGTACTACCACCACTGTTTTTCCGGGGATGCCCGTCTTATCGCCCTCCTCGATACCCTGCAGGTGACCGGCCGGCTGGAATGGCTCCGGGGGTCCACCGGCTACTACGTCGACGGGGCCATCCACCCGCTCACAAGTCCGACCGAGATCCTGCGCTACCCTCACCTCACACTCACCGAGAAGGCCCGTCTCGGTCTCCTGACACTGCGATCCCGGCGGTTCGACGTCTCAGCCCTCGACGCCATCACCGCAAAAGACTTCATACTGGATAACCTCGGCCCCGGCATCTACTCATCGTTCTTTGAGCCGCTCTTAAAGAGCAAGTTCGGGGATCGAAAGGACGAGGTCTCCGCCGCCTGGCTCATATCCCGTATCGCGATCCGGTCTGACCGCGGCGCCGGGGGCGAACGCCTGGGCTACCTCCGGGGAGGCTTCCAGCACCTCATCACCCGGCTCCAGGAGGAGGTCGAGGGGTCTGGAGCCTCGGTCACGCTCGACTCCCCGGTGAGCGAGATCCGGCGGAATGCCGGCGGCTGGATCATTGACGGGGAGAGTTACGATATCGTCATATCGACGCTTCCCCCGCAGGTGACCGCCGAGATCGCCGGCGTTGACCTCGCCCCGGTTCCCTACCAGGGCGCCGCCTGCATGACACTCGCGCTCGACAGGGACGTCACCGACGGCATCTACTGGCTGAACATGAAGGATGCGGCCCCCTACGGCGCGGTGGTCTCGCACACCAACTTCGCGCCGCTCGCGTGGTACGGCGAACACATCGTCTACCTCGCCTCCTACTTCTCGGGCCGCCTCCCGGAGGACTACGGGCAGACGATGCTTGCGGACTTCTGCAGGCGGTTCTCCGTCGACGAGGAGGAGATACACTGGCACCGGTTCGCCATCGACCCCCACGCAGGCCCCATATACACAACCGGGCTTGGTGCCCGCCTCCCCTCATACGAGGAGCACGGGCTCTTCCTCGCCGGCATGTTCAGCCCCCCGAACTATCCGGAGCGGAGCATGAACGGGTCGGTCATCGCCGGGGAAGAGGTGGCAAAACGGGTTCTTGCGAGGCACCCTGATGGATGAGATCGAGGTGAGCGCTGTCCTCCCGGTCTACAACGACCGCGAAGCGCTTGAGGTCGCCATACCCCGGTCGCTTGAGGTGCTGGAGGAGATCGCGCCGGGGAGATTTGAACTGATCGTCGCCGAGGACGGGAGCACCGACGGGAGCACCGAACTCGCGAGGGAGTATGAGGCCCGGGATCCCCGGATTCGCCTGACGCATAGCGACGAGCGTCTCGGGCGGGGCCGGGCGCTCGTCCGTGCCTTTACCGGGGCGAGGGGCTCTATCGTCTGCTACTACGACGTCGATCTCGCAACCGATATTCAGCACCTCCATGAACTTATAGGGGCAATCCGCGAAGGCTTTGATATTGCAACAGGCTCCCGCCTACTCCCGGAGAGCGATATCACCCGGAGCAGCGGACGGGAGATCGCAAGTCGCGGATACAATACGCTTGTAAGGACAATCCTCAGGAGTTCGCTTTACGACCACCAGTGCGGGTTTAAGGGGTTCCGGCGTGACCGCCTCCTCGGCATCCTCCCGTCGGTCAGGGCCGAACACTGGTTCTGGGATACCGAGGTGCTCGTGCGGGCGCAGAAGACCGGCTACCGGGTATGCGAGTTTCCGGTGCGGTGGCGGCAGGGGCCGGGGACGACGGTGCGGAGAAAAGACGTCATCGAGATGGGATCGGCGGTAATGCGCCTCTGGTGGCACCTTCATGTGGAAAAAGATTAGCGCGATAGTCATCCCCACCCTGGTCGCGATCGGGATAATCGCCTTCATGCTCTACCGGGTATGGGATGACCTCCTGCTGACGCTTGAGCACGCTGTGCTCCCTTTCCTATTTGCCGCGGTCGGGATCTGCATCATCGCCTGGATCCTCAGGGGTTCTCGGTACCGGTTCATCCTCCGGGGGCTTGGTATCCCGGTGAGCCTCACCTTCTCGACCGCCTGCATCTTCATATCCCAGACGGCGAATCTCATAGTCCCAGCGCGGCTCGGAGACTTCGTGCGTATGCTCATACTCAAGCACGAGGACGACGCCACCTACTCGCAGGGGTTCTCGTCCATCGTCGTCGAGCGGGTCTTTGATGTCCTGATGATCGCAGTGCTCGGCGCCATCGCACTCCCGTTCGTCCTGGCGGTCCTCGCCGTCCCGGGCTGGTTTGTCACCATCATCGTCGTCCCGCTCATCGGGGGAGGAATTTTCTTTGTCCTCCTCATCTGGTCCGGCAGGATCGAGTCAGAGAACCGGATCATCGCCGCCGTCCGGAGGATGCTCGATGAGGTGAAGCAGGCCTCCCTCAACCCCCGGGCGCTCGCTGTGCTCAGCGGATCATCGCTCCTCATATGGACCGTCGATATACTGGTCTGCTTCGCGGTCGTCATGATGTTTCAGGCGCCGGTCCCGTTTGGCATCGTCGTCCTTGCGATCGTCATAGGAAACCTCGTAAAAGCGATCCCGGTCACCCCGGGCGGCGTGGGAACCTATGAACTCGCGCTCGCGCTGACCTTCGGGATTGCAGGCGTGCCGGCAGTAACGGCGACGCTGATCGCTGTCATCGACCACCTGGTCAAGAATATGGTCACGCTTGTCGGGGGCGTCTGGTCGATATACTACTTCGGCGATTGGTCGGTGGATCTCCTAAAGAAGGTCTTCAGTAAGGATCTCCAGAAGGAGGAGACGTTTGGCGGGTGAGATGATCCCCTCGGTGCTCTCCTGGCTTCTGGTCATTAAGGTGCTCCAACTCGGCACCTGGCCGGCGCTTGACCGCACCCTCGAAAAACTCGCGGCCGCCGCCGCATACCCGGCATCGATCCTCGCTTTCACCCTTCTCTCCTGGTACGGCGGGCTCCTCGGCCTCCCGGTCTGGCTCGCCCTCCTGCCGTTTGCAGGATCGATTATCTACGCGGGATCACGGGGATTCTACACGCGGGAGCGCCTGCGATCATCACTCCGCTGGGATGCCGCCTTCCTGATCCCTTTCCTCTTCATGCTCGAGGTGCGCTGGATCAACCCGACCATCTCCTACGCCGAGAAGTTCATGGATCACGCGTTCCTCGCGTCGATCATGCGCCACCCGGTCGTCCCGCCGCTTGACCCCTGGTACGCCGGCGGGACACTGGACGTCTACTACTACATCGGCTACTGGACGAACGGGGCGCTCGGTCTTGCATCCGGCGTGCCTTCGACGGTCACGTTCAACCTCGCCCTCCCGACCGTGCTCGGGCTTGCCGCGGTCTCGCTCTACGCCATCGGGCATCTCCTCCTGGACCGCCACAGGTGGCTCCCGGTGCTCTTCCTCCTCCTCCCTAACCCCTCCGCGGTCTACCTGATCCTCACCGGGGCCCCATGGCTGGATATACTCTGGGGGAGCACCCGGGCGATCGAGAACACCATCAACGAGTATCCCCTCTTCTCGATGCTCTGGGGCGACGTCCACCCGCATGTCATGGGGCTTTTCAACCAGGCCTTCCTGCTCTTCCTGCTGATCCTTGCCTATACGCGCTGGGAAGGCCTCTCGATGCGGGGGCGGGCAGTCCTCTGCGGGCTTGCCGCCCTCTCCCTCGGGTCGATGCCCGGCATCAACTCCTGGGATGTGCTGGTATACGCGCCGGCAACGCTGGTCTTCGGGCTCCTCATCTGGCGGCGCTACGGGAACCTCTCCCGGGATGAGGCGAGATCCTGGATGGTGCTTGCGACTGTGCCGCCGCTTGCGGTAGCCGCCTACCTCCCGTTCTACATCCAGTTAAACAGCCCCGGGATCGAGGGGATCGGGCTCGTCACTGCTCCCTCCGCCCCGGCAGAGTTCCTGCTTGTCCACGGGTTTTTCCTCGCGATCCTCATCGCCGCCTGCGCTCCCGATATACGGCGCCGCCCCTGCATCCTGCTCGCCGCGCTCCCGTTCGTGCTCGCCGGCTACCCGGCCGCGGCCATCGCTGTCGTCCCGCTGGTCTACATTGCTCTCCGCCGCCGGTTCACTGTCGCGGACACGCTCGCGATCCTCGGGCTCCTGATCATCATCGCTACCGAGTTCCTGTACCTAAAGGACAACATGGGCGAGGCCTACTTCCGGATGAACACGGTCTTCAAGTTCTACCTCCCGGCCTGGATACTGATGGGGACGGCATCCTCGATCATCATCGGGGAGCGGTTCCGGGGCATAGGGGTCGGCCGGCGACTGGAGAGAGCGCTCCCGGTGCTTGCTGTTGTGATCTTCCTTGTCACGCCCTTTGCGATCAACATCGACTTCGGCTACGAAGGCCGCACCCTCGATGGCGCGGCGTATCTTCGGGCATCGCACCCCGGGGATGCGGCAGCGATAGCGTTCCTCCGGGATCTTTCGGGCGACCACGTCATCGTCGAGGCCGAGGGCGGGGACTACACCTACTGCTCCCGGGTATCGACGTTCACCGGCATCCCGACGATCCTCGGTATGCCGTTTCATGAGTATATGTGGCGGGGAGAGGAGGGGCAGATCGGTGAGCGGAGGGGCGACGTGCGGGCGATATACGAGCAGCCGCTACGGTCAATCGACCTTTTGCAGGCGTACAACGCGACCCTGCTCTACGTGGGTGCCGAAGAGCGTGATCGCTACGCGGTCTCGCTCCCGACCGGGGCGCTCGAGATCATCTATGATTCCAGGGACGTTCAGATATACCGGATCCCGGCATAACACCGCCGGATCATGGACAGGAGCGCTCGGAGATTATCGGGCCGCGCCTCTGCCGGCGCAGCCAGATGACAAACCTTTATCTCTCGTCCTATTGACATAATAGAGCACATTCGATCAGCTACGCTACTGATGAATGATGACGGGGCGGAGACACCCGCCCCTGAAAGAGGTGAGTTATGGCAAAGGCATACGTGAAATTTGAGACTCCAGAGGAGATCCAGAATAAGGCTCTTGAAGCCCTTGAGGTAGCAAGAGATACCGGCAAGGTGAAGAAAGGGTCCAACGAGGCGACAAAGGCAGTAGAACGGAGCACCGCCCAGCTGGTTCTTATAGGATCGGATGTTGAGCCTGAGGAGATTGTAATGCATCTGCCGCCGCTCTGCGACGAGAAGCAGATCCCTTTTATCTATATAACGAAACAAAACGATATCGGATCTGCAAGCGGCCTTGAGGTCGGTTCGGCGGCCGCTGCTATCGTCAAACCAGGAAAAGCAAAGGATCTCGTCGAGGAGATCGCAAAGCAGATATCTGCTCTGAGAAAGTGAGGAGATAAGTATGGCAAGCGACGGAACGCCCGCAGAAGTTATCGAGATCGTCGGCCTCACCGGCATGCATGGCGAAGCCCAGCAGGTGAAGTGCCGGGTTCTTGATGGCCCGAATAAGGGGCGGATCATCACCCGCAACACCGTGGGCCCCATCAGGGAGGGAGACATCATCTCGCTGCTCGAGACCGAGCGTGAAGCCAAGAAACTCTCGAGGCGATGACGATGGTCGATAGGTACATCTGCAGTTTCTGTGGAGGGATCCTGGAACCCGGCACCGGCAAGATGTTTGTCAGGCGGGACGGGACTATATACTACTTCTGCAGCAGCAAGTGCCAGAATAACTACAGGCTCGGCCGGGTGCCGCGCCGCGTTCAGTGGACCGCGGCCGGACGGCGGGCCCGCGGCAAAGAGTGAGTGAGAATGGATCGCACGTTTGTTATGGTCAAACCAGATGGTGTCCAGCGCGGGCTCATCGGGGAGATCATCTCACGGTTTGAGGCAAAAGGGCTGAAACTTGCGGCGGCAAAACTCGAACACCTCCCCGAGGAGCGGGTTGTCGAGCAGTACCGGGAACACCTGGAAAAACCCTTCTTCCCCGGGCTTAAAGCCTATATCATGGGTGGACCCTGTTTCCTGATGGTCTGGGAGGGAAAAGAAGTGGTCGCGGTCGTCAGGATGATGATCGGCGCCACAAACCCTGCCGAAGCAGCCCCGGGTTCAATCCGCGGCGACTTTGGCCTTGATATCGGGCGGAACGTGGTCCACGCATCCGACTCGCCCACAAGCGCCATGCGCGAGATCGCTATCCACTTTGAGCCGGCCGGGCTGATCGATTACTCCAAGATCGACGAATCTGTCCTCTACGAGTGAGCGCCGGGGATAACTTCTTTTTTGGGGTCAGTCCTCCCTTCTGCGGTGAGACGAATGCACCCCCGAATAATGAGAGAGAGAGGGAACCCAATCATACCGGGTGCTTGAGGTAGAACGCGGGGTTGTGATCCCCGATCCGCTGAGAGCCCCGGGAGCCAGGCCTCAGGGTATGGAGAACTCCTGCAGACCGGCATTTTCCGAAAGAAAAGCTTTTGATTCTGCCGCAAAACCGCAAGTGCTAATAGCAAACCTGCTACATATCTGATCAACTCATGGCGGATCTCCTGAGTTTTGCGCTGCTGAGCTTCTCCTCGATCATAATCGTAGTAAACCCGCTCGCCGCCACCCTGATCTTCGTCTCCCTTACCGGCACGATGGACGGGGCATCAAAACTCAAGGTCGCGCGGGACTCAACTGAGTTTGCCCTGGTCATCCTCCTCATCTTCACCGTCGCCGGCGGATGGATCCTCCAGCTCTTCGGCATCTCCATCGAGGCGTTCCGGATCGCCGGCGGCCTTCTCCTCTTTGGCATCGGCATGGATATGGTCTATGCAAAGACGTCAAGGACGCAGATGACCGCGACCGAGAAGTACGAAGGCCAGGATGCAGACGATATCGCGGTCATGCCGCTTGCGATCCCGATGATCACGGGGCCAGGTGCCATAACATCCGCTATAGTGCTCATGAACGAGGCGGTTGCGATGGGGGTTGCCGCGATCGCCGTCGTCCCGGTGGCTGCCGTGACAGCCATAGGGATCACCTACACCATGATGCGCCACTCAGACGTTATCGTCCAGCGCATCGGCCAGCGGGAGTATCGCGCCGTCAACCGGCTGATGGGCATGCTCCTCATCGCTATATCAGTCCAGTTCATCATCATCGGGCTTCGGACGGCCTTTCCCATCCTCACCGGAGGTTCTGCATGAAACATAATCTATCACTCGCAGGAGCAGCCCTGATCAGCGGTTGCATAATTGTGGGCGGGATCCTCATCGGAGCGCTGACGTTCTCGGTCGAGATCCCGTTTGCCCCCTACATCATGATGATCCTGACCGCTCTCATCGTCTTCGGTGCCGCCATGCTCATCCTCTCCCGCAGGATCGGGAGTGGCCCGTCCCTGTGATGGCGCCTGCCCGGATAGCTGAGCAGGTCGCCGCAGCGGGAGCCCTTCTCATCCGGATCTCCTATAGCACCCTATCAGGCCAGATTATGCTCATCTTCACTTTCGGGCTTCACGAGTGACCTTTATCAGAGACTGCCCTCCAATTTACTGGATCAATGCGAGGAGACCAGCACGTCTATATCAGTCTCGCCACGGTCGGGCTCCTCATAGCCCCCTGGCTCACCGTCCTCGATCCGGTCCTGATCGCCGTCCTCCTCTTCGGCATCTTCGTGGGTTCACTTGCACCTGATGCGGACGCCGCCGATGCAGCGATCTTCAACGGTCGGTTTGGCAGGGTGAAGGGGAAACGCGGGCAGCTCGTGAACGGTCTTGCCGTTGTGCTCCCGATCTTTGGCTACACCATCAGGTACCTCATCTACTACCCGCTCTCGCTCGTCTTCACGCTCATCCTCCGGAAGAGCTACCGGCACCGGCACCGCGGGCTGCTCCACTCGCTCGCGGGCGTCGGGCTGACCGCCCTCCTCCTCTCAGGCTACCTGGCACTCATCCTCGCGTGGTCCGGGATCTCCCTCGCCCTCCTCCCTGCCTTTGGGGCTGCATTCCTTGCAGGATGCATCCTCCACCTCATCGAGGACTCATGCACCCCGGAGGGAATCGCCTGGCTCTACCCCTTCTCCCGGCGGCGCCTGGCAGGCCGCGTCCTGACATGGGGGAGCCTTGAGGTGCGCCCGACGGTCTTTGCCATAGTGCTCGCACTCGCCGCGGCCGCGATGCTAATCGCACCGTTTGTGACGGGTGCGAAGGCGGAGGAACTCGGGCTGCTCGCAGCAGGCATCGCTCTCCTCCTCTGGATCCTCTTCATACTCGCCTGCCGCGTGCGGCGCCTCTGACCGATACAATATCTATACGTATCCTGGCGATCAACGACTCTCTATGTATCGTCTCGTCTGCGTTCACTGTGCTGCTACCTACGCACCGGACCAGATCATATACACGTGCAACCGCTGCGGGCACCTGCTGGCCGTCGAGTACGACCTGGACGATATCGAGGTCTTCCGGGGCGAATGGGATCGCCGGCCCCTCTCGGTCTGGCGCTACCGCGAGATCCTCCCCGTGCGGGGCGAACCGATCTCTCTCCAGGAAGGTGGCACGCCGCTCTACCACTTAAAGGAGATCGGGAGAGAACTCGGCCTCCCCGAACTCTACGCCAAACATGAGGGCATGAACCCGACCGGCTCGTTCAAGGATCGGGGCATGACCGTGGGCGTCAGCATGGCGTGCCAGCTCGGGATGACGAGCGTCGCCTGTGCAAGCACCGGGAACACATCCGCGAGCCTTGCCGCATACGCGGCGAGAGGAGGAATCCCCTGCGTAGTCCTCCTGCCGGCGGGGAAGGTGGCCCTCGGCAAGGTCGCCCAGGCGCTGATGCATGGCGCACGGGTCATATCCATCCGCGGCAACTTCGACCGGGCGCTTGAGATGGTACACGAACTCTGTATCAGCCACGGCCTCTACCTCTTAAACTCGGTCAACCCCTACCGCCTGGAGGGGCAGAAGACGATCGGGTTTGAGGCGGTCGACCAGCTCGGCGATGTTCCCGATCGGTTTGTCCTCCCGGTCGGAAACGCAGGAAACATCTCCGCGGTCTACAAGGGGCTCCGGGAGCTTGAGGCGCTCGGGCTCATCGACCGGCTGCCTATGATGACCGGGATCCAGGCGGCCGGCTCACAGCCGGTGGTAAAAGCGATAGAAGAGAACCTCGATGTACTGATCCCTGAACCGGAGCCCGAGACCGTCGCGACCGCCATCCGGATCGGCGCCCCGGTGAACGCCGAGAAGGCGCTCGTCGCCATCCGCGCAACCGGCGGGACGGCGGCGGCCGTGACCGACGACGAGATCCTCTGCATGCAGCGCGACCTTGCGCGTATGGAGGGGATCGGGGTCGAACCTGCCTCTGCGGCCTCGGTCGCCGGGATACGGAAACTTGCCGAGGAGGGGTCGATCGATAGAGACGAGCGGATAGTCTGTGTGGTGACCGGTCATCTCCTGAAGGATCCCGAAACAGTGGTACGACAATGCGAACCTCCACTCGAGATCGACGCAGATCTGCACTCCTTGCTCTCTGCCTTGCGCTTATAGCCCTCAGCGTCCCGGTGTCAGCGGAGGAGGCGATCTTCCAGGTGCTCCCCGGCGGCACCGCTTACGAGGCGTCGGTCCGGGTCACGGCGGGCGAGTATACGTTCTGGAGTCCGGGGGTTCTGGGGGAGCGGGTTCCGCTCCAGGTCGAGGATATCGAGGTGCTCGGTCCCGAAGGCCCGGTCGAGTACCGAGACAGGGGCAGGGGTGCCATCACCTTCCCGGAGGGCAACTACACCATCTCCTACCGCGCCCCCCTGCGGGACAACCACTTTGTGGCGGCCTTCGATGAGCCGTATTCTGTAAAGCTCATCCTCCCCCCCGGGCTTGACGTCAAAAACCCGCTCCTCGGTATGGTCACCCGCGGCGCTGTCACCTCCCCGGGACCGAACGGGACACTGGAGATCGCCTGGAACCAATTAAAGGTCGTGGAGGTCCGGTTCTACACACCGGAGCGTGAGATCCTGCTCACCACCTTTGGCACCATATGGCTCTCGGTCGCTATCATCCTGCTCCTTCCCTTCGCCGTCTCATGGAGGAGGGGGCACCGGTGATCGAGGTCATCGCTGCCTCGTTCCTGATCGGGCTCTCCGGGGCCGCATCCCCGGGCCCCATGACCGCCTCGGTCCTCGGCCTTGGAGCGCGTCGTCCGGGGCCGTTCGTCGCCGGGTTGATCGCGGGCCACGGCATCCCGGAGGCGGCCATGGTTGCGGCCATAGCTCTCGGCGTGCGCGATATCCCGTACATCAACCTCGTTGCGATCTCAGGATCGGTTGTCCTGGTTGCATTCGGTATAATGCAGTTCCTCCGCGCTGATAATGCCGCCGCCGCGAGTGAAGAGACCAGGATGCCGTTTGCCATCGGGGTGGTCTGCACCCTCGGCAACCCCTACTGGTGGGTCTGGTGGCTCACGTTCGGTGTTGGGTTTCTCGCGCTCCATCCATCATTCATCGCGTTCTACGTCGGGCATATCGGTGCAGATATCGCCTGGCTCGGGCTCCTCGCAGTCGCGGTCTCACGGGGGGCAAACATCATCGGGCCGCATTACAAAAGGGTGGTGCAGGCGAGCGGACTTGCCATGGTGCTCTTCGGGCTGTACTTCGCCGTGACGATCTTTCTGGCCTGAGGGGGCGGTGGTCACCGCCTTCCGGAGCCCCTCATGCATCTCCGCGTGTGGTGGCGATAGATCATCACGCACCCGTAAGATGCGGCAAAATGGCCCACAAAGACCACCCCGGGCGGAGAGGACGGTCCTACAGTACAGCCAGGCAGGATATTCAGACTTATTAGTACAAGAAGAAACATTCATATCACCAAATCGACAACAGAAAGAGTATGATGAGATTCCCGGTAAGCCGCCTCTTCTGCCTTGCCCTCATGCTCATGATCATCCCGGTCGCAGCATTCGGCGCCCCGGTAACCCGGAGCCTCTCCACAGCTGAGCCCGGCGCCGGCGAGGTATTCACCGTCACCCTCTCAATCGAGGGCATGCCACTCGGCGGGGTGGCTGAGACCCTGCCGGACGGCTACACCTTCATGGGAACCGACCACCCGGACGACCACACCCTCGCCCGGGGGCAGAAGATCGCGTTTGTGGTTGCAGACGAGGCCACGATCACATACTCGGTTCAGGCCCCCGCCTCAGGGAGCGGGGATATAACCGGGACGTGGGAGGACTTCATGACAGAATCCCACGGCGAGATCCCCGCATCACGCGTCGCGGTGGACGGCATCGATCTCCCGGGGGCAGGCAGCACCCCTGCACCCACGGAGGTTCAGGCAGGCTCGACCTGCACCCTCCTCGTAGCGGCTGCCGGCCTTCTCCTCGCGGCATACCGGGGTGGTCGGCGATGAACCGCCTCCTCCTGCTCACCGTCACGCTCCTCCTCCTCGCGGGCACAGCCTCTGCCGCCGGCATCCCCGGAGACGCGGATGGTGATGGGATCCTCGATGAGCGCGAGTACACTACCGCGGCCCTCACATACCTTGTCGGCGAAGGAGACCACACCCGGACCGATATCCAGGACGCTGCCTGGGTTCTCACCCGCTGGGACGGACGCGCCCTCGATATCACCGACTCCTCAGGCCAGACCCTGACCCTCACCCGTCCCCTGCGCCGGGTGGTGGTCTTCAGCGGTGAAGCCCTGGAGACGCTCAGGTCGATCGGGTTTGATATGGATAAGGTCGTGGCCGTCGACAAATACAGCCACGCGAAGACCACCTTCTTCCCGGAATGCGCCGGGAAGGCGAACGTCGGATCGTGGCTGTCCCCGGATATGGAGCGGATCCTCACCCTCCAGCCGGATGCGGTCTTCCTCTACGCGACGATCACCATCTCGACGTGTGATGAGATCCAGCAGAAACTGGAGGCGAGCATCCCGGGTATCAGGATCCTCCGGTTCGATTGCTTCAAGCCGGCCACCTACCCGGACGAGATCCGCACCATCGCGGCGGTGACCGGGTGCGAAGACCGGGGCGATGAGTTCGTAACCTTTTACACCTCTGTCATGGACGGGATCAGGACCGGCACGGCGGAGATCCCCGATAGTGAGAAGACACAGGTCTACTTTGAGTACTGGAGCGATTACAAGACATTCGCGGCCGGCTCCGGGTATAACGAGAAACTCGAGATCGCCGGCGGGTATAACCCCTTCGCCGGCGAATCGGCCGAGTACCCTGAGATCGATCCCGAGGCGGTCATCGTCAGCAACCCCGAGGTCATCATCAAACTCACCGGCCAGCAGCTGGCCGCCGGGGGCTACGTGGGGCGTGACATCGAGGCTCTTGAGGCGACGAGGTCCGCCATCATCAAGCGCCCCGGATGGACGAGGCTCACCGCGGTGGCGGACGACCGGGTCCACGTCATCCACTCCGATATCCTCGGCGGAGCCCAGCACTTCATCGGGACCGCTTACCTCGCGAAGTGGTTCTACCCTGACCGGTTCGCTGGCCTCGACCCGAACGCCGTCCACCAGCGCTACATCACCGGGTTCCAGGGGCTTGACTTTAACCTCGCATCAGAGGGCGCGTTCGTCTATCCCTGACCTGGAAAATACACATGGAAAAGAGTATTACCCTGCGTGAAGGCTACTCCCGCCTCAGGAAGACCAGGACGGTCTTCATAAGCGGGCTCCTCATCCTTCTCGTCATCCTCATCGGTGTCGGGGTCACCCTCGGGTCGGCGGGGTTCACCGTGGGCGAGTCCTACCTCGCCATCCTCGCCGGCCTCTTCCCGGGAACCTTCACCGCCCCCGAGATGGCTGAAGTCATCGTATGGGACTACCGGCTCCATCGGGTTCTATTTGCGGTCGTGGCCGGGTTTGGGCTTGCGGTAGCGGGAGCGGTGATGCAGGGTATCCTCAGAAACCCCCTCGCAAGCCCCTTCACACTCGGGATCTCCTCGGCAGCCGCCACCGGGGCATCGGTCGCCATCGTCCTCGGCGCCGGGCTCGTGGACTCCGAGTATCTCATCATAGCAAATGCCTTCCTCTTCGCTTTGCTTGCATCGGTCGCCATCTACGGTATGGCCCGCTACCGGGGAGTGAGCAGTGAGACGATGATCCTCGCCGGTATCGCCCTCATGTACCTCTTCTCTGCGGTGACGTCGCTCCTCCAGTACATCGGAACCGCCGAAGAACTACAGGCGGTGGTCTTCTGGATGTTCGGGTCGGTTGGGAAGTCCACCTGGCCGAAACTCGGGCTTGTGACCCTGGTTCTCGCCTGCACCATCCCCTACCTGCTATACCGGGCCTGGGACTTAAACGCCCTCGCCGAGGGTGATGAGGTGGCAGCAGGCCTCGGTGTGCCGGTGGAGCGGTCGATGATGATCTTTATGGTGGTTGCCTCCCTGATCACCGCGGTGATCATCTGTTTCACCGGCACCATCGGGTTTATCGGGCTTGTGGCACCGCACATCACCCGGATGGCCATCGGAGCCGACCACCGGACCCTCATCCCGGCGGCAGGGCTCGTGGGGGCCGCTCTCCTGCTCGCCGCCGACAGCATCGGGCGGAGCGTTCTTGCGCCGCAGGTTCTGCCGGTCGGTATCGTGACGGCGTTTCTCGGGGTGCCGTTCTTCATATATCTCTTCATGCACAGGAGGAATGCCTGATGGCGCTGCTCTCGATCGAGGATCTCTCGTTCGCCTACCGGAGCCACACGGTTCTCTCGGGTGTCTCGTTTGTGGTGAACGCCGGCGAGGTTCTCGGGCTCGTCGGGCCGAACGGGTGCGGGAAGACGACGCTGATCAAGTGCGTCGATGGGATGCTCAGCCCGGAGGAGGGAAGGGTGACGTTAGGGGGCCGGGATCTCCGCACGATGCATCGTCGTGAGGTTGCCCGGGAGATGGCCTACGTGCCGCAGTCGGCCGGGAACCAGACCGCATCGACGGTCTTTGAGACGGTCCTGATGGGCCGGCGGCCCTACCTGAACTGGACGGTGAGCCCGGAGGATGAGGAGCGGGTGGCCGCGGCGCTCGACCTCCTGGATCTGGGTGGCCTTGCGTTCCGGAAGGTCGCTGAGCTCTCGGGAGGGGAACGCCAGCGGGTGATGATCGCCAGGGCGCTCGTCCAGGAGACCGGGGTGATCCTCCTGGATGAACCGACGAGCAACCTCGATATCCGTCACCAGATGGCGGTCATGGAGGTTCTCCACGGTCTTGCCGAAGAGAAAGGGTTTGCAGTCGTTATAGCGCTCCACGACCTCAACCTCGCGGCAACCTACTGCCACCGACTCCTGGTTCTTGCGGATGGATCGATATACAGCTACGGGGTGCCGGAGGAGGTTCTCACCCCGGAGATGCTCGGAAATGTCTACGGGATCGAGGCGGTGGTGAAGCAGGATCTCCCGGCACCCTACGTGGTTCCGGTCAGGCCGGGGCAGCTCCAGGAGGAGGGGTGAAAAGGGGCAGAGCGGGAAAGTCCCGGCACAACAGGTGCGGTGATGAAAGCGCGTCCCTTCATGCATTAACATACACAATTATCCGGCCAGGCTGATCTGCCCGTGATTGTGCGCGGGCGATTCCGGCACCAGGGGGTGAGTATACCAGACTTGCCGGCCGAACCGGTGGATACATGAGCGTTATCCCGGAGGCACCGCAGCAACCGGTGGGGGCGTGAATCTGTCCTCTCTCGATCTGCAGGGCGGCAGCATGCAGGCCAGAAGCTCGATCGTGATACCCCCGTACAGAACAATACCATTTTATTTTAGCGAGAGGCGATTGTACTTATAATGAAAAAGACTCAGCAGAAGGGTTCGAAGAGCAACGATAAGGCCTGGATGAAATGGGCCTACGTAGGGGTCGCCCTGCTTTTTGCGGTGGCCATGGTGGGTACTTATTTTTCCCCGATGTTCAATAAAGGGCAGGCCGTCCAGGCAGGGAATGTCGCGCTGATCGGCTACACCATCCGCGGCGAGGACGGCCGCCCCCTCATAACGACCGACCAGGGGCTCCTGGAGAGAGAGTACCAGAAAGGGAACTATAACCTCCTTCTGTCGCGCGGCATGGAGATCCCTGCCGGCATAGAGATCCCCGGTGAGGAGATCACTGCTATCCCGATCGTGCATCCCCCTATCTCCGGGTTCTCGGGCTTCTCCCTCCTCGGGTTTGAGATCACTTCCATGTCCGGGGGGATCGCCGGTATGCGGCCCGGCGAGATGAGAACCATCAGTTTCTCCTATGGAGAGAATAGACTCGAGGCGAGCCTGAGCGAAGAGGACGCAGAGGGTCTTGGTCTTAACTTTACTGAGTGGGAGGTGGGTGACCTGATCCCGCTCGGCCTTACAACATCGCCGGAGATCCCGGTGGGCAACGATACCCCTGAAACACCGGCGCTGCGGTTCGGCAGAATCCTCGCAAAGACACCCGACTCACTGGCCATCACATACCGCTACGGTAGCGCCGATATCACACTCAACAGTATCGTCAGGTGACGCCTGCCGCCGGCAATGCATACCCGCCAAGCCCCTTCCATGGGAGGGGCGCGCACTCTCTCCGGGCCGGGGGATCGCCTCCGGCCGCAAAACCACATCTTTGACTGTTGCCACATTGACGGGATGTGGGCGTTTCTTGCGCTGCAATGCCTGGCAGGGGTGCAAAGATCGGTATTTGTGATTAAATGCCCGGATCCGGTCCTCCAGGGAAGATAACGGATTGACCGTCTGATTTAAATATCGGGGATTGAAAAAAGCATCTGGGGAGGGATATCTCAGGGTCGGCGGGTCTGCTTTCGCCCCGTCAAACCCGGGATCCTCGTACTGTGATTTTATGACGGTGAAGGTGCTAAATTTCTTCCAGGAGGGATGCATGGGATGCGAGGAGCAGGCCCCGATCCTCCAGAAAGTAAAGAAAGATCTCGGGATCGAGATCGAGGAGATCGATGCCGCAAAAAACCCGCAGTATATCAAAGAGTATAAACTCCGGGTGACACCGACAACCCTCGTCATCGAGGGCGACAGGGTAAGGGAGAGGATGGAGGGATTCGTCCACCACGAAGACCTTGAGGCTGCAATCCGGCGGCATCTGCCCGGATAACCGGGGTCTGCGGCCGGAAAGGTTCTCCCCCGGCATGGCGATGGTGGTTAAGAGGCGCCCGGAGCACTGCGTGGCGGGGGATCCGGATCGCCATTCCCGGAGCCCCTCTCATAACCACCGTTGAATCGGAACGCCAGGCAGGCAACCGGACCCCTTTCGAGCTTCTGCGTGACAGTAGAGGCTACCCGGTGGAGCCGGTGCGGATGACCAGCTGTTTGATAGGCTTACTCTGCCTATAACTTTTTATGCCAGATCCCGCCCGCAGATCGAATGAGACCCCGGGACAGACTTCAGAACCCGTGTTTATATCCATCTCCCGGACACCCCTCATCGCGATCGTCGCCGCCTCATACCTCGACCGGATCGGGTTTGTCGAGACCATCGACTCGGCGCTCACCCCGGATCCCGATCAGTGGCAGGTGAGCCCCGGAAACCTGGCAAAAGCCCTTGTTATCCTCCCCTTCATCCAGTATTTTCATCAGAGGCTTCCGTTCTATGACATAAACATATACTACAAGCAGGTAGACATGGATCTCCTCTTCACCCCGGAGGTCCGGCCTGAGTGGCTGACCCCTGAGGCGTTCGCCTCCATGCTCGACGGCCTTCACGCGGCCGGGGCCGGGCGCCTCTTCACCACCCTCGCCCTCCGGGTCTACAACGCCTTCCCGATCCCGTTTGACCCGGCCATCCGAGGCGAGACCACCCCGTTTGTCCTGTGGGGTGCCTTTGAAGACGGGGAAGGGGGCCCTGTCCGGGTTGTGCTCGGCCTCGCCTGCGACCCGTCGGGGATCCCGCTCGCCGCCACCACCTGTTACGGGAGCGAGGCCGATTGCATCCGTGACCCGGCCGCAATCCAGGCCCTCGCCGAACAGAACCCATTCACGTACATAGCCGATCCAAAGATGGCCACGGCCTCAAACCTCCAGGGGTTGCAGGAAGCGGGTTTCCGGTTCGCCGCCCGGTATCCGGCGGGTCTCGGCAGGAAGACTGCCACCCGGGCGATCCGGGACGCCTACGAGTCGGATGCCTGGCTCCCGGTCGATATACACCGGGAGGAGCCGGATACCTACGAGATGCAGGAGTTCACCCGCGCGATTGGGGACGGCGGGGCAGAATATCGACTGCTCGTCTTCCGGAGCAGCCGCCTGAGGGAGAGGTTCGAGTCTAAAGTCAGCGCATCCCGGGAGGAGGTTCTATCGATCCTTGCCGGCATAACGGCGAAAGAGTTTGCCCGTGAGTCCGATGCTAAACAAGCACTCGAGCGCCTCCGCACCCACCGCCTCTGGATGGTTGACCTGACCGTCGAGACCCGGGCCCCCGCGTGGATCATCCGGGCCGGCGATCCGGAGCTGAACCAAGATCTCTACCGGAAAGAACTGCAAAAGGCTGAGTCGTTTGTGCTGATCACGAACGCACCCGCGGAGGAGATGCCGGCACAGGAGATCCTCCGCCTCGCAACCGAACCAAAGATCATGAAGGATCCCTTCTCGATCCTCAAGCATACGATCGCAGTCGAACCGGCCTACCTGGAAAAACCGGGGCGGTCCGATGCCTTTGTGATACTGTTTGCATACACGCACCTGATCCAGATGTTGATCCGGGTGCTGGTGCGCCGGAACCTGGACGCCATGCCGGAACCGCCGAATCTCGACCCCGTCGCCCGTTCATCCGCCAGACCGGGGCTTATGAGGATATCCCAGATCCTCGCCTCCTATACCATAATCACCCACGCCGGTAAGCGTTCGTTCCGGGAGACCTCGCCGAAGTACGAGGAGAATCTGCCGATATGGCTCACGCTGCTGGACTTTGAGTTGCAGGGGTGAGGGGGGTGGAGGGGTTCTGGCTCTGTGGGGCTGACCGCCATGAACCCGTGGCGCGGTCACCACCTGCGCCGGTCGATGTAGCCGTATATCCTCTTTATCCGGCGGGCCACTGTTTTCCAGCCCTCTTTTCGTATGACCGGGCCATCGCGGAGTTTTATATGCGATATCCTGATCCGCCGCCCGCCGAAGGTGTATGTCTCACCGACGACGAACTCATCCTCCCCCTCCGCTGTCTGGTAGAGCGGTATGGTCGTGCGCCCGGAGTGTATGGATGCCCTCACCACGACCTGCTCGATCCCCCGTGTCCATAGGGCCGTCACCTCCGCGGCCGCGGCCCGGCGGACCCTCTTCGCCCCGGCCTCGATGCCGGTGACCTCGACACCGACCGCCTCGTCCCCGCACTCCGCGACGATATGGTCCCCGATGGCCACGGCTTCGCCCTCGAAGATCTCGACGTAGCAGACCTCGGACTCCATCTCCCGGCTCACGATCGTCCTGATGGTGAGGATCCGGGGCTCGGGGGGCTTTGGCACCCGGTGGACCCGGCCGCACTCGCAGCACCGGACAACCAGTTCGGCGGCCTCCCTGAGAACCTCGTGTTCGCACTCCTCCCTGCACGCGGGGCAGACGATAGTAATCATTCAATAGCAATGGAATCCCTCTCCTAATTAAGCATGAAGGCGATGGATACCGTCCGGGCGCGGGGACACCCGCTGGTCAGGGCCTCCCACCCGACGACGTTTGAGGTGACAAGAGACGAGACACTGACGCTCGCTGGCGATTGCATAATCGGCGTAGCCGCCGACAAGGGTGCGGCAGACCTCGCCCCCGGCCTGAAGGCGCTACTCTCCGACGACCGGGCGGTGCTCACGACCCGGCTTACTGCCGGCGGAAAGACCGTTCTGGTCAGGTCGCGGGGATCCGCGGGCCTCACCCTGGATCACCCCCGAGATCTTGTCTGGCGGCGGAGCAGCTTCGTCTCCGACCGGACCGTCGCCGTCCACTCCGACCATACCGCGGCCGCGCTCCCCCGGGAGTTCGTCGAGGCGCTCCGGCGCGGTGCGGAACTGTTGATCGAACTCGAGGCCGGTATACCCGAGGAGGACTGAGTCAGCCTTCAGCGGTCGCGGCCGAGTTCCGTGACCCTTATCTCGGCCTCGGTGAGGAGGTCTTCGCACTGCTTCACGAGGAGCGCGCCGCGCTCATACATGGCGATGCTCTCCTCAAGGCTCCCATCCCCGTCCTCAAGCTTCCGGACAATTTTCCGCAGTTCTTCAAGCATCTCTTCAAACGTCTCTGCCATAATCTACCTCCTCCACGGCGGCCCTGCACCGGCCGTCCTTCATTCGTAGCACCACTCGCTCCCCCGGCCTGAGGTCGCCGGCACTCCTCACTATACCCCCCTCCGACTCAACAATACAGTAGCCCCGCTCAAGGATCGCGAGCGGATCCTTCCCCTCGAGGCGCGCCCTGGCCTCGGCGAGGGCGGACCGCTCCCGTTGCACCCGGGAGAGCGCCGCCCGCCTGAGGAGATCCTCGTGCTCGGCGAGGCGCTGCATCCGGTCGTGGATCCGGCGTTCAAGCCGCCGTGGATGCATTCGCGCCCGGAGATCATCAACCTCACGCCCGGCGGCATCGAGGCGGTGGAGGAGGAGCGCGACCATCCGATCTTTATGCCCGGCGAGGTCACGGAGCACCTCCCCGCGGTCGGGCACGGCCCGTTCCGCGGCCGCCGAGGGTGTCGGCGCCCGGAGATCAGCGGCATAGTCGCAGAGCGCGGTATCCACCTCGTGCCCGACGGCGCTGATCACCGGAGTCCTGCAGGCGGCGACGGCCCGTACGACATCCGGGTGGTTGAAGGAGAAGAGATCCTCAAAGCTCCCGCCGCCGCGGCCGACGATGATCACATCCACTATCCCGTCGACCCGCCGGATCGCCCCTGCAATCTCGACATGCGCTCCTTCGCCCTGGACGGCGGTCGGGGAGAGGATCACCTCCGCGGCCGGATACCTCCGGGAGATGACCGAGAGGATATCCTCAATCGCCGCACCGGTCGGGGAGGTGACCACACCGACCCGGCGCGGGAAGGCTGGCAGGGGCCGCCTCCGTCCGGGATCAAAAAGCCCCTCGGCCTCAAGCTCCCGCTTCCAGCGTTCGACCATCAGGTGACGCTCGCCGGGGCTATCCTCCTGGCTCATCTCCCTGACGATCAGCTGGTACCTGCCCTGGGGCTCATAGACCTCGACCGAGCCACAGGCGAGGACACCCATACCGTCCTTCGGCGTAAACCTGAGGTTTGCCGCATAGGTGCGCCACATAACACAGTTGATCAGTGCTGAGTTTCTCCCGCCCTGCTCCGATAGCGAGAAGTAACGGTGGCCGGAGGCATGGTTCTTGTAGTTGGTCACCTCCCCCCGCACACAGATCCCGTGCAGGCGCCCGTCATCGAGGAGGTCGCAGATGAGACCGGAGACCTCCGAAACCCCATAAATCCGGGTTCCAAACGGAACCGGGCTGCCGAGAGATCCACGCATAACAACCACAATTTATCAGGCCGCCGATATATCAATATATCATGAGCCGAATCGCCATCTCGACGATGTTCTTCCACGAGTACCCCTGTGACCAGATCTTTGACTACGTCGCTGAATCAGGGCTCGAGGGCCTTGAATTCTGGGTCGAGACACCGGACTTCTGGCTTCGCGGCCTTCCCGAAGACGACCTGGTGCAGTGCATCGCCGAACACCCGGAACTCTCGCCTATCACCATCCACGCACCCTCGCTTGACCTGAACCCCTGCTCCATCAACCCGAGGATCGCTACGATATCTGTCGACTACACGGTCGAGGCAATCCAGATGGCCGACCGGATCGGTGCTGACGTGGTGACCGTCCACCCCGGGCGGCGGACGGCGAAGCGCTACCCGAGCGCCTATGACTACCGGCGGTTCGAAGACTACATCGATCGGCTCAGGGAGGCCGCAGAACAGACGCGGGTAAGGGTGGCGATCGAGAACCTGGAGCCCCGGGTCAACACCCTCCTCTACACAGCGGATGACGCTGTCGAGGTGCTCGAACGGGAGCCCTGGCTCTGGTTCACGCTGGATATGGGGCACGCCATGATGATATCCATTGATGAAGTCTTCCGGTTCATCGACCTCTGCATCGACCGTACAGCAAACGTCCATGTAAGCACACTCGGCGAGAACGGGCGGCCCCACCACCCCATCCACGGTGACCCCGCCGCCACCCGGGTACTTGCGGAACTTGCTGACCGGGGCTACGACGGATATCTCACCCTGGAACTCGAGGATATGGTCTTTCCAGCGCCCCTCTCCTCGGAAGAGAAGATTGTGCTCCTGATGAGGGAATTAGAAGCGCTGGATGCGGTGTTCTCGTGAAGCGCTGGCTTTATAACCTCTGCCGGCAACATAATCCATATACCGGCAATAATTGACCGAACATCAAACGCAGCCGTTCAGCGCGGCGTGGAGTAAATGGTAGTCGTAGACCTTTTAACCATAGAGATCATATTATTTTTAATCTGTTTGCTCCTATCGGGCTTCTTCTCAAGTTCGGAAGTAGCCCTCATATCGATAAACCGGGCAAAAGTCCACGCGTTCCTCAACCAGGGCCGGAAGGGAGCAGAAGCGCTTGATACCCTGAAGCGCTCGGCCGATACGGTCCTGATCACCATCCTCGTAGGGAACAACATAGCCAATATAGCCGCAGCGTCGCTCGCGACTGCTATCGCCATCGGAGCATACGGAGACGTAGGTATAGGGATAGCGACCGGCGTCACGGTCATCCTGATGCTGATCTTCGGAGAGATCGGGCCGAAGATGTATGCCTCCCGGCACACCGAGGAACTGGCGCTCACCGTCGCGAGGCCCATCCTATATCTCTCAAAGATCCTCTACCCTGTGCTCTGGATCCTGGACCACATCAGGCAGCAGTTCGCCTTCAGGCCCGGTGTGACTGAACCGATCGTCACCGAAGAGGAGATCAAGGAGTGGATCGACGTCGGCGAAGAGGAGGGGACCATCGAGGAGGAGGAGCGGGATATGCTCTACTCGGTGCTGCGCTTCGGTGACACAACGGTCCGCGAGGTTATGACACCACGCGTTGACGTCGTTATGCTTGAGGATACGAGCACCTTTGAGGGCGCCCTCTCCATCTTCAACGAGACAGGTCTCTCCCGGATCCCGGTCTACCATGAGCAGATTGATAACATCGTCGGGCTCCTGAACGTCAAGGATATCTTCTCGGCGATATATCGCCAGCAGACGAACTTGACCATCAAGAGCCTGATGTATGAACCCTGCTTCGTCCCGGAGAGCAAGAAGATCGACGAACTCCTGAAAGAACTCCAGGTGAGAAAACAGCATATGGCGATCGTCCTCGACGAGTACGGTTCGTTTGCCGGCATCGTGACGGTCGAAGATATGCTCGAGGAGCTGGTGGGCGAGATACTGGACGAGTTCGATGAGGAGGAGGAGCCCGAGGTGCAGAAGATAGGGGAGGGCGTCTACCTGGTCGATGCACGGGCGTGGGTGGAACACCTCAACGAAGACCTGAACCTCGACCTCCCCCTGACAGACACTTACGAGACCATCGGCGGCCTCGTTATCGACCGCCTGGGACACATACCGCGCCGTGGCGAGGTGGCCAACATCGAGGAGAGCAACATAAGGCTCGTTGTTATGCAGATGCAGGGTCGGCGGATCGTCAAGGTGAAGGTGATTATCACCCCCCCGGCCGTGCCGGAGAGATCCGGATAAGGAAGATACCCATGGAACCAGAACTACCGAGAAAAAGAATTGCGGTGCTCGCCTCGGGGAGAGGATCGAACTTTCAGGCAGTGATCGACGCCATAGCCGCCGGGGATATCCCGGCGATCTGTGTCAGACTCGTCACGGACAACCCCGGGGCATACGCAATAGAGAGAGCCGAAAGTGCCGGAATCCCGGTGACGACCGTCGATTTTGCGAAATTCCCTTCAAAGACCGCCTATGAAGAGGCGCTGCTTGCCGCGATGCAGGACTGTCGGGCCGACCTCTTCGTCCTCGCCGGCTACATGCGGATCCTCGGACCGGAGATCGTGCATGAGTTCTCGGGCCGGATGATAAACATCCACCCAGCCCTGCTCCCGGCATTCGCCGGACTGCACGCGCAGTGGCAGGCGCTCGAGTACGGGGTGAAGGTCGCAGGCTGCACCGTCCACATCGTGGACGAGGGGGTGGACACCGGCCCCATCGTTATCCAGCGATGCGTGCCGGTCCTACCGGACGATGACGAGGCGATGCTCGCTGATAGGATCCTCGCCGAGGAGCACAAAGCCCTCCCACTTGCCGTGAAACTCTTCTGCGAAGACCGTCTTGAAGTCACCGACCGTCGGGTGCGGATCCGCTGACACCTGACAATCAAGCTCATATACTTCCCCATCCCCAACCTCAAAATCCATCATCTGGTGGAACAGATCGCATCATGGCGGATAATATGACACGAAAATCTGGCTCCCGGAGGCTTGCGCGGGAGAGGATCGAGATCCTCTTTGTGCGGGCCGCAGAGTTCTACCCTGAAAACCCCGCATGGAGCAACCGCTGTGTGGAACTGGCGCGAAAGATCGGCATGCGTCACCGGATACGGATAGACCGGCACCTGAAACGTCAATTCTGCCGCCGGTGCAACACCTACCTGGTTCCGGGATCAAACGCGCGGATCAGGATCCACCGGGGCTACGTGATCATCACCTGCCTTGCCTGCGGGAACCGGTCGAGGTATCCGGTCGGGAGGCCCCGGATGTGAGGAGGGAGTCGTTCCAGGATCTCAAGCCCACGGTCTGGATTGGAAAGAAGGGCGCTACAAGCGTCATGATCGAGGAGATCCGGCAGCAGCTCAGGAGCCGCAAGGTTATCAAGGTCAGGTGGCTCAGGAACACGGAGGTCGATCCCGGGAGTATAGCGGCATCGGCCGGTGCGGATCTACTGGAGGTCAGGGGGCGGACACTCGTCCTCGCGGAGCGGCGGAACCGATCGGCCGGCCGGGATTCTCGAAATATATAAAACATCACTGGACGAATATGTAAAGACTGTTAGCGATAGTGAGGTTCATCTATGACAACTGTATACGACATACCTGCCGATATGCTTATCCGGCAGGTGGCAGAGGAACTCAAGAAAAACCCGCAGATTCAGCCGCCAGACTGGGCCACATTTGCGAAGACGGGGGTACATACGGAGATGCCCCCCGAGAATGATGACTGGTGGTATGTGCGTGCGGCATCGATCTTCCGGCGCGTCTATATGGACGGGCCGGTCGGAACCCAGAGAATGCGCACGATCTACGGCGGTAAACGTAACCGGGGCTCAGCTCCCGGTCAGTTCCGGCGGGGAAGCGGCTCGATCGTCAGAAAGGTTCTTCAACAGCTCGAAGCGGCCGGATACGTCTCCCATACCAGCAAGGGGCGCACGGTCACTGCAGCCGGCAGGTCGTTCCTCGACAATGTAGCACACGGTCTGAAGGCCGAAGCCGCCGGGACTGCACCGGGACTCATGAAATATTGATCCAATGGAGGTATAACTGATGGTAGAAGACGAACTCGCGGAGATCCGCCGACGGAGGATGGAACAGATGCAGCGGCAGGCAATAGACCAGCAGGCTATGGAAGAAGAGGCCTTGCGCCAGCAGCAGATCGAGTCGCAGATTCGCATCGTGCTCATGGAGATCCTCGAGCCAGAAGCGAGGGAGAGACTCAATACCATCAAGTTGACCCGGCCTGAGTTTGCAAAAGCGGTCGAACAGCAACTGGTTATGCTGGCTCAGGGCGGGAGGATCCGGGGACGGATCACCGATGATCAGCTAAAGAGCCTGCTTGAACAGCTGACTCCGGCAAAGAAAGAGTTCAGGATTACGCGAAGGTAATGGAAGCAGGTCTGCTCTTCTCGGGAGGGAAAGACAGCGCGCTGGCGGCGATCCTGCTTGCGCGCGATTATGGCGTGGAGTTGAATACCTGTGTATTCGACCCCGACCGCAAGATCCTGGCGGTAGAGGCCGCAGCCGCCGTCCTGGATCTACCCTTCCGCATGCGGGTGCTCGGGATAGACCTCCTAGAAGAGGCTGTCGACCTGCTTCTATCACGCGGGTATCCCAATGATGCGATCAGCATGGTTCACCGGGCGGCAGTCGAGACCCTCGCAGGCGAATACACGGTTGTCGGTGACGGCACTCGCCGGGATGACCGGGTTCCCCGGATCGATCGATCCGATGTGCAGCGCCTCGAAACAACCACCGGATGCTCCTATATCAGGCCGCTGCTTGGCTACGGGAGGTCTGAGGTGGAACGCCTCGCCGGGAGGCTGCTCCTGGTTCAGTACGGGGAGGCGGAGAGTGTCGGGAGCGGTGACTACGAGCAGGAGATCCGCCGCGCGATCCGTGCCCGCGGCATCGATCCGGCGCTGTACTTCCCTCCCCGCCACCAGCAGTCGCTGGTTGTCGGCAGGAAGGATACCCAGATGTTTGGGGAGTAAGTTATGAGCAAATTGATGAAAGGCCGGAAGATCCGGCTGGCAAAGGCATGCGAGCAGAACCGCCGCGTGCCGGCATGGGTGATGATCAGGACAAAACGTGCGGTTGCGTCGCATCCAAAGAGGCGCAACTGGAGACGGAGTACCCTGAAGGTGTAGGGTTATGGCAGAGGCATTGAAGGAGCATATCTATATCATACCCCTCCGCGATGTGAAGCGTGCGCCCCGGCGGAGGAGGGGCAACACCGCCATCAAGGATATCCGGGAATTCCTCGAGCGGCATATGAAGAGCAAGGACGTCAAACTTGACCAGAGTATCAACGAGAAGGTCTGGGAGAACGGCAGCGAGAAGCCCCCGCGAAAGATTCGCGTCCGCGCGATGAAGTTCGAGGACGGGCAGGTTCAGGCTGAGCTCGCCGAGGAGTGAGATGACAGGGACGATCGATCTCTCCGGCGATCCGAACATAGGCGTTTACACCCGCGTATTTGAGGACGTGGCAATCGTGTACCCCGGGGCGCCCGGGGAGTTCACCGATGCTCTCACAAAAGAGCTTGACGTCGATATCGTGGCCACCTCCATCCAGGGAAGCGCCATCATCGGTTCGCTTGTTGCGGGAAACAGCCAGGGACTGGTCATCAGCGGTCTTGCCTCGGATGATGAGGTGGCGATCCTCAAGGATTACCGGGACGTCCTCCTGCTCGAGGGATCCATGAACGCGGCCGGCAACGTCATACTGGCAAACGACCATGTCGCCGCCGTCCATCCCGACATGGAGATCGACGTCGCTGAAGAGATCGGGTCGTTCCTCTCCGTGCCGGTGGTCAGGCTCTCGCTTGGAGGCATAAAGACCGTCGGTATGGCCGGGTATGCAACGAACAGGGGGATCCTGGTCCACCCGAGAACCAGCGAGGCGGAGATCGCCGCCCTTGAACGGGCCATTGACCTCCCTATCGGCCTCGGTTCGGTCAACATGGGTGGCGGCCTCGTCGGCACCGGGCTCCTTGCGAACAGCAGGGGATATATTGCGGGATCCTTCACGAGCGGGTATGAGCTCGGGAGGATAGAGGAAGTCTTTGGATTTTTGGAGTGAATGAGTCATGGAGAACCAGATGTTTGAAGTTGTAGGCGCGTGCAGGATCAAGAACGAGTGGAAACCCTACCGGAAGGTTATTGCGGCTCCGAACGAGAATCAGGCAAGAGAGAGGGCTTTCGCGGATATCGGAAGCAAACACCGTCTGAAGAGAAATTATATCACCATCGAGGCGGTTAACGTAGTAGCTGGTGAGTAACGTGGAGCAGGCAGATCCTCGCGAGATACAGACCCTCCAGATGTACCTGAACGAGTACGGGCAGCAGATAGAGATCCTGACGCAGCAGCTCGGGATGATCGAGCAGCAGCGCCTCGAATCCACCGCTGCAATCGAGTCCATCAAGACCCTTCAGGAGGATGAGGAGGGTATCGTCCTTCTCCCCATCGGGGGCGGCGCTCTCCTCCGGGTGAAGATTCTCGATCGTGAGCATATCATCGTGAACATCGGGGCTGATGTCTCTGTCGAACGGACCTGCGCCGACGCGATGGAGTATCTCGAGGATCGGATGACAGAACTTGATGCACTGGGAAAGAAGGTTGCAGGCTCCATCGAGCAGCTGCAGGGGCAGGCAACGCAGATATCGCGGCGCCTTGAGGCTGCCTACCAGGGGGTCAGGCAGTCCCGTGCAGATCAGAGCGGATCCTGATGTTTGATTCCTTAAAGAAAAAACTCAAGAATATACGGACTAAATTTACCTCGAATATCGAGGAGGCCGCCGGTGCTGAGATAGCTCCCCCGGCGGCGCCGGAACCCGTCCCGGAACCCGTGAAAGAGGAGGAGCCCATGAAAGGGCGGGAAGAGCCCACGTTCTTCAACAGGGTGAAGGTTCTCGTCCGGGACCGGGAGATCCTCCTCCAGGAAAAAGATATCGAGGAGCCCCTATTCGAACTTGAGATGATCCTCCTCGAGAGCGACGTCGCACTCCCGGTCACCGACGAGATCATCGCCAGAATGCGCGGGGATCTTGTTGGCCGGCACAGGAAGATCGGTTCGTCGGTCGACGATCTGGTCGCCTCCACCCTGCGGTCGGCGCTCTGCGGGGTGCTCGGCGACGGCCTCGACCTCCTCGACTACATCCGGGAGAGCGAGCGCCCTGTGAAGATCCTCTTCACCGGCGTGAACGGGACCGGAAAGACGACGACCGTGGCGAAGGTCGGTCATTACCTCCAGAAGAATGGGTTTACGGTCGTGATCGGCGCAGGCGACACCTTCCGTGCAGGGGCGATCGAGCAGATCAGAACCCATGCCAACCGGCTCGGGATCAAGGTGATCCAGCACCAGGCGGGCGCTGACCCCTCCGCCGTCCTCTTTGATGCGGTCCAGTACGCGAGAGCACACAACATCGATGTCGTCCTGGCCGATACCGCCGGCCGGTTCCATAACCGGGCAAACCTCATGAACCAGCTCGAGAAGATCCGGCGGGTCATGAAACCCGACCTCGTCGTCTACGTCGATGAGGCGGTGGCGGGGAACGATGCGGTCATCAGGGCTGATGAGTTCAACAGGGCGGTCGGCACCGATGCGGTCGTTCTGACGAAGGCCGATATGGATCGCAAGGGGGGCGCTGCCATATCGATCGCGCATACCGTCGGAAAACCGATCCTCTTCCTCGGGACCGGGCAGGGGTATGATGACATACTGCCGTTTGAGCCCTGCGTTGTGGTGGACGAACTGCTCGGGGGTGAAGCCTGATGCTTGATAACCTCGGTGCGTCTCTCAAGGACGCGGTCAAGAAACTCGCCGGCAGGACGGTGATCGACCGGGCTGCGGTCGACGAGCTGGTGCGCGACCTGCAGCGTGCGCTCCTCTCCGCCGACGTAAACGTCAAACTCGTGATGCAACTCTCACAGGCGATCAAGCAGCGTGCCCTCGATGAGGAGCCCCCGAAAGGTATGGGCGCAAGAGAGCATGTCCTCCGGATCGTCTACCAGGAGCTCGTCCACCTGATGGGGACACCGGGAACGGTGACGCTTGAGCCCCAGACGATCCTTATGGCGGGGCTCCAGGGGAGCGGGAAGACCACGACAACCGCGAAACTTGCCCGTTTCTACCAGCGGAAAGGACTCCGCGTCGGGGTGATCTGCGCCGATACATTCCGGCCGGGCGCGTATGACCAGCTAAAGACCCTCTGTGACCGGATCAGCATCCCCTGCTACGGCGATCCGTATGAGACGGATGCTCTTAAGATCGTCAGGGAGGGGCTGCCCCGATTCCGCAAGGTCTATGAGGTGATCATCATCGACACCCAGGGGCGGCACGCCCTTGAGGATCACCTGATCGAGGAGATCATCAACATCAACGAGATCTCGCACGCCGACCACCGCTGGCTCGTGATAGATGCGGCGCTCGGGCAGCAGGCGAGCGAACAGGCCCGCCGGTTCCATGAGGCGATCGGGATCGACGGTGTCCTCGTCACAAAGATGGACGGCACCGCGAAGGGAGGCGGCGCCCTCTCGGCCGTCGCGGAGACGCAGAGCGGGATCGCCTTTATCGGGAGCGGTGAGACGATCGAGGATCTCGAACGGTTCAATCCGGATGGGTTCATATCCAGGCTGCTCGGGATGGGCGACTTAAAGGCCCTCGTCGAGCGGGTGGAGGAGGCGATATCGGCTGAGGATGTCGATGTCAACGCCATGCTTAAGGGGAAGTTCACGCTCCGGGACATGTACGGGCAGCTTGAGACGGTGAACAGGATGGGGCCCCTGAAACAGGTCATGAGCATGCTCCCCCTCGGCGGGATGCAGATCCCCGACGACGTCTATGATATCACCAGCACAAAGATGGCGCGCTACAAGGTGATCATGGACTCGATGACGCCTTCGGAGCTCGACGACCCATCGATCATCGGGAGCTCCCGGATTCAGCGCATCGCCCGGGGTGCCGGGGTGCCGCCCGAGGACGTCAGGGAGCTCATCAAGTACTACAAGACCATGCAGCGTGCCCTGAAGGGTATGCGGGGCATGGGCGGCAAATTCAACATGCAGCGCATGATGAAGAAGTTTGGCAGGACTCCGTGATATGAAGCGGTTTGCCGTCGTGGGCCACCTTGCCGCGACCGGCGGCACGTTCAGCCTCAACGATCTCCCGGGAAGCGCCGGGAGGATGGATATCCTCTGCCGCTGTGTCAACTCATCCCTCTTCCTCTCCCACGACCTCCGGCGTGACGTCGAGTGTTACCTCATTCTCCGCGGCGAACCAGACCCGGATAAGACCCTCCTCTTCTCGGGTGGCGCTGTCCGCTACCTCTCGCCGGACGAGCGGAGCAGCGCCGCCCTGATCAGGAAGGCACTCTCGATACCCTGCGGGGATGAGTTCCGGGAGTCGACCCCGGGTGTCTACGTCCGCCGTGGTGGACTCTCGCGCCTCCTCGCTGATATACCGTTTTCGGTCCTCGATGAGGCGGGAGAGGATATCAGGGATGCCCCGGCGCTGCCCGACGCCTATCTCCTCTCCGATCACCTGAACCTCACCCCCGAGGAGGAGGAGATGCTCGAAGGGCGTGACCGCTACTCGGTGGGACCGTTCTCGCTGCACGCCGACCACACCATCACCATCCTCTTAAACGAGATTGACCGGAGGGAATCCGGATGGATATAATCGAAGAGGTAGAGGCTATCCTCGGGTACGGCGATCTCTGCAATCACTGCCTCGGGCGGTTCTTTGGTAAACGGTCGTTTGGGCTGACAAATGAGGAGAGAGGGAGGGCGCTGAGGATCGCGCACGAACTCGCGGTGAACGAACCGCACCGGGAGCCTGAACTGGATATCTGCTGGATCTGCGGCGGCGAACTCTCCCGCACCGATGCCTGGGCCGCGAGGGTTGTGGATGCGGTGGAGGGGCTCGAGTTTGAGACCTTCCTCATCGGGACACGGGTTCCGCCGCTGATGGCCGAGAGCGAGGAGATGGTCTGGAGCGACCTCTCCCTGCGCGACCCCGAACCGCTGAGGGCTGAGATGAACCGGGAGGTGGGAAAAGCCGTCTCGGCGCTGACCGGAAAGGAGGCCGATCTCCAGAGGCCTGATATCGTGGCGATCCTCGAGATCGCGACCGGAACCACCGAGTTGCAGGTCAACCCCATCTTCTTTGCCGGCCGTTACCTGAAGTACGAGCGTGGTATCCCCCAGACCCGCTGGGATTGCCGGTCCTGCCGGGGGGCCGGGTGCGAGCGGTGCGGTTTCACCGGGAAGCAGTACGCAGACTCGGTGGAGGAGCTGATCGGCAGGCCGGTGATCGAGGCTTTCGATGCAGGGAACGCCATCCTGCACGGCGCCGGCAGGGAGGATATCGACGCCCGGATGCTAGGGTCGGGCCGCCCCTTCGTTATGGAGGTCGAGGCGCCGCGAAAGAGGTCGGTGGATCTTGAGGCGCTTGAGGCGGAGATCAACCGGAGAAACGAAGGCAGGGTGGCGGTCCACCTGACCGGATGGGCGGACCGGAGGATGGTGCAAAGCCTTAAATCAGACAAAGCGCATAAAAAATACAGGATCCTGGTCGAGATAGACGGTCCTGTAACGTCAGATGAGTTCAGGACAGCCCTCGATCAGCTAAAAGGCGTAACAATACGGCAACGCACCCCCATGAGGGTGTCACACCGGCGGGCAGATAGAGTTCGGGAGCGAAGAGTCATCGATATCCGGTGTACTGGCAGGGTTGACGACCGCTACCAGGTCGAAGTCGTCGGTGAAGCAGGCCTTTACATCAAAGAACTGATATCGGGTGATGGCGGCAGAACCCGGCCCAGCCTTGCCCTGATCCTGGGACACCCCGCAGGTGTTGTAAGCCTCGATGTGGTGCAGGTCAGAACAACGAACGAGCAATGGTGAGTAAATCTTATGGCACATCACAATGGACCACGCAAGAAGACGCGGTATAAGTTCAAGAAGGAACTCCGAAGACGCGGTATCCCCCCGGTCTCCTCGGTGATTCAGGAGTTTGAGATCGGGCAGAGGGTTCACGTCGTGATCGAGCCGAGTGTCCAGAAGGGCATGCCCCACCGGAGATTCCACGGGAAGACGGGCACGGTCATCGGACAGCGCGGACGCGCATGGATACTCGAGATCAAGGATGGAGATGCGGCAAAACAGGTGATTGCCAGACCGCAACATCTAAGAGCACAGAAGGTATAACCCAAAACGGTAGCTATTGGCATGAAGGTAAAACGGATCGCCAGCGAAGAGCGGATACTGCTTTCAGAGCTGCGTGAGACTCTCCTCACCGTGGAAGCCTCCCGGCTTGAGTCTGGAGTGGAGATGTCCTACGAGCTTCGCAAGAGCATTGAGCATGCCAACCATCTCTCAAAGACACCGGCCGAGAAGGCCCGCGATCTGGTCGGCGAGCTCATGAAACGTGAGAAGATGAAGGAAGAGATCGCCTACCGCATCGCAAACCTGATGCCGCGGACACGGGATGAACTGCGGGCGATCTATGCCAAGGAACGGTTCAACCTCACGGCAGAAGAGCTCGATGAGGTGATCGATCTGGTGATGACCCACTTCTAACGGGTGGGATGGTGCCTGCCAGCGGGCTCACTCCCGGGGAGGAGGTTAGATGCCCTTTGCACCGAACGGTTGATGCGATCGCCGGCCGCTCTATACCCTCCCGGTCCACACAACGGTTGTGCCGGCAGCAAAGTACTCCTGCGAACGAGCGAGCAGGGAGTTACAGTACCTGATATGAGAGGTCTTTAGACAACAAAAACTCTTGAAGGATGCGCTTCCTCCCCGGTTAAGACCGGGGGTCTCAGCGCTGTGATATGATGAAGACCGAGAAGAAAGAGGAGAACGCGGTGATCATCGATCTGCTCCCCATGGGGTATGCGAATGATCCGCGTCCGGTTTATAAGCGGGAGCCGATCGCCCTCGCCGTCGGGATTGATCAGTTCAAGCTGCTTGAGCTGGTTCCTAAGGCGGGTGCCGACATCCAGATCCATGACCGCGTCTACATCGGTGATGGGGAGCGGGACAGGATCGAGCGTGTCAAGCGGCGGGTGAGCTACGACGACCTGACGGCAACGGCAAGGCTGGAACTCCCGTTTGTGGTCGAGCAGATCGTCCGTGAGAACGAGCCCCGGTTCGTCGACTTCTTCAATAAGTCTCTCTCTATCACGCCGAAGCTCCATATGCTACGCCTGCTCCCCGGCATCGGAAAGAAGCTGATGTGGGAAGTGATCGAACAGCGGGAGAAGAAGCCTTTTGAGAGTTTTGAGGATATATCTGGAAGGATCAAGTCGATGCCGCACCCGGAACGCATGATCATAAGCCGGATCCTGCGCGAGATCAAGGATCCTGACGAGAAATACCATATATTCACATCGAGATGAGTGTTCCAAGGGATCAGCATTTTCTCGTCGACCAGAAGGCCGTCGAGAAGATTGCCAATTTTGTTGATGTCTCCGGTCGGAGGGTGCTTGAGATCGGACCAGGTGAGGGGGTTCTCACCCGCGCCCTCCTCGAACGGGGTGCGAAGGTCGTTGCTATAGAGATCGATCCGGTTCTTGTGGATGAACTTGAGATCCTGCTGGCCGACGAGATCGCAGAAGAGCGCCTCCAGGTTCTCCCGGGTGACGCGACAAAGGTCGACTTCCCGCCGTTTGATATCGCCGTAGCAAACCTCCCCTACTCTGCCTCCTCAAAGATCACGTTCAGGCTGCTCGAGTCCGGGTTTGAGGTCGCGATCCTGATGTACCAGAAGGAGTTTGCACGGCGGATGATAGCGCAGCCGGGAAAGCCCGGTGTCGGGCGGCTCTCGGTGATGGTGCAGACCTACGCCTCGGTAAAACCGCTGCTTGAACTCTCACCGAACTCGTTCAGCCCGAAACCCCGGGTCCGCTCCTGGGTGGTCAGGATCACGCCGCACGAGCCACCGTATCCACTCACGGACGGGAGGGTCTACGCAGACGTGGTCAGGGTGCTCTTCTCATACCGGAGGAAGACTGTCAGGAAGGCGCTCCGGAGCGGCAGGGACTCTTTTGCACCAGAGGCGATCGAGCAGACGATCGCAGGTCTGCCCGCCGATCTCCTGCAGCGGCGGCCTGAGAACCTTACGCTTGAGGAGTTTGCACTGATAGCGAACCGGATGAGCGGGTGCCTGGAGCTGAAGGCAAGAGGGTGATGTGACTCCAGAACAGGTCTATTCTCCTGCCGAGGATTCGGATCTTCTTCTTCGGGCGGCGCTCCGGGAGGTCCGACCGGCCGACCGGGTGCTGGAGGTCGGGACCGGGAGCGGGTATGTCGCGGAAGGGGTCATGGGCCTGGCGGCGAGTGTGGTCGCGACCGATATCAACCCCCATGCGGTGGCCACGGCCCGTGCCCGCGGCGTTGATGCGGTCCGGACCGATCTCATCAGGGGGCTCTCGGGCCCCTTTGACCTCATCCTCTTTAACCCCCCTTACCTGCCAACGCTCCCTGCAGAGCGTATGGATGACTGGCTTGAGTATGCCCTTGATGGCGGGCCTACGGGGAGGGTGGTGATCGAGCGGTTCGTCGCCGAAGCCGGCCGGGTGCTCCCGGATCTCGGGCGGATTCTGCTGCTCGTCTCATCCCTGACCGATCCAGATGCGGTGCGGGAACTCTTCGCTGGCCAGGGTTTTGTCTCGTTCATCGTCGATACGGAGGCGATCGGGGGCGAGACCCTCTACGTTATCCGCGCTATGCGGGATCTCTGCCGGATGCGGGGCTGATGGGGTCTGGTGCAGGCGGAGATCGGCGATCAGACCGGCTATGGAATCCACGTACTCCACACTGATGCCGTAGTTCTCCTCGATGTATTCTTTTGCGTCCACGGCAACAACCTGCTGCCGTACCATGCTCAGCCCGCCGAGAGTTCGAACCTCCTCGCGATACTCAAATACCCGGTTGTTCCCGGTGGAGAGGATGAGGAGAGTCTTTCCGCTCGCTGCGGCGGCCTCGGCCTTAACGAGGATCCCGCCGACAGGACCGATCAGGCCGTTCTCATCGATCGTTCCCGTCACGGTCACGTTCTCGTCGAGCGAAAAACCTTCAAGCACCGAGAGGAGGAGCGTGGCCATCAGCGCTCCCGCACTGGGGCCGTCTACCTCTAAGACCTCTTCCGGCCCATGGATGCTGAATATGATGTCGCTCGCGGTGAGGTTTGCGCAGGAGTGGTTCTGCGCGGCAACGACCGCCTGGTTCGCTGCATCCTGGAAGACCACTCCCATCAGGGGTGTTGTCTGGACGAGCACCCGGCCCCGCCCGGGCACGACCTCGACCGCGATGCTCACCATTGCGCCCTCCTCGGTAACCCTGTCCCGGGCGAAAGGACCACCACGACCGGCCTCGATCCTCTGGAGGATAACCGGCGCCTGCATCGACGCCGCGCCTCCAGACTCCACCACCCTCTCCGGTGGGAGGGGGGATGGGATCGTGGCCGGGCCTACGTCGTCACACTGAGATCGGGAGAGTGGGCTTTTTAGATCCTCTGGAGGATCGAGGACAGCGGCCAGGAGGAAGATGTTCACGACGAGCGATAGAATGAGCAGGGTCGTCAGGATCTTCTCCCGTATGGGCATACGGTAACCTGATATCATTCGTCTGGATATATACTTTTCCAAAGATTTTCAGGGCCCACCGGATCATGAGATATTGGCCATATCGCTCCTGATCCCCACCCATACCTATATACCCCTCCCTGGACCAAACGTACGGTGCATATGCCCATGAAGATCAAACTCCTGGAGTTAACTGACGATAAAGCCCGGATCCTCTTTGAAGGCGAAGGCAAGACCTACATAAACGCACTCGCCGTCGAGCTTCTCAACGATCCCGGGGTGGATGTGGCGCAGCATCGGCAGGCGTTTCAGTTCTCTGACCCAGAACTGGTCGTCACCACAATCGGTGGCCGCTCTCCTCTTCTTGCTATAACAGACGCGGCAAAACGGCTCTCCGGCCACGCCGGCGAACTCCTCCAGCAGATGGAAACCCTCAAGACCGCATGACGAAGAAGGGCGCTGAAGGTTTCACCCGGATCGCCCGCGAAGTCTTTGCTCCCATCTACCCTGTCATCGCGGAGCAGATTCTCGCGTGGTCCGGGATTCGAGACGGGCTCTGCCTGGATCTCGGGAGCGGCCCCGGCCTCCTATCGGCCGCGCTTGTGGAGAGGAGCGATCTCAACATCATAGCGCTTGACTCCGAGCCGGCAATGGCCCGGATCGCGCAGGATACAACCGCCGGGCGGGTGACCCCGGTCATCGGCGACGTCCACTGCATGCCTGTCGGGGACGGGGCCGCATCGCTCATCGTCAGCCGGGGCTCGATCGCCTTCTGGGAAGACCGGGTGCAGGCGTTCCGCGAGATCGAACGTGTCCTCCGGCCAGGCGGTGCCGCGTTCGCCGGCGGCAGTTTCGGGACTGCCGCGCTCCGGGACGAGATCTTTGCCAGGATGCGGCAGCAGAACCCGGACTGGGATCGCGACTTCGCACGGAGGAGCGGGAAGGTGGCCCCCGACATACTCCGCCGCGAGCTCGCGGCAAGCGGTGTCGTCAGCTCCCGGATACGGGAAGAAGAGGCGGGGTTCTGGGTGGAGATCAGGAAAGACTGATCTCTTTCTTCAATCAACGCGTTCGGTGAAGATGATCGTCCCGGCGATCCGGGTGATCCTGATCTTCACTGTCTGGCCCGGTTTTGCATTCGCAACGTACATCGTGTAGCGGTCGATCTTCACCACGCCATCGCCGCGCTTCGAGAGAAACTGCGGTGTCACATCCATGATGGCACCTTCAGTCGGCTTTGAGGCTGCAGAGGGATCCACGGTCGCTCTCCGCTTTCGAACCGGCCGGTGGCCGCCGCAGGCATCGCAGCGGAGCATCAGGATCCTGTCTGTCTTGACCAGGCGGGTATCGGGTTTTCCACATTCCGAGCAGATAACATAATCCTCGACGTAGCTCCTGATGATCGAGCTGATCTGCTCCTGTTCAAACTTCCCGGAGAAGACTGCCCGCGCCCCCTCGATCTTTCCGGCGGTGCCGAGTTCACCGAGTAGGTGCTTCATCAGGTGGTCCTGGTCGCGCCTGAGGGTGCTTGCGATATCAGCGAAGTTCTCAAGAACCGTTGTCTTTCCCTCTATGAATACACGGGCTGTGGGAACAATGAACCTCTCCTCGGCCTCCGTCGGCTCCGTTATATTGGTATATGCCTTCTTGAGAAGGTCTTCATATGACCGGGTCATGCTTCAGCTATAGGTTGCGCGACATCAAAAATTGGTTACCTCGATTCCCTGGCTGCGCGCATGCTTATCTAGATCGGCAGCCCACCAGATTTACAGTATGTTATCGGCTCAGGATCTTGCATTGCTGCAAAAAACCCTCGGCCGCGGCCTGACCGATGTCGAGGCCGCCTGCTTTGAAAATCTCTGGAGCGAACACTGCAGTTACCGATCCACAAAATCCCTTCTCCGGACGCTACCGACAGAGGGGAGCGATGTGCTGATCGGCCCGGGGGATGATGCCGCGATCGTACGGTTCAGCGGCACCTGTGCCCTCGCCATCGGTATGGAGAGCCACAACCACCCGAGTTACGTGGACCCCTATAGCGGTGCCGCCACAGGTGTCGGCGGTATCGTCCGGGATATCCTCTCCATGGGTGCCCGCCCGATCGCCCTGATGGATCCACTCTACCTCGGTACCCCCGACCAGGAGAAGAACCGCTACCTCTTCGAGCAGATCGTCGCCGGCATCAGGGATTACGGCGGCACCATCGGTGTGCCGGTCGTCAGGGGTGAACTCGTCTTTGACCACTCGTACTCGGGAAACCCACTCGTGAACGTCGTCTGCGTCGGCATCGTGGATCCCGACCGCTACATAACCGCGCGGGTGAAACAGCCCGGGAGCCACCTGGTTCTGATCGGCGCTGCAACCGGCCGCGAAGGCCTCGGCGGGGCCTCGTTTGCCTCCCGGGATCTCGCGGAGGCGGAGGGGCGGCAGGATACTACTGTTTCCGGCGACCCCGAGACCGAGGGGCTCCTCATCGACGCCATCCTTGAGATGGCAGAGACCGGAAAAATCCTCTCCTGCCGCGACCTCGGGGCTGCGGGACTTGCCGGGGCGTCGAGCGAGATGGCGAGCACGTTCGGGGCGGTCATCCACGCGGACAGGGTTCACACAAAAGAGGCCGGGATGGTGCCCCGCGAGATCATGCTCGCCGAGTCCCAGGAGCGGATGCTGATCGAGGTGGCGAGCGGGGATGTCGCGCTGATGGGCGGGATCGCAGAGAAGTACGGTCTCGACTGGAGCGATGTCGGTGAGGTGATAGCCGGGCCCCGCTACATCGTGAAGTTCCACGGCGAGGTCGTTGCCGATCTCCCTATCGATCTGCTCGTCGGGGGAGCGCCGCTCTCAATCCGGGACAGAGAACCTTACTCTGCAGAGACGCCGTTCTCCCGCCCGGAAGAGAATATAAAGGATCTCGCGCTCGCTGTGCTCTCTCACCCGGATGTGGCGCGCAAGGATTGGGTCTATGAGCAGTACGACCGGGATGTTCAGTCCCGGACGGTCTCGGTCAGGGGGGATGCCGCCGTGCTCCGCCTTGAGGATAAGGCGCTCGTCCTCTCCTGCGGGTGCAACCCCCGGCACATCTACTTAAAGCCCTTCGAGGGAACAGTAAACGCCGTCATAGAGAACGCAGGCAACCTCGCCTGCCTCGGCGCCGATCCCCTCTGCCTGGTCAACTGCCTCAACTTCGCAAGCCCCGAACACCCGGAGATCTCCTGGCAGCTCGAGCAGTGCGTCCTCGGCCTCGGTGATGCGGCGCGGAGGATGGCAATCCCGGTCGTCGGCGGCAATGTATCGCTCTACAACGAGAGCGACGAGTTCAAGACGCAGATCAAGCCCACACCCTCACTCGGGATGGTGGGGCGGGGAGAGGTCCGGGAGTGGACGATGCCGGCGGAAGGGGATATACTGGCCCTGATCGGGGCGACAGAACCCGACTTCGGGGGTTCAATCCTCGATGCCATCACGGGGTGCGGCGGCCGCGCGCCCGCGGTGGCAGACCCGGCAGCCGCTGCAGTCGTCCGCGAACTCATCAGGGAAGGCAGACTCACATCCGCTACCGACCTCTCCGTGGGCGGACTCCTTGCGGCGCTCGCAAAGGTCGCGCCGCAGTCAGACGTCACGCTCCCCGGCGACCCACTGGAGGAACTCTTCTCTGAGACCTATGGGCGGTTCCTGGTCGCATCAAGGGATGAGGCGGCCCTCGCCGGCGTGGAGTGCCGTCTCATAGGCAGTGTTGGAGGCGGCGCCCTCACACTCAGGCTGAAGGGCGAGACAGTGGTTATAGCGCCTGAGGAGCTTGAGACGGCGCTCTCATCGACGACCCGGTTGATGCGGTCCTGACCGACCCGCCCATTTTTGCCACGCCGCCGGCCGCATGCGGGATCGCATCAGGTCTTGAAAAAAGTGAGAAGAGATTATTTCTTGAACTGTGGCATGAACCCACGGATCTCCCGGCCGATCTGCTCGATCTGGTGCTCCTCGCCTGCCTTCGTCAGCGCGGAGAATACCGGGCGGTTGACCATGTTCTCAAGCATCCACTCCCGCGCAAACTCGCCGCTCTGGATCTCCGCGAGGATCTCCTGCATCGCCTCGTGGGTCTTCGGCCCTATGACGCGCGGACCGCGCGTCAGGTCACCATACTGGGCGGTGTTGCTGATCGAGTCGCGCATCCCGGTAAACCCGCCCTCGTAGATGAGGTCGACGATGAGCTTCATCTCGTGCAGAACCTCGAGGTATGCCATCTCAGGGGAGTAGCCGGCCCCCACCAGGATCTCGAACCCGGCCCTGATGAGCGATGTCACCCCGCCGCAGAGGACCGCCTGCTCCCCGAAGAGATCGGTCTCGGTCTCCTCTGCAAACGTCGTCTCGAGCACCACCGCGCGGGTTGCACCGATCCCCCGGGCATAGGCAAGCGCGATGGAGTGCGCCCTCCCGGTGTGGTTCTGGTGGACAGCGATGAGCGCCGGGACACCCTTCCCCTCCTCGTATGTCCGCCGGACCATGTGGCCGGGCCCTTTCGGGGCGACCATGATGACATCGATCGTGGGCGGGGGGACGATCTGCCCGTAGTGGATGTTAAACCCGTGCGAGAAGGACAGGCAGGCGTTCTCCTTGAGATGCGGGCCGATCTCGGCGCGGTAGACACCCCCCTGGGTCTCGTCGGGAAGGAGGATCTGGACGACATCAGCGCGCCTGACCGCATCCGCCACCGGATAGACCTCAAACCCATCCTCTGAAGCCCTCTGCCAGCTGCCACCCGGCCGCAGGCCGATGATGACATGGCAGCCCGAATCACGCAGGTTAAGCGCCTGCCCGCGACCCTGGGAGCCGTAACCGATGACCGCGATCGTCCTGCCCTCCAGGACGCCGGGGTCAACATCGGACTCATAATACTTCTGCACCATATATACTCACCTCCGGTTAGACAGCAAAGATAATAAACATTGTATCAAAAATCCTCATGCCGCAGGAGAGTTATTTAAAGTCCATGAGGAGAAACCTTATTCTCTATATACAAATTTGAGGATTTGAGATGGAACTGCCAGATGTCCAGTCCAGCCTGCCGGAGGTTCGTATCAACCTGACCAGGGTGGGTGTAAAAAACGTTCAAAAACTCGTCGAAGTTGCTCGCCCCGGCAAACGGCCGGTCATCTTCATCTCCAACTTTGATGTATTCGTCGACCTGCCGGGCAGTCTCAAGGGTGCAAACCTCTCCCGCAACTTCGAGGTCATCGACGAAGTGTTGCAGCAGGCCATCGACGGGGAGGTAAAGGTGATCGAGGAGCTCTGCAGTGTGGTAGCGCGGAAACTCCTCGACCGGCATGAGTACGCGGAGCGGACCGAGGTCCGGATGCACAGCCAGTTCATGATCCGGCGGGAGACGCCGGTCAGTGAGACCAGCTGCCATGAAGTGGTGAGTGTTCATGCAAGCGCGGTTGCCCAGAGAAACGATGGAAGCCCGATCATCAGGAAGAGTATCGGCGCCGAAGTGACCGGGATGACCGCCTGCCCATGCGCCCAGAATATCATGATGGACCATGCTCTGCACGTACTCGAGAACCTCGGCGTGGCGGAGGATACGATCGAGGCATTCTTCAACGAGGTGCCGATGGCCACGCACAACCAGCGCGGGCGGGGTTTCCTCTGCGTCGAGACCGACGACGACCAGCGCGTCAGCCTTGAGAAGATCATAAAGATCCTGAAGGACTCCATGAGTGCGCGCATATACGAACTCCTCAAGCGGGGTGACGAGAGTTTTGTCGTGATGGAGGCCCACAAGAACCCCCGGTTCGTTGAAGACTGTGTCCGCGAGATGGCCCGCAAGGTGATCGCGCAATTCCGATATCTCCCTGGAGATTCCGTGATAACCATAAAACAGACAAATGAGGAGAGTATCCACCAGCATGATGCATACGCAGAACGGAAGGCGACGATAGCCGAACTCGTCGCGGAGATGGATGAGGGAGCGTTATAACCCAGGAACAATCCTGCTATTTTTGTAGCAGGTCGATCCATATTAATAAACTATCAACCCATTTTAACAATGCTTCATATGAGTTCTGGAATTCATAAGATCCAGATCAATATCGAGCGAAAGTTATAAACTCTGTTTTAATCATATTCCTCTTCGACGTACCAGTGTACGTTTCCAGTGCAAAAATGCGTGGTAACACCGGTATAGCATTCAGAACAACAGAATATCGGAATGAGGCGATACATTTGTCGAAAGTTGTAGAGATTTCCCCAACAACGAGACATGAAGGCCACTCAAAGCTCGTTCTAAAAGTTAATGATGAAGGCATCATCGAGCGCGGAGACTGGCTCAGCATCACCCCGGTGAGGGGTGTCGAGAAGCTCGCCATCGGCAAGACGATGGAGCAGGTTCCAAAGATTGCATCGCGCGTCTGCGGCATCTGCCCTATCGCACATACCCTGGCGGGCGTTGAGGCGATGGAGGCATCCATCGGGTGCGAGGTTCCTGAGGACGCAAAACTCCTGCGCTACATCCTGCAGTGTGCAAACAGGATGCACAGCCACGCCCTGCATAACATTCTATCCCTACCGGACATGCATATCCCGGGGACGGATACGAAGATCAACCCGTTCACCAAAGAAGAGCCGGTCAGGAGCGTTGCCCTCCGGATCCAGCGGCTCCGTGAGATCGCCCAGACCATCGGTGAGATCGTAGGTGGAGAAGCCATCCACCCGAGCAACCCCCGCGTCGGCGGTATGTACAAAAACATCACCCCACGCGCGAAGGCGAAGATCTACGATCTCGCGAAAGAAGGCCGGCTTCTCGCCAGGGATCACATGGAGTTCATGATCTCGGTATTCAAGGACTTCCAGACGCGTGGAACCACCATGGTCGGCGGTGTTGAGGTGCCCATCCCAGACGATCTCGGCTACCACAACCAGGGCTACATGGCCACAGCACCGGTCTACGGCAGCTCGAGCCTCGACGAGAACCCGACCTGGTTCCCCGAGCGGTTCACCGAGGTCCGTCCCTGGGACTGGTATATGGGGGAGATGGAGGTTACCGAGGCTGACCCGAACTACCCGATAGGCGGTACCACACCTGTAGGAACGAAGACCTGGCCCCAGATGGAGGCCTGCACAGGCGTCCCGCTCTACGACGGCCAGCCCGTCGAGGTCGGGCCGCGTGCGCGCCTGGTCCAGTTCAGGAACTACGACGGGAGAGGAGCCATGGGCCTGCAGATCGCGCGCCAGATGGAGTTCCCCGAGACCATGTACGGCATCATCGACGCCGTGGACGCGCTCAACACCTCCGGACCCGTGCTCGCAGACGATATCCCGCAGGGCGACGGTTCCCTCGGATGGGCTGCAAACGAGGCTCCCCGTGGGACCGACGTCCATCTCACCCGTGTCAAGGACGGCAGGGTCCAGTACTTCTCGTTGCTCGTCCCGACCACATGGAACTTCCCGACATGCAGCCGTGCATTGACAGGCGCACCCTGGCGGATCGCGGAGGTTATCGTGCGTGCGTATGACCCCTGCGTCTCATGTGCGACGCACATGCTGGTCATCGACGAAGACAAGAGGTTAGTGGCCCAGAAACTCATTCAGTGAGCGTAATCAGGCATGCTATTCCGTGAAATCGTGATCGCAGGATGCGGCAACCCCCTCTACGGAGATGACGGGTTTGGCCCCGCAGTCGTGGAAGTACTCAAGAAGCTACAACTGCCCGACAACGTCAAGGTCATCGATGCCGGCCTTGGCGCCCCTCACTTCCTCTTCACCCTGATGGAAGATGCAGAGGTGCCGGTGAAGAAGCTGATCATCATCGATACCGCCGATTTCGGCGCAAAACCCGGTGATGTGACGATCCTCCGACCTGAAGACCTGCCGCCGGGTGCGTACCGGGATGTCCACTCATGGGATCTCTCGGAGCCGCTGCAGAGACTGAAAGACATAATCGATATCACGATCATCGGATGCCAGCCAGAGCGTGTCACTACCAATGAGTTTGAACTAGGGCTCACTGAGGAGGTTGAGAGGGCCATTCCCAGAGCAGTGCATATCGTACTGGAAAAGATTGGGGTAGAGTATGGGGCTGCTATCAACCATCAAGGAAATCATCTTTGGGCGCCGGGAGAGACCGCCGGAGAAACCGGTGAGGCGACCGGAAAGTAAGCCTGCAGCGGCTCCGCCGCAGGCAAAACCTGCAGTAAAGCCCTCTGATGTGATTGGAGAAGAGAAGGTGGAAGTTATACAAAAGGAGGAAAAGCCTGTGGCTGAGAAGATATCTATAGGTGAGTTGCATCTGAGCGGATGTACTGGATGCCTCGTGACACTTGCGGATAATTACGAGGGTCTATTCAAGCTGCTCGATGATTACGCGGATCTGGTCTATGCACTGACCCTGGTCGATGTGCGCCACGTGCCCGAGATGGACGTGTGCCTGGTCGAGGGATCGTGCTGTCTTAATGACAAGATCTCGGTAGAAGAACTGAAGGAAGCAAGGGCGAAGTCGAAGATACTCGTAGCCTACGGTGGCTGCGCGGCCTACGGCAACATCACCCGGTTCAGTCGGGGTGGTCAGTGGAACCAGCCGGGTCACGAAGCTTACGTGCCCATAAGCGAGGTGGTCGATGTCGATCTCTTCCTGCCGTCGTGTCCCCCATGCCCTCAGGCGATCAGGAACGTCGCCGTCATGGCCTATCTGCTGCTGAAGGGCAACGACGAGCAGAAGGAACTCGCGACTGCCTACCTTACGCCGCTGATGCAGCTTGCACAGCGCGGCAACGAGGCCTGCGGCTGCGATCTGATGTATGATGTCATCAACCAGGGGCTCTGCATGGGATGCGGAACCTGTGCCGGAACCTGCCCGGTCCGTGCCATCACGATGGAGTACGGCAGGCCGAACATTAACCGCGACCTCTGCATCAAGTGCGGTGCCTGCTACGCGCAGTGCCCCAGGAGCTGGTTCAACTTCGACGTCATGAACAACTACGAGGGCATCATGAATGCCATCAAGGGAGCCATGGAGTGAGGTGAGAGAGATGGATGTACTTGGTAACTACAAGTCCGTTATATCGGCACGCTCGGCGGATAAGGATATCCTGAAGAAGGCCCAGGACGGCGGCATCATCACGACACTCTTTGCCTATGCACTCGAAGAGGGCATAATCGATGGCGCCATCGTCGCCGGCCCGGGTGATGAGCCCTGGAAGCCGGAGCCGATGGTCGTGACCACGAAGGCCGAGCTCCTGGCCGCCGCCGGAACGCGCTACACCATCAGCCCGAACCTCTCCCTGATCAAGGAGGCAACCCGGAGTTATGGTCTTGACAGGGTCGGTATCGTCGGTACACCCTGCCAGATCCAGGCAATCCGGAAGGTGCAGCTCTACCCGATCGGGATGCGTGATGTCGATGACAAGATCGCTCTTGCGCTCGGCATCTTCTGCATGGAGAACCTCTCCTACCAGGCGCTTGAGGCTATCGTCGAGGATCACTGCAACCAGAAGATGGAGTCCGTCACGAAGATGGATGTCGGCAAGGGCAAGTTCACGGTCTACACCGAACGCGGTGCGGTCTCACAGATGCCACTGAAGCTGCTCCACAAGTACGTGCAGCCCGGATGCAACATCTGCCTGGACTATGTCGCGAACCTGGCCGATATATCGAGCGGCTCCGTGGGAAGCCCAGACGGCTGGAGCACGGTCTTTGTGCGGAGCGCGAAGGGCAACACCGTCTGGGACGGCGCGATCGCCGCCGGCCTCTTTGAGACGAAGCCGATGGATCAGGTCAAACCGGGCCTCGACATGGTGAAGAAACTCGCCACCGAGAAGATTACGAATAACCAGAAGAACGTGGAAGCCCGCAAGACTGCCGGACTCAGGGCTGATGGAACCCCGAAGGGTCTCCGGAATCCCTACGAGTCCCCCTGAAACACTCTCTTTTTTTCAGCCGGCCGTTTACACGGCGCGTCTGCTGCGGATTGATACGCAATCAGCCCATCCACGACCGGGATGGGGGATTTACCGCCGCCGCAAACCCCGGCACCCCCCTGCTCATGCCGACGGGGGATGGCCGTGGCTCTCCATCGTTGTGCGGCAGCGGTGGTGAGTGTATATTCAGTCCCTGAACAGTACCTGGCAGGTCACCGACTGTGCCCCAAAAAAGTCCCTGCAGAACTCAGCTGCCTTTACGGGTTCATACTCCTTGCAGCTGAATATGTCGAGGTAGGCGGCATTGGTCTCGTTTGCAAAGTGGCCGGAGACGAGCGATGTCTCGATGAGCTGGGTCATGGAGAACCCTGCGACCCTCTCGTTCGGGCCGAAGTGGATGATCTGTGGTTCGCCAAACCTCTTCATGTCGATCAGGTCGCAGAGCTCTATGATGAACCGACGGATCTTCTCCGGGTTCCTGATCGATTCCGGATCGCAGCCCTTCAGGTCCACGCTCGTATACAGCCCCCAGCTCCCGCGTTCTCTGAACTCTGCCACGATCTCTGCGTCACTCATCATTCCTGCCATAACGTTGTTTGCTATGGCGTTGTTGGTCATTACCTTACTTGCCATGATCTCACCTTCGAGGATATCTCTGATCAATCTGATCTTTTGATCTTCGTTTGTTCTGATCTTAAATTTATCCATTGAACCATGAGAATAACCGTTATTTATCCAATAGGTCTGAGTAATCTCACGGCATTTGAAATTCCGGAGGAATTCTTCATTTTTTTATGTAAATGACGGTTTTAGAAGGTTTATCTCTCCCCTAGCATATAAAATATCTACCATTTTTCTTACTTAGTATGATTCCGCCCCCGGTACAAAATCCCCCTCCGGCCCCTGCTGCAGGGGTCTGCCGGCAAATGCGGCCACCTGGAATTGCTCCCTTTCATGCACCGCCAACCAGGCAGTATCCCGACCGTGGGGCAGTCAGGCGGCGCTCAAGAGGGATCCCTGGAGACGTATACGCTACCGCGCAAGCTCCCCATACCAGGGTGGCCTGCCGGGGATGCATTCAATGGATCCGCGGGTGATGGCGGTGCGCGCGCCGGTGGAGGGCCTCAAGGGTGGGGTACCGCCGCCCGCAGAACGGGCAGATGAACTCACCCATCTCCACGGGGATCCTCCGCCTCCCCGGCGGCTCGCTCATTCCGGCTCCTCCCCCGCCGCGATCTCCTCTATCGTCCGCCCGGAGACGACCGACCGCGTCTCCGTCGCCACGAGATCCCTGCCCGGCGCCGCCTCAGCATCATCCATCTTCACGAGAAGCCAGGCCTCACCCTTCCCCGTCCGAAACCGGGTGAGGGCATACCCGCCCCTGACCTTCTCCCCCTCAAGCCAGACCGATACGTGGCCCTTCCCGAGCGCCCCGGTGACCGGGATCTCCCGCCCATCCTTCCGGGTGAGGTTCCGGTAGACCCCCCGGTCCCAGACCATGACCGTGCCGGCCCCGTACCTCCCCTCAGGTATGACACCCTCAAAGTCTGCGTAGTCGAGGGGGTGGTCTTCCGTGGGGATGGCGAGGCGCTTCTCCTTCGGGTCCGCAGACGGTCCCTTAGGGACCGCCCAGGACTTCAGCACGCCGTCGGCCTCGAGCCGGAAGTCGTAGTGGAGCGTGGTCGCATCGTGCTTCTGGATGACAAATATCGGGTGACCTTCCGGTGCCCGGACATCCTCAGGCCTGCTCATACATGGACTCGGGCACCGCCAGGGATAAGGGTTGCCCCGGGCCGGCGAGCTATCCTATACCGCTTTGAGGGGCTGCAGGCAGACCGCCAACCACACGCGAAAACGCGCGCATGCACCAACAACCCCTAGAGATCCCGCCGGGATACGGGGACGATCCTTATATTCATCTTCTCCGATCCGATTATCAGGATCCCTTCCCCGGGCTGGAAGTTGAGGAGATCCTTCTCACTCACCTCGAAGAACCTGGCGTTTTCCTGGGCCTGTTTCTTGTTCTCGGCTCGCATGCAGAACTTCACGGCGATGTTTGCAAGGATCTCCTCGTTGAAGTGCGCGATCAGCTGGGATGCAAGGATCAGCGAGACACCGAACTTGCGCATCTCGGTCGCATACTTGTTCAGCACCGCCTTGATCGCCGTCTTTGACCCGCTCTTCTGGCTCACCAGGAGCTTCGCCTCATCGACTATGACGAAGAGCCGGAACTTCTCCCGGTCGTTCTCTGTCCCGCGCGGGATCTCGCCCATAGCCTGGAGGGTGTAGTAGATCCGCCGGAGGAAGAGGTCGGCAAAGAGGTAGCGCAGGTTCTCGGGGAGGGCGTTTAAGTTGATGTGGGTGATCCCGCTTGAGAGTATGGTGGGGATGGAGATCTTCTCCTCCCCGGAGAAGAGCTTGTAGTCGAATATATCCTCAAGATAAGCCGGGATCGTCTCATCCTCGCAGTCCATGATCTCCCCTTCGATATCATCGAAGTCGAGTACCCGTGTCCATGTCGCGGTCTTCCCCGTGATCCCCGAGATCCGGTAACATCCCTTGATGATATTCTTGATCTTCCTGCGCTGCTGGATCCCGAGTGTCGGGAAGTTGATCGATATCGCATCGACGAAGTCCGACGTGGCACGTAGCGGTGTGATCTCATCGATGGAGGGGTCGAGCTCGAGCGGGTTGAAGTAATACTCCCCGCCCTCGCGGATCCTGTAGGCCCTGATCTCGCCGATGCCCGGGGCCATATCCCCGTGGAAGTCGATCATGATGACCGGCAGCGCCTGCGCTGCAAGCTCGAGAGCGATACACCGGATCGTCTCGGTCTTGCCGGCGCCCGAACCGCCGAGGATGATCATATGGCCGTTGTTGAGCCTGCCCGGCGACCAGTTGACCCGCCGCCCGTCCGGGGCGTGGCCGAGGAAAATATCAAGACCGCCGGGGCGGGCGGGGTCTGCCGCCGGGGAGGGGATGGGCAGGGGTACCGGTGCCTCCTCGATCGCTTCCTCTTCCGAAAAGATCTCATCCCACTCCTCTTCAATCTCTTCATCCAGGGGCAGGGGTTCCACCGATGGTAGAGGAATCTCAACCCGGGAAAGGAGGGGTGGTTCTTTGACCGGCCGGCCTATAGCGATTTTTTCGGAAACGTCGACTATCAGCGCTCGCTCGATCTCGCGGAGACGCGCCTCATAGAGATCCCGGTCCTTGATTATGAACCGGGGGATGTCGGCGCCGTCGGTCCCGGGCGCCTCCTCTAGGGTGTAGATCGATCCGGCGAGCAGCCCGAGCACCCTTGAGAGCTCCCGGCTATGGGCCGATGATGCGCGGATGCGATCGTAGTCCTCGCCGCAGGTGAGGTAGCGCAGGACGGTGAACGTCGAGTGGAACGACTCAAGGAGTATATCGTGGTGTTCCCGGACAGCGGGATCGATCGCCTCAAGCATACCTTTGAGGATATACGCGAACTCCGGCGGGAATGTGTAGACGACGCTGCCAGTCCCGGATCCATCAGGGTCATAGGCGAGGACGGCGCATCCTGCGTCTTTCAGGAGGGAAGCAAACCGCTCGCACTCGATAAAGAGCGCGGGGTTGTTTCTGAGCAGAAAATCGATGAACGTCTCTTCGGTGCCGGGGAGCGTGGAGGGGAGGGTCTTGTTGATGTAGGATCCCTTCACGGTCGCCGCGAGGAGGGCCGGGACGGCTGCATGGATATCATGGGCCAGATCCTGTATATCCAGCGCCCGGATCCGGGCCTCCGTAAGCGGCCGGGCGATCAGCTCCCCGATCGCAGTCGTCTTTATGATCGTCGTGCCGTGCCTGGAGACGGAGTCGATGAGGCCAGCCTCCATGAGTGCGAAGAGCGGCCCCGATGTGTAGGCGTAACAACTCTGCTCGGCAATGCCTCCCAAACTCCCCGGGGACGGCGATGAGCTCTGAGCGATGTAGATGTAGAGGAGCGTCTCGATGATATCGTGGACCTCCTTCACCCGGAAGTCCCGCAGGTAATCGATGATTGCGGGAGGGAACAGCTCTGCCAGAGCAGGGATCCCGGTATCCGCATAGCCCATCGCTCTCAACGCTTCATTAAGATCTCTTGACACAGGTTCACCAGCGGATGCGTTCTCGCGTCTGCCAGCCCCGGGTCACGTGGTGCAGACCCCCGCACCCGGAGCAGGGTCATGTGGAGTACGTTTTGTTCCATAATCTA
>MTBK01113398.1_pt1 | contig 49756 bp, 38 predicted proteins | sample 1535981 | NCBI WGS metagenome assembly MTBK01 (sample SAMN06109225, study PRJNA356200) | anaerobic digester metagenome | isolation source: biogas reactors fed with pig manure or primary and secondary sludge | place: Spain | collected 2016-06-30
GGCTCTTGCCGGTGCTTTGAATGTCTTGGAGAATCAGACGGAATACGATATGTTGCCCGAGTATGCTCAACTCCAAGAGGTCTATAACGAGTGGAAGGATCTGGATATCATCGCATCTATGGACGAGGATCTGACCGGCTCCACCGCTGCACTTAACAATGCCAGGAAATTCTATACCTATGCAAGTCAAAGCATTGCTGCTCAGACCGTTCAGGTCAAGGGGCTCTATGCTCTGGCAGCCGAGCTTGAAGTTGACTTCGATGGTGTACAGGAGGGTCTGGCCGATGAGATAGCGGATCGTATGAACAACCTGAGAACCGATGACCAGGATCTGGCTGCACTTCTCAAGGAGATACTTAAGTATCGTGTCTATGAACTTCTCTCTGACGAGAGTTATGCTGATACCCTTAACCTGACTCCTTTCATAACCAACTATAACCTGTACACTACGGCCAAGATAGATGTTGAGGTTGAGCATTACAACTATTCTTACGGAGCTCCCAACAACAGATGGAGACTCAAACCCGGAGTTTTCACCACCGTTTATCCGGGTTGGACAGTTACAGGCATAAGTGGTAATGTGCATGTATGCAGCGAGGCCCAGAACTGGAATGACAAAGCTGAAATCGTGGACGGTTATATTGCATTTGACTGGAGCTCAAAATTTGAAATGGAGCAGACGCTCAGAGGTCTTCCCGAAGGTCTCTATACAATAGGTGTGGGTCTGAATAACCAGATTGCAACAACAATACTGGTTGGAACGGCAGATGACAATCTTCCCGACACTGTTTTGATAGCATCATCCAATTCAAGTTATCCCGCTGTTGCAAATGTCTTTGTTGACAGCTTGGAGGTCAAAGATTCAATCAATGCCAAAGTTGTGGTTACAGGTGGAAACGGATGGGGACGCATAGATAACTGGGAGCTCTATCTGATCGGTAAATCTTCGCAGGCCGATTACGCAGCTTTGGCTGCGGCTCAGAAGCGGGTTGCCGCCGAACAGGCTACGTTTATTCCTTCGATTCGGACAACAGCACCCGTCTCGTACAGATACTTCACTGTCGATGGTGTTGAGACCGATGCTTCGAACAGCGGAATATTGATCCGCGTCAGTACCGGTGCAGACGGCAGACGTACTGTGGAAAAGGTCATTGTCAGATGACAGTGACAGGCTAATGAAAAGAATGGGGTGGCTTGAATGGCCACCCCACTTTTTATAATATGTTTGTCAAAATGTTATTCTCTTTTTACTGTGACATTTGCCAGTTTCTCCCAATACTGAATAACTCCGCAGTGGTCGTCATTCTGGTGTCCGTCAGCTTTTACGGCTTTCATAGCCTCGAGGATCTGAGTGGTCAGAGGGATTGGCGCATCAATTTCGAGTGCGGTGTCACGCACGTTCAGCAGATCTTTGGTGTGCATCCATATAGGACCTCCGGGTTTGAAGTTACGGTCAAGGATCAATGGCATTTTAGCGTCAAGGACAGTGCTGCCTGCCAGGCCGCCACGGATGGCCCGGTAAACTCTTTCAGGGTCAACTCCCGCTTTTTTGGCAAACACCATAGCTTCGGAGACTGCTGAAAGGTGAAGTGCAACCATAATCTGATTGGCCAGTTTTGTTATGTTGCCGCTGCCTATCTCTCCCATAAGGACAGCCGAACCGCCCATGGATAACAGAATATCTTTTACCGATTCAAAAACTTCGGGTTTGCCGCCGACCATAATGGACATTGTGCCGTCTATGGCTTTAGGCTCGCCACCGCTTACAGGGGCGTCAAGCATCTCAACCTCTTTTTCGGCTGCGGCATTGTACATCTTCTTTGCAACAACCGGCGATATGGAACTCATGTCTATAATGATGCTGCCCGGTCTGACTGTTTGAAGTACACCGTCTTCACCCGTCAGCACCTGAATGACCTGTGGAGAATTCGGGAGCATCGTGATAATGATATCGCAATCCCGGGCTACCTGAGCAGGCGAAGTTCCCTTTTCGGCGCCTAAAGCCGCAACTTCGGCTACAACATCGGCTTTAAGGTCAAATACTTTCAGTTTAAAGCCGGCTTTAATAAGATTCTTTGCCATAGGTTTGCCCATAACGCCAAGACCTATGAAACCGATTTTTTTTGATTTACTACTCATGTTTTTATTCTTTTTTTGTTCAAAAATGTCCCTTTGATTGTCTTATACAGACCTGTTTTATAAATCACTCCTAAAGATATAAACAAAATCTTCCTTTTGAACATTGAAAAGCTTGTTTTTTATAATTGTAAAAGTTATTTTTACCCTTTTATTGTATGATTGTTTCAGTAAAACCAAATAGTATGAAAGTCGTTATTGATTGTGATGATGCCGCTATAGATCTTAAAAAAGTGATTGTCGGACATCTGTCGGCAAAGGGAGTTGAAGTGACGGATTTGGATTATCTTGGGAAGAAAAGCGGGGCATATTATCCTGAAATAGGTTTCAATCTTGCACAGACCATTAAGAACGGCACTTTTGAAAGAGGCATCCTTATTTGTGGAACAGGTTTGGGGATGGCTATCATAGCCAATAAGGTTGAGGGCGTATATGCCGGTGTCTGTCATGATGTCTTTTCGGCTGAAAGATTGAGAAAAAGTAACAACGCGCAGGTTTTGACTATGGGCGCCAGAGTCATCGGACCTGAACTGGCCAAGATGGTCGTGGACGCATGGCTGGTATCGGAATTCCAGGGAGGGGGATCGCAGCCCAAGGTGGATCAGATACGTGAACTGGAGAGAAAATCATTCCACCCCGAAGGATAATTTTAAGTCACACATATATTTTTGATTGTTATGCAGAAAATAATTAATGATCCCTCTAATGTCGTCGATGAGATGCTGCAGGGCTTCGTCTCTGCACATCCGGAACTGGTCGTTGAGACCGGGAATGAGCGGGTACTGAAATACAGGAATGCACCTGTCGATAATAAGGTAGGCATAGTCACAGGCGGCGGTTCAGGTCATAAGCCGGCTTTTATCGGCTATATAGGAGAAAACATGGTCGATGCAGTGGCGGTTGGCGAGATGTTCTCCTCACCTCCTGCCCAGATGTTCTATGATGCTATCCGCGAGGCGGACTCCGGCCGGGGAGTTGCAGTGCTCTACGGCAACTATGCCGGTGACAACATGAATGTCGGTATTGCTATGGAACTTGCCCGGGAGGACGGTATAAAGGTTGCCAAGGTGGTAGCCAACGATGATGTTCCTTCGGCACCCCTTTCCGAGAGGCACAAGAGACGCGGAGTAGCCGGCGAGATACTCATGTGGAAGGTGGGCGGCGCAAAAGCCGCCATGGGCGGGAGCCTCGATAAGGTTGTTGCAGTTGCTCAAAAGGCTATAGATAACACGCGCAGTATGGGCGTTGGGTTAAGTCCATGTACAATACCCGAAGTGGGACATCCCAATTTCAGTATTGAGGAGGGTATGATGGAGGTCGGCATCGGGCATCACGGAGAGCCCGGTATAGAGGTCGCTCCGCTTGAAACAGCCGCCCGGATAGCAAAACGAATGTGTGATGTGATCCTTCCCGACCTGCCTTTCAGCAAGGGCGACGAGACAGTGGTTTTGATATCGGGACTCGGTTCCACTCCGTTAATGGAACTGTATATTCTTTTTAACGAGGTGCGTAATATTATGGAGGAGAAAGGTGTCAGGATATACCGTTCATTTGTAGGCAATTACTTTACCTCGCTTGAGATGGCCGGCGCAACGCTATCGGTCATGAAACTTGATGATGAACTGAAAGCCTGCATAGATTTTAAGGCCCGTTCAATTGCTCTTACGGTTTAATCGGTCTTATGGAAAAGTTTCGGCAGGAATCGGGTATCATCCTGGTCGATAGGATGATATGCGCCATTAATGAGAATAAGCAGTTCCTTAGTGACATTGACGGTGCAATAGGTGACGGAGACCATGGCATTAACATGAATAAAGGGTTTATGTTATGTCGCGAGGCTCTGGATAAGCAGCCCGGCGATCTTTCATACGGGTTAAAGACGTTGGGGCGTATCCTGCTTATGAGGATAGGCGGTTCAATGGGTCCGCTGTACGGTAAGTTCTTTACCGCACTGGGAAAATCCTTTGAGGGAAAATCCGAGATAGGAAAAAAGGATTTCTTAAATGCTCTTGAATCTTCACTTGAAGCCATCAGGACCGTTTCGGATGCGAAGGTCGGGGATAAGACCCTTATGGATGTGCTCATACCGGCAGTCGATGCCATGAAAAAGGCGGTTGATGAGGATAAGTCATTCGCCGATTCTTTGGACTGCATGATTGAGGCGGCAGTCGCCGGTCGTGACAGTACGGTTGATATGGTAGCTAAAATTGGACGTTCCAGTCGTCTGGGAGAGCGTTCACGCGGTGTTATGGATGCCGGTGCGGCATCCTGTTTTATTATATTAGAGTCCATGGCCGTCTCAACCAAAGAGTTGTTACAGTCCAAATAGCAAACATTAAAACAGGATAAAATGCTGATTGTTCTTTTGATTATCGCTATTTTTTTCATCGTTATATCAACGTCGAAATTAAACCTCCATCCGTTTCTTGCCTTGATAATTGCCGCCATTGGATACGGACTCTTCTCGGGTATCCCTCTGAATAGTATCATAGCATCGGTAAACAACGGATTCGGCAATACGGTCGGTTCTATAGGAATAGTTATAGTGGCCGGTTGTATTATAGGCGTATTCCTTGAAGAGTCGGGAGGGGCTTACATTATGGCCCGCAGCGTCATGAAGGTTGCGGGTGAAAAGCGTGTTCCTTTGGTCATGCTGCTTTTGGGTTATATAATTTCAATTCCCGTTTTTGCTGATTCGGGTTTTGTCATTATGAATCCGCTTAACAAAGCTCTTTCAAAAAAGGCAGGTATCTCACTGGCCGGTTCAGCCATCGCTCTCTCTTTGGGATTGACCATTACCCATTGTCTGGTACCTCCGACACCGGGTCCTATCGCCGCTACAAGTATTTTAGGGGCCGATCTTGGGTTGGTGATTCTTGTAGGCCTGATAGTCAGTCTCTTCCCATTGGTAATAGCCTATCTGTTCGTTAATGGATATGTGTCGCGTACATACATAGATCCGGCTCCCAATCAGAGTGACCATGATATCGAAGAGAAGGTCAAAAATGCTCCATCGGCAGTTAAATCTTTCCTGCCAATTGTGATTCCGTTGCTGTTGATAGTGCTTAAGTCCGTCTCGGATTTTCCGACAAATCCTTTCGGTACGGGAAATTTTAAGGCCGTGATGGGATTTATCGGCGAGCCTGTAATGGCCCTGCTGATAGGTGTGGCTCTGGCTCTGTTGCTGCCCAAAAAGTTTGACCTTGAGATGCTCTCTACAACAGGCTGGGTCGGTAAGGCACTGGTATCGGCCGCCGTCATAATCATGATCACTGCTGCCGGCGGTTCATTCGGTATGGTCCTTAGGGACTCAGGTATTGCCGATGTAGTAGGAGACACTTTTTCCGGTTCGCATCTCGGCATCTGGATGCCTTTCCTGATTGCCGCCGCACTCAAAACCGCACAGGGCTCATCGACCGTGGCCATACTTACTGCCGCCGCGATTATTGCTCCGCTCATGACGGTAATGGGATTTGTTACGCCGATGGAAAAGGCTTTAGCAGTAATGGCATTATGTTCCGGTGCAATGGTCGTCTCACATGTCAATGACAGTTTTTTCTGGGTCATTACCCAGATGACCGGTATGTCGATAAAGCAGGGTTACAGGTTCCACACGTTGGGCACTCTGTTATGTGGAACCGGTGCCATGCTTGCAGTATGGTTAATTTACAATATAGCAGTATAATTTTTTATGGAAATGGAACTGAACAGACGAATCTTACTTGATGTTGAGCAGGTTTATACTGCGAATGCCTTCAAAATAGGCGATGAGACTTTTATTGCCGCCGGTTCCGAAACCACCCCGCAGGTGTTTCTTTATAATTTGAAAACCGGCGTGTCGCAACTCGTTTCCGATTGTCCGGGCGGTGTAATGAGCTTTGTTCCCACCCCGGGAAATCCGGATCTCTTCTTCTCAATTATGGGGCTGTTCCCTCCCTTTGTCGGAGCCGATGCAGGTCTGTTTATGCATCAAAAACTTTCCGATGGCTGGAAGACGGTCAAGCAGATGCCACTACCTTTCGCACACCGTTGTGACATTATTGAGCATAATGGCAGAAACTGGTTGTTTGCAGCTTCGGTCAGCAAATTCAAGGATAATCCGGCGGATTGGTCCCGTAAGGGTGAGGTCTATGTTATCGGATTCGATAAAAACGGCAAGCCTGAGGCTCCGCAATTGCTCTACAGCGAACTGACAAAAAACCATGGCATGATGAAGTACGTTATAGACGGCAGTCAGACGATCTGTGTTTCAGGCGTTGAAGGTATTTTCGGATTTATTCCCGAGGGGGACGGAAAATGGAAAATCAGGCAACTGTTTGACCGTGAAGTGAGCGAATTTTGGTTTATTGACCTGAATGGGGACGGTCGTGACGAACTTGTTACAATTGAGCCTTTCCATGGCGAAACGCTGAATGTTTACAGCAAGGAGGGGTACGGTTGGAAACTCAATTTTACCGATTCGCTCTCGTTCGGACACGGTCTCAGCTGTGGCATGTTCCGCGGCGAACCCATAATAGCGGCAGGTAATCGTCGCGGCTCTTTCACACTGGACCTGTTTACAGTCGAGGACTTTGCAAAAGGGAGATACAGACGGCATCGGATTGAACAGGATGCCGGTCCGACTCAGACACTAGTATTCAATGCTGACGGTGTTGACTATATTCTAAGTGCCAACCAGAGACAAAATCAGGTTGCACTGTATTGGTAACTAATCAATTATTATAACTATGATTGGCAGATTAAAATTTTTAACCGCAGTAACGGCGGTTTTCTTTCTCTCCGGATTTATGTCAGCATTACATGGCCAAGACTTTCCGGAGGGTTTGAAGGGATATTTCAAACCTATCACTACCGAAACGGCCAAGCCCGACGATAAGGGATTTATCCGCAGATGGTTGCTATTGGAGCCTATAAGCAAGCCCAATCGTAACAACCGTGTCTTTACCGACAGTTATGTCAGGGAGGCTTTGACCCATGAATATTTTCCGGGACAGCTCACCTCAATTCCTAAGGACGGCGACAAGGTCACGGTCAATATGGAGGTTCAGCCGCCCGTAAATCTTCAGGCCGGCCGGCCGGCAGCTAATCCCCAAGCTAACGTTTGGGAGGACGTAGAGCTGCAATGGCACGCTCTGGACAGCGAACTGTTCAATGTCAAGCTGTTCAGATTTGCTACCGGATTGGATAAAACTCGATACGGCGTTATTTTCTGGGCTGTGACCATTGTTGAATGTGACCGCGACATTGAGAATGTCCGATTGGCGGTGGGAACCAACAAAGGCTCTATGTGGTGGGTTAACGGCGAGGAGTTGATCCTGCTTTCAGGTGACCGTCATATGAATGTTGACAGTGCCGTTTCCAAAAGAATTACTCTTAAAAAGGGACGCAACATAGTACGTGCCGGTATAATTAACGGTCCCAGTATGAGCGATTTTTGTGTCCGATTTATTGATGAGGAGGGTAATCCCGTCAAGAATCTGACAATTACCACTAAATGATTTTCCGGACTTTTCAAGAATATGGATATGAGACAGAATATAAAAATTTTATGTGTGGGGATTATTTTCTCGGCCGCTGCTCTTAACATATATGGACAGGTAGGTTCTCCTTTCATACATGACCCTTCAACCATTGTTGAGTGTGACGGCAAGTACTACACCTTTGGAACCGGAGGCGGAGGGCTTATCTCTGAAGACGGCTGGCATTGGAGCGGAGGAGCCGTCAGACCGGGAGGAGGCGCTGCTCCGGACGCCATGAAGATAGGGGATCGTTATCTGGTGGCCTACAGTGCGACGGGTGGAGGTCTTGGCGGCGGTCATGCCGGCCGTATCCTGACAATGTGGAATAAGACACTGGACCCCAACTCTCCAGATTTTGAATATACCGAGGCCGTAGTGGTGGCAAGCACTGTGGCAGACGAGGATTGTGACGCCATTGATGTCGGTCTTATGCTTGATCCTACAACCGGCAGATTGTGGTGTACATACGGAACATATTACGGATTTATCAGGCAGGTGGAGCTTGACCCTGCAACCGGATTCCGTATTGAAGGGAACGAGGCGATCGATATAGCCATTGACTGCGAAGCCTCTGTCATGATTTACAGGAACGGCTGGTATTATCTGCTTGCTACTCACGGAACATGTTGCGATGGCGCAAATTCTACCTACACCATCTATGTGGGACGTTCCAGAAATGTGAACGGCCCCTTCTACGACAATGTTGGACGTACTATGATTGAGGGCGGCGGCCGTAAGGTGCTTTCATCGGAAGGACGTACAATAGGACCCGGACACTTCGGACGCTATATTGTTGAAGAGGGAGTGGAGAAGATGTCATGCCACTTTGAGGCGGATCTGGATCAGGGTGGCCGCAGCGTTTTGGGCATCAGACCTCTGCTGTGGAAGAACGACTGGCCCGAGGCCGGCGAACCTTTTAGGGATGGCATATATGAAATAGAGACTGCCCGTAACGGTTATGCTCTTGAAATGACGGTTGATTTTGTAAGAATGCAGGGCGGTATGGGAGGCATGGGAGGAGGCCGTACAGGCACGGCAGCCCCTCAGGCGGTTCCCAATCAGCAACTCTCAGATGTTATAGACTCCTGGCCCCAGGGCGACTGTCAGGCAAGGAACGGCTATTATGTGGCACGTCCCTGGCAGCGTTGGACAGTTCAGGCCGTACCTGAAGCGGGCGGCTATCTTGGCGGGCCTTATTACAAAATACTCATTGCAGGTACCGACCGTGCTCTGGCGGCGACTGCCGACGGTGAGGTTCAGGTCGTTTACAAATTCACGGGTGCCGATGAGCAGTTGTGGAGAATTGACCAGCTTACCGACGGTACATTCCGTATCATGCCAAAGAGGGTTCCGGGTCATTCCGAGCCATTAGCTCTGGTCTCGATGGGCGACTGTTCGCCGACTCTTGCCAGGTTCAACTTCAAATCCGACAATAGCAAGTGGTATTTCCGTCACTTTGAACCATTAGAGCAAGGAGATTAAGGAGGTACCGAGTCAGGGAAAGAGAGTCCGTTTCCATTTAACAAATACCCCGAAAGTCAGAAAAAGTCTTTCGGGGTATTTGTATCAGGAAGATGATATTCAGAATCCGAAATCGAAACCTTCGGTCTTGATAGTCGGACCGTCTTCCGGAGCCTTTGCCTCAAGATGGATGGGGTTGCCTTCAACGTGAACGGCATCGACAGGACAGATGTACTCGCATCCGCCGCAGCCCACGCAGAGTTCGGGCTCGGTCTCGGGGATGGTCAGGCCGCCTTCAAACGGAACCATATGAATGGCCTGGACGGGGCAGTGCTCGGCGCAGGCTCCGCAACTGGTGCGGTTCACCTTTACCACACAGATATCAACGTTGAAGACTACGCAACCCGCCTGTGTATGGTGTTTTTCCTCTACGGTAAGAGGTTTGATGGCGCCGGTGGGACAGACCTGTCCGCAGATGTTACAGTCATAGTTACAGTAGCCCCGGTCAAACCTCATGACAGGCTGCATCAATCCGCCGATACCGTATTCAAGACCGGCCGGTTTGAGCACGTGCGAAGGACATTTGCTTACGCACAGATGGCACGATGTGCAGTGTTGCAGAAGGTTCTTGTGGCTTATTGAGCCCGGAGGCGAAATAGGTATGCGGGTATCCTTACGGCCGCTCACCTTAGCTTCAAGCGCGATGGGAGCAAGTGCTGCCAGCGCAAGTGAAGATTTGAGGAATTGGCGTTTGGATTCGTCAATGGTATCCGTACCGGTGTTATTGGATAATTCGGGGTCGGAAGCTTCTTTTTCTGCAGCTCTCTTTTTCAACTTGACAGGACCGTAGCTCAAAGCCTTCTGCCGGCAGTCGTCTATGCAATTAAAGCAGCTCACACAGCGGGAATAGTCTATGGCCTGGTTAGATGAGTCTATACAGTATGCCTTACATTTGCGGGAGCAGAGTGAACAGTTGTTGCACTTATCCTTGTCTATTTGTATGCGGAAGAGTGAAAATCTTGACAGACCCCCCAACAGAGTACCCACAGGGCATACGGTGTTGCACCAAGTGCGTCCGTGGAAATATGAAAAATAGGCTATTACCAGCAGGGTGAGCAGGGCTACCACAAACGAAACTATTGATTGTAGTGATATGGTGACCCTGTAGAAACGGAAACTTCCGGTTTTTTCCGATATTCCCGCAAGCAGATTGTTACCCAGAAGATAAACAGGTTTGAACAGTTCATTGGCTATTCTTCCGTATGCACTATAGGGTTCTACAAGCCCTACAAGAAAAGTGAATCCAAACAGCCATGCCAGAACAAGCAGTGCCAGAATACCCCAACGCAGCCGGGGTCTCTCGGGTCTGTATCCGTACTTTTTCTTTTTATCGATTGTTTTTGATAATCGGTTGAAAAAATCCTGGAATATTCCAAGCGGACAGACTACTGAGCAGTATAACCTGCCGAAAATAAGTGTGCCTATAATCAGGCAGACCAGAGTTATTGCACTCAGTGAAAGAAGGGCGGGAACAAACTGTATCTTTTGCAGCCACGGTTCATGTGTTCCTGTAAAGTCAACAAAACCGAATGTAAGCAGCGTGATGACAGCAAGAGCTACCGCAATTCGTATTTTACGAAGCATAGGTCAGATCCTTATTCTCTTGATATTCAGTTTATCCAGATCCATTGTGCCCATTCCGAGCTTTTCGGCATCGGGTATGTGCTCAATGTCTTCAAACCGGATTCTCTCATTGACTTGTGTGAAAAATTTGCCTGCAGCGGTATCGACAGCTACTATGTCGGTTGACGCAAATAGCGTCTTGGTCAGAACCACATCGCTTGCACTGCGTCCCTGGGGGCCGTTGGTTGCCAATGTACGGTAGGCGTCAACTATATGCAGGGCTGCCGGCTTAAAGGTCGTGATGTCGGCAATACACTGGTGCAGACCCCTTGAGTGGAATGCCCTGCGGTCCCATACAATACCCATGAGATTCTTCATGGAGGCTGTCATAAGTGCGCCGCCGTGATTTTTCAGAACGGGTACGTTGAACCATACGTCACACTCCAGAATTGCCTTGTGTATCATGGCGTTCTTAAGATTTTTTCCACGCGGAATTTCGGCATTTGCATAGTATGACTGCTCGTTGGCAGGAACCATGGTGGCGCCTGCTTTACGGACGGCCTCCTGTATCCCGCTATTTTCGTAGCAGCGCGTCCAGTTGTCGCATGTGTGGTCAAAGACCTTGATTTCGGAAGCGCCGGCCTCTTTACACATATTGATCAGTTCAACAATCAGGTCGGGATTGGTGTTGGCAGCCTGTTCGGGGGTACGGTCCCATCCGATATTGGGTTTTATTACTACCTTGTTGCCACTCTTGACGAAACGTGATATCCCTCCTAGTTCCTTCATTGCGGTCTGAAGCATGGCGGCCGGTTCGCCGTTCATGACTGCCACAAGATCTGCCTGAGAATCCGAGGCATTCTGAGCGCTCCCGGAAGGAACGGTCGAGGCCATGACATCCATCATTCCGTTGCTTTTCACCGTTAACACTGCGCCTGCTGCGGCAAGTGTCTTCAAAAAATTTCTTCTATCCATCTGGTCAGTAATGTATATTATTGAATAATTTTCCCGAAAGCTCTCTTCGGATTGCTAAATTAGTAAATTGTATTCGAAAGCGGCACATATTTAGAAGATTTTGGGGCCTCTTTAATTATTTTTTTCAAATAGGTTTAAAACTATGTGTCTAAACAGTTGTCTTGATGTGCGAAAATCGTTAATTTCGCGAATAATTGCAAATAATAGATTATAACAGTTTTAATATGTCAGAAACCAAGAAAATTTCATCGGCTCTGATTTCGGTTTATCACAAGGAGGGCCTTGATGAGATAATCAATAAACTCCATGATGAGGGAGTGCAGTTTATTTCAACAGGTGGAACGAAGAGTTTTATTGAGTCTTTGGGTGTCCCGTGTCAGGCAGTCGAGGAGTTTACCGGCTATCCTTCAATTCTGGGAGGTCGTGTAAAGACCCTGCATCCCAAAGTGTTCGGGGGTATTCTGGCCCGTCGCGACGAGGAAGATGATACGGCGCAGATGGTAAGTTACGATATACCTGAAATAGATCTGGTAATAGTTGACCTCTATCCTTTTGAGGAGACCGTTAAGTCTGCTGCCTTGGATGCCGAAATAATTGAAAAGATAGATATAGGCGGAATATCCCTGATACGTGCCGGTGCCAAGAATTTCAACGATGTGGTTATAGTTGCCGGTCAGGAACAGTATAAACCGCTGCTTGACATTTTGATTGAGCGGGGTGCGAAGACCACCTTTGAAGAGCGTCGCTGGTTTGCCAAGGAGGCTTTCGCCGTCTCTTCCTATTATGACAGCTGCATATTCAACTGGTTTGCCGAATCCGATGACGATGACCATTTCCGCATGGCGATTGATGGTCACAAGGCTCTGCGTTACGGAGAGAATCCCCATCAGAAGGGCGTCTTTTACGGAGACTTGGATGCTATGTTCGATAAGGTTCACGGCAAGGAGATTTCATATAATAACCTGCTCGACATCAACGCTGCTGTGGATTTGATAGACGAATTTGACGAGACCACGTTTGCCATACTCAAACATAACAATGCCTGCGGTGTTGCATCGCGCCCGACTCTGCTCGAGGCATGGAATGATGCTCTGGCCGGTGATCCGGTATCGGCTTTCGGAGGAGTGCTTATATCCAATGCTCCCATTGACAGGGAGACGGCCGAAGGAATAAACAAAATTTTCTTTGAAGTTATAATAGCTCCCGACTACGATCTTGGGGCGCTTGAGATTCTCGGGCAGAAAAAGAATCGCATAATCCTGATCCGCAAGGAGTGTAGCTTGCCTTCAAAAATGGTGCGTACAGCCTTGAACGGGGTGCTTATACAGGAGAGGGACTTGAAAAAAGAGACTCCCGACGATCTTAAAATAGTCACTTCACGCCGGCCTTCGCAGGATGAGATTGAGGATATGCTGTTTGCCAACAAAATCGTAAAGAACAGTAAGAGCAATTCAATAGTATTTGCGCGCGGGAAACAGTTGTTGGCCAGCGGAGTGGGACAGACCTCCAGAGTTGATGCGCTGAAGCAGGCAGTGGAGAAGGCCCGCGGATTCGGCTTTACGCTTGACGGAGCTGCAATGGCGAGTGACGCTTTCTTCCCATTCCCTGACTGTGTGGAGCTTGCCGACAAGGCCGGAGTAAAGAATGTGATCCATCCGGGCGGTTCGATACGCGACCAGGAGTCGGTAGATTATTGTGAGAACCATGGAATGACCATGGCAATAACCGGCTTTAGACATTTCAAACATTGATTGAAAACTTTTAATACTGAAATAAATTGGGACTTTTTTCATTAACACAGGAACTTGCAATGGATCTTGGCACTGCCAATATCATCATTATGCATAATGATAAGATTATAGTCAATGAACCTTCTATAATAGCTATTAGTAATAAGTCAAATAAGATGGTTGCAGTGGGTAATCAGGCCAAACTCATGTATGAAAAGACTAACAAGGATCTAAGGGTTGTCCGACCGTTGAGAAACGGCGTGATAGCTGACTTCGATGCATGTGAGCAGTTGATGCGTGGCCTTATAGGAATGGTTGATACCGGCCGCCGCCTCTTTTCTCCCTCCTTGAAGATGGTTATCGGCGTCCCTTCAGGAAGCACTGAGGTCGAGTTACGTGCAGTGCGCGATTCGGCCGAGCATGCCGGAGGACGTGAGGTCTATATGTTATTCGAACCTATGGCCGCAGCAATAGGAATAGGAATTGACGTGTTGGCCCCTGAAGGGAATATGATTGTCGATATAGGCGGTGGTACGACCGAGATTGCCATCATATCTTTGGGTGGGTTGGTGTCCAACATTTCGGTCAAGGTGGCAGGCGATGATTTCACTGCCGATATCCAGGAATATATGGGCCGTCAGCACAATGTGAAGGTCAGTGAACGTATGGCTGAACGTATCAAGATAAATGTCGGCGCCGCCATGACCGAGCTTGATGAAGATGAAGCGCCTGAGGATTACATTGTGAGCGGACCGAATAGGATTACGGCGCTTCCTATGTCAATTCCGGTCTGTTATCAGGAGATCGCACATTGTCTGGACCGTTCCATATCAAAGCTTGAGTCGGCGATACTCAATTCACTTGAAAATACTCCTCCCGAACTCTATGCGGATATACTCAAGAACGGGATCTATCTTTCGGGCGGCGGTTCCATGCTGCGCGGCATATGCAGGCGTCTGTCAGATAAGATAGGTATTGAATTTCATATAGCCAACGAACCTTTGTTAAGTGTGGCAAGAGGCACAGGTATAGCACTCAAAAATGTTGACCGGTTCCCATTTCTCATGAGATAATGTTTTACGGCCGTGCGTTCTCTTCTGGATTTTATAGTCAAATACAGTTACGTTTTTCTGTTTATTCTTTTGGAGAGCGTATCGCTAGCCCTGCTTTTCGGTTCCAATGAGCGTCAAAGGATGGCTTTCATGACATCGGCCGGCCGCTTTTCCGGTTCAATATTGGAATGGAGATCGGATGTAAAGAGCTATTTCGGACTCAGGAAAGAGAATGAAAAGCTGGCTTATGAGAATGCCATGCTCAGGTCAAGACTCAATACAGTATTGGATAATATTGAGGTTGAATCCCTCTTTTCCCGTATAGAAGGAGATTATGCAGTAGCGCGGGTAATTGACAATTCAGTCCGAAAGGATGACAACTATATAACCATAAACAAAGGCCGCGCCGACGGCATAGAGAGAGGAATGGGAGTCTTTGATTCTCGGGGCGTGATAGGTGTTGTAATGCTGCCGGGCAAGAAATATTCCATTGTGCTTCCGGTACTCAACGGCAGGAGCAGTATCAGCTGCAAGATTTCGGGCAGTAACAGCTTCGGTTTTCTGGAATGGTACGGAGGTAATCCTTACATGGCCTATATTGTGGATATGCCTTTTCATACCGATATTAACCCCGGCGACACGGTGGTGACAAGCGGATTTTCATCGGCATTTCCTGAGAATATTCCGGTGGGCATTGTCGAATCGGTCGAGGAAGAGCAACTCAACTATATGCTCAGGTTGACAGTCTCCCTTTTTGCCGATATGAGTGATATCCGATGGGTTTATGTCAATACACACGGGCAGGATCCCGAACCGGAAGAACTAAAGGAGGAATTACAATAATCAGCTTATGGAACCGGTTTCTTTTCTTAGACGATTTGGATTGATGGTGGGACTGGTGCTGTTGCAGGTTCTAATACTTAACCGGATATCTCTGTTCGGATATGCCACTCCTATGTTCTATATCTGGTTCATAGTCCGCTTTGAAAGTTCTATGACCAGAAACGCCATGCTGATATGGGGTTTCTTTATAGGGATTGTGATAGACATGTTTACCGGAACCCCCGGCCTTAACGCAGCATGTTCTACCATATTGGCCTTATTACAGCCAAAGATTGTAACATTATTTCTCTCTAAGGACCGTCGTGATATTGTTGTCCCGAGCCGGGATACTATGGGAGGCGGACCTTTAGCCGGTTATCTGTTTTTGACGACACTGGTACACCATACATTTTATTTCATTTTTCGCAGCATTCCCCTTGGGGACTGGACGGTACTTATGGCAAAAATCGTTTTCAGCACATTGTTGACTTTCCTTATAATGTTGGCGGTGGGAATGTCTGCTGACAGATCGGATAAGAGACGCTCATTATAGTGAAGAGTTACAGGTTTGACAATAGGAAATTCGTTATCGGCTTCATGGTGATTTTCGTGGTGCTGGCATATATTATACGTCTGTTCAACATACAGATTCTGGACAAACGATATAGCAGGTCGGCCAGCAGCAACGCTCTGTACAACAGGACTGTGTTTCCGGTCAGAGGTGTCATATATGACCGTGACGGGCAGATACTTGTAGGAAACAGTCCCTCTTATGATGTCATAGTCACTATGCGGAATGTAGCCGGCCTTGATACTTTGAGCTTTTGTCGTTCGCTTAACATCACCAGAGAGTATTTTGACAGCCGTATGTCCGATATCAGGGATATTAGAAAGAATCCGGGTTATTCGTCATATACCCGTCAGATTTTCATGTCCCAACTCTCAGTTGAGGAGATATCGGACTTTCGTGAGAACCTCTTTATGTACAACGGTTTTGAGATAGATTTTCGTTCGCTGAGGACCTACAGCCATCCTGTTGCCGCGCATCTGCTGGGCGATATGGGTGAGGTCTCCAAGAGTGATATAGAATTGGATGACTTTTATATGCAGGGTGATCTCATAGGAAAACAGGGGGTGGAAAAGTATTATGAAAAGATTCTTAGAGGAGAGAAAGGCGTTGAAGTTATGCTCAGAGATGCCTACGGGCGTATTCAGGGCAGTTACAGTGACGGTGCTATGGATGTGGCGCCGGTAGCGGGAAAGAGTATTGAACTTAGCCTTGATGTAAAGTTGCAGGCACTTGGCGAAATGCTCATGCAGAATAAGATAGGCAGTATAGTGGCTATCGAGCCTGAAACAGGTGAGATTCTCTGTATGGTATCGGCGCCTACTTTCGACCCTTCAGATTTGGTGGGCCGTCATCGCGGAGAAAAATATCAGGCATTGGCTGCAAGAAGCGACAAACCTTTGCTCAATAGGGCAATCCAGGGCACATATCCGCCCGGTTCCACCTTTAAGACAACTCAGGCGCTTACCTTCCTTCAGGAGGGCATTGTTGACACCCGGACCCTTTTCACGTGTAACGGAGGTTTTGTCGCAAGAGGTTTGAGGGTTGCCTGCCATGCCCATTCTTCACCTATATCTCTGATCCCTGCCATTGCCACTTCGTGTAACGCATACTTTTGCTGGGGATATTATAGGATGATAGGTGCCGAAAAGTATGGCACACCGCAAAAGGCGCTGACCGTTTGGAAAGATTACATGGTCGATATGGGTTTCGGTTACACTTTAGGCGTTGACCTGCCGGGCGAGGCGCGCGGCATGATCCCCAATTCGGAATATTATGACAGACATTACAACCGTTCGTGGAACGGACTTACCACAATAAGCAACTCCATTGGTCAGGGCGAGGTTACCCTTACCCCTTTGCAGATAGCCAATCTTGGAGCAACCATAGCAAACCGCGGTTATTATATCACCCCTCATGTGGTAAGAGGTATCGAAGGGCAGGAGTTGGATTCACTCTACACGGTACGTCATCGTGTAAGTGTGGACAGCACCAATTATGAAAAGGTGGTGGAGGGTATGCGTTTGTCTGTTCTTGAAGGAACATGCCGCTCGGCAAATACCACGGCCTATCAGGTATGCGGAAAGACCGGAACGGCACAGAACAGGGGTATAGACCATTCGGTCTTTATGGGGTTTGCCCCCATGGACAATCCCAAGATAGCGATTGCCGTTTATGTTGAGAACGGCGGATTCGGAGCCGTGTACGGCGTGCCGATAGGCGCTTTGATGATAGAGCAATATCTGACCGGCGGACTGTCACAGGAGAGTATGATCAGAGCTGAAGCATTTTCAAACAGGATTATTGATTATGGTATCGAGGAACGTTGATGTTTTGGGTAAACTGGACTGGCTGACCGTATTGCTCTTCCTGGCCATTGCCGTATGCGGATGGTTAAGCGTTTGCGGTGCGAGTGCAGATATAGAAAACCCTGATATATTTTCGTTTGCCACACGTTCCGGCAAACAGATGGTCTGGATAATATTGGCATTTGTCATTGCGGCGGTTGTACTCTCTATCAGTCAGAATGTCTTTTACAACTATTCTTACCTAATCTATATAGTTTTAATACTGCTGCTGATAGTCACAATCTTTGTGGCCGAGGATACGAAGGGTTCCCGTTCGTGGCTCAAGCTTGGTCCGTTGAGTTTTCAGCCTGCCGAATTTGCCAAATTTGCAACGGCTCTGGCTCTTGCCAAATTTGTGGGTCATTATGACTTCAGTATGGAGCGGCTTAAAGATGTACTGATTGCGGCAGGTATTATTATGTTGCCTATTGTACTCATAATTTTTCAGAATGAAACAGGGTCGGCTCTTGTCTATCTGGCTTTCCTACTTGTCCTTTACAGGGAGGGTATGTCGGGAAATGTGCTGCTGATAGGGTTTTGTGCAGTACTTTTTTTCGTTCTGGGTATAAAGTTCGGCAGCGTCACTATGGCCGGCCAGCCATACGATGTGGGTTCGTTACTGGTCCTGGGCATCATACAGGCAATAACCGTAATATTGGCATGGAACCTTTTGCGTGACAAGAAGTTAGGCATAAAACTGCTTATTCTGGAATTTGGCGTGACACTGTTGGGTCTCTCTTTCTCTTTGCTGGTAATACCCTTCAAAGTTACCTGGCTTCAATTGGCTCTGATAATTTTATCGGCAATCTATCTTATCTTCTACGCTCTCAAGAATATGGTAAAAAGTTATATTCTTATAGCACTGTTCGCACTCTGCTCGACAGGATACTTCTTTTCGGTCGATTATGTTTTTGATAAAATGCTGCGTCCACATCAGCGCACCAGAATAAACGTAATTTTGGGTCTTGAAGATGATCCGCTTGGAAAAGGGTATAATGTAAACCAGTCGTTGATAGCTATAGGAAGCGGAGGCCTGACGGGAAAAGGTTTTATGAAAGGGACTCAAACCAAACTGAAGTATGTTCCCGAGCAGGATACGGATTTCATATTTTGCACTATCGGTGAAGAGGGTGGATTTATAGGATCGACGATTATCCTTCTTCTCTACATGAGTTTGCTCTTGCGACTTATTGTAGTGGCTGAGAGACAGTCAACGGTCTTCAGCAGGGTGTATGGCTATTCGGTGGTCAGCATACTCTTTTTCCACCTGTTTATAAATGTAGGAATGGTTTTGGGCATAACGCCGGTAATAGGCATACCGTTGCCCTTCTTCAGTTACGGCGGATCAGCCCTGTGGGGCTTCACCATACTGCTCTTCATATTCCTAAGAATCGACTGCGAACGCACAGTCAGCTACTGACCGTGAAGCTTTTATACTGTATATACGTGGTAAGGTGTTATGAACAGTAAGGATTAGTGGAATAAGTTTTAAAATAACAGTCTTAACTCATTATATCTGTCCCAGCTGTAATTTCCTTTGCTGTCGAATGAATTTTTATTGTAAATCCTTGTCAAGGTTTTGTTGTTTGCAATTTTCTGAATAATTGTTGCATTGTTGTTTATCAACTCTATTTCTGAATACAGATGCCATTCTTTTAGTTGTGTTATATAGTCAGGTTTTATTCTGTTAGTTCCATCACTTAAAAATTTAAATTTCTCTAAAAATTCAGTTGTAGAGACGGCATTGATAATATCTAAAATTTCATCCATTGTATTTTGTTGGCCAGAAAGTAGATCCCAAAGTTCATTTGCAACTAGAGATTCATCTGTAGCAAAATACTTATTCATATTGATAATTGAGCTAAGAAAACGTGGCTTGTTATGACTTGTTACAGCTTCATTATCTGGATCTACAGTAGGGTCAAATGGAAAGCCTATATAGAAATGTATTTGTTTATCAGGAAATAGATTATACAATGCAGCCTTGCCTTCCAGAATTTTTTGCTTTTCACCCTTCATCTCGCCTGAATTCGGTTTAACCGATTTTAATTCAATAGCAACAATACTTGCGGCATCTTCAATAAAAACATCAGCGGAAAAGTCCATTGCGTTTATTTCTGCATCATTGTATTGAGTAAAGAGCAGGTTATTTTCATTGTTTAGATTTGGAGCTAATGTGTCATTGCTTAGGTCAGCGATTATTTGAGCAATATGATTTCTCTGACTCTGCTTTATAGGCAGGTTGCCAAGACGCTTTGAAGTATATTCTCTCTTTTCACCATTACTCAAGTGATGGGCAACTTTTTCAAAAAAAGTTTGCCCTAATGTTGTATTTAAACCATGTAACCAGCTACTCAGACTTATAAAAAAAGGTGTGTCTGAAACTTTGCCATTTAGTTTATTTGAAAATGCTTTTAAAAACGATTCATGAAATGGAGCATTTCTGTTATTCGAAGCATCTTCCGGAAAATTCTCAAATCGGGCAACTAAGGTCCTAATTACCTCTATTGCTATTTTTTCTTTTACTTTATTTGATAGTGCCATGTTAAAGTGTTTTTAGCTTTAGATAATGGATAAAGAGTTCATTATTTGGATTTTAGATGAAAAATTATCTCAGCATAGGCACCTTTATCTTTTTCAGTTCGGTTTAATACTGGCCGTTTATATTGATTAACTATTTTCATTCCGGCATTTTCTGCAATTGTCGGATACATATTGTATTTATCATTTGCTACAAGAAAAACATCGTAATCTTCAACAAGATATTTTTTTGCGTTGTTCAAGACATCACTAATACCTTGAATATAACTTTGTTTTGCTTCTTTTCCTTGTCCTTTGAAAAGCGGACCAATCTCCAGTTCGTCTTTTCGTTTAAAACCAAACAAATCATAAGCATATGCATGTTGTTCGTGATAGTCAATTAAACCCACATAAGGAGGAGATGAGAATATTCCTTTGATTTTTTGTTTTTCAACGAGCTTTGCAAAATCAGGGTTAACTTTTTTTAGTTGTTCTATAATATTTATGTTACGGCTATCTCCTGTCAAACAAGTGTGAAAAGTCTCTTTCCTCAGTTTGTCGTATTGTGCTAATCTTTTTATTGTGTCTTTAGAATACGTTTCCCACCATTTTAGAATTGAAAATAATGGTTTACATATTTTCCCGTGTTTCCCACAATAATAAGTAGTTGTGATTGGTTCAAGCAAGGTAGCCAAATCTGAATGTGTTGTTGCCCTGCAACTTCTAATTGTACGGCTTAGAATGATGCTAATAATTTTCTTAGTGTCAAGATTTTCAATCTTTTTGATTTCATCAAATACAAATTGAATTTCATCCCTAATGTGTTGAGTATACCATTTGTCAAGGAATGAATCTTCTTTATCTTGACGTAATTTAATATTGTATTCATTTACGAGTTTGTTGAATGTTGGCAAAAACTCTTTTTCCTTTTCTGCACCATAAGCCTTTTCATCAATTTCTTTACGTTTTACTTTGTATTTATATTCGGGAACTGGAAAATACTTATTATTAAAGACATATAACTCTTTTAAAAGTCTTTCTTCAAAATCAAGAGTTTTATGGTCAGCTAAGAATAGTTTCAATGCTTTAGAGATTCTGTTTATTTCAGCTTGAACATTGACAAGATTATATTTTGCAACCTTACAATTACCAATGAGTGCATTAAAAGCAGAAATATCATTACCAACTGAATGAATCCCTAATTCACAAGCTTGAACCATTGTTGTTCCACTTCCTGAGAATGGATCGTAAACAATATCTCCCGGTTTGAAATAAACTTCCTTTTTGAATTTATCTGTATGATTGTCTAGGAAATATTCTACTAATTGAGGGATAAATTTGCCTTTGTACGGATGAAGTCTGTGAACGTGTTTTGTTGTTTCAGCCTCTTTGTATTGTTCAAACGACAAAGCCCAATTTAAATCTTCACCAAGCTGTTCTTCCCATTCTTCTTGTCGTGATTTTTTTTGATCTTTATAATAATCGATTAATTCTTCTTTAATGACTTGTGCCGAGCCGTTTCTTTCAACTTTTTTTATTCGACCATATTGAATTAAATATGAAATATTTGAAGTGGTTACATTCTTTTCCAAATATTCACTAGCCCACTGGCTTGCTTCCTTAATTGATAATAGTTCTGCCATCTTCTTTGTGTTTTTTTACTCTGTATTTAAATGTTTTTCAGCAATCTTTAGTGCCTGAATTGCCTCTTGAGCGTGAGCGATAGTTGTTGTTATTATTCTTCCGCCGCTTTTTCTTTTTGTTGTCGAAACGTGAAAGATCACCTGCGTCAAGAATATCGGACTTGATACGGGAATCGGTACGGTCAAGATTCTCGTTAAGAGCTGCCGGTTTGAGACCTTTACGGTTCATGGATATTATCTCCAGTGCTCTTTCAGGCGTTATGGTCTCCAGATTGGCGGCAAAAACCTTATCGGTGGAGTAGGTAATAAGCCCGTTGAGAATATCGGCTTTAAAGAAGAAATATGTGTTGTCCTTTGTTTCAAGGGATATTTCGCGTGACGGGAAGTTCTTCTGTGCCTCGACGTAAGCGTCAACCTCATAGTTAAGGCAGCATTTCAGTTTGGCACATTGCCCTGCAAGTTTCTGAGGATTCATTGAAAGGTCCTGCATGCGTGCGGCTCCCGTCGATACCGAAACGAAGCTTGTCATCCAGGTTGTGCAGCAGAGTTCCCGTCCGCACGGACCTATACCGCCTATGCGTCCGGCTTCCTGACGGGCGCCTATCTGTTTCATCTCAACGCGGATATGGAACACATCGGCCAGCACTTTGATGAGTTGGCGAAAATCGACACGACCGTCGGCAATATAGTAGAAAATTGCCTTTGCTCCGTCACCTTGATACTCCACATCGCCGATTTTCATCTCCAGCCCAAGTTCCTTGGCTATCTGACGGGAACGTATCATTGTATCATGTTCACGCGCTTTGGCCTCCTGATATTTCTCCATATCCACTTCACGCGCCTTGCGGTAAATGCGTTTTATCTCTATGTCGGGACGCAGATTGGCCTTCTTCATCTGAAGCGTTACCAATCGGCCCGTCAATGTCACCGTACCTATGTCGTGTCCGGGGTTGGATTCCACGGCGACAATATCGTCCTTTTCAAGTTCAAGGTTGTTGGAGTTGATAAAAAAACCTTTGCGGGTGTTCTTAAACTGAACCTCGACATATTTATCTTCATTTTCCGAACCGGGAACTCCGGAGAGATAGTCAAAGGAGTGGAGCTGTCCCATGCTTCGGCTGAAACCTTTGTGACAGAGGTTCCCGCTCCCGTTATTTAATGTATAATCATAATCCATAATTATTGTTTCATTAGCATGATGGTCTTGAGAGAAAGGTCAAAAAAGACCATCTTGGAGTTTACGTTCTGTTCTATATCTCTTTGTGCACCGGAAAGCGTTTCCATCAGTCCGATAATATTGTTCTCATTTACGAAAGGCGCAAATTTTACGGAAAACTGCCGTTCACTCTCGGTCATATAATTTAATTCGGGCCGTCCGAAGTTGCTTATGAAATTTTCGCGTATCATGCGCTGACAGTATTGCAGAAACCTTTTCTGCCACTCGCGGCCATTTGAAGCTATCGTTTCGGACCACTCTTTCAAATCTTTGAGTCTGCGAGCGTATGTCAGCCGCATGAACTGTATAAAATAGTTTAGAAACTCCTCGCTTTCAGTATTGATTCTTAATGTATCAATGGCTTTGAGCCAGCTTCCTGCACTGAGATGGGCTATTTTCTGAGCTGTTTCGGAATCTAGCAGGTAGCCGGGACCCGTGAGCTTTTCCATGATCTCTTTTTGTGGCAGGCGTTTGAATTCTATGCGCTGTGTACGGCTGACAATTGTTTCAAGCAAAAGTTCCGGAGAATCGGTGGTGAGAATGAAGACTGTGCCTGCCGGAGGCTCCTCAAGCAGTTTTAGAAGCGAATTGGCACATTCGACCTTCATTTTTTCGGCATGCCATATTATAACTATTTTGTAGCCGCCTTCAACTGATTTCAGGGAGAGCTTTTCATTGATCGACTCACTTTCGGTTACGAAAATACGTGCCTGTTTGTTTTCGGCATCAATGGCGGAGAGCCATTCTTCGAATCCGAAGTAATGGTTCTCCAGCACAATTTCACGCCATGGGGATATTTCATCGTCCGATATGGTTGAACGTCCGGCCGATTTGCTCTTGTTAATGACCGGATAGACAAAATGCAGGTCAGGGTGTACCAGCTTATCCATCTTGACGCATGAGGGGCAATGGCCGCATGAATCGGCGCCATTGCCTCTGTCGCGGCACAGCATATAGCGGGCAAATGCTATTGCCGTCTGCAGCTTGCCGACGCCCTCAGGACCGGTGAACAGCATGGCGTGCGGTACAGTACCGTTTTGGGCGTACTGTACCAGACGTTCTATTGTCTCCTGTTGTGCTATAATGTCTTTGAAATACATTTTTAAATCATTATGTGACGGCTGTCTGCTCAAACTCCGGCCGTCATTGGCGGGTTTTAGTTGTGCAGCAGCAGGGCTCTAACTGTTTGAAAAAGTCGTTTCCCTTGTCATCGACTAGAATAAATGCGGGGAAATCCTCAACCTCTATTTTCCATATGGCCTCCATGCCGAGTTCAGGGTACTCCACGCACTCGATTGACTTGATGTTGTTCTGGGCCAGGATAGCAGCCGGGCCTCCGATTGAACCGAGGTAGAAACCGCCATACTTTTTGCAGGCATTGGTGACGTCAACCGAGCGGTTGCCCTTGGCTATCATAATCAGCGAGCCGCCGTTTTTCTGGAACTCATCCACGTAGGGGTCCATGCGTCCGGCTGTGGTGGGACCCATTGAGCCGCATGCCATACCGGGAGGTGTCTTGGCTGGTCCTGCATAGTATATGGGGTGATCCTTGAGGTATCGGGGCATAGGTTCGCCGGCATCGAGACGTGCTTTGATTTTGGCGTGGGCTATGTCGCGCCCTACTATGATAGTGCCGTTCAGGCTCAGACGGGTGCTCACCGGGTACTGTGAGAGCTGTTTAAGAACCTCGGCCATCGGGCGGTTCAGATCCACCTTCACGGCTTCGCCTTCACCTGCCCGGCGCAGTTCCTCGGGAATCAGTTCGTAGGGTTTATCATCCATCTTCTCAATCCAGATACCCTCTTTGTTGATCTTGGTTTTGATGTTGCGGTCGGCGCTGCAACTCACGCCCATCCCTATGGGGCAGCTTGCGCCGTGGCGCGGCAGGCGGATTACGCGTACATCATGTGCCAGATATTTGCCGCCGAACTGTGCGCCAAGTCCAATTTTACAGGCTTCTTTCAGGAGCTGTTCCTCAAGCTCTATGTCACGAAATGCGCGGCCGGTCTCATCGCCGGTGGTGGGCAGGCTGTCATAGTAGTGTGTAGATGCCAGCTTGACGGTAAGCAGGTTTTTCTCGGCCGATGTGCCTCCTATCACAAATGCCAAATGGTAGGGAGGACAGGCAGCGGTACCCAGACTCTTCATCTTCTCCACCAGGAACGGGATAAGCGTGTCGGGGTTCTGAATGCGCGCCTTGGTCTCCTGATAGAGATAGGTCTTGTTGGCCGAGCCGCCCCCTTTGGTCACCATGAGGAAGCGGTACTCCATACCTTCGGCAGCCTCAATATCTATCTGGGCAGGCAGATTGCATTTGGTATTCACCTCGTTGTACATATCGAGCGGAGCATTCTGGCTGTAGCGTAGGTTCTCTTCGGTGTAAGTCTTATATACAGCCTCCGATAATGCCTCTTCGTCGCTGTAGCCTGTCCAAACCTGCTGGCCCTTCTCACCGTGTATTATGGCCGTGCCGGTGTCCTGGCAGAGAGGCAGCTTGCCTTTGGCCGATATCTCGGCATTACGCAGGAATGTGAGAGCCACATATTTATCGTTGCTGCTTGCCTCGGGGTCATGCAGAATCTTGGCTACCTGTTCGTTATGCGAGCGGCGCAGCAGAAAGTTTACATCCCGCAGAGCGGCATTGGCCATACGTACCAGACCCTCTCTCTCAACTTTGAGGATAGGTGTGCCCTCAAAACTGCCTACACTCACATAATCCTTGGTGAGCAGATAGTATTCCGTTTCGTCTTTACCCATCTGGAACATGGGTGCATATTTGAATTTATCCATTGCTATATGTTTTGATTATATTGATTATCTATGTCGGGATAGAGGAAATCGTTGTAGGGGTATTTTTGTACATGAAGCTGTCTGACCCTTTCATACAACACTCTCTTCAGATTTTCCAATCCGGTCCTGTTTAAAGCCGAAATAAAGAGACACTCGCCCTTCAACTGTCCCATCCAGGTACTCTGCAACTCCTCCATTGTCACATTTTCGCGGGTGGCGGGCGTCAGGTCATCGGCCTCTTTCTCTACCCAGGTGTAGGCATCAATCTTATTGAAGAGCACTATTCTGGGTTTGTCACCCACTCCAAGGTCGGCAAGGGTGTTGTTAACCACATCCATCTGATCTTCAAAGTCAATGTGCGATATGTCAACCACATGTATGAGCAGATCGGCCTCGCGCACCTCGTCCAGCGTTGATTTGAATGACTCGACAAGGTCGGTGGGCAGTTTACGTATAAAACCTACCGTGTCCGAAAGCAGGAAGGGCAGATTGTCGATAACCACCTTGCGCACCGTGGTGTCAAGCGTGGCGAAGAGTTTGTTTTCGGCAAACACATCGCTCTTGGAGAGCAGATTCATAATGGTGGACTTACCCACGTTGGTGTAACCTACCAGCGCCACGCGGATCAGGCGACCACGGTTTTTGCGCATGGTCGATTTTTGGCGGTCTATGTCGGCCAGTTGCCCTTTGAGCCAGCTTATGCGCTTGGTGATGATACGGCGGTCCATCTCCAACTGGGTCTCACCCGGGCCGCGCAGTCCTACCGTACCTTTTCCGCCTCCGGCTCCGGAACCGCCGGCCTGACGCTCCAGGTGGGTCCACATACGCTGCAAGCGGGGCAACAGATAACGGTACTGAGCCATCTCCACCTGAGTTTTGGCGTGAGCCGTTTGGGCACGCATGGCAAAAATATCCAGTATGAGCGAGGTGCGGTCAAGAGCCCTTATACCCAGGGCGTTCTCAATGGCCGCCATCTGTTTGGCGGTAAGCTCGTCATCGAAAATGGCCATACCCACCTCATTATCCATATCGTTCATCCGGTCTATATACTCGCGTATCTCCTCCAGTTTTCCCTTACCAACATAGGTGGAGGCAAGCGCCTGCGGGATTTTCTGTGTGAACCGGCGCAGCACACGCAGTCCGGCCGTATCGGCCAGGAACTCCAATTCGTCAAGATATTCGTTTGTCGTGCGTTCATCTTGCTCCTGAGTTATGATCCCTACCAATATGGCGGTTTCGACCTTCGTATCCGATATTATCTCAAACTGTTCACTCATTTTTTCTCTTTCCTTTCTCTTCTTTCTCTTCTCTCCTCTATTTTTTCTCTCTTTCTTCTCTGTCTTCTCTTTCCTCTCTGTCTTCTTTTTGCGGCTCTTTGCGATTCTTACCCGATGTACCGCCCAGCACAATCACTATTTCGCCTTTCGGTTCGCGTTCTCTGAAATGTGACAACACCTCAGCAAGGGTGCCGCGCACAGACTCCTCGTGTATCTTGGATATTTCACGGCATACGCAGACCGGTCTGTCCGGACCGAATATCTCCGTGAACTGCTCCAGAGCCTTAACCAGCCGGTAGGGCGACTCATAGAACACCATGGTTCGCTGTTCATCACGCAACGAGGCAAGACGTGTTTGGCGGCCTTTCTTTTGCGGCAGGAAACCTTCAAAAACAAATCTGTCACACGGCAGCCCCGAGTTTACCAGCGCGGGCACAAAAGCGGTAGGGCCGGGCAGACACTCCACCTCAACTCCCCTCTGCAGACATTCGCGTACCAACATAAATCCGGGATCCGATATGCCCGGTGTACCGGCATCGCTTATAAGCGCTACCAAGTGGCCTGCATTGATAGCGTCGGCAACAGATTTTGATGTCCCGTGTTCGTTAAACTTATGGTGCGACTTGAGAGGTTTATGTATATCATAATGCTTAAGCAGTATATTGCTGGTCCTGGTATCTTCGGCCAGAATAAAGTCCACCTCCCGAAGGAGTCTGAGTGCCCTCAGGGTGATATCTTCAAGATTCCCCACGGGTGTCGGGATCAGATAGAGCTTACCTGCCATTCTTGCGCATAAAATTTTATTATTACAAAAATAGGGAAAATCCCTGTAAAAGACCGCTTTTTTGTCATTATATTGTCCCGATGGATCTGTTGTCTGAAATGGCAGGTCAGGTCTTATATTCGGGCTTCTTTTTTGGATAATGGGAAGTCAATATATGATGTGATCCCTAAATGTTAAAAAAAAGAGTCCGGACAAATGCCGGACTCTTTTTGGTTATCTAGGTGGTAATATTTAATTACCAACCCGGATTTTGTTTCATGTTAGGATTAATAGCCATGACAGCTGCTCCCGGATAGGGGAAGTACTCATGTTTACCGGTCTTAAAGCCAACCTCACCCTGATTGGGCTGCTGCATTACAACGTAGATGACATGAGTGTCGGTCTTTGTTGTTCTGGGCTGATTGGACACACCCTTATCATCGGTAGCCTGGAAGAACTGGTCATACAGTTGAGGAACATTCTTACCACTATTGATCAGTCCGTTAAACACAGTCTTGTCGTTGTCCTGCCAGCTCCAGCGGACAAGGTCCGGGAAACGGCAACCCTCGAGGAACATCTCGAACCTCTTTTCAGTCTTGACGGCATCAAGTGTCAACGTGGCGCTTACAGTCTGTGAGCCGGCGCGATTCTGAATAGCATTCAAATATTGCAATCCGTCGTTGTCATTTGTGCGTGCGCAAGCCTCGGCATAAAGCAGATAGGCTTCGGCAAGACGTGCCACCAAAGAGTTGAGAGTATGCGGATTGTCAGCGTATTCATCGGCATCGGCCAATCTCTTGTACATGAGATATTCGCTCTGTCCGTACAGATATGACTTGATACCGCGATCAGCGGATTTTTTCTTTTCATCGAGAGTCATATCTCCATCGGTTGTATAGGCCATTTCATAAAGGATCTCGGGATCAAACTTTTTGATCCATGCCTGACGACGTGCTGAACCGAATCCGTCATTGGCTACAAAAGCATCGGCAAAATCCTGACGTACGCCAAGACCGCCCCAGCCTCCCTGTACAGAGGCAGGTTTGCCGGCCATGTGGTCGGTGCGCCATCCCCAGATATCCATATGCATCCATATGGTCTTCTGCATTTTGCCGCCCCACGTACTAATTGCAGGGTTGTTGCAGACATTTGCTGCAAAGATTATCTCCTCATTGCCTTCGCCTGACAGATGGAATGTCTCACGAATTCTGGCAGTCGGAACAAGTTCGTACTTTGATGAAGAGACCAGAGGCTTCAGTGCAGCTTTTGCACCTGCCCAGTCACCTGCAGAAATCAAAGCCTTACCTGCAACGTACTGTGCAAATCCTTTAGTGATATAGGTTGTACCCTTGGTGTCGTTTTTGCTTGCACGTTCTCTAAGGTCGCCCATTACGGCAAGAGCTTCGTCGGCACACCACTTGAGCAGTTCAAGGTGTGATGCATGATCGTTGTTGCCGTAGTTTGTCGGTTTTGCACTGCCTTCAAGAACCTGGTCAACCAGGGGCGGGCAGCGCCAGCCGATAGCCAGCATCATGTGAGCCCATGCGCGCATTACGCGGGCCTCGGCCACACATCTCTTCTGAACAGCCGATGTTCCATCTTTAAAGTTGTCAATAACCAGATTGGCTCCGTAAATCATCTGATAGAAGCCCTTATACATACTTGTTACCAGCTGAGTATTGGCATCGAAACGGAATTCGTTTATCTGACCGGCAAAATCGTTGTCACCGTAGAACTCACCTGCAGCATAGACATCGTCGCCGGGAAGATTGAACAGTGCAATATAGGGGCAGATGATGTATTCACCTTGAGGGCGGGCTATATTCTGTGCGAATATATCATAAGCGGCAGCCAAGGCGCTTTCGGCATCATCATCGGTCTGATAGAAATCCTCATACGTTATGACACCTTTTTGCGGTATGTCAAGTTTGTCCTCGCAAGCCGATACAAATAGTACGGCTGCGCACATTAGCGGAATATAAATTTTTTTCATATTGATATATCTTTCTTTTTAGAATGTAACATTAACACCGAACACAGCCTTCTTTGATGTCGGATAGGTTCCAAGGTCAATACCAAGTTGCTGTGCGCTTGTGGTAGTTGCAGTCTCAGGATCAAGTCCCGGATACTTAGTGATAGTGATGAAGTCATCAAATGACACATACACTCTCATGTTGCTTATGGAGACTTTCCTCAGCATTGCCTTAGGCAGAGTATACCCAAGCTGGATCTGCTTGAACTTGAAGAAGTTACCCTTGAATACGTTGGCATCGGATGCCCAGAACTGAGTGCTGTTCTTTACAGCAGCTGCGTTAGGCAACTTGGCGCCGGTATTCTCGGGGGTCCATGAGTTGGCGCGATAGTAATCCAGGGTGTTGTTGTAAGGACGGTCAGTACGGAACAGTACCGGGAAGATACTGTTGCCGGCTACGCCGGTTCCAAACAATGTAAAGTCAAAGTCTTTGTAATCAAGTGATACGGTCAAACCGTAAGTGAGCTTAGGCATACCCTGACCTATGTTGGTGCGGTCCTCTTCACTTATGATTCCGTCTCCGTTGAAATCGTGGAGTACAGGATCACCGGGATTGTAAAGTACAATCTTGTTTCCGCCTCCGTCAAGAGCGAATGATCCGTCCGCATTCTTCTTGTATTCGGTCTCCTGGGCTATTCTGTCCATCTTGTAGCCGTACATATACCATATGGGATTGCCTACCTCAAAGGCGGTACGGATCTGTGATACATAATAACTTCCGGCGATAATACGTGAAATTGTCGGATCAAGATAAGTTACTTCGTTCTTTAAGGATGAGAAGTTGGTGTTGACCGAATAGCCGAGATCGCCGACTCTGTCTCTCCATCCAAGTTCTACCTCAAATCCCTTGTTGAGTATATCTCCACCGTTTACGGTTGTACTTGCTACACCAATTTCAGGAACAGGGTTAATGTTTACCAACAGGTCTTTAGTGAGCTTTTTGTACCAGTCAACACTTACTGAAAGACGGTCGCCGAGGAAGCGTGCGTCAAGACCTATGTCAATCTGGTCAGATGTCTCCCACTTAAGACTTGGGTTGGCAAGACCTGACGGCTTGGAGCCGTAAACAAGCTCATAGTCGGCGCCATTGTGGTCAATGCCGTATTCATACCAGTTCGAACCCTTACTGATAGAGGTTGAGTAGGCGTAGTTGTTCAGAACGTTTACGTTACCGTTACGTCCCCACGATGCGCGCAGCTTCAGGGATGACAGAGCCTCGCGACTGATGTTATCCTTTATGAAACTCTCGTTGCTGATTGTCCATGCAGCCGAGAACGATGGGAAGTAACCCCAACGGTTCTGTGCGGAGAGCTTCGAGGAGTCGAACGCATCGGCGCGGAAGTTGGCCTGAACGTTGTAACGGTTGTCATACGAATAGACCAGACGTCCAAAGTAGGCAAGGCTGGTTGAAACTCCGGGAGCGTTTCCGAAACTCTTGTTAGCCGATGTGGTTACAAAGCTGAGGAAACGGAAGTTCTCGGCATAGTCAGGAAGAATGCTCTTTCCGGTTGCCGAACCGTTTACGTTGTCGCTCCTGTTCTCAATGAATGACATACCGGCCATAGCGCTAACAGTATTCCTTCCGATAGTCTTGTTATAGTTGAAGAAGTTCTCCCACTGGTAGTACAAACCTGTATTGGCCGAAGCTGAAAGAGAATACTCAACCGCTTTAGACATCGGGTTCGCATAGAAAGGATCTGAGTAGTTGTGGTTGTTGCTGAATGAGATCCTATAACCAAGACGTGAAGTGAAAATCAGGTCTTTGATGGGATTGAAATCAAGGAAAGCCGTTCCGCGTACCGAAACACCGCTCTGCGTCTGGTTGTTTCGAGCCAGCTGGATGAAAGGCGAACCGTGGTCATTGTCAACATATTTTGACACTGCATAATAACGGCCGTCTTCAGCCTTAATAATAAGGTCTGATCCATCCAATCCATTTGCTTTCAAATCTGCAAACTCAGCGTTAAGGTTATTATAGGTATCGGTCATACCCTGGGTGAATTCCGACTTATCTTTAAAATAGATAGGAGTCAACGGGTCATTCTGTATAGCAGCCATAAGAACGGAACTGGTCTCGGACATGTGCGATACAGACTTGGTCTCCCATCTCTCAATGGAGTTATTGGTTCCTATTGACAACCAATTTTTAATTTTGTAGTCAGCATTGATCTGTGCAGAAATACGCTTGTAAACGTCCTTGTCTCCAACAACGATACCATTGTTGTTCAGGTAGTTGAGTGACATGAAAAAGCGACCCTGCTGATTACCGCCCTGGAATGTGAGAGAGTGCTGCTTAACATAGCTCGGCTCAAACAGCTCACTCGCCCAGTCGGTGTCGATCTTGCCGTCATCGCCATTATTTGCAAGTTCGGAATCAATGTCATATCCCTGCATCTTTTTGAATTCGATAAACTGCTCACGATTCATGACGCCGGGCTTTTTGGCAAGAGACTGGTGTGTCAACTTGAAATCATAGGTAATGTTTCCCATACCTTTGTCAGTTTCATGGGTATGTTTTTGGCATATCCAATATTCGGCATATCGTTCGGGCAGGGCGGATTTGCGGCAATGATAATGTTATGCGGCATTACGGTCAATGCCGGCATCTATCTGACAACAGAGTACCGGACCGTCTGCGCTCTGACCGGTAAGACAGGTCTGAAGTCCTATATCAGGGCATACAACCGCAAGATAGTGCCGACCATGCTCACCATACTTAGCACCGTGCTCGGCCTTATACCGTTCCTCTTCGATGGACGGCAGAATCTCTTCTGGTTCAGTTTTGCCGTTGGGGTCATGAGCGGAATGCTGTTCTCCGTGATAGCCGTCACGCTTGTTATGCCGGTCTTTTTCCCTCTAAGAACCAGAAAAAAGTCTTTTACGGTGTGGTAATCACAATCAACTGTTTTAGCTGCTAAACGTGGAGAATTTGCCGGTTACAGCCTCGGAGTAGGTGGCAGAGATGGGTATATTCGGGGCCGCGGGATAGGTCAGTTCGGCAAAGATGCCTTCTCTTGCTTTCCTAATGGCTCTTATCTTACGCAGGTTTACGTAGTATGAACGGTGGCACCGGACAATGTTATTGGACTCGCAAATCTGCTCTATGGATCTCATGGAGTTGCGAAGGGGGTATTTGATGAGCTTCTCGTTGTTCAGGTAGCAGATGTTGACATAGTTGTCGGCGGCCTCTATGAAGAGTACTGAACTGGAGGTTACAGCCAGCTTAAGGTTCTTTTTCTCATCCAGGAAGGGCAGCGTGCTGTCCTCACGTCCCATCTGTCCGCTCGCATATTTTTCAATGACGACCTGACTTTTTGCAAGGCGGCTGTTCCTGTCCTGAAGTTCGGCTATCAGCGCCAGAATTATATAGGGGAGTATCATTATGGAGCAGATTATCAGAAACATTTTAGGAAGGATATCCACGTAGAACATTGTGCGTTTGCTCAAAAGCCAGACAAAAAGTGTGCAGAACATTGTTACGGCTATACCTTCAATGAATTCCCAAATAACAAAACCGGTATAACTTATATTCTGCCTGTTCCTTACCAGAAGCATTGCAAGACGGCTTATCAGAACCACTACAAGTTGAATGGATACCATTATGGCTGCAATGAAGGCAAGCTGGTCCTGCCGGATACCCATAAAGGTATCCAGATTAAAGGGCTTGACACCTATTAGAAAAAAGAAGGCGTACATGTCCTGCCGGATACCCATAAAGGTATCCAGATTAAAGGGCTTGACACCTATTAGAAAAAAGAAGGCGTACATGGGAATGAGCAGTATGTAACAGGCCAGAATACCGCTCTTGAAATATGAATCGGGAATTTTGTACATAGGTCTTGATTTTTAGGTTTAGAGTACAAATATAGTGGTAAAATTAATCCCTTCATACATGGGGTGAATTTTTTTCTTTGTTTTATTTACCCTCGTATGTTTTATTTAACACCTGAAAACAACTTTCAGTCACATAAAAGGCATGAATGTCCCTTTTATTTTCACCCTCAAAACTGCCGAGTTATCTTTGTGGTGAAAAAATAGATATATGAGTATGATTTGTGCTTTCGGCGATTCGGTTATGAAGGGGATAATTGAAGATTGTTCCCGTTCCACCGACACTATAAAATATAAGATAAGCAATTTCAGTTTCGTTGAGCACCGACACTATAAAATATAAGATAAGCAATTTCAGTTTCGTTGAGCTTTGCCGTGAAAGGATGGGGCTGGATATTTTAATTTTTGCAAAGTTTGGCGGAACTATAAATCAGGGTATCAATCTTGTTGAGAAAAACAGGGAAAAGGTCTCCGGCTCAACATACTGTGTTATTGAGTATGGCGGCAATGACTGTTCATACCGTTGGGATGAGGTGTCGCGCAATCCCGGTTCGGTCCACAATCCTCTTACAATGCTTGAGGATTTTCGCCGGCAATATGCAACGCTTATTGATAAAATCAGACTGAAGGGCGCACGGCCGTTGTTGCTCTCTCTGCCCATGATAGACAGCGAGCGTTATTTCAGCCATATTTCAAAGGGATTGAATGCCGACAATATCCTTACCTGGCTGGGCGGCGATGTGAATTATATAGGCCGTTGGCATGAGATGTACAATATGGCCGTATGGGGATTGGGTGTCTCCAAACAGGTTCCTGTGATTGATATAACGTCAACTTTCCTCAAAAGGAGAGACTACAGGGATTATTTGTGCAGCGATGGGATCCACCCCAATGAGGAGGGCCACAGGCTGATAGCCGATGCTATATGTGACAGTGTTTTAGAAAAATCAAATAATTACTTTGCAATATGACAACAATTTCTTCTTTAGATCATAGTCCTTTTTCACTCAAAAACCTGGTGGGGGATGCAGAGCTTACAGCTCCGGTTGAGGGGGTTTGGACAAACGTCTCTCCCAAGGTTTTTGAGGAGCAGGTCCGTAAGATGGCTTACGGGCTGATGGTTAAGGATTTCCGTCGGGGCGACACAGTGGTCTTCACCGGCTGTACCGAGGAGATGAAGACTTTCATCTCCACAGCCTGTACTCTGGCTCATATAAAGGCAGAGTTTTCAACTCCTGCCGAGGGCAGGAACATTGTTCCGGCCTCTGATTTGGAGTATCTTATCTCGATAGGCGGAGTCTGGTCGCGTAAGTATAAGGGTACGGTTGACCGTAACATTGCACGCCTTATTGTCGGCTGCTAATCCTGCTAATCCAGGTCCAGCGGATGATAGAACTGCATTGTATAGTCTGTATCCGAAAAGATTTCCGGATGGAATATGGAGATGAAATCGCTTAGCAGCAGTTCCGGATGGAATGATGTAAGTTCGAAATAGGGTACGCGGTGGACATCGCATACCCAAATGTTCTTTGTTTTGAAGGGCTTGAACGATGCGTATGGTTTGAAATCGGCTTCCAGAAGATCATAGGTTAGCTTGGTGTTTCCATTGTTTTTTAGCAGCCAGACATCGGCCTGTGAAGCCCTTTCGTAAACGGTTTCGAATGACAGCGGCACTGAGCCGCTGTCATTGTTATCGGCAAACAGGTATTCGGCACCGGCATCGGAAATCATCCGGCCTATGGTGCTGGCTCCTCCCGCCGTGTACCAGGCCGAACCGCTGCGGGTTTCGAGCATGACTTTGGGACGGGTGGAGGCGCCGGCGGCTAACTGACAGAGGTTAAGGTAGGCGGTGCTTATCTCGTTGAACAGTGAGTCGGAACGCTCCGGGACACCAAACAGCCGGCCGTAGAACCGTATCCATTCGGCGCGGCCCAGCGGCGAGGTCTCCATATAGTCGGCGCACTCCAGCAGGGGAATACCCAGTTTTTCAAGCTGTCCGTAACCGGTCTCCTCGAATGGGGATACCATAATGGCATCGGGGTTAAGCTCCATTATCTTCTCTATTATGGGGTACATACTGTTGCCGCAGGTGGCAATTGTGCCCTGAGCTATGCGGGCATTGATTAGGCTGTCCGATATGTGTTCCGGCTCGCAAACTCCGGCTATGCAATCCTCTACTCCAAGTTCAACCATAAGACGGGCCAGGCTGTTGGTCATTACAATCACCCTTTTAAGAGGTATATTTACAGTGTTGCCGGTCGTAGAGAAACTATACCGGGTGGGTTCGCTGGTTGTGAATCTGTAGGAGTGCAGGAGCCGGTTCTTTTTCCAGGGATTGGCTATATGCGCAGTGAAGCCTTGCGGGGTGTCATCCAGCGCTATGTAGGTTGCATACTCCATTATGCTCTCCTCGCTGTTGAAATGGTGCGCCCCCGAGCAGGCCGTAATTATGAGAGCCGATATTAGTGTAAGCGCCTCTTTTATTTTCATCTGTCTTGCGGATTGAGGTTGAATATTTTGGAGACCTCGGTGGATAGTTCGCCGGTTATGCTGTTGCAGCCGATCACTGCGGTCTGCACTTTTATAAAGTCAATATGGTCCAGAAGGGCAGGTGTGCCGTCGGGGAGTATTGCCCAGTCTATGTCAAAGCGGGAGCCGTCTGTGCCGTTGGGCAGATTGTCGGCATATCCCCATCCAAATGATGCCATTGTCCAAATCCCATCGCTGTAACTCATGTTGTCGGGCAGCAGGGTGACGGTGAAGCTGACCTCCTTTTCGGCGTACCACTGCGGATAGTAGGGCTGTTTGTGGAATGTGTTGCGGAGTATGCTGCCGCTCCTGCCGTCGGAGCCTCTCCAGGCGGGACTGCCGTCGGGATTCGAGGGCCGGCTGTAGGTTACGGTGTAGTTGCTTATTACGCGTCCGGCCTTGTGCTCGGAGCCTGCTATTTCGTACCACGGGTCATCGGGCAGGCCGTTGAGGTTTACATCGGCACTGACCCATACTATGCCGGGTTCGGCTCCTCCGGTTATGAAATTGCCGTCAATCCCGAAGTCCATCCCCTCGACATTCACTATCGGTCCATCAAATCCCACCGTCACGTAGCCGCCCAGTCCGCCAAGGGTGATCATGCTGTTCCCTCTAAGGGCATTCAGACATTTCAGGGCCATGGAGTTGTCATCATCGGTCTCAACATATTCGGGAAGCAGATTCACGAACTGTCCCGGGGCGGGACGATACTCGAATACCTTCGATACGTGTCCTTTAAGCTGCTCTTCCTGCTGCGCTGATGCAGGTCTTACCTTGAAATCACACAGGCTGATACTGTTGGGATTGATGCCTATACCCTTTATACGGTATAAGAGACGTCCGTCGGGGCTGAAGCAGAGAAGGGAGCCGGGGGTGACATAGTCGGCGGCATCGGTTACGTAAAGCCTGCCGCTTATCCGGTCTGCCGTGATGGAGTAGGGGCGCTCTATAACGGTGCCGTCGGTTATGAAATCGGAGTCTGTTATGATGCCGGTGGCAAGATCCAGAACCTGAATGGTGCCGCCTTTGCCGTAGCCGTAGAACCAGGCTTTGCCGTCGGCAACAGACATATTCAGGATGGGCAGATTGTATGTATGGGTCACCTGATCGGTCCCGGTATCGATACGGTGCAGACGGCTGTCGTAATCCATTGTGCCATAGTCAAATATACCCCTTGATATTACATAGACGCTGTTATTGTCAGCATAGATGAAGCCGGGATTGGGGTGCACCGTTATGCGGGCGATTTCGGTAAATGTCTTTGTGTCAATGACCGATACGGTGCTGTCGGGCCTGTTGAAATCCAGTCCGCCCGAGTTGGAGACATAGAGTTTTCCTGCTGCACAGCATATTCCGTCTGGGTTACGGCCTACACGGACAGCGGCATCTGAGACCAGTGTCAGCGTATCAATTCTCGATACCGTGCCGTCAAAAGAGCAGACATATACGAATCCCTCATAAGCTGTCAGGTGGCGGGGCTGTCCGGCTTTGCCGTCGGTCATCATGCTGAGCTGTTTTATTGAACGGCAGGTGGCGGCATCGACCACCTCGATTGTGCTGGATTCCGATACTGCTATATAGAGACGGCTCCCGTAAAGCAACATGTCGTTGGCCGTGTCACCCAAACGGCGGCCGTTGGCTTTAAGAAAAGAGTCGTAGGAGCGGTTGTTCCCGTCTGTCCAGGAGTCAGGCAGGCCGGTGCTGAAGTCTATCCACGACAGCGAGCTGTTGTTTTGGTTGAAAAGACCTTCGGAGAGTATGAACATACCGCTGTGATTGTTGTCGGTTGCACCGACTGTCTGTTCTATCAGCAGAGGTTCGGGGTCACACGAAAGGAGGGTGACGAGCGCAGTCAGCATAAACGGTATGGCCGCATTTTTCATTATAGCGCTATTTTAAGTTTAAGACGGAACTGCCTTCCCGGCATGGGATAGTTGCGGACCAGCTCATAACGGCTGTCAGTCAGGTTGATACACTCGGACTGTACTGTAAATGTGTAATCTCTTAGATTGAATTCACGCCACAGAGAACAGCCTATCTCGTAATACGCGGGCATGCGATATTCGGGTCCGTTGTAGCTGTTGCTGAAGTATTCGCCGCTGTAGAGCCAGTTTGCACTCATGTTGAGCCATTTGGAGACGACCCATACCACTGCCGATGCCGAGTGCCGCGGGGTATAGGGCAGTTGGTGGTTCCAGGTATAGCTGGTTTTGTCGGATTTGTCCATGGAGCGCTGGTAGGTGTAGGAGAGATTGACTGCGGGACGGATCTTTCCGCTTGCGGACTCAATCTCCAGTCCGCTTTCTACTCCGTGAGTAACCACACAGCCTATGTTTTTCATCATCCATACGGCGGTGTTTTTGCCGGGTACAGCCATTATGCGGTCGGTCAAACTGCTGTCGAAGAGATCGGCATACAGGGAGATGGCCAGCTTTTCGGTTTCATGCCCGATGACCGCTCCTATTGATTTGACGCTGCCTTTTTCCGGTCTCAGGTCACGGCGGCCAATCTGTTCGAAATAGAGGTCGTTGAATGTGGGCAGCCGGTAAGTGGTGCTGTACGATGCTCTCAGATGCAGTCCTGCCGCCGGCAGTGCTGTCCAGTTCACCCCTATTACGGGCGATAGATTGTTATAGTTCCGTGTCGCTTCACTCAGCAGGGTCTTCTCGGCGGTTACCACATGGTTGAGCCTGGCGGTCAGCACTGTTCTTTCCGATGCGTATTTGACAGCAGACGAGCTGTTGAGGGTGAGCCGGGCAGGGCGCGCCTGTTCATCGCCGTTGCCGTTGTCAAACCGTGAGTAGCGGCCGTCAGCGGCTACCGAGGCCGAGAGCCTCTCTGCAAGACGGTAGAGGAGCACTCCTGACAGGTAGCCCTCCTGCTCGTTGTAACGGTTGTCCAGTTTACCCATGCTGTTATTAATGCCGGGGTTCAGATAGCGGGTGTAGGATTCGCCGTATTTTGCATTGAAGAGCAGCGTCATACGTTTGGCAGGGTATGTCTTGAGCGAAGCCTGAGCAAAGCCGTTGCGATTCCATAAATGTTCCCGGGCCGCATTGTCGTTATATAGAATGTTGGCGGGCAGACCCTGTTCGGATTGGAACCAATATCCTCTTACCGAAAGCTCTGTGTTGTCGGTCAGGGTGCTGAACAGCGCCGCTTCCGCCCTTAGGCGCCGTACGTTAGAATTGTCACGAATTTTCCTTTGTGAGCTGCCGGCATTATCCTGTATGTAGGGGTAGTCGCCATCGGTCTTGAGCCATTCGGTCTGCAGCGAGAGGGTGTTGTTCTGGCTTGCAAGGAGATCGACGCCTGCCAGGGCCGAAACGGTGTTGAAACTGCCGTACTTGACCTCAGCGTTGCATTGCGCTCTACCGGCCTCAAGCCTGGGCCGGTAGCTGTTCACCGTCAGCGCAGCCGCCTGAGCAGCCATAGCCGCAGTCTGCAGCAGGTCGTTATCGGGTCCGCTCACCAGTCTTACAGATTCTGTCCGGCTTGCCGAAAAACGGCCCAGGTCAATCTGTCCGGTCTGATTGTCGGTAATAATGACGCCGTCATACGCAACGGCCGTGTGTGTGGCTCCGAGTCCGCGCACCGACACGGTTTTGAGTCCCCCTATGCCCCCGTAATCCTTGACCGTGGCGCCGCTGAAATATTTTAGCACATCGGATATTTGCAGTGCCGATGCAGCCTCCATGAGCTTCCGGTCGGCACTCTTAGCGGCCGATACGGAGCTTACGTCCGATCCTCGTACAGCGTAAACCGTGACCTCCTGAATGACCTCGGTCCGGACAGTGTCCGACAGCGCCTGGCCCTGCACCTCAAAAAACAAGAGGCACAGGACGCAAGCTATTGTCAAACATTTTTTATAGACCGAAGTCATATACGGATCACTCTGTCACCGTAAGTTGGTCCAGACAGAAATAGGATGGGGTGTTCATGCCCCAATCTCCGTTGTCGGTTGATGAGAGTACAAAGGTTATGCGCGTAACCTTTCCCAATGTTGAAAGGTCAACATGTTCCCAGTTATCCACTATCTTCATACCGTCGGCCAGTTTGAAATCAACTGTTCCGGTCTTTGTGCGGTCATTATAACCGGTAATGGTCAATGTAAAGCTGTCCGATTGGGTCCACTGTTTGATCCCGTGCGAGCCCATTCCGTCATCATGGTTTTTGATAACCAGATAGGCGTAGGTGCTGTTGGTCACATAGCACTCTTTGGCATTGTAGGCCTTGCCATCCTTAAACGATATCTCGGCCAAGAGTCCGCCGCTGTATGCCGCACCTCCGGTGTTAGCTATAAAATAGGCATTGCTCTTTACGCCCTTGCGGGTTACGGCTGAAAGATTGGTGTAGCCGGGTGTGGTGTTATCGGCACAGCTTGAAATGGTAAATCCCTCGCCAAAGCCCCATTTGCCGAATGAATGTGTCAAAACGAATGGGTCCACGGAAAAATCATCTCTAAAGTAGTAACCCGAGATGTTTGCGGTGTCTGTACCGAGATAGACGGAGTCGCTCTTTTCAAGACTTACCGATAGGGTGTATGATTTTATCGGCTCTTCTTTCTCATTATCGCAAGAGACAAACACAAAGCCCATTGTGAGGGCAACCAAAGCAATCGAATAAATTTTTTTCATGTTCTTATAAAGTTAAAAGTTACTGAATCCCGGCAGTGTTACACCACAAGTGACCGAGAGATTTGGACGAGTGCTTTGGATTAAGACGCCCCGGCTCTTTCCTCGAGAACTTCCGGCATAAAAAACATCTTGCAGGTCTTCTGACTTACCCCGGTTTGTCCGCCTTCCCGTCCTTAATATAAGGCAGTGGCTTTAAGATTGACATCCCTTTTAGGGCTTACAGCAGCGGGACTGTTCAGGATTTACACCTGATTCCCTTTTAATCCTCTACTCCGAAAAGAGGTGTATGAGGAACAAGATGGTGCAAAATTAAGCATTATTTCGACAATGTCAATTTTAAGAGTAATAAAACTGCAATCTGAGATAAGTGACACAATTCAACCGTATCCGCCGGGTGAGGCCATACGGTCTCTCTTTCCAATACTAAAGGACTATAAGTTATTCAAGCTGTCAAAATAGTTTTTCAATTTATCTGTTCTTATTAATCGTTTCAATTTTCTAAAATCATTTTTTTTGTCAAAATGCTGTTGTCTATGTCAACAGAAATAATGTAAACTCCATTAGCATAGGAGCTTATATCAATCGTATGGTCAGGTTGTTTAATATTAGAAGCCTGATAATATAATATGCCTTGTGAATTGAAGATTTTTATATTATTTACTTGATGACAAGAAAACTTTAAATTTAATAGGCCTTTGTTTGAATCCGGATATGCTATAAAAAATGTCCTTTCAATAATGTTTTCATCTATAGATAGAGGCATACACTCTTCAGTGAATTTCGTATCTAAATAAGCTAGACGATTTGCAATCCAGGAAGACATATAATTTAAATCATTATTATTATAGTTGTAATTTGTCCAAGCCAAGTTTTCTCTACTATATACCCCATTAGCTTTTAAATAATTATGATTTAAAGTGAATAAAGACATTAGTGAATCAACAGTAATAACTGTTGATCGTAATTCTAACCATTTATTTTTCAGTTGGATTCTAAATCCATCTGAACTGCAATCATATGTTAATCTGTTATAAAGACCATTCGAAAGTAAATCATTAGTCCTGCTGTCGTTTGTACCATTCCATTTAGTTCCAAAGCAACCATCTAAATCCCAGGGTACATAGAAATATTTATCATTAGAAGTGTATTTTGCTATGTAAATATTTTTTCCTGTGTTGTCAGTAGCCCGGAGTAGATTTAGAAAAATATAGTAATCAACTAAATTATTAAGGTCAAAACGGTTTTTATATTCATTAAAAAAATCTTGGTTTGAAGAGTTGATAACGAAATTTACTAGGTTATGTAGCTTTGCCCAATTGATTTCTTCAATAGGATGTTTGTATTCAAAGCCACTCCATACGAGAGAATTGTTATTATAACTCGGAACAGCAGTAAAAGTACTTGCACCCCCCTCCCAGGAAACACCTTTATATAACTCACCTCTAATGTTTCCATTATATTTCTTTAGTTTCAATTGTTTTCTATCCACCTTTTCCCCTAAACAATATAAACCCCTATATTCATTGTTGACAAATAGTTCTACGTATTTCATTCTTATACCATTTATTGCCTTAGGTTCTTGATTTTGATAATGAAGGGTGTTTATCATGCGCCATAAATCATTACTTGTTTTGCTTCTTATTCGTAAAGGTTCGTTGTACATGGCTTGTAAATTCCAGTCATCGTCACTTCTCATTCCCAATAAAGAATGGTCTACTGTTTCTGTTCCTGTTGAATCCGTCCAGAACTCAATTTCCATAGATTTTTTAGGTAAAGATTGAGACCAGCCGCCTCTATATTGAATGCCTATATGGAATTCCAGGAAACTTTGATTGGTTTCTATCATCGAAAAATAGGCCAAAACATCTGGCTCGTCAACTATAGTATGGTTAGTGGTTATGCTTATTATTGGTAATTCTGTAAAATAAAGTAAGTGATAAGCGTTTTGTGACGGAATAAAAATGGAATATGCTGTACCAATCTCTATGGATGAAACTGGAGTTGAAAACTCACAAACTTCATTAAGTATTATGTGTGTTTTAGTGTTTGTCCAAGTTGAATTTACTAATCCCACAGCAAGATTCGTTAAAACCAAATTTTTATCAAAATCAATGAAATATTGATTTCGATCAATCTGAATCGTATCATCAGCATTAACGGTAGTTGCTAAGGCCAATAAAGCTAATGTAATGAATATTTTTCTTAAAGACATATCTCATTGTTATTTTAATTTCCGATTTTCATGAACCACAAACGCTCGCATACCTATACCTATGAAACCCGCATCACTATACCATGTGAGGCATTATCTTTATTAACCCAGCGCCATTAATATCCCTGTTGACTCATAAGCTTAGTTTTTATAGTTTTATGTGTGATTCGTTGGACTTGGGAAAATACTGAATAATACAGGAATTATGATTTGTTCAGCCTTTTCTAGAAGCGGTTCGTACATTTAGTCCTCACACGCCGTATGTTTAAAATAATTACCTTCTTCATCAATCACATCGTCTGAAAAAAGGATACGAGAAGTATTCGCCTTGTCTGTGAAAGTCAGAAGTCTAAATTCTCTGCTATCATAACTGAAATTTACATTGATATTCTCTTGGTCAATATTACATCCTTCTCCGCTATAATGTCCCTCTTTTGCTAATGTGTTCAATATTGACTCATGTTTTTTTATTAAAGAATCCAGTGCGGAATCAAAATCATTGCCTATTTTACTTTGATATGTTATTGTTGCACAACCATTGCCAATTGTAAATGTTTTATCCTTATTAAAAATAGGTTCTTCTTGCATATATACATTACTTTCATCCGGACAACACCATGTTCTTAAATAATAATTACCTTTCGTGTCAAGTACGTCTGAGTACATTCCACAATCGCCATAAGTTATACCCAAAAATATTCTATTGTCGTAATCAAATAAAACCTTTAATGGTTCTTTGGTTATTTCCGAAGAAATACCTTTTAGTTTCCGAAGAGAATCCAGTGCGGAATCAAAATCATTGCCTATTTTTCCGGTAAATTCAAGCGTTTCGCAAGGTCTTTCTTTAATTCTGATTTGGGTTAAATCAGGCGATATTTCAGGATTTTTATCACACGCAACAAAAAGTGTTGCAAATAAAATGGGAAATATTATCTGTTTCATTGCACTCTATTTTACCTCAATTAAATAATCTTTTTTATTCTCATACTCAGAATCGTTATTTGACCGTTTATATAATAAGGTTATTGTGCTTGCCCCTTTCTTTTTACCTATAAATGACCAAATTTCTACACCTGTTGCGCCTCTTCTTGTAAACTACACCTTCTTAGGACAGTTTTGATTTAAATTGTAAACTAAATGATTTTTATTTATATCACAAAATATTTTTAAAATTAATTTTATAAACATTCTGGCGAATTTTGTCGGAACTGCCAAAGGTGTTCGCAGCAACTTAGACAATCCGTAGTAATGACTTCATCCTTGTACTGTTGTGAGTCGGACAACCGGGTTGTGTGAACAAAATGTTTATCTCGTTTTTGGGTAATGCTATAATGCCCGGTAAAGACACATTCATAGCCTCTTTAGCTATTCTGACTAGATTTTACTCTTTCTCGATGATTGCCTGATTTTGTCGGCGTAAGGTAAATGAACGAAAAAGAGGATGACTTTTCAGTCACCCTCTCTCATTTTTGATTGAATATGCCATTATTCGATGGCAATATTCTTGACGGCTTTAGCCTGGCTTTCGGCCGGAACCTTAGGAATGTTGATTGTCAGCACGCCGTTCTCGACTTTGGCTTTAATGTTTTTATGGTCGGCATCATCGGGCAGGATATAGCTCTGATTTATTCTCTGATATGAGAACTCGCGACGTATGTAGTTGCGTTTGTTGTCGGTCTTGCTGTCCTCTTGCTTGCTGACCATAGAGATTGACATTACGCCGTCGTTATCAACCTGCAGGTTCAACTCCTCCTTCTTGAGTCCCGGAACAGCGAACTCAAGTTCGTAGTCCTTCTCGTTCTCGATTACATTAAGAGCCGGAACACTGCCCGAGGTGCGGCCGGTAAACCAATCATCGTTCATAAAATCCCTAAAAAGGCTCGGTAACCAATCTTGATTGTAATTTTGATTTCTTCTTGTCAGTAACATTGTCATAATCTCCTATTCTTTAAATTGTTAAACATCTGATTTTTGTGAGCCTTGCGGCTTCACTATATTAGAAACAAATAGAGTGCCAGCGGCTGTTGTATGACAAAACATGACAGAATGGCAGGCAAATAAGCGCAGCACATGACAAAATGTCAGCAGTCAAAATGACAGCCGATTTTCCTCTTATCAACGGCTTAATGTTAATGGCCGGCAATGTAACCGAATTGAAACATGCCGTAACAATTTCTTCATAAACCCTTAATCGTTCTGCAATATTAAAATTGTTTCTTTGCGCATCATATTTTAATAATTTAGAAATGAAAAAGACAATTATCACTCTGCTGTTTTGCAGCATTTTACATGTTTCGTTTGCTAAAACCCCGGAAGCTCTGCTGCCCGGGTCTTTGACCGGACGGGTTGTTGATGAGATGGGCTACGTGCTTCCCGGCGCAACTGTACAGGTTGAAGGAACAGATTTTGGAGCCGTTTCCGATATCAACGGCTTTTTCCGGGTTACGGGACTCGAAAATGGAACGTATAAAGTAAAGGTTAGTTTTATAGGCTTTAATTCGGAAGAACAGACCGTTACTATAACCGACAACCGCACCGTTCCATTAGATAATATTGTACTGAAAGAGGGAATTTTAATGGACGAGGTTGTGGTAACAGCCTATAACCCACAGTATAGAGCTATGTCAAGGCAAAGAGACAACATAAACATTACCAACGTAATTTCTGCGGATCAGGTATCGCGGTTCCCCGACTCCAACATTGGCGATGCTTTAAAACGGATTCCCGGAATCAACGTCCAGTATGATCAGGGTGAAGCCCGGTTCGGACATATACGCGGTACTTCGCCTGACTTGAGTTCTGTAACTATTGACGGTACGCGCGTTCCTTCTGCAGAAGCCGATGTGCGTTCCGTGCAGCTTGACCTTATTCCGGCGGATATGATACAGACCATTGAAGTGAATAAGGTGATCATGCCGGAAATGGATGCAGACGCCATTGGCGGAACGGTTAATTTAGTTACCAAAAGCCAGCCTGTAGGACAACGGATCACGGCAATGGCGGGAAGCGGTTACAATCTGATTTCGGAAAAACCGACAATAAACCTTGGCTTAAGTTACGGAAACCGTTTCCTGAAAGACAAGCTCGGAATGGTTGCCTCCATTTCGTTCCAAGATAATCCGCTTGGTTCAGACAATATCGAATTTACATGGGCAAAAGACGATAACGGAAAATCATATGTAACCGATTACCAGATCCGTCAATACTTCGTACAGCGCCAGCGCCAGAGTTATTCGCTGGCATTGGACTATGTAATCAATCCCGACCATAAAATAGAATTTAACGGGATGTACAACAAGCGTTACGACTGGGAAAATCGTTATCGGATGAGAATCAGGAATATTTCTCCGGAAGATGATGGCACTTATAAAGGGCGGATGGAACGTCAAGTGAAATTCGGGACAAAAGACACCAGATACACTCGCCTTGAAGACCAACAGGTAATGACATTCTCGCTGGGCGGTAACCACAACTTCAACAAGCTGGAGATGGACTGGAAGACCAACTACTCCAAAGCTTCGGAAAGACGTCCTGATGAGCGTTACATCAATTACAGGACAAAGTATTTTACGTTTGACAACGATTTGTCCGACCCGCGCAAACCGATGGCTTCCGGATTTAAAATGAAAGGCAATGATTTTGACATCAACGATTACGGTAATTTTGGACTGAACGAAATTACTGAATCACTGCAATACACTTACGACGAAGATTTATCGGGAAAATTAGATTTTTCTCTGCCTTTTAACACTTCCGGTTCATGGAAAAACGAATTGAAATTTGGTGCTTCTCTTAAGCTTAAAACCAAAAGAAACGATGTGAATTTCTATGAATACGAGCCTACGGGTGATTATGAAGACGAGTTCGACGCACTGGTTGCAAATAACCTGATTGACCAAACCCGCTCAAACTATTTGGCAGGAGACTATGCGGCATGTAAGTTCCCCGATAGAAAATTTTTTGGCGATCTTCAGCTCGACGGCAACAAAAATTTTGAAAAGAGCCGTATAGCCGAAGAAGATTTGGATAATTTTGATGCAAAGGAAAGGGTTATAGGTTCTTATCTCCGTTACAACCAGCGGCTGAACGGTAAGGTGGATCTTGTTTTGGGATTGAGGATGGAGCATACTACACTCTCCTACAACGCATTTCAATGGGATCAGGATAATGATGTGATTAACCCCGTAAAGGGCGATGAAAGCTCATACTATAACTTATTGCCGAGCATCGTTGCGAAATGGGATGTAAGCAAAGATCTTAAGCTTAGAGCAGCCTGGACAAACACGCTGGCGCGTCCAAAATACACAGATTTAACGCCGCGCCAATCGATAAGTTTTGAGAAGGAAGAGATTGAAGTTGGCAATCCGGAATTAGAGCCCACAAAATCAATGAACTTTGACTTGATGGTAGAATACTATGTGAATAACGGATTGATTTCAGCCGGTGTTTTCTACAAAGACATTCAGAATTTTATCGTGGACAGCCGTTATGATAACTACCATTATATGAATCGTACCTGGAAAGAATATACACAGCCTATCAATGGCGGCAATGCCGATTTGTTGGGATTTGAAGTTGCCATGCAGCAGCGCCTGAGCTTCTTGCCCGGTTTCTTGCGTTACTTTAATGTGTATGCCAACTACACTTACAACCATTCTGTGGTAAAAGACTTTAACTACGAGGGGCGTGAAAATGAAGAATTAAGCCTTCCGGGTACTCCGGCGCATACGCTTAATGCGGCATTAGGATTTAATAACCGCAAGTTCTCGGCCCGCCTGTCCTATAATTATGCATCTGATTTTATCGATGAATTAGGAAAATCTGCTTTCTTTGACGTCTATTATGATAAGGTAAATTACCTTGACTTCAACTGCAATTTGAGTGTTGGAAAACATACTAATATCTTTGCCAATGTGAACAATATTCTTAATCAACCGTTACGTTATTATCAAGGAAGTCAAGAATACACTTATCAAGCCGAGTATTATAATTTCCGTTTTGATGCAGGCGTGAAGTTTAACTTTTAATTTAGTAAAATGAACAGGAATCTTGTAACATTTCTCCTTTTAGCGCTTTTTCTTGCGACAAGCAGCGTTTTTGGGCAGAGTCCGAAAATAGAAGTAGAAATAGCCTATCAAGACGGTTACAACTTTTTTGTGGCTAATGATTTGGGCCGTAACGGTTATTATCAGCAAAGACCGGTTGCCAAAATGATGGGTGAGCTTGCCGAAAATATCGGTATTGAGTTTGTAGCCGCCGCGGGTGATACACATCATTGGGGAGGCGTACAAAGCGTTCATGACCCGTTATGGATGACCAATTTTGAAACAATCTACGACCATCCGGAATTGATGGAAGAGTGGTATCCTGTTCTTGGCAATCACGAATATCGCGGAAACACGCAGGCAGTGTTGGATTATTCGAATATATCGCGCCGCTGGGTAATGCCGGACAGATATTACACCAAAACCATCATTCCCGAAGAGGGCGATGAGGATGAATATTCCACGGTCAAAGTGTTCTTTATTGACACTACGCCGCTGATTGACAAATATTACGAAGAAGGCGATACCTATCCGGATGTTTTTGATCAAGATACAGTACGTCAGCTTCGCTGGTTAGAAGAAGAGCTGGCTAATTCAACCGAAACGTTCAAAATCGTAATCGGGCACCATCCGATTTACGTTTCCGAGAAAAAACGTGTGGATGAACAGAGTTTGATTGAGAAACTTGATCCGTTGCTGCGAAAATACAATGTAGATTTATACGTTGCAGGACACTCGCATACTTTTCAACATCTTACCAAACCGGGTACGAATGTAAATTATGTGGTAAATGCCTCGGCTTCGCTCGGCCGTGAACCGATTAAAGGGCCCGATACACAGTTTTGTGCATCCGATGAAGGTTTCTCAGTTATTTCCGTAGGAAAAGATAAGTTCAAAGTGACATTTATCAACTATTTGGGAAATCCTATTCATCAGTTTGAGGTAGTAAGGAAATAATTTTTCTCGACTTTGATACCGGGACACCCAAGCGGGTGTCCCGGTATTTGGTTATATAGCTAAAATTCAGATAGTTACAAAAAGTAGAACGGAGAACTGCCGAAGTCAGCTAATGCAATTGCTCAGAGCTCTGAAACGGGGGTGTCCCAGATGTCGCCGGACAGACTTTTTCTCTTGGAGTCAATCTTAAGCAGAGACTCGCGCAGTTCGCTCTCTAAGGCATGATCCAGGTCGCAGTAACCGCTGGAGTTGATAGCGGTCAGTACGTTTACCACCGTAAGCGACTGAGTGTCGGTAGAGGGAACGTAGGCCGGCTCCCGGTCATCGTCCTGAAGGACGGTCTCTATGAGTCCCGATTCGCTCAGGGTGTCGAGCGATGATATGACGTAGCGGTGCGGTACCTGTAGTTCGTTTACTATCTCCTTCATGACAGGCGCGGATTCGCGTTTGTTGAATTTGCTGCAGATGCAGGACAAAACCATCAGAGAGTAGAAATCCTGATGACGGCGGCTTATTTTGTCGGGCTCCTTGAAGTAGTTGAAGTTATCGTTATTCTGACTTACGTACGCCA
>MTBK01030555.1_pt1 | contig 48412 bp, 43 predicted proteins | sample 1535981 | NCBI WGS metagenome assembly MTBK01 (sample SAMN06109225, study PRJNA356200) | anaerobic digester metagenome | isolation source: biogas reactors fed with pig manure or primary and secondary sludge | place: Spain | collected 2016-06-30
GGCAGTCAAGCCCTCCATCGCCGATGGTACTGCGGAGGCTATCCGTGGGAGAGAAGGTCGACGCCGGAAATCCCTTGAAAGAGAGAAGCGGCCGCCCAACCGGGCGGCCGCTTGTTCTGTATGTCATCCCGAACGATCGCCCTTTTTGTCGTCCCGAGCGAACGCGAGGGACCTCGCCTTTGACTTGTCTCCAACCCCGAGATCCCTCCTCCCTACCGGTCGTCGGGATGACAGAGTCGCATCGCTCCTTCCGGACGACATAATCGGCCTAGTCCTCGTTCCTCCTCAGGCAGGAGCAGATTTCGTTGTCCTGGCCGCTCCCCTTTGCGATGTGCACCGACTCTATCTTAATCCTCCCCTGTCTTTGCATCGCCAGGAGGATGGACAGGAGGGACGTCTCTCCTATCCCGATGTCCTTCGCCACCATCTCGATGTTCATCTCGGGCGCGCGTTCGGCGAACCTGAGTACCTCGTTGCCGACCAGGGAGATCCACTTCTCGAAGAGCAGCTGTATTTCCGGCACGGACGCCGAGGACATCTGCGCGGTGCGGTTGATCGCCTCGACGAGACGGGCCGTCACCAGCCCCTCTGAGTCCACGAGCTTCCTGATTTCATCGAACAGAATCTTCTCTTTCAATTCTTCGGTCATGGGAACACTCCTTTGTCTTTTTGGGCACGCGCCTTTCGACTCAACCAGCAAGGTCGTGCTAAAATTATTGGTGTCGCCGATATGCGTCCCCATTCTAATACACTTTGGCGATCAGGTATATATTCGGCGTTCAATCCGACCGTAACGGTACGGTTGGCGCCTGTTGCTGTTATAATTTCGCAGGCGGCCCCTGTCAAGGCGGGGGATTCGGCATCGGGAGGGATCGACTATGAGCACTGCGCTCGAGAGCACTGAATTGAAAGAGCTTAAACAGACGGAGACCGGCGGCGAGGGAAGAGAGAGCATAACATTGGTGTTCACTCTGTACGACGAGGATTACGGGCTGGACGTGAACCTGGTGCGCGAGATCGTTAGGGTACCGCCGTTTATCACCAGGGTCCCCAACTCCCCGGACTACGTCCTTGGGGTCATCAACCTGAGGGGCTCCATAGTCCCCGTCTTTGACATGGAGCTCAAGATCGGAATGAAGCAGAAGGAGCTCACGGACGAGGCGAGGATAGTGGTCCTCTCGTGGAACGAGAGCCTGTTCGGGATAATAGTGGACTCGGTGCGAGAGGTCTGCACGATCTTCGAGAGCAACATAGACTCGGCCGACAAGCTCAGCACCGGCATGGACAAGAAGTACATACTGGGAGTCGCGAGGCAGGAGGACGGGCGCTTGATAGTCCTGCTCGATCTTGCCGCCCTGTTCGACTACGATCAGTTTATGGGAGAGGAGTAGGGGATGCCCCGGGCAGCACGCGAATGATCTGCGTTGATCTGCATCTGCACAGCACCTTCTCCGACGGCTCCATGACGCCGAGGGAGCTGGTGGAGCACGGCAAGAGCAGGCGAGTCTCCGTGATGAGCCTGACGGATCACGACACGGTAGAGGGGCTGCCCTCGTTCATGGCGGCCTGCAAGGGACATAAAATTGCGGGAGTCCCCGGCATAGAGCTCTCCGCGGAGTACGAGGGTACCCTTCATATACTAGGATACAGGCTCGATATGAGACGCCTGTTCGGGCCTTCACCCAAGGCGGAGCTGCTCTCCGCTCTCGAGGATGTAAGGCGTGGCAGAGAGGCGCGCAACGAGAAGATGTGCGATAATCTGCAGGATATGGGCCTGGAGGTCTCTTTGGAGGAGGTCGCGATGGAGGCGGGAGGCGATGTGGTCGGACGCCCCCACATGGCCAGGGTCCTCGTGAGGAAGGGGTATTCGCGGGATATGCTGGAGGCCTTCGAGAGATACCTCGGCGCCGGTGCCCCGGCCTACGAGGAGCGATACCGGCTCCCCCCGGAGAGATGCATCGAGCTTATCGGAGAAGCCGGCGGCCTCGCCGTGCTTGCACATCCCGCACTGACCACGGAGGACGAGGGTGTTCTCAGGGCGATCCTGGGCAGGCTGAGGGAGGCCGGGCTGTGGGGAATGGAGTGCGTATCTCCGAGCTCGTCGCCGGAGCGAGTCTTTCAGCACATGTCGATTGCCTCGGAGTTCTCGCTTTTCCCGACGGCGGGAAGCGACTTCCACGGAGAGAACAGGCCCTCGGTCTCGATGGGGGTGACTGTGGAGGAGGGACTTTTGCCGTGGACCCGGCTGGGAGTCTCGCTGTAGGCGGCCCGCGGCCGTGATATTTAAAAAGAAACAGGTGATGGTGGTATGTTTCCGGTTGATCTGAAGAGCGACACTGTGACCAAGCCCTCGCAGGAGATGAGGAGGGCGATGGCGAGCGCCGAGGTCGGAGACGACGTATATGGCGAGGACCCCACGGTGAACCGCCTGCAGGAGATGGCGGCGGAGATCATGGGGAAGGAGGCCGCGCTATTTCTGCCCTCGGGCACGATGGGCAACCTGGCCGCCGTGCTGTCGCACTGCGGCAGGGGCGAGGCCGCGATCCTGGGGGCGAGCTGCCACATGCAGAACTACGAGGCGGGCGGTATGGCGGCCCTGGGATCGGTCGTGCCGCTGCTGGCCGACGACAGCTCCGGGTGTATCCCGCCGGAGGAGGTCAGGGCTCACTGCAGGCCGTCCGATATACACTTCGCGCCGGCCCGGCTGCTCTGCCTTGAGAACACCCACAACCGCATGGGGGGACGGGCGATACCGGTGGAGAGCATCCGGGCCTCCGCAGACGAGGCCAGGAGGCACGGCCTGTCCGTCCACATAGACGGAGCAAGAATCTTCAACGCGGCCGCGGCCTGGGGCTGCGAGGCGAGGGAGTTCGCCTCGTGCGCGGACTCGATCCAGTTCTGCCTCTCCAAGGGCCTCGGAGCGCCGGTGGGGAGCATGCTGTGCGGAAAGAGCGACTTCATAGACGAGGCGCGACGCTGGAGGAAGTGCTTGGGCGGTGCGCTTCGCCAGTCGGGAGTACTGGCCGCCGCAGGTCTTTACGCCCTGGAGCATAATATCGACAGGCTGAAGGAGGATCACGAGAACGCGGCGCTGCTCGCCCGGCTGCTCTCCGAGGGGGACGTGCTGAAGGTCGAGCACAATGAGAAGCCGACGAACATGGTCTACTGCAACATGGAGGACGACACGGGCGCCGACCTGAACGTCCGGTGCGCGGCCAAGGGGGTCCTGTTCAACAGCGTCTCCGCCGGCCGCTTCAGACTGGTCACTCACCTGGATGTCTCCAGGGAGCAGGTGGTCAGGGCCGCCTCGATAATCCTGGAAGAGGCTGCGGCCTCGTGAGGAGGACTCCCGACCGAGAAACTGCGGAAGAGGCGGCGGCCTTTGTCCTGGAGACGGCTGCCAAAAAGGGTGCCGCGGCCGCGGACGTCCTGTACATCGCCGGCGCGGGGCACTCGCTGTCGCTGCTCGACGGCGAGCCGGAGAGGATCTCCACTGGCTTCTCCGTAGGCATTGGCATTCGCACACTGGACTCATCGGGCCGCCAGGGCGTGTCCCGCGTCAACTCCCTCTCCAGGGGCCGTTTGGAGGAGGCGGTGGACTGGAGCATATCCAACTGCGGCGCCTGCGAGGAGGATCCTTTCGTCGGGCTCGGCCCGGCCCTGTCGCAGACGGCGGATGACCTCGACCTGTACGACAGCGAGATAGCCGAGCTAGATACCTCGGACAGGATGAACTTCTGCAAAAGGATGTGGGAGTGCGCCAGGGATGAGGATCCTCGCGTGGTCTCAGTAAGAAGCGCGTCCTGGGGCGACGGGGTGCAGGAGATGCTCTACGCCTCCTCCGAGGGCTCGATGGCGTGGTCCAAGGGGACGACCGCCGGCTGCGGGGTATCGGTCGTGCTCTCGTCGGGCGAGGATATGGAGATGGGGGGGTACGGAGAGGCCGACCGCCTGCTCTCCTCCCTGTCGCCGGAGAGGACGGCGCGCGAGGCGGTCGAAAGAAGCGCCATGGTTCTGGGAGGGAAACCTTTGCCCACGGGGAAGTACGACCTGATCCTGGACCCGGAGTCCTCGGCCTCCTTCATAGAGGTAGTGGGGGAGCTGTTCCTGGCTTCCAACATACACAAGAACAGGTCCCTTCTGATGGACAGGCTGGGCGAGAGGGTCTCGTCGGCCTCTCTCACCCTGGTCGATGACGGGACTCTTAAAAGAGGGCTGGGAAGTGCTCCGTTCGACGACGAGGGAGTGCCCGCCTCCAAGACTCGAATCCTCGCCGGCGGAGTGGCAGAGTCATGGCTGTATAACCTGAAGTACGCCCGCATGGACGGGGTTCGCTCCACGGGGAACGCCAGCCGTCCTCTCTCCGGGGTACCCGACGTGGGCATCTCCAACCTGTGCGTGGAGCCGGGGAAGTGGACCCGGCAGGACCTGCTCCTGCAGGTGCGCAGGGGGATATGCGTCAAGGAGCTGCTGGGGCTTCACACGATCAACCCGGTCAGCGGGGACTTTTCGCTCGGGATCAAGGGTGCGCGCGTCCAGAACGGGGAGGTGCGCGAACCGGTGGGGGGGATGACCATAGCCGGCAATATCCTGGACTTCCTGGACTCGCTGGATCTTCTTGGGAACGACTTCAAGTTCAGCGGCAACATAGGTTCTTGTTCGATGGTGATAAGAGATGTCACGACAGCGGGGACTTAATCCGGCAGCGGTAATTTTCGCGATCTTGCTTGTAATCGGCTGCTTCGCGGCGTCGGTGGAGGCCGCCTATCCCCTCATGGCCGGCGAGGAGCGTCTTGGGACCGTCTCCACGGTAAAGCAGGGAGCGGATATTCTGGTGTCGTTGCAGGACATGGCCTCGCTGCTCGGCCTGGGCACGGCGGTGAAGGGGGACACCCTCGCAGTGACCTCGAACAGGAGCAAGGCGCAGTTCGTCTCCGGCGCCTCCGCGGCCTGGCTGGATGTCGAACTGGTGCCGCTGGCGGCCCCCTGCGTGGAGTGGAAGGGGAGGTGGCTCCTCGACGGCAGATCCGCCCTGAAGATGTTCACCCTTCTTCTGAACCGGTCAGGCAGGCAAGTCCAGTTGAGCTTCGGGCCGGAGGAGCCGGACGGCACTGCGCCCCCTCCGGTCGCAGAGGTAGCTCCCTCGCCTGTCGCGGACAAGCCGTCGCCTCCTGCGAAGGTCGAGGTGACGACGCCCGCGCCGGTCGTGGACGTCGCTCCGCCCGCCACGCCGGTACCCGTGACTGCCGCCGCGAAGGATCGCCCGGTTTTGAAGGGGATCCGCTGGGGCGAGGAGGGCGGGAAGCTCCGCGCCGTCATGGATTGCGAGGGCGAGGAGGCGCCGGAGGTGCAGCGGGGTTCCGACGGGGTCAGGATCTACTTCTCCTCGGGACAGTGGCCGGTTCCAGGGACGCCCTCTCCGTACGGCGATGTGAAGGTCAACGCGATGCACTTCGGCGACAGGATCCTGGTGGAGTTCATTTCCTCCATTCCCGTGCACGAGGTCATGACGCTGGAATCCCCCAAGCGGCTGGTCATCGACTTCATGAGGCCCGGGGGAGTGTCCGCGCCAAGGCCGGTTAAGCCCTCCCCCGGCAAACCTGTCCTTCCGTCCGTTCCCCCGGGGAGAGGCCCGTCGGGCGGCAGGCCGATAGTCGTGATCGACCCCGGTCACGGTGGAAAGGACCCTGGCGCCGTCGGAAACGGCATACGAGAGAAGGACCTCAACCTGGCCGTCAGCAAGAGGCTGGCCGCCCGGCTGAAGGAGCTGGGAATAGACGCCCGCCTGACGAGGGACACGGACGTCTACCTGACGCTAAGGCGCAGAACGGAGATCGCCAACGAGATGAACGCCGAACTGTTCGTCAGCGTGCACGGAAACGCCCTCCCTCCCGGCAGGAGCGCGACGGGAATGGAGATCTACATCATGGCCCTGCCAACCGACAAGGATGCGATGGAGCTGGCGCGACTCGAGAACAGGGAGATCGGGAACAACGGGGGCGACGCGGCGAAGGCGGCCGACCAGCGCACCCAGATGCTTCTGAACATACTGGGAAACATGCAGCAGAACGCGAAGATAAGCGAGAGCACCGGCTTCGCCGAGTACCTCTTCAAGTCCGGCAATGCCGGGGGCATCAAGATGCGCCGAGTTGCCCAGGCCCCGTTTTTTGTTCTCAGGGGCGCCGCGATGCCCTCCGTGCTGATCGAGCTGGGCTTCATCACGGACAAGAACGAGGCCAAGCTGCTGGCGGACGGCGTCTACCAGGCGAAGATGGCCAACTCTCTCGCCAAGGGAATACAGGACTACCTGAAGAACCACTGATAAAAACTGCCAGCCCAAGGAGGACGATCGCTTGATGAGGCGAAGAGATGACGATTACGATGACGTGTTCGAGGTGCACAGGGACGCGGACATAAGCAGGAGCAGACGTTCCCGCAGGGACAGAAGACCGGAGAAGAAGGCCCCTCTCGCAGTTCGCCTGATCGCGTGGACCGGTGTGGTGGTCTTCTGCTTCGCGGCCGGATACGTGGGGACGTCCATCGCCCTGCGAATGCTCAACCGCCAGGGAATTCTCGGCAGGGGAGACGTCGTGGCCGGCAGGGAGGACGCGGAGAGGATGATAGACGAGGGGCCGACTGAGATCCGTCTCAGTGCGAAGAAGGTGACCTTCGCCTACTACTATCCCAGCGAGGGGGTCATCGTCTCCGACAGGGCCGAGTTCCTGTCCGGGATCATGGAGGACGACATCAGGCAGGTCGTCGACAGGGTGTTCAGGTCGGCTGCGGGGGATTCCGCGGCGGACGTGAGGCTGTTGAACCTGTTCCGCTCCGGCGATACCCTGTTCCTAAATTTCAACTCGCCCTTCCTGGGCCTCCTGGGGTCTCTCGGTGCCCAGGGGAGCGCTCTGCTCATAACCGGGGTCGTCCAGACCATGAGCGAGAACTTCTCTCCCATAGTCCAGGTCCGTTTTCTGGTCGACGGCAAGGAGCAGCAGGGGAGCTCGCCTGTCGACCTGAGCGTGCCGTGGAGGCTTCCCAAGGGCTGATGAAGGCTCCGATCGACCGAGTTCTGTTCGCCAGCGGGAACAGGGGCAAGTACGACGAGGCGGCGATGCTGTTCGCCCCGTTCGGGGTGGAGCTGCTCTTCGGCCCGGACGTCCTGATGCTCGAGGTGGACGAGTCCGGTGTCTCCTACCATGTCAATGCGTGGCTCAAGGCCAGGGCGTACTCTAACGCGACAGGCATGGCCTCGCTCGCCGACGATAGCGGCCTCGAGATATACGCCCTCGACGGCGCCCCCGGTCTGCTCTCGGCCCGGCTGGCGCCGAGCAACGAGGAGAGGATAGAGTTGGTCCTGGATCGTTTGAAGGGGATCTCCGACAGGTCGGCGAGCTTCATCGCGTCCCTCGCCCTCTACCTGCCGTCCGGGGCGTGCGTGATCACCGAGGGGATATGCCGCGGAGAGATAACCGAGGCCCCCTCCGGGGAGCTGGGCTTCGGCTACGATCCGATATTCAGACCCCTGGGCTGCGGCAGGACATTCGGCCAGATGACAGAACGGGCCAAAAGAGCCATTTCACACCGTGCTCTGGCCAGTTTTCGCCTGCTGGGTATCCTTTTTGGGTAGTTGTGTGGTAAAATACATCCTCGTCTGGAATCGGTTTCCAATTTTTTAGGAGGTGCGCAACTTGAAGACGTTTTTCGGCATCGTCCATATTCTTCTCTGCGTGGCCCTGTCGGCCATCGTCCTTCTTCAGCAGAGAAAAGAGGGCGGTTTTTCCGGTATTTTCGGCGGAGGCACCCAGACCGACATGAGCGCGAGCCAGTGGCAGCGCTTCACTGGGCTTACCAAGCTCACCGTGATCCTGACCACGATCTTCATGGTGATGTCCGTAGTTCTCGTGCTGCTCTAAGCGGGACATGGATTCCAGCGTCAGGGAACGGCGATTCCAGGTGATGGACGGCTTCTCCGATGTACTCGCCTTCCGGCCTTCGGAGGGCAGGCTGCACTCGGCCACCCACGAGGAGATCATGGGCGGATGCACGACCGACGTATACTTCGTAAAGGCCCGCGACGTCCTGAGGAGAAGCGGAAAACTCTCGACCGTGGTGACCGCGGAGTTCTTCGCCAGGAGGGGCGGCGTTTTCGCCGGGCTCGAGGAGTTGCTTGTGCTTCTCGAAGGAAAGGGGCTTGAGATCTGGTCGCTGAGCGAGGGGGACCCATTCGAGGCAAAAGAGGTGCTCCTGCGGATCATCGGACCCTACGAGGCTTTTGGCCTGTACGAGACAGTAATGCTCGGAATGCTGGCGAGCGCGTCCGCGTGGGCGACGGCCGCCAGAGAGTGTGTGGATGCGGCCGACGGCAAGCCGGTGCTCTGCTTCGGAGCAAGACACGTCCATCCCTCCGTGGCCCCTGTGATGGAGCGGGCGGCCCTGCGCGCGGGAGGCTGCGCCGGGGCGAGCTGCATACTCGGCGCGAAGCTGGCGGGCGCGGTGCCGTCGGGCACGGTCCCTCACGCCGCTGTCCTCATAATCGGGGACACGGTCGAGTTGGCGCTGGACTATGACGCCGTCATGCCTCCGGAGGAGCCCAGGATAGTGCTTGTGGACACGTTCAAGGACGAGGCCGAGGAGTCCATTCGCGTCGCCGGTGCGCTGAGGGAGTCCTTGGACGCGGTGCGGCTGGACACGCCAGGGGAGAGAGGCGGGGTTACGCCTTCGTTGGTGTCCGAGGTCCGGTACAGGCTGGACAGGGCGGGTTTCCCCAAGGTGAAGATCGTAGCATCCGGCGGACTTTCCCCCGACAGGATAAGAGAGCTCGACAGGGCGGGCGCCGACAGTTTCGGAGTTGGAAGCTACATCTCGCACGCGAGCCCCATAGACATGACGATGGACCTGAAGGAGATAGAGGGAGCGCCCATAGCCAAGAGAGGGCGGCTGCCCGGAAGGATCGAGAACCCCAGGCTGAGGCGGGTACCGTAGCCCGCAGCGCCTGCGTAATTTGGACATGATCGCGCCCCCGCCACGAGGGACCGTTCGACAGGGCCCCATGCCACGCTCTGGAAGGACGGCGCCTCCGGTGCGGAAGGTCCGGTTTCTTCATAGATGCACAGGATTAGAGCAAAATGTCAAGGAGGAAAGACCCATGTTGTGCAATCGCACCTATATGGCCGTCAAGGAGAAGGTCGAGCGCAAATGGTACATAGTCGACGCGGCCGACAAGCCCCTCGGGCGAGTGGCGTCCCATGTGGCCAAGGTACTGACGGGCAAGAACAAGCCCACATACACCCCGCACGTCGATACGGGGGACTTCGTCATCATAGTGAACGTCAAGAAGGCCAGGCTCACCGGCAACAAGCGCGAGACCAGCCGGGTCACCTATCACACCGGCTGGCCGGGCGGTTTCAAGGCCATCAGCTACGGCGACATGATGGACAAGAAGCCGGAAGAGCTGATGCGCAGGATAGTCAAGGGAATGCTTCCCAAGAACAAGTTGAAATACCAGAGAAAACTCAAGGTGTACGCGGGAGAGGATCATCCCCACTCGGCGCAGCGGCCGGAGCCCCTTGAGGTGTAACAGGCAGGAGGAGGACGGATTACATGCAGAGTTCAGGTTATTTCTGGGGAACAGGGAGAAGAAAGTGCGCCCTCGCCCGCGTCCGTATTCGGCCGGGCAACGGAGCCTTCAAGATCAACGACAGGGAAGTGGCAGACTACTTCCCCAGGGACTGCTGGCAGATCAGCGCGATGCAGCCCATAAAGGTTACCGGGCTCGAGGGGAAACTGGACATCTTTGTCCGCGCCTCGGGCGGCGGTCTGACCGGCCAGGCCGGGGCGGTGCGCTTGGGCGTGGCCCGCGCGCTGATCAAGCTCAACCCGGAGCTAAGGCCCATCCTGAAGAAGAACGGGTTTCTCACCCGGGACTCGCGCATGGTCGAGCGTAAAAAGTTCGGCCAGAAGGGCGCGAGGGGACTTCGCCAGTTCTCCAAGCGTTAACAAGCACGGTAGCGGATACATCGTGGGCGGGCCCTTTGGCCCGCCTTTTTTATGTGCCTGCGGTTGGGCGGTTGTGGTAGAATTAATTTTCGGATAGAATCGCTCGCTCTTTTAGACATTCTTAAAAAAACGCAGGAGGTGCTTACGTCATGAGGAGGTTCAATCTTTTGGCAGCGGTCGCACTGCTGGCGGCCCTCTCGCTCTGTGCCGGGGCGTTTGCGGATGTGCTGCCCCGCACTACCACCGCGACCAGGGATATCATACTGGTGGAGGAGTACGAGGAGGCCGAGGAGTCCGGCAGCGGAACGCCGGCCATGGACGGCGAGGAGAAGGCGGCCCGCCTGGACGTCGAGGAGATGCACAGGTCGGACTTCGAGCTGCTCCTTGAATCGGACAGGTCGGCGGAGGGCGACATCTTCGACATAGGCGACAGGATCGAGTTCGCCTTCACCTCCGACAGGGACTGTTACCTGACCCTGCTGAACTTCACTCCCTCGGGGCAGATAGTCGTCCTGTTCCCGAACAGGTGGGTATCGGACAGCTCCGTCAAGGCGGGAGAGAGGATCGTTGTCCCGGCGGAGGGGCAGACCTTCTCCATGAAGCTTGGCGGACCGGCGGGCACCGACATAGTCAAGGCCATCGCGACGAACATCGAGACAGAGATAGTGAACCCGCACAACCAGAAGCTGTTCGGTCCCTTCGCCATACTGGAGGATTCCAAGGTGGCGACCAGGGACATCATCCTCATCGACGAAAGCGTTTTCGACGACGAAGAGGCCCCCGAGACGCCGCTTCAGTGGGCGGCGACTTCACTGGCCGTTTTCACCAAGGGCGACTCCCCGGAGAAGGGCGGCTTCGGCGTGACCATCCGTGACGGATGGATCGCCAAGATATGGGCCGACAGGGACGAGTTCCTCACCGGCGAGCCGATATTCGTCAAGCTCCAGAGCAACCGTCCGGCGACCCTCGTATCCCTGGTCAACCAGGGGGCGAGCGGCAGGGTCAACGCACTGCTACCCGAGGGTGTTGAGAAGACCGTCCGACCCGGCGGAATCACCATCCTGCCCGGCAAGGAGGACAAGTGGAAGCTGGTGGCGGCGACGGAGCCGGGAACAGACGTAGTGACTGCCAGGCTGATGGACGAGGACGGCGTCGAGCTGGAGGTCTCCTTCACGGTCGTGGTGGAGGAATAGCGGCGTTTTTACGAAGGAAACGGGGAGTCTCCCCGTTTCCTTTTTTTGGGGAGAGAGAGGCTGATAGTCATGTCACGCAAAATACTTTTCAGGGCGATGGTCGCCCTGCTGCTGCTTGGTGCTGGAGCGGTGATCGCCCAGATGGCGCTGGATTCTCTCGCGCTCAACGAGACCTCCGTGGCGGCGGAGAGCCAGGAGCTCCAGGGGGTCCAGGGCGCCGACGAGACGACCATGGTCGTCCAGAAGGCCAAGATGCGCAAGAGCGGCGCGGAGGGGAAGAAGGCGTCCGTCTCCATGGACGAGATACACAAGAAGAAGCTTCCCCACTACCGTACCATAAACGGCGCCCTGGACATCCAGAAGAGGCTGTACAGCGCACAGCGAGAGAACAGCCCCCGGGCCAAGAGCCTTGCAGCCTCGCTTAACCAGGAGATCCCCAAGGCCAGGGATGCGCTCAAGAACCTGCGTGTCCTCACCGATCAGGAGGTCGCCCTCATCAACTCGACGACGAAGGATGCGAAGGCGATAAAGGTCGCCGAGTCGTCCTATTCGTCGTGGAAGAGCGCCGTCGACCACCTGAAGGTGGAGCCGCTGACGGACGGGGAGCTCAAGGCCCGTAACAGGGGAATCCGCTCAAACTCCGAGGCGGCCGTCTCGAACGCCCACGACCAGGCAAAGGAGATAAAGTCCGATGACCTCTCCGCCGAGGACAAGGGCGTGCTTAAAAGCAACGTCGTAGGAAGCGCCAAGGACATCTTCTCCAACCTGCAGCAGATAATGGGCGAGATGCAGAAGGTGATGAACGCCCTCGGAGGCGGCACAGGCGGTATAGATGTGATGGCGCTGCAGGGCCTTGCGGGATCGATGCAGGGGGTCGCAGGCAACATGCAGGGATTCCTCGGTGTCTTCGGCCCGTTCGCCCAGACGGTGGGAGGCCTGGTCGGCGAGAGCATTGCTGTCCCGTCCCTCTCCATTCCGGATTTCTCGAGCGTTCTGCAGTCGATAGGAGGCGGAGGCATCCCCTCGATACCCTCTATACCATTGATACCGGGAGGGAAGTTCAAGCCTCCGTTCTAAACAAGACCACGGGAGGATATAACGCATGAGGACGAAGTTTTTTGCCGCGGTGGCGTTTGTCTTCCTTCTCGCCATTGCCCTTCTCCTTCCCGTCGAGGCTTGCGCCGCCTCGAAAGGGGAGGAGGAGATGCAGAGGGGGCTGCAGAAGTACGCCGCGAAGGAGTACGCATCGGCCGCAGGGCACTTCTCGAAGGCCTCGGCGATGTTGGAGAAGGAGAAAAAGGTAATCCCCGCCGCGGACGCCGCATACAACGAGGGCCTGTGCCGCAAGGCCGCGCCGCTTAAGGAGGGGGAGACCCCGTCGGGGAGGGCGGCTGGCGCGATCGCCGCGTTCGACCGTTCCGCGGCTCTCTACTCCAGGGGAAAGGACGAGACCAAGGCCGCGAACGCGCTGATCCAGGGCGCTCAGTTGGCATTTGCCGAGTCGAACCTGACCGGTGCGGAGAAGCGCTATGACAATGCCCGGGCAAAGGGCGCGGATCTGAAGTCCGACCTGCTGGAAGGGCTCGCCCTCGAGGGGCTGGGCAAGGTCGCCTTGCACCGTGGACGGCCCGCCGAGAGCAGGCATCTCTATTTAGAGGCACTGGACAAGCTCGACGGCGTTCCGTCGGCTCGTGCAAGGGTGTCGCTTCAGCTTGCGGCGGCCGTCCGCAAGTACGGGGACATGCAGGCTGCCCTGGCTTGCCTCGATGCCGAGGAGGAACGACTGGCACCGCTGGAGGAGGGCGAGAAGACTAAAGATCTTGCGGGGCTGATCCGCTTCCTGATACTCGCCGAGCGAGGTCACACGTACACTCAGATGGGCATCTACGACCAGGCGCGGGACTACCTCAAGGAGGCGTACGACTACGAGCCGGAAAATCCGCTGATCGACGAGGCGAACCGCCTGTACGTCAGGGGAAACGGGCTGGTGGCGGAGGGGGAGCTGGACAACCCGGCCTTCTCGGCCGAGGAGCTCAAGGTCATCATGAAGCTCGCCGCGAGCAAGGGGCTCAAGGACGTGGAGTGCGGCTCTCTCATCTCGATAGGCAGACTGCTGCGCACGGACGGTAAATACCCGGAGGCCGAGAAATGCTTTGACGACGCCGCCAAGCTGGCGCGCGAGGCGGATCTTCCGGTGAGGAACGTCCAGGCGCTGCTGTCGAGGGCCAACCTGCTCTACTTCCAAGGGGCTTGGAAGTCGAGCGAGAACTACTACAGGATGTCCTTCAACTCGGCGCTGGAACAGGGGGACATGGAAAACGTCCTCGTAGCCCTGATGGGAGTCGAGCGGATAGCCAGGTCCAATCACACGGGCCTGTCAGGCAAGGTCGATTTCCGCAAGATCCAGGGCATACCGTGGAGGGGGGCTCTCCTCCAGGACGGAGGCATCGGCCCAGAGCGAGGGGGAAGCGCACTTCCGGCGGCCTGGGAGAGGCTGGGGGAGATCTCTCGCGAGTGGTTCTCCTACTCTGTGCCGGGGATTCGCGGCTCCATGACCGTCCTCTCCCTCGCAGGGACTCTCTCATGGCCTCGCATGGAGGCCATGGCCCGCCACCTGGTCGCGGAGGGCATCCTGAGGCTCGTGACCGGGCGCAGGGAGGTCTTCAGAAAGGCTGCCGAGGCCCTGAGGTCCATTGACAAGGGGAGGGAGGGAGCCTCGGATCCCCAGTCGACGAGGCAGGCCTACACGGCGTGCTGGAACGCCCTGTCGAACGCCGCCGGAAAGGGCCTTCTCGGGAAGAGGGGCGTTCCTCCCCCCGTCCGAATCGACGGCCTTTTGCTGGTTCCGGACGACCCCGCGGACCAGGACCCTTCGCCGTCGGACGACCCTGACGGGATAAAAGAGGCAGGGCGGCTGCTCGACGTGCTGGTGAAGGCCGTGAACACCCTCTCCCTGAAGGAGAAGGAGCAGCACGAGCTGATGCTGGCCCTGCTGAAGGGTGAACGGATACCTCCGCATCTCGCAGAAAGGCTGGTAATGGCCTCGGGGTCGAGGGCGGCGGAGAGATCCCGCGTAATGGAGGGGCGGCTGCGCAGCGGTGGAGCAGATAGAGAGGCCGCGTTGAAGGAGTACACGGCTGAAATACAGCCGCTGCTGGAGAGATTGGGCGGCTCCCCGCTGGACGAGATTCGCGGGCGAAGCAAACTGGACGAATACCTGAAAACAGTCGAGAGGAAATCGCGGCGGCACGCCGAGGAGCGAGCGAGCCTGCTGGCAAGGTCGATACCTCCTTTCATGGTCTACTCGCTGAGCGAGGCGGTGGCCCTGTCGGGCGTGGAAAGCGCATGGGCCGGCCTGACGCTGAGGATGGCCCTGCTGCGAAGGTTGGAGGCCATGGGAGAGCCTAGGGAGATGAACCTCCGCCAAGGGATGGAGCTCATCGCAAAGTCCTTGGCGAAGGGGGCCGAGGTCTTCGACGGAAGGTTTTCCCTGGCGGATAAGGAGTCCGCCGCCGAGAGGGAGAAGAAGATAGAGGAAATGCTCGCCATCGCCGAAGAGCTGGTCCGCATCGAACTACAGGCGCAATACTCCGGCTGCATGGAGATAGTGGACGCGTACAGGGGCATCGGCGGCCTGGACGACGAACAGGCGATGAAGGAGCTGGTCGCAAGGCACCTTCTCGCGCTGGGCGAGCCGAGTCGAGCGCACGACATGGCGGAGGACGTCAGGCAGGGGTTCCGCTACGCGGCCAGGACCGCCGCCGGGGCGGTCAACCCTGAGGTCGTCTGGAGGACCCTGTCGACTTCCGCGAAGGCGTCCCTTGCCCTGGGAAGAAAGGACGAGGCCCTCTCCTTCGTCGACCAGGCGATAGAGGTCATGGAGTCAGTGATTCCGGCCGACGGTGTGAACTCGCAGGCGACGGCCGACAGGCTGGATGTGTACAGGACGGGGATCGAGACGGCTTACGAGCTGTACGAGGCCGACAGGTCGCAGAAGAACGCCGAGAGGCTCTGGGAGTACCTTGAGGGCATGAAGAGCCGCCAGTGGCGCGAGATGCTCGCCGCCACGGGCGGTGCCTTCCTGGACCGTCTCCCGGAGAAGGAGGTCGAGCTATACCGCTCTTTGAACAGGCAGGCGACGCAGCTCCTGGCGTCCATCCTCTTCCTGGATCTCCGGGGGCAGGCACGCGAGGCAGACGAGGCCAAGGGAGAACTGCAGCAGGTCCGCCGCAAGGTATCGGAGTTGGTCGCGGGGCACACGGTGGACGCCTCGGAGAGGGTACCTTCGCTGAAAGAGACGACTTCAGCGATCCACGGCGACTGGGCCGTCGCGGACTACTACATCTCGCCCAACCTCTCCTTCGCCTTCGTGCTGCAGAAAGGGAAGAGGGCGGAGGTGCTCAGGCTGCCGCTCGACTACGACAGCTTCTTCGCCTATACGTTCTGGATGAGAGGCGACGAGGGCGGTGAGTTCAATTCGGCGCGAGCAAACGAAAGGGTGATGGCGGCGGGCATGACCTCTCCGCGCCTGGCGGAACAGCTTTTCAACCCCATCGCCGAGTTGATCGGAGACAAGAGGAAACTGCTCGTCATACCGCACGACATACTGTACACCTTCCCCTACGAGACCCTCTCGGTAAAGAGGGGAGAGGGATTCAGATTCCTGCTCGACGAGGGCTGGACCTTCGCGGAGCTGCCGAGCGCCTTCCTCCTGACCAAGGGGGCGAGGGCGGGCGGCGCGGACGGCGAACGCCTCGTGGTTTTCGCCGACCCGGATTACTATCCAAGGCTGAAGGACAGACATGGCGCGGAGAAGGCGCTGGAAAAAGTCCTTGAAGGAGTGGAAAGCCCTCACCTCCAGAGGATAAGGGAGGCCTTCTGCAAGTTTATGAAGCCCCTTGGTAACGCACGTCGCGAGGGAGAGAGCATCGCGGCGCTCTGGGATGGGCATGGCGAGTCCACCCTGCTGACGGGGGCCGACGCGTCCGAGAGGATGCTGTACGATCCGAATATTGCCGCTTGGGACGCCCGGCACGTGCACCTGGTCTGTCACGGCTACGACAGGCATAGCATACCCGACCTTCAACCGGGGCTGGCCCTTTCCCCCGCCGACGACAAGGAGAACGACTCCTTCGCTCAGATGGGGGAGCTGTCCGCGCTACGCTGGCGCTCCGAGCTGGTCGTGCTCTCCGCGTGCGACACGGGGCTTGGGGATCTCTTCATAGGCGACGGAATGGTGGGTCTGAACACGGTCTTCCTGGCCGGAGGGGTCAAAGGGATCGTCATCTCAAGGTGGAAGGTCTCGGACGAAAGCGCGCCCGAGTTCATGAGGATAGCATACGAGAGGATGGCCGCCGGAGCGGCTCCGGTCGACGCCCTCTCCGAGGCTAAGGTCGAGCTTAAGGGGATCTACGATCAGCCATTCGACTGGGCGGTCTTCAAGTACGTCGGAGTTCCGTGGTGACACGGTCTTTTACAACAAGGAGGCGGAAAAGGTGAGGAAGAACGGTGTTTTGCTCGCGATAGCTGCCGTCGCCGCCATCATCTTCACGGCGTGCGGCGCCCGCGCGGACGAGTTACTGCGCGAACGGGCCAGGAACCTCTACGAGGTCCAGGACTACAGAGGGGCCTACTCCCTGTTCGAGCGGCTGCTGGCCGAGAACCCCGACGACGGGGAGGCGCTCGACTACTCCGCCTGGTGCCTGCGCTACTTCGGGGACTGGAAGAGCGCGGAGGAGCGCTTCAAAAGGGCCTTGGAGGCCCCGTCCGGCGCCCTTGTCGAGTGGCTTCACGTCGGGCTTGGCGAGACCAGGATGGGCGCGGGGAACGAGAAGGGGGCGCTGGAGTCCTTCCAGAGGGCCATCGAATCCGCCCCCGAAGACCTGGAGCTGGTCCTGCGCTCCTTCAAGGGCATGGCGTGGGCGAGCGCCTTCCTCGGCGACGAGGAGGGGTGCGAACGATCGATCGAGTCCGCGAGGGAGAGGGACGCCGACTACGCAGCGTCGCTGGCGGCGGACGTAGAGGCGGTGCTTAAGGAGCGTTTGGCGCTGGCGGCGAAGATCGAGGCCGAGAAGGAAGATATCGAAGAGGACGAAGAGGACGAAGATGAACTCGGGATAGTCGTCCTCGACTCGCAGGAGCGCCAGGCGAAGATATTCGAGGAGGAAATCCTGGGCGACGAACTGGACGAACTCATAGCCGAGATCCTCGCCGCCGAGGAGAAGGAGAGCGAGGCGCCCGAGGCGGACGAAGCCGAGGAGGAGCCCGAGCCGGAGCTCGACGAGGCCGACGAGATCGAGAAACCGGAGTCGGACGTCGACGAGACGGACGAATCAGAGGCAGATGAAGCCGACGAGGACGAGCCGGTGGTGCCTGACTTGGACGAGGCGGACGAGGACGAGCTGGACGCTCTGATAGCCGAGACCATCGACGCCGTAATGGAGGAGTTGGGCGCGGACGACGAGATCGAGAAGGCTGTAGAGAAGGAGATCGAGAAGCTCGAGAAGCCGGCCGCCAAGCCCAAGCCAGAGAAGCCCGCCGAGGCGCCCGTGAAGGAGGTCTCTCCCCCGTCGCCCGTCTGGGGAGTGCGAATAGGCGAGCCGATCGAGCGGGAGTTCGACAGGGCCGATGTAGAAAAGCTGGACAGGAGTGGAGCGGAGGGGGCCTACGGGGTGGTCCACTACCCGTTCGTCCCGAGGGAGAGCCCCTTCCCATCCTACGTGCGTGCCGAGGCGGCGTCCACCTACTTCAACATAGAGGCCTACAAGGGCAACATACTCAAGGTGCACGGCGCCGTAAAGACCAGGGTGCTGCCCAACACCCTCGACTGGAGGAAGAAGACCTTCGACGCCATGGTCGATGATATCTCGCAGGAGCACGGCAAACCGACCATATTCACAGACCAGGGCATCTTCTTCGAGGCCGCGTGGCTTCTGCCCGAGACCCGCGTGCTCTGGCTGTTCGTGGATGCCGGGCTGGACGGGGCTTGCCAGGTTCAACTATCCTACGTGGACAGGAGGATACAGGCGGGTCACCTGATAGGTATACTGAAATAGTCGGCGATACGAGGGGGGCGGCGTACCTATGCCGCCCCTTTTTTTGTCTTACGACAGGCTCAACCGTGGAGTCTCGGCGCTCAGAAGCCCAGTACGGAACGACTCTCCTCCGCAGAAGCGGGCCATCAGCTCCTCCATCTCCCGGCAGACCTCCAGGGCCTCGTCGGGACTCACCGGCGGCAGGGCATCGACGTTGAAGATGAAGTCCCTCGTCTCGGGCAGGGTGAGGGTGTGGTTCGCCTGCCGCCAGCACCACCGCCTGGTCAGCACCTTCTTTCCCTCGAGAAAGACGAACTCGCCCGGAGAGGGATGCTCCTCCTCAGTCCCGCCGAACGGTACGAACAACTCGTCGCCGACCGCGGGGCACAGGCAGATGTCCTCCGTCACCTCGTCCAGCGAGTGACCTCCGCAGGGCAGCACGTGCCGTAGCGAGAGTACGTTGCCCATATCGACAAGCGCGTTTATCGACGGCAGCTCGTGCCCCTTGATGACCCGGCGCGCCATCGCCTCGATCGAGGAACGATGCTCCGCAGGCTTCATCCCTAGCTTTCTAAAGGCCTCGCGCCAAGAGGCGATCCGGGGATGCTCCGCGGGGTTGCCGTCCCCCAGGGCCGATCTGAGCGAGCCCTCCGCCTCCCTGAGCAGGCCGGTCAGCTCGTCCGGCGACGGCCCGTTTTTCAGACCCCTGGCTACAAGAATGCCCCTGGCGTAGCCGGGAAACTCCTCGAAGACCTCGTCCGCGATGGTGTAGAATAGCTCCTTCATGAGAAAGCCCCCAAAACGAAATTCGCCGTGGAACCGCGGCTGTACACAGCCTACCTCCCTCCCGCCAAGGCGTCAAGCTCGCCGAAGAAAAAAACGATACCAACAAAGAGCAGTAAAAACTCTCTTGAAATCGTAAAAATATGTCATAATACATGACGATCCGCCATTATCAAGCAGGGCGCGACGTACCTTACTCGAAAGGATTGAGGTCCATGCAGGCCAGGGGAAACACCATAAAGGGAGCTCTTCTTGTGCTGTTCGGCGCCATGCTGTGGGGCACCACCGGGACATCTCAGGCGCTGGCGCCCACCGGCGCCACGTCTCTGGAGGTCGGGGCTCTGCGCGTTGTGATAGGCGGGGCGGTGCTGCTGACTTTCGCGCTGGTCAAGCGCTCATTCAAAGGACTCGGCAAGTGGCCGAAGATCCCCGCCGCCCTGGCGATACTGTCCACCGCCGCCTACCAGCCATTCTTCTTCACCGGGACCGCCAGGACGGGGGTCGCCGTCGGAACCCTGACGGCGCTGGCCAGCGCCCCTGTCATCACAGGGCTCCTGGGGTACTTCACCCTCCGGGAGCGACCGTCCAAAATCTGGTATCTTTCCAGCCTGCTCGCGATAGGCGGATGCACCCTCTTGACCCTCTCGGGCGACGCGGGCAGCACTGTCAACCCTGTGGGGATGCTATATTCCGTCGGTGCCGGCGCTTCCTACGCTATTTTTGTACTCTCAAGCAAGTACCTGGTGAAGGACCGTCCGCCCGACGCCGTCAACGGTGTGATCTTTGGAGGGGCGGGTCTCGTGATGCTGCCGGTGCTCCTGGTGAACCCGCCTGCGTGGCTCGCCGATCCGAGAGGTCTGGCGGTCGCGCTTCATCTCGGGCTCTTCGCGACCGCGCTGCCTTACTTCCTGTTCCTCAAGGGGCTAACGATGGTCCCGGCATCCACCAGCGTCACCCTTACCGCGGCCGAACCGCTCACCGCCTCGCTGCTAGGTGTATTCCTGCTGGGGGAGAGGATGAACGCCCTCGGCTGGGCTGGCATCGTGCTCACCTTCGCCGGGGTGTCGTTGCTCGCTCTGCAGGGCGAGCCGGACGAACAGAGCGGCCCCTAAGCCTCTTTGGCCAGGGGGGCGAGGGTCGCTGCGATGCGCTCAAGCCCGTCCTTCAGCAGCGAACGCGGCGCGGCGATGTTTATCCTTATGAAGCCCTCGCCGCCCGTGCCGAACCAGTGCCCGCCGTCCAGGGCCACCTTGCCCCTCTCCACCAGCAGCCTCTCCAGCTCCGGCCCCGTGAGCCCGAACGAGCGGCAGTCCAGCAGGGGCACATATGTCCCCTCCGGGCGCACCATCCTGACCATCGGCAGATGTTCCGCCAGGAATTCATCGATATAGTCCAAATTATCCTCAAGATAGACCAGCAGGGCGTCCAGCCACGCCTCGCCTCTGTCGTAAGCCGCCATCAGCCCGGTCGCGCCGAATACGTTGGACCCGTCGATGTGAAGGAAATCCACGATGGACTGGTAGTCGTCGCGAAGCCTGCGCGACGGGATGATCACGGCCGAGGTAGCAAGCCCCGCGATGTTGAACGTCTTGCTCGGCGCGACGGTCGTGATGGTCAGCTCCTTCATCTCGTCCGACACGTCCGCCAGGGGCGTGTGCTTCGCGCCGCCGAACAGAATGTCGCAGTGAATCTCGTCGGAGACCACCACCACGCCTCTGGCCGCGCATAGCTCGCCGAACCTGGTCAGCTCCTCCCGGGTCCAGACTCGCCCGGTGGGGTTGTGCGGGGAGCATAGGAAGACCAGCTTCACCGACGAGTCGTCCAGCTTGCGCTCCAGGTCGTCGAAGTCCATCGTGAAGCGCTTGCCGTCGAACTTCAGCGGGTTCTCCACCACCGTGCGGCCGCGCCCCTTGATGGTGGAGAAGAAGGGGTAGTAGACCGGCGGCTGAACCAAAATGCCCTCGCCCGGCTGAGTGAAGGCCAGCACAGCCATCGAGAGGGCGGGGACCACCCCCGGTGCGTGTCGTATCCAGGACGTGTCGATACTCCACCCGTGCCTGCGGAGGAACCAGGCCGCGATCGACTCCCTGTAGTGGTCCAGGCGGCGGGTGTAGCCGAATATCCCGTGGTCCACCCTGTCGCGCAGTGCCTCTATCACCTCGGGGGGCGCCTTGAAGTCCATATCCGCCACCCACATCGGAAGAAGGTCGTTCGTCCCGAAGAGGCCCGTCATGTCGTCCCACTTGGCACAGTCCGTGTTTCTCCTGTCTATGATCGTGTCGAAGTCGTATGCAGTCATCTTGTCAACTCCTGTTCATTGCGAATCGCGCCATCACAGCCGGACCAATCCAGAGGACGTCCTCGTTCAGGTCGAACTTCGGATGATGGTGGGGGAAGTTCCGAGCCTCGTCGTCGAAGCTCGCCGGAAGGTAGAAGTACGACCCCGGCACCCTCTCGTGGAAGAGCGCCATGTCCTCGGCCCCCATCGTCGGCTCGGCGATCTCGTGGACTTTCTCCGCCCCGACGATGTCTTCCATCGCTCGTCGAAGCTCATCCGTCATCGCCCTGTCGTTCAGCAGCGGAGGAGTTCCGTCGCCGAAGTAAACCTCGGCCCTGCCCCTCATCGCCCGTGCCGCGTCCTCGCACATCTCGTTGATGCGTCTGATCAAGAACTCCCGAACCTCGTGGGACATGCAGCGGAAGGTCCCCTCGATGACGCAGTTCTCCGCGATGATGTTCGGCATCGCACCCCCATGGATCGTCCCGACCGTCAGCACCACGGGCTCGAACGGGCTGACCTCTCGGCTCGCCACCTGCTGCAGCATTATCACGGTCTGGGCGGCCATCGTCAGGGGGTCCACCGTCAGGTGCGGAGTCGCGCCGTGCCCTCCCTTACCCTCGAACGTGATCCTGAACCAGTCGGCAGCCGCCATGAGAGCGCCGTGTCGGTAGCCGAGCTCCCCGGACTTGAACCCCTTCCACAGGTTCCCGGTGTGCAGCCCGATGATCGCGTCCATCGCCGGGTTCTCCAGCACACCGTCCTCGATCATGGCCGCCGCGCCCTTGCCGTCCTCCTCCGAAGGCTGGAAGATCAGCTTGACCGAGCCCGGCAGCTCCTCGCGCAGCTCCAGCAGCAAGCGCGCCGTACCCAGCAGCATAGCCGCGTGAGCGTCGTGACCGCAGGCGTGCATGTTGCCGTTGGTGGCCGCGAAGGGCAGCCCAGTCTCCTCGACTATGCGAAGAGCGTCGTAGTCCGCGCGCATGCCGACCACCCCGCCGGGCCTGCCTCCCTTTACCAGGGCCGTCACACCGTGCCTGCCGTCCCCGTGGAGTACCGAGTCCACGCCCATCTTCACCAGCTCGTCCACTATGAACCTCTCCGTCAGGGGCGTGTCAAAGCCGATCTCAGGCGTAGCGTGCAGCGCCCGCCTCCAAGCCACGATCTGCCCCTGCAGGGCTTGCGCCCTCTCTCGAATACCATGCATTGGATCATCTCCTCGAACGTGCTGAAGACTCTATGAGCTGATGATAACATGAGAGGAAGGGGAAAAGTGTAATTTCGCTTGCCTGCTTCGCGGTTAGGGGCACGGCCCCTCCTACCCGATTGTCATCCCGACGACCAAAGGGAGGAGGGATCTCGAGAGAGTGACGTCAAAATCGAGATCCCTCGGCAAGAAACCGCCTCGGGACGACAAAGGCCCTACTGTGCCGCGCTCGCCAGTGCCTCCTGCTCCTCGGCGGAGAAGATGCGGTCGAGGTCGAGGAAGATTATCAGCCTCTCTCCGACTTTGGCCACTCCCTTGATGAAGTCCGAGCTTATCCCGCTTGAGACAATCGGAGGAGTCGGCTCGATAGCTTCGTCAGGAACGCGCAGGATCTCCGATACCGCATCCACAAGAATGCCTATGTTCTGCCCCGCCATGTTCACCACTATGATGCGCATCTCCGCGTCGTCGGAGTCTCCATAAGCCGTGGTCATGAACTTCTTGTTCAGGTCGACTATGGGGACAATCACTCCCCTGAGGTTCACAATGCCCTCGACAAAGTCCATAGATTGGGGAATTGTGGTTATGTGCTGTATCTTGACTATCTCCCTGACGCTTGAGATGTCTATTCCGAACTCCTCCTTGCCGAGGCCGAATATCACTAACTGTTGCTCTGCCATGACGTCTCCTCCTTTCGACCGAAGCTGTCTATATGGGGGCCTTGACAGTTGTCTTCGCCTTGGGTTTGGGCTTTTCGCCGTTTACTGGAACCAGTCCGACTTGTCCTGAAGGTTCTATGGCATCGTATTTAAACGCAGCGACCATCTTCTGAAGGTCCGCGGCCAAACCGGACAATTCCTCCGACCCCTTGGCTACACGCTCCGCCGACTCGCCTACTTCGGCCATCTGGCCTCTTACCAGGTCTGCGGACGAGGCGGAGTCGTTCACTCTCGAGGCTATGTTCTGAACCGCGCTCGCTATCTCCTCGCTGGACGCCGCCTGCTCCTGCGACACCGCGGCCATGTCCTGCGTAGCAGAGGCTATCCTGGATAGTGCCTCCATCATCCTGTCTATAGTCTCCCGCGTCTCCTCCGCCAGGTTGCTTGAATCTATGGAGTCCTTCATGTTGGATTCGGCCGAAGAGACGACCTTGTCCAGATCCTTTGTTATTATACCGGCGAGATCGGCTATCTTCTTGGCCGCCTCGTTGCTCTCCTCCGCTAGCTTTCTAACCTCCTCAGCGACAACCGCGAAGCCTCGTCCCGCCTCTCCTGCGCGCGCTGCCTCTATGGCGGCGTTCAGAGCCAGCAGGTTGGTCTGGTCTGCAATACCGCCAATCTGGGCCACGAAGTTCTGTATCTCGCGCGCCCTGTCCCCAAGGCTCTTGACCTCTTTTGCCGACTCCTCAGCGTCCGATGCAACTTTCTTTATGCTTGTCACTGCCTTGCCGACCGCTCTTACTCCCTCCTCGCCCGCGCTCCTGGCCTGCTCGACCTCCGATGCCATATCGGTGCTCTTCTGCGCCGAGGACTGTGCGCCGCTGGCCACCTCCTCGACGGAAGCGGTTATCTCCTGAGTTGCAGCGGCAAGGTTCTCCATCTGGGAGGATACGTCATCGACTCCTGCCCGTGACTCCTCTACGCCGGCGTTCGACTCCTCAGCCAGGGCTGAGAACTCCTCCGAGGTCTCTCCAAGCCTATTGGAAGCACCCGCGATGTTCCCGAGAAACTCGCTTATCGCCTCCTCGATTGCGATAGTACACTTTACCATCTCGGCTATCTCGTTCTTCTTGTAGTTCGTCAGCCAGGCCTTGGAGGAGTCGAACGTAACGTCCAGGGCGGCTATCTTGCGGAGAACTCCCATGACTGCGCCTAATGGTCTGTTTATCGACCTCTCTATCAACAGGCCTAAAAGTGCGCCGAGCAACACCGCAGCTATGGCGGTGATCAGTAACAGGCGCAGGGCGGTGGCCGTATTCCTGTCGTTTTCCTCGTTCGCGTCTTTCGCGGCTTCGGTGCAGTAATCGGAAAGCTCGCGTATGACCTCTCTGTAGTTTTCGTTCGCTTCGACGACATATTGCGCGTAATGTTCATAGGCCTCGGCGTTCTTATTCTCGAGTGCCAGCTTGATCACCTCGTTGCTGCCGCGCCGGAACTCGGCGAGGTGTTTTTTGGCCTCCTCAAGTTTGCTCTTTTCGAAGTCGTCCAGCTCTATGCTCCCGTAGTTCTCCAGGTTCGTATCGTTTTGCCTTCTTCGTCTTTCTATCTCCTCCACATGGGCGCGGTTTTCATTATCGTCAACTGTGAGCATCAGGTTCAACTGGGAAGCTATTATCGCCTGGCAGTTTGTTCTAGAGTCGTTCAGCCACTGAATCGGAAGCACGCCCCTGCCGTACATCATGTCCAACCCCTCTCCCGCATCCACCAGCCTGGTATAGCCCACCCACGAGGCTATCGCTGTGAAAACACAGAGCACTGCGGTCAGAAGGAAAAGACGGGTGCGTATGGTAAGATTTCTTAGAAAACTCATCATGCTGGATCACTCCTATTCTGTTTTAATATTGACGGGTAGTGAGAATGGAAAAACCGCTGATATATGTAATTCTTATTTCGCCTACAATAAGAATACATGCTGTTTCTGGCCGCGTAGGAGGGGAGCGTTCGTTTGTGGTCATGGTCTGGGTATAAGGTGAGACCTGCACGGGGATGCGTGTGGAGAAAGGTCCCTCTCACCCGGACATAGGTGCCGTATCATGCAGGAACCGCATATTTTCAGCGGAGGGGCAAGGGCTTTGATCGACGCGGCAGATTCTCTCCTCGTCAGGCACACGGCTTCCCTCCTCTCCATGGATTGATATTTTGAGGCATGTGAATGATTCTCTCCCATGGAAACAGGTATGCAAAATCATACATGTAAAAATTCTATTATTCAAGAGCATCGACTTTCGGTTATCCTGATTCAAAACAATACCGCAATCCATGATCAACAGCGCTTCCGCAGCGTTGGCCGGGCTCGTAATTTCTCAAGATAGGGCAGGGCATCGAGGCTCATTTTTTTATGCGTGAATGTTGAGGGGATGATTGTGGAGATTCCTCGCCGGCAAAACCGCCTCTGGATGACAGTTCCCCTGCCGTGTCGCGAGCTTGCGCGCCTGCGCGCTGGATGGCATACTATATCCTGCATACGGACAACCTGGTCATAAGAGAAAAGTCCGGATACAACACGGGATGAGAGGTGTCTTTCAATGAGACTGTATTCACTGAGAGCGAGGCTTGTAGTTTTTATATCCCTTTTTTCCATCCTCTCCGCGGCGGCGGCAGGGTTCATAGCTGTCAGGATAGCGGGCGCGCGGTTAGGGACGGAGCTTGAGCGCAACGTCCGGGTGAACGCCTCCGGGCTGGATATGATGCTACAGAACTACAAGGAGCAGGCCCTGGCGCACGTGCGGAACCTAGCCGCCCACCCGGGGCTTGCCGATGCGATTGACGCGAGGGATTTCGACTCGCTCAAGGCCATCACGGTGCCGATGATCGAGAATGGAGAGCTGGAATACCTGGTGGTCGCCGACTTGAAGGGAACGGCCCTGATTCGGGCGCACATCCCGGACGAGATCCCCGGCCCGGACGATAGTATATCCAACCAGAGGAACATCCGCGAGGCTCTGTCGGGCAAGCAGTTCGTCGGCATCGAAGAGGGCAAATACGTGAAGCTGTCGGTTCGCGCCGGCGCACCCGTGCGCAGCGGTGATGGCACGGTGGTGGGAGCGCTTTCGTCCGGGTACGTCGCCAGTCAGAACACGATGATGGACGAGGCGAAGGCGCTTCTGGGCGGGGAGTTCTCTCTCTTCCTGGGGGCGGAGCGCGTTGCGGCCACGGCTACGGGGCCGGACGGAACGAGGCCCTCCGGAGAGGAGCCGGGGACAGAGGAGATATTCGCTCTAGTGAAAGAGGGGCAAAGGCCCGTCCTGGCCGAAGACCCGGTGTTCGGGTCTGACTATCTCACGGTTTTCTCACCTCTGACGGGTGCGGACGGAGAGATAACGGGCATGACGGGGTCGTCCGTGTCGCTGGAGAGCATGGCCGCCGTCAGGATGGACATCGCGAGGAGCGTCCTCATGGCCGTTCTGGCCGTGCTGGTCGTATCAACGGTCTTCGGCGTGCTGCTTGCGGGCAGGATCGCGGCTCCGATGCTCGAACTGCGCAGGCTGATGGCGGCGGCGGGCGGCGGCGACCTGACCGTGCACGGGGAGATAAGCAGGGACGACGAGATCTCGGAGCTTACCGCCACGTTCAACCAGATGGTGCAGCGACAGGCGGAGATAGTCGGCAGGGCCCGCCGTGCGTCGGAGGATCTGGCCTCGTCGGCGGGGCAGATCGCCGTCTCGGCGTCCGAGGTGTCGTCCGCATCGCAGGAGGTGGCTTATAACATAGCGGCTGTCTCCGAGGAGGCGGAAAGGGGCAACGAGACGTCGGTGGAGACCAACCAGGTGCTGTTGGAGCTCTCGTCACTGATACAGATGGCGAGGCGCAAGGGGCAGGGGGTGCTGGAGGACTCGGCGCGGACGCTCGAGGCGGCTAGGGAGGGACATGCGACCGTTAGCGAGGCCGCGTCCGCCATGGAGAATATCGGCGTGCTCGCGGGCAAGACCGAGGAGGACATGGAGGTACTCGCCGGATACTCCCGCCAGATAAGCTCCATAACCGAGGCCATCACAGGCATCGCACAGCAGACCAATCTTCTCGCCCTGAACGCTGCTATTGAGGCGGCCCGTGCCGGGGAGTCGGGAAGGGGCTTCGCCGTCGTGGCCGACGAGGTCCGCCTGCTGGCCGAGCAGTCAGACAAGGAGGCAGGCGAGGTGGTCCAGCTGGTCCGCAAGATAGTGGAGCGGATAGAGGCCGCCGTCGAAGGGATACGCGAAAGCAGAAGCGAGACGGAGCTGGGAGAAGAGGTAATGCGCCGTGCAAGGGAGGCGCTTGACCTTATCCTGGACGCGACTGCCCAGTCAGGGGAGGCGACAGAGAGCATAGTCTCGATAACCGAGGAGGAGGTCGCCAGCTCCGAGAAGATCATAGAGCTAATCAAGTCCATGGGCGAGGTCATCGGCTCGACCGCTGAGAAATCCGAGCAGGTGGCGGCCGCCACCGAGGAGACGACCGCCTCGATGGAGATGATCGGCACTGGCACCGAGGAGTTGAGCGAGATGGCCTCGCAGCTCAACGAGGCCGTCAGCGTATTCAGGCTGCAGGACGACGATGGCGAGGCTCTTCCGGACTCCGAGCTGATCAAGAGGGCAAAGTCCGACCACCTGCTGTGGAAGGCTCGCATCAGCAACATGCTGAAGGGGCTGGACAGTGTCGATCCGGAGGATGTGGACGCGCACACCGAGTGCAGGCTCGGCAGGTGGTACTTTTCCCCTGGGAACCCGTTCAGGGACAGGGCGGAGTTCGAGCGCATAGAGGCCCCGCACAGAGAGGTGCACGAGATGGCGAGACAGGCCGCCGAGGCCTACCGGGACGGCGACGTCAAGGGTGCGGCCAAGCTGTACGCACTCCTTGGGAAGAGCTCCCGTGCGGTGATCAAGGATCTCGACTCGCTGCTGAAGGGTTCCTTCCGATAGACGGACGCCGACCCCGACTACTGGCTTATACAGTCGTACCCGCGGTCGACGGCGAGCTGTGCTCCCTCTCCAAGTCTGCCTGCGGCCGCCCTTATCGAGTCCGCCTTCACAGCACCCGTCAGCCTGACCGCTGCACCGAGCGCGACCAGGTTGGCGGATCCCGGCCGACCCATTTCAGATGCTATCCGGGCGAATGGCGCACAGGCGCTGTTCGCCCGGATGTCGGGCGAGGGAGTCACAAGGCCGCTGTCGTACAGGAAGATCGCGTCTTCATCCCCGGCCTCGAGGATGAGCAGGCAGCGGTCCAATGCCTCCTGCGCCAAACAGAGGACCAGGCGGGGGGACTCGGCCCCGATGAAGTCAATCTCCCCGTCGCCGACTATCACGTCCGTCCTGGTGAATGACCCCCTTGCCTCCGTGCCGTAGGTGGAGGACATACAGGCGTTGCGCCCCTCGATCACCGCGGCCTCCCCCAGCAGAGTCCCCATGGTGACCAGTCCTTGTCCTCCTACTCCGGCTAGCACCAGGGAGAAGTATTCGTTCGCCCTGCTCATCTGCCGCCCTCCTTCCCGCCTGCTCCGGCGGTCGCCCGCCTGTAGCGGCTGTACCAGTCCTCGGCCTCCCTATCCGCAAGGACTCCCACCGGTAGTTTTCCGCCGCGAGGGGACTCGCCGGAGGGAAGGATCATCTCCCTCAGCTTGCCGTACATGTCGAAAGCCTCCCTCGCCAGGTTTCGCCGCCCGTATTGGGTGGTGCAGACGGAGAGGACCTCTATGAAGGAGAAGCCACTCCTGGACAGTCCGTCGCGCACGAAGCGCCGCAGTTGCCCCCCGTCCAGCACGGACCCGCGCGCGACGTACGGAGCACCCGCTGCTGCCGCGAGGGAGCACAGGTCGAACGGCGCCTCCGCATGGCCGAGCGGCGATGTCGAGGTCACGCTTCCCTCCGGGGTGACGCTGGAATACTGGCCTCCTGTCATGCCGTAGTTGAAGTTGTTCACCACCACAGCTGTCAGGTCCACGTTGCGCCGAGCAGCGTGGATCAGGTGGTTTCCTCCTATCGTGGCCCCGTCCCCGTCGCCCATCAGCACTATCACGTTAAGATCGGGATTGGCCAGCTTTATGCCGGTGGCGAAGGCGAGCGCCCGTCCGTGCGTCCCATGGAACGCGTTAACGTCCAGGTAGTCGTCCGCCCACCCCCAGCAGCCGATGCCGGACACGGCCACCGTCTTTTTCCGGTCGAGCCCGAGGTCGGCGAAGGCGTGCAGGATGGCCTTCAGCACGATGCCGTTGCCGCAACCCGGGCACCAGATGGTCGGAAGCTTGCGGGTGACGAGGTAGTCCATGTATCTGCGGGCGCTCATGACAGTGCCTCCGCGATCGGCGCGAGGATCTCGGCCGGCTTCAATAGGGTCCCGTCCACCCGGTTGACCCCCAGCACGGACGTTCCGTAATCGTTAAGCCTTCGGATTTCTCGCTCCACCTGTCCAAGGTTCATCTCGGCGACCACCGCCAGCTTCACCCGGGACAGGACCTCTCTCACCTCGTCGTCCGGGAATGGCCACAGGGTGGAGAGCTCCAGCAGGCCCACGCGCAGACCCTGTGCCCTGGCTCGCCTGGCCGCGGCGCGGGAGGCCCTCGCCGAGCAGCCGTAAGAGATGATCGCGCCCTCCGCGTCCTCCAGCATCAGGCCGTGCACCTGTACGATGTCCGAGCGGTTTTTTTCAAGCTTGTCCACCAGGTGCCTGATGACCCTGTCGGCGTTCCCGGGCGTGGCGTTCTGACCGCCCCTCTCGTCGTGCATGGAGCCGGTCACCCGGAAGATATAGTCGCCGCCGAAGGGCGGCAGGGGGGCGATCTCCCTCTCGTCCGGGTCCACGGCGAACGGGCGGAACTCCTCCGGCGCGCACGACGGAAGGGCCCTGCCTGCGACATCGGCCTCGGACGGCATTCGGTAGAACACTCTCTCCTTCAGCTTCGCGACGGCCGCGTCGGCCAGCAGCACAACCGGAGTGCGGTACCTGTCGGCCAGGGAGAAGGCGCGGATTGTCATGTCGTAGCAGTCCTGCACCGACGACGGGACCAGGGCGATTATCCCGTGGTCGCCGTGAGTCCCCCAGCGAGCCTGCATCACGTCTCCCTGGGCTGGCTTGGTAGCCATACCGGTGGAGGGCCCCGACCTCTGCACGTTCACCACGACGCACGGTATCTCGCCCATCACCGCCATGCCGAGGTTCTCTTGCATCAGCGAGAAGCCGGGGCCGCTGGTGGCCGTGAAGGCCCTGGCGCCGGCCACGGACGCGCCTATGATGGCCGCCATGCTGGACAGCTCGTCCTCCATCTGTATGAAAACGCCGCCGAGCTCCGGCAGCCTGCGCGCCGCGGACTCGGCGACCTCGGAGGATGGCGTTATCGGGTACCCCGCGTAGAACCGCGCCCCGGCGGCGATCGCTCCCTCCGTGATCGCCTCGTTGCCCGAGGCGAATACAACTCTATCCTTCGTCATGTAGACCTCCTTAATACACAGAATGTTTTAGCTCGGTCCGGTGACCCTTACATCCCGCGCCTCGAACCATGAACGGGCGCGCTGCATCTGGTCGCCCTGCAGCAGGATGTCTCCATCCTCGACCGTCCCTCCGCATCCGATCGTCCCGCGAAGTTTTTTCGCCAGGCCCTCGACATCCGACGGTGCGCCCTCCCGGAAGGAGAGCCGAGTGACCGTCTTTCCCCCGCGCCCCTTCGTCTCGCGCGAAAGGACGACACGCCCCGGCAGCTCGCGGGGCGGAGAGGGGGGCTTTAACTCCTCGGGCAGGACTTCCTCGGGGGAGCGAAGCCTCTCCTCCCTGCCGAGCAGCGCGCCCAGTGAGAGTGAAAGAGGCGACCCGTCGGCCTCCGTTTCGATGCGGGGTCGTTTTTCCTTTCTTGCCATCTGGTTCACCTCCTTCTTCAGTTTGCTTCTGTCGTCCCGAACAAGCTTAGGAGGGATCTCATTCCTGTCGTCCCGAACGGCGCGGAGCGACGGAGGGACCTGGGTGAATCCACGCCGCAAAGGCGAGATCCCTCGCATTCGCTCGGGATGACATAGGTGCTACTCCCTGCGGAGGGCGTCTATCGGGTTCAGCAGGGAGGCCTTCCAGGCGGGGTAGAAGCCGAAGAAGATCCCCACCAGCGCGGAGAAGACGAAGGCAAGTATCACGGAGCCGGGCGATATGACGGTCGGCCAGTTCAGAAGGCCGGTGATTATCTTGGACGCGGAAGTGCCCAGCCCTATGCCGAAGAGGCCGCCTGCGACGGAGAGCAGCAGAGCCTCCATCAGGAACTGGGTGCGTATGTCGGCGCCCCTCGCCCCTATGGCCATTCTTATGCCTATCTCGCGGGTGCGCTCGGTGACGGAGACGAGCATTATGTTCATTATCCCTATGCCGCCCACCAGCAGGGATACCGAGGCCACTGCCCCGAGCAGCAGGGACATCACCCGAGTGGACTGGGCTGCGGCGTCGAGCATCTCGGCCATGTTTCGCACGTCGAAGTCGCTCTCCTCCCCCTCTTCGAGGCGTCTTCTCTGGCGCAGTATGGCTTTTACCTCCCGCTCGGCCTCCGGGACAGAGTCGCCGTTGACGGCCGCGACGGTGATCCGCTGCACCGAGTTGGCTATCCCCCGCCTGAACAGGCTGCGCTGAGCTGCGGCAAAGGGGACGAACGCCGTGTCGTCCTGGTCCTGCCCCCAGGGAGTCTGCCCCTTTGGTGCCAGGACTCCGACCACCTCCATCGGGGTGTTCCGCACTCGGATTATCCCGCCTATCGCGCTCTCGTCGCCGAAGAGGTTCTTCGCCACGGTCGCGCCCAGTACTGCGATCTTCGCCCCGGAGCGTGCCTCCTCTTCGAAGAAGAAGCGCCCCTGCTCGACAGTCCACTCCCTTATGTGGAAGATATCCTCGGTGCTCCCAGTGACCATGGTGGACCAGTTCATGTTGCCGTGGACGAGCTGCACGCGACCGAACAGCTCGGGGGCGACCCCTGCCAGCGAGTAGGCCTCGCGGCGGAGTGCCTCTGCGTCCTCCGTGGTCAGACCGGCCCCTGCGCCGGCTTGCTGGCGGACTCCACCGACGGACGGGGCTCCCGGCATTATGATCAGGATGTTCGCGCCCACGCCGGAGATGTACTGCTGTATGCTGCGGCTAGCGCCCGCGCCTATCGCGACCATCGCGATCACGGCCGAAGTGCCGATGATTATGCCGAGCATTGTCAGCAGCGATCGCACCTTGTTGGACATGAGCGACCTCAGCGCCGTGCGCAGGATCTCAAGCACCGGGTGCGCTCCTCTCGTCGGATACTATTCGACCGTCCTGGAAGCGTATGACTCGTGAGCTGTACTTGGCGACGTCCGGCTCGTGGGTGACCAGCACGATCGTCTTCCCCGCCCGGTTGAGCGAGGCGAACAGCTCCATTATCTCGGCGCTGGTGGCGGTGTCCAGGTTGCCGGTAGGCTCGTCCGCCAGTATCAGGGGGGTGTCGCCCACCAGGGCCCTGGCAATCGCGACCCTCTGCTGCTGGCCCCCGGATAGCTGGTTCGGCCGGTGCGTCATCCTGTCAGCCAGCCCCACTCGCTCCAGCGCCTCGGCACCTCGCCTCCTGCGCTCCTTGGCCGGGATCCCGGCGTAGACCAGGGGAAGCTCCACGTTCTCCAGCGCGGTCGCCCTTGGAAGCAGGTTAAAGCCCTGGAAGACGAAGCCGATGGTGGAGTTGCGGATGTCAGCCCGGTCATCCCGTGAAAGGCCTCTCACACTGTGTCCGTCCAGTTCGTACTCCCCCTCGTCGGGCACGTCCAGGCAGCCGAGGATGTTCATCATGGTGGACTTTCCGGAGCCCGAGTGACCCATTATGGAGGCGAACTCGCCACGCTCCACTGAGAAGGAGACCCCGTCGAGGGCCCGCAGCTCCACGTCGCCCGTGCGATAGATCTTGACGATTCCGCTGGCTTCGATCAGGCTCACTGGAATAGCCTCCTCCACAGGGAGGTCCTCGGCTTCTCGGAGTACGAGACAGCCAGCAGGTCACCCTCGGAGAGCCCTTCGCCTCCGACTATCTCGACGAACGCGCCGTCCCCCGCACCTGCGAGGAAGTGCACTCGCTCATAAAGCGCACCGTCCCTCACCGTCCAGACGCTCGCCCGGCTCCCGTCGGCCCCTGTGTTGACGCCTCCGGAGCCCCCTCCCCGGCGGCGGGGCATCGACGGGGCGAAGGGGGACGAGCCGGAGTTCTCCGTGCTCTCCTCCGGCGGGGGAGAGAAGCGCAGGGCGGCCAACGGGGCGCGGAGAACACCGCTTCGGCGCTCGGTTATTATGGACACGTTGGCCGTCATACCCGGCTTGAGCTTCAGATCGGGGTTGGCGACGGAGATTATCACAGGGTAGGTGACCACGTTGTCGGTTGTCCCGGGCGAGATGCGCACCTGCCTGACGCGTCCCTTGAACACCGTACCCCTGTGGGCGTCGACGGTGAAGTCGACCTCCTGTCCCTCGACGACACTGGCGATGTCCGCCTCGTCGACCGATGTCTCTATCTGCATGTCCGTCAGGTCCTTGGCTATGGAGAAGAGGGTGGGGGTCGACAGGCTGGCGGCCACTGTCTGACCGACGTTGACCATTCGCGATATCACCACTCCGTCCTCCGGGGATACTATCCGAGTGTACGCGAGGTTCGTCTCAGCCTGGCGCAGCGAGGCACGCACCTGCAGCACTCTCGCCTCCGCCTCTTGAAGCGACGCCCTGTTCAGCGCCTGCGCCGTCTCGGCGGCGTCGAGCTCGCTTCTGGCTATCAGGTCGCGCGACCAGAGCTCCCTGTTGCGCTTCAGATTGCGCTCCCCGTCCGCAATGTTGGCCTTGGCCCGGGCGACCGAGGCATTGGCGACCGCAAGGTTGGCCTTTACCTCCTCCAGCCTGGCGGCGAGCACGTCCGGGTCGATCAGGGCTATCAGCCGCCCCTTCGTCACAGTGTCGTTGTAATCGGCGTAGATCTCCTTGATGGTACCGGAGACCTGGGTCCCTACCTCTACCACCGTCACCGCGCCGAGCCTGCCGGTGGCTGTGACCTTGGCCACTATGTCGCCCAACTCGACCGGGGAAGTGCGAAAGACGTACTCCGGGGCACCGTTCCCCGAGAAGGACATAGCGAACGCCGCGAGGACGACAAGGATGACTGTGATTGTCTTTTTCATTGGAACTCTCCTCCCAAGCTTTTCTCAAGTGCGACGAGGGCGGCGGCGTAGTCATGCCTCGCCTGGTGCACCCCCGCCTTGGCCCTCTCGAAGGCCAACAGCGCGTCCGCTACCTCCAGGGCGCTCCCGACGCCTGTCTCGTAGCGCCCCTCGGCCAATGCCAGGTTCTCCTCGGCCTGTCTCATCTGCAGCTCCGCCGCGGGGATGCGCGCCTCAGCCTCCCGCGCCGACAGGAGGGATGTTCGGACGTCGTGGACCGCGGACTGCACCGCTCGCTCCACTGCCGCCTCAGCGCCGCGCAAGGCATGCCTTGATTCCTCCACCCTGGCGTCGGTCAGCCCCCCATCGAAGAGAGGAGCCGAGAGCGCGACCGAGGCGCGGAAGGAATCGTCGAGCGGCCAGTCCCGCCCGGAGAGGCTCGCCGAGCCTGAGAGGGAGATGGTGGCCGCGTCCCCCTTGGCCGCCAGGGAGACGGAGAGCTCGCCCGACTCCTGTCTCATCCGGGCGATCCGAACGTCAGGTCGGTTCTCCAACGCCTGCTCCAGCGCGAACGTTTCTTCGGGGAGGTCAAGGGGAGAGGGGAAGTCCGTAAGAACCTCCACGTCACCGAGCTCCGCCCCCACCGAGTTGGACAGAGAGGCCCCGGCCCTGGCCAGGTCTCCCTTCGCCGAGAGCAGTGCGATTCTGGCGCTGCTCAGGTCGACCTCCGCCTTGGTTACGTCGAACTTGGCCTTGGCGCCGGCCTCGTAGAAGCCCCTGGCCCTCTCGAGGTGCCTCTCGTAGGTGCCCACCGCGGTGACCGCTTGCTCCAACTTGAGTTGTTGCAGGGCGAGGTAGTGGTACGCGTCCTTCACGCCCCTCCTGACGGACAGCATCGCCTCGCGCTGCGACTCCACGGACGAATCTATCGCCAGCCGCCGGCTTTTACGTTCAAGGGCGTTCTTTCCGGAGTCGGACAGTAGCTTCGTGACGGTGAACGACGCAGACCAGCTCTGGTCAGCGCCGGTCTGCTTGGAGGTAGACGCGGAAATACCGCCGGAGAAGGCCGTCGCTGCCTCGACCGCCCTTAGCCTCGATCTCTCTGCGTCGAGGGCGGCGCGTGCCTCTTCGAGGGCGGGGTGGTATTCCATTGCGAGCGCCAGGCATTCATCGAGCGTTACGGTCGCCCCGCTCGCGGGCCATGCGGCGAGAAGCAAAAACACGGCGAGCAGCAGCCCTTTCAACCGGTCGCCCTTGGTATGCTTGTAAATCATCCGGCTCATCCTCTCCTCTTTCATGACTCTATTCTATAACCAAACGGCCTCGATGGGATAGAGTCGATTGCACACCGGAATGCCGGGACGAAGCGTTCCAATAGGCTAAAAATTGATGTTTTCTTGACAACCGTCTACCCTGTGTTCAAAAAGTCGCGTTCTTGGTGTATTATCTATATGAGCAATGATCCCGACCGTAATTGCGGCGTAGGAAGGTGAGGTGCCTATGAGCGGAGACAACGGAGTTGCCAAGTCTTCCGGAGGAGAGAGAGTGAACAGCATCCAGAGGGGAGACACCACTCTGCAGCTTGAAGGAGGCGCGGTTTGGCTCGTCCGGTCCGAGGGGCGCGAGATCTCGCCGTCGGAGCTGGAGGCGCTGCTTGATGAAGGGGGAGTGCACCAGCGGGATGCCGAGGCCGTGACGAAGTATTTGGACGGGATGGAGAAAAAGGTAAAGATCGCCCCGACCTTTCTTCCGTTCGACTCCAAGGTGAAGGTGTCTATCTCAAAGAACTCGATGTCCGCCTCCATGGTGGTCTCGCCCCCGTCGATCGGTGGTTTGAGTCCAACCGCTGATTTTCTGGAAGAGAGGCTGCGTACCGAGGGAGTTGCCCACGGAATTGACAGGAGCGAGCTTGAGAGGGTCTGCGAAGGGCAGCTCTATAACGAGAGCTTCGAGGTGGCCACGGGAACCATGTCGACCCACGGAGAGGACGCGACGATAGAGATCATCGTGGACCCGGAGGGACATAAAGGGCCGGTCGAGGACGAGGAAGGCAACGTCGACCTCAAAAACCTGGGCGCGGTCAACCTGGTGAAGGAGGGCGACGTGCTGGCGATCAAGATCCCGGCCACGGACGGCATCGAGGGGACGAACGTCAAGGGCGGCGCAATCGGCACGAAGAGCGGGAAGGACAAACCCTTCCCCGGAGCGGCGGGCACCGTGGTCTCCGAGGACGGCCTTTCCCTGCTGGCGGCTGTGCAGGGGCATCTCACCATGGTCAACGGGCGGCTGATAGTCTCGCCGATCTACGAGGTGAACGGCGACGTCGACTACAGCACGGGGAACATCGACTTCCCCGGCTCGGTTATCGTCAGGGGAGTGGTCAAGGACGGCTTCTCGATAAACGCGACGGAGAACATCACAGTGCATGGAGTGGTGGAGGGCGCAGTGCTGACCGCCGGAGGCGAGATAGTCGTGGCCGGAGGCGTAAGAGGCACGGGGAAAGGGAAGCTCGAGGCCAAGGGAAATATCTCTGCCGACTTCGCCGACCAGGCGATCATCCTCTCCGGCGGGGACGTCCTGATAAAGAACGCTCTTCTTCACAGCGACTGCCGCTGTGCCGGGAAGGTGCTGGTCGCCGGCGGCAAGAGATCGCAGATCGCCGGGGGGAAGATACATGCCGGGCGGGAGGTTGTCTGCCTGACCCTGGGCAGCGAGATGGGGACCAAGACGGAGATAGTCGTCGGTTCGCTTCCGGAGAAGGTCGAGCGGCGGGATCAGCTGAGGAAGTTCCTGGTCGTCTCGGCCGAGGAGCTCGACAAGTACGAAAAGAACATAGCCTTCCTGAAGCAGCTCGAGGCGGAGAGAGGGCTCGACAACGAGAAGCGCGCTCTCCTAGGGAAGCTCACCCGGGCATCGTTTCAGCTGAAGGCCTCGATAAGCGAGAGCGAGAAGGAGGCGATCAATCTCGACGAAGAGATGGAGAGGACCCGAGAGAGAGGAGCCGTGAGGGCCAAGACCGTCTGCTACCCCGGAGTCTACGTTACGATACGGGGCATCACTTATCGTGTGCGGGAGCAGTTCAAGTTCGGAGCGCTCCTGTACGAAGAAGGAGAGATCAAGGTAAAACCGTTCGACTCTTAGTCAATATAAGAGAGGGGGCGCAGAAGCGCCCCCTCTCTCTTCGTCCGGCCTAGCCCTGGACGTCCAGGTTCTGGCCGATCCCCATGGAGGCCATCATCTCCTGCAGCATCTGTCCTTGAAGCTTCGCCACATCCATGGCCTTCTTCTGGACCATCAGTCCAACCTGGGCCATGGCGTCGGACTGTTCGGCCGCCACGACGTTTTGTACCATGCCGATGTTCATGCGCCTCACCTCCTGAAAATGGGGATACCACTACATTTTAGTTATCGGCGACCTGGTTGTAAAAGATGAATCGGCCGCGCTCTGCCTTCAGGCACTATCAACCCTGTGGCACGCTACCATGTGGTCGTCTCCGACATCGATAAGCGGCGGCTCCTCGACGCGGCAGATGTCTATCGCACGGGAGCAGCGAGTGTGAAAGCGGCATCCGGGCGGAGGGTTCAACGGGCTCGGCACCCCGCCCGTCAGGATTATCCTCTCCCTCTTGCGGTCCAGCTTCGGTATCGGGATGGCCGCGAGCAGGGCCTGGGAGTAGGGGTGCAGCGTATTGTCGAAGAGTTTGCGCGATGCCGTGAACTCGACTATCTTCCCAAGGTACATCACCGCGATCCTGTCGCTTATGTGCTTCACCACCGAGAGGTCGTGGGATACGAAGAGGTACGTCAGGTTCTCCTTATCCTGCAGCTCCTGCAGAAGGTTCAGTATCTGCGCCTGTATCGATACGTCGAGCGAGGAGACGGGCTCGTCGCAGACTATGAACTCGGGAGACAGAGACAAGGCTCGTGCTATGCCGACCCTTTGCCGTCTTCCCCCGTCCAGCTCGTGAGGGTACTTGTAGTAGAGTCGCGGGCTGAGGCCGACCTTCTCCATCAGAGAGTCCACCATCTCCTCCCGCTCGCGCTTCGTTCCCATGCCAAATATCTCCAGGGGTTTGCCAATCGTCTCCCCGATGCTCTTGCGCGGGTCCAGCGACGAGAATGGGTCCTGGAATATTATCTGGGCCTCTTTTCTTATCTGGCGCAGCTCCCTCTTCTTTATCGTGGAGACATCTCGTCCCTTGTACAGGATGCGACCGGACGTCGCCTCTATAAGGCGTATCAGCAGGCGTCCGGTGGTGGACTTTCCACAGCCGGACTCGCCGACCAGCCCCAGGGTCTCCCCCTCTTTGATCGAGAAGGAGACGTTGTCGACCGCGTGAACGTTGCCCGCAGCCACGGGGAAGTACTTCACCAGGTTTTCAACTTTAACCAGCTCGGTCATCGGTTCTACCTCCGGCGTACAGGTGGCACATGACGCTGTGCCCGTCTATTTCGCATATCGACGGAATGACTGTCCGGCATATGTCCATGCAGTGAGGGCAGCGCGGGTGAAACGGGCATCCGCCCGGAAGGTCCAGCGGCTCCGGCATAAGCCCCTCGATCGGCCTTATGACTGATGAGTCTTCCTCTATGTCGGGGATGCACTTGAAGAGGCCGTTCGTGTAAGGATGCTTGGGCTCGCTGAATATCTGCCGCAGGCCGCCCGTCTCGACTATCCTGCCTGCGTACATAACAGCGACGTCGTCGCATATCTCGCCGACGACCCCAAGGTCGTGGGTAATCATGATCATCGCGGTTCCGTACTCGTCCCTGAGGCTCTTCATGAGCTCAAGCACCTGCGCCTGGATGGTCACGTCGAGCGCAGTGGTGGGCTCGTCGGCGATTATCAGCGATGGGTTGCAGGCCAGCGCCATCGCTATGACCACCCGCTGACGCATTCCGCCGCTGAACTCGTGCGGGTATTCCCTGTAGCGGGCGCCCGGTATCTGCACCTTCTCCAGCATCTCGACGGCACGCCTCTCGGCCTCCGCCTCTGTCAGATCCTGGTGGGCGACGAGGGCCTCGGAGATCTGCAGTCCTACCGTGACCACCGGGTTCAGGGAGGTCATCGGGTCCTGGAAGATCATGGAGATGCTGTTTCCACGGATCTTCTTCATCTCCCGCTCGGGCAGTTTGAGCAGCTCCGTGCCGTCGAAGACTATCCTTCCGTCCTCGATCACTCCGGGAGGGGAGGGGACGAGCCCCATTATGGAGAGTGCGGTGGTGGTCTTGCCTGCGCCGCTCTCCCCGACGAGACCCAGGGTGCGCCCCCTGTGCAGGGAGAAGCCCAGGCCGTTGACCGCCTCCACGGTACCTTCGAATGTCTTGTATACTACGCTGAGATCGGAAACTTCCAAAAGGGCGTTCATAAAACTTCCTCCAGGCCTACTGGCGCAGCTTGGGATCAAGCGAGTCCCGCAATCCGTCGCCGAAAATGTTGAGGGCCAGCACGACTATGGAGATGGCGAGCCCGGGAAACACCGAAAGATAGGGCGCCTGGCGCAGGAACTGTCGCCCGGCGCTCAGCATGGATCCCCACTCCGGAGTCGGCGGCTGGACCCCCAGCCCCAGGAAGGAAAGGGCTGCTGCCGACAGGATCGCGTGAGCCACGCCGAGGGTGCTCTGAACGATTATCGGCGCCATGCAGTTCGGCAGAATGTTTTCGGTGATTATCCGAAAGTCGCTTGCGCCGACGGCCTTCGCAGCCTCGACGAACTCCTGTCCCCTAACTGTGAGGGTGGAGGCGCGGACGATCCGGGCGTAGCGCGGTACCTGGCTGATGCCCACGGCAATCATCAGGTTCACGAGGTTTGCGCCGAGGGCCCCGACTATTGCGATCGCCAGGATTATCTGCGGTATTGCGAGCAGGACGTCCATGCTTCTCATTATGATGTTGTCGAGACGCCCTCCGTAGTAGCCCCCGATGGCGCCGAATACTCCTCCGAGGATCGCTCCTATCCCGACCGCCACGAAGCCCACGTAGAGCGAGATGCGGCTGCCGTAAAGCACGCGGCTGAACATGTCGCGCCCGAAGTTGTCCGTGCCGAGGGGATGGGCCATGGATGGCCTCTGGAGCCGCGACTTCATGTCCGTCTTGTTCGGCTCGTACGGGGTCAGGAAGGGGGCGAATATGGCCACGAGGACCAGAATGATAATGGTCACCATCCCCACAATGGCCGCCTTGTTTCTCCTCAGACGGCGCCACACCTCCCACCATGGGCTGCGTCTCTTCTCGCGGGCCTTGCCTCCGGCCGACACGACGATGGAGGGCGAGCTGTTGCAGACGTTATTCATTGATTCCTCTCCTCTCCGTCATCTGGCCGCTCGGTACTGGGCCTTGATCCTCGGATCGAGCACCGCGTAGAGCAGGTCGACCATAAGATTCACTACGCCGACGCACAGGGCGAAGAAGAGCACTCCTCCCTGAACCACCGGGTAGTCGTGCTGGCGAATGGCGTCAACGATCAGCCGCCCCAGGCCGGGGATGGAAAAGACCGTCTCCGTCACCACCACTCCGCCGAGGGAGTGGCCGAAGTAGAGCCCCGCTATCGTGACCACCGGGATCATCACGTTGCTCAGTATGTGGCGGGTGAGGATGAGGCGGTCCGAGATCCCCTTCGCCTTCGCCGTCCGGACGTAGTCCTGTCGTATGACCTCGAGCATGCTCGACCTGGTCATCCTGGCTATTACCGCCATGGTCTGGACGCCGAGGACTATCGTAGGCATTATGAGGTTCTTCCAGGAGTCCATTCCGGACGAAGGAAGGATGGGGATGTAGATGGACAGTAACAGCATCAGCATCAGGGCTATCCAGAAGTTGGGTATTGAGAAACCCGCCAGTGCGATGAAGCTGCACAGGGCGTCCACCCATGTGTTCTGCTTAAGCGCGGCCATCAGGCCGAGTGGAAGGCCGATCCCCACCGCGAAAACCATTCCCAGGATCGCCAAAGTGAGGGTCGCGGGGAATCGTTCGAGGACCTCCTCTATGACCGGAGCGTTGGACCTTATCGAGCGCCCGAGATCCCCCTTGAGCGCGTTGCCCAGAAACGCCCCGTACTGAACGTAAAGGGGCCTGTTCAGGCCCAGCTGCTCCCTTAAATTGGCTATGTCCTCCTGCGTGGCGCTGGGTCCCAGCATCACCTCCGCCGGGTCTCCGGGGGAGAGGTGGACGATCGAGAAGATGACGATCGAGACTCCAAGTAAAACGGGTATGAGGAGCAGTATCCTCCTCAGGAAATAACGAAGCATAGGCAACACACTCCCGCATATTGTGAGCGCGGTCTCCCGGAGCGAGAGCTCTGGAAGACCGCGCGTTTGGACGTCCTGTTATTCAGCGAGGGAAACCCCGTGAAGGGGGGAGATGAAGTTCGGATAGGGCTTGAACCCTTCGACCTTGTTGGACGAAGCCGCCGTTATCTCCTGGACTGCGAGGAAGATCAGCGGGCACTCGTCGACTATCAGGTCCTGCGCCTCGACGTAGATCTGGCGGCGCGCGGCCTCGTCGAGCTCCGCGCCTCCCCTGTCGAGAAGATCGTCAAGCTCCTTGTTGGTGTAGCGGAAGCGGTTTGAGGAGCCTATGTTGACCGAGTGGATGATCGGCACAAGTCCGCCGTCCGCGTCGCCCGTGCCGGTCCATCCCAGCAGGAAGCCCCCGCCGATGCCCTTCGCGGTCTCGGTGAGCAGCGTGCTCCACTCCATTATCTCGATCTTCGCATTGACGCCGATGTCGGCCAGGAATGCCTGGATGAGCTCGGCGGTGCTGGTACGCTCGGTTCTCGCGTCGCAGAAGATGGTCATCTCGAAGCCATCGGCGAAGCCAGCCTCGGCGAGAAGCTCCTTAGCCTTGTCCGGGTTGTAGGGGTATACCGCCATCCTGTTGAAGTCGAAGCCCCAGATGACGGGGGAGAGCGGTCCCTGGGCGGGCATGCCGAGCCCGAAGTAGACCGCGTCCACTATGGCCTGCTTGTCCACGGCGTAGTTGATCGCCTGGCGGACGAGCTTGTTGTCGAGCGGCTTGGCCTCGACGTCCAGCCCAAGGTAGTTTGTCGCCATCGCCGGGCAGGTGTAGGTCTTGAAGTTCTCGTTCTGGCGGAAGTCGGCGAACTCGGCGTAAGGGAAGTTCGCGGGGATGAGGTCGATCCCGCCGGACTCGAGCTCTATCATCCTGGTGCCGTCCTCGGGTATGCTGCGGAAGACCAGTCTCTCGATCTTGGCGGGGCCGTCGAAGTAGTCGTCGTTGCGCTCGAGGATTATCTTGTCGCCCCTCGACCAGCTTACGAATCTGTACGGGCCACAGCCGATCGCAACCTTGCTGCCGTAGTCCGCCCCTGCCTCCTCAACGGCCTTCTGGTTCAGAATGACGGCCTCGTAGCGGGTGAGGCTCATCAGCATGGGAGCGTAGGGCCGCTCGGTCACGAGCTTGACTGTGTTCTCGTCTACGACCTCTACGGACTTGATCTCCTTGACATGCGACGCGCCGGGCGCGGCGGTAGCGGGATCTCTCATCCTGTCGAGGGTGAACTTGACGTCGGAGGCTGTCACCGGCTCGCCGTTGTGGAACTTGACGCCCTTGCGCAGGTGGAACACCCACGTCAGGTTGTCGGGGTTCTCCCAGTTCTCCGCAAGGTCCGGGATGATCTGCATCAGCTCGTTCACCTGCACCAGGTTGCTGTAGACCTGGCGGATGACGTTGGCTGAGTAGACATCGTTGACCTTGTGGGGATCCATGCTGGATATGTCCGCCACCTGCGCTACCTTGAGCTCCGAGGCGAAAGCCGATGCCGAGAAGAGCACGACAAGAGCCATCGCAAAAAACGTGATACGGGATACCTTCATTCACTTGCACTTCCTTCCTGTAGTATTTTAGTACTGAATTATTGCTTGTGTAGGATTGTATCATGTGGATGAGTGGAAAAACAAACCTCACCATATATGATGCAAATGTCTGAAATTTGCCATTGCGCCTAGCGAACTATAGGCTTGGCGACGATGGGCAGCAGATCGTGAATGTTCTCCGCCCTCTCGGGAAAAGCCGCAAGCGACTCCATGTCCAGCGCCCATACCTCCATAGGCGCGGCGGGGCGAATCAGCTCGCGTCTGAAGGGGCGTAGCAGCGAGATGAGCGCCTCCGCTTCCTTCTCATCATCGCAGACGAAGACAAGCCAGTTCACCGCGCTCTGGTCGAAGCTGTCATGATCCATGTAGCCGGGCAGGATCATCCTGCGCAGTACCTCCAGCGCCAGCTGAAAGCGTCCGATGGTGGACAGCAGGGCGTGTCCATTCGGCTTTTCGTGTACGGGTTGGCGGACGCAGAAGAAGCGGTCGGCGTTGAGCAGTCCCCATGGGTCGTTCGGTGAGCGAGGTATGTGGGAGTAGGACTGGAAGTCGTAGCGGCTCAGGTGCAGCAGGTCGGCCTCGAAGAAGGCAAGCCCCTCGCCCGATGCCTCCAGCCACTCAAACGCCGCGCCGGGAGAGGGAGGCGACTTCTCCCTGGCGGCCAGCCCTACCACGGGCCACTCATCCCTCATCCTCGCGAAGACCGGGTCGTCCGGCCAGAGCCAGGTCAGGGGATTCTCCGAGAAGATCCTCCCGTCCGGCAGGCTTGGGATGGGAAAGCGGGCGCGCGAGATGAATTCCTTCTTTCCCCATCGTTGAAGGTGCTTTCCGTCCAGCAGCAGACGGAGGCGGGTTCGGAAAAGGCAGGCATCCTCCGAGTCGATCTCGGTGCCGGGGAAGGCCGCCAGGTAGTTCGCCTCGGCGGTCTTGATGAACGCCCTTCTGCCATTGTCGGTCAGACGCCACGCCTCGGCCCCGCGCTCGACAAGGCCGGACTCGGCCAAGAATGACAGAGGCGCCGGGTCCTCTCCGGCCATGCGAATCAGCTTCTCCGTCCAGCAAGGATTGTCCTCGTCAAACAGAAAGAGAAGGTCAAGTCGATCCACGTGCTCACCTCCCCGTCGAGAATCCGACCCCCCAAAAGATTAGCGCCACGGGGCCGTTTAGTAAAGGGCCCGAGGGCTCTCATTGACTTCTCATGCGGTGAAAACTATAGTAATCCTATCCGCATCCGACGGGCTACCTGACGACAAAGGAGGTCGGTGTTCATGGAAAATGGAAATGTACTCTTCGCACTGAGCCTGACTCTGCTGGCCGGACTGTCCACAGGTATCGGCAGTGCACTGGCGTTCTTCACCAAGCGCACCAACACCCGCTTTCTGGCTTTCTCCCTCGGCCTCTCCGCCGGGGTGATGATATACGTCTCGATGGTGGAGATCTTCTTCAAGGCGCAGACCGCTCTTCAGTCCGCCCTCGGAGAGACCGAAGGAGCGTGGGCGACTGCGACGTCGTTCTTCGCCGGGATTATTGCGGTGATGCTGATCGACAAGTTCGTGCCGTCGGAGGAGAACCCGCACGAGCCGCACCGTGTGGAGGAGATCAGGGGGCGAGCGGGCGAGCTTGGACGAGAGCGGTCGCTTCTGCGGATGGGGCTGATGACCGCGATAGCCATTGCGATCCACAACTTCCCGGAGGGGATAGCGACCTTTATGGCCGGGCTGCAGGATCCCCACCTGGGGGTTCCGATAGCGTTCGCGATTGCCATACACAACATCCCGGAGGGGATAGCAGTCTCTGTGCCGATCTACTACGCCACCGGCAGCCGGAGGAAGGCCTTCTGCTACTCCTTCCTGTCGGGAGTCGCCGAGCCACTGGGGGCGCTGCTGGCATGGCTGGTACTGATGCCCTTTCTTACCGATGCTCTCTTCGGGGTGGTATTCGCGGCCGTGGCCGGGATAATGGTCTTCATCTCGGTGGACCAGCTCCTGCCGGCGGCGAGGAAGTACGGTGAGCACCATATTTCGATATACGGACTTGTTCTGGGCATGATGATAATGGCGGTGAGCCTGCTGCTGTTTCTGTAGGCGAAAGGGGGGCGTTTTATGAAATACAAGCTGGACGAGGAGCGGTTTTTAAAGGATCTCGAGCATTTGGTGAACATCGATAGCCACTCTTACGACCTGGAGGGGGTCGGCAGGATGGCGGCCTTCTTCGAGAAAGCCTTCACCGAGGCGGGATGGACCGTCAAGAGGGTGGACATAGGGCCGGAGGCGGGTGAGTGTCTGGAGATCACGAACGGCGCGGCACCGTACGACGCACTGATCCTCGGGCACATGGACACGGTCTTCCCGAGGGGGGTCGTCGCGGAGAGGCCCTTCACCCGCGACGGGGAGAGGGCGTACGGCCCCGGTGTCATAGACATGAAGTCCGGCCTGCTGTTCTCCCTTTACGCCGCGCGGGAGATCTCGGCGAGGGGGATCGCCGGGTCGTACTGTGTCGCGCTCAACAGCGAGGAGGAGGTCGGCTCGCGCAACGCCCGCCAGTGGATCGAGCGGCTGGCGAGGGAGAGCAGAGCGACGATAGTGCTGGAGCCCGCCAGGGCGAGCGGCAACCTGGTGAACGAGCGCAAGGGGATCGGGCATATAGAGGCGGTCTTCAAGGGCAGGGCCGCACACGCGGGGGTGGAGCCGGAGAAGGGTATAAACTCGGTGAGCGAGATGGCCAGATGGGTGATGGAGCTGCACTCGCTCGCCAGTCCGGAGCTCGGAACCACTGTGAACGTCGGGATCGTGTCCGGGGGAACCGGGGTGAACGTCGTGCCGGAGAGGGCCGAATTGACGGCCGATGTGCGTGTGAAGGTCGAGGAGGAGGCGGATCGTCTGGCCGCCAGGCTGGTGGAGCTTAAGGCGAGCCCCTTCACCCCCGGCGTGAAGGTGGAGGCGGAGCTGATCCTGACCAGGCCGCCGATGAACCCGGACGAGAGGACTTTGAAGCTGTGCGCTCTGGTCGACGATGCGGGGAAAGAGGCGGGGGTCGAGTTTGCCTGGCAGTCCACCGGGGGAGGGTCGGACGGAAACTTCACCGCCGCTCTGGGCATTCCCACAGTGGACGGCATGGGACCTATGGGGGGCAACTCTCATTCGGTAGACGAGTACCTGAACCTGGCAACCCTCTCGGCGAGGTTCGACATGCTCGTGAAGCTGCTGGAGCGTCTGCCGGGGGCGAAGCTCTAGCATGACGGACGAGCGCGCCTCGTTGCTCTCCACCAGGGAGATCCTTCGCATAGAGGGCGGGAAGTCGCGAAGGGAGGACGACTCCCTGCTGAGGGAGAGCCGCGTTACCTTGGTGCTGGACGGGGTCGAGGAGGTGACCGCCGTCTGCACCGCCGGTCACGAGGATTTCTGGGCTGTGGGGCATCTGAAGTGCCGTCGCCTGATCGAGCATTCGGAGGACGTGAGAAAATTAGATGTCTCCACCGGCGTCGTGTCAGTGGTGCGCAGCAGGCGGCTGGAAGGGCTGCCTTGCCCGAGGCGCCTGCTGTCGACGTCGGAGTCCGAGCTGGCCGAGGGGGTGGAGCAGAGGCTGGAGGGTGCGATCTCCGGAGGGCTGTGGATCAGGGCCTCGGTGCTTCGGGAGGGGGCCGCCTGGCTGGCCGAGGCTCCGATCTTTCGCGCCACCGGGGGCACTCACGTCGCCGCTCTGGTCTCGGTGGGCGGGGAGAGGCTTTTCATGGCCGAGGACATAGGGCGTCACAATGCGGTGGACAAGGTCGTCGGATGGGCTGTGATGAACGGCGCGCCGCTCGGGGAGTCCGCTATTCTCGTGTCCGGCAGGCTGCCGCTGGACATGGTGGTGAAGGCCCTCGCCGCGGGGATCCCGTTCATGGGGAGCGTATCGGCAGCCACAGCCGACGGGGCCGAGGCCGCGGAGAGAGGCGGCATGGTGCTGGCGGGATTCGTCAGGGGAGAGAGGATGAACGTCTACACTTTACCCGGGCTTGTCGTCCCCTGAGGGCTCGCCGTCAGGGTCCTTGAAGAAGGGGGGCCGAGGCGGGGACCGGGCGAACCAGGCAGCAGGCGAATAGCAAACACATCCTACGGAGGGCCGGAAAAAACCCGCCGCAGGACGCGTCCGCGCAGTATATGCTCAGCCGTCGTCGGACGGTGACACTTTTCAGGCCGGCGAAGATCATCGCCTCTTTTCGACGGTTATTCCAAGGCCTGGGCCATGGCCTCTTGCTCCTCGGCGGAGAATATACGGTCGAGGTCCAGGAAGATGATCAGCCTGCCGTTCACCTTCGCCACCCCTCTGATGAAGTCGGTGTTGACGCCGCTTGCGACTATCGGGGGAGTTGGCTCGATGGACTCGTCCGGTATTCGCAGGATCTCCGAGACCTCGTCGACGAGGATGCCTATATTCTGCCCCGACATGTTCACCACTATTATGCGGCGGTCGGCGTCCTCGGACTCGCTCCTGTCCGCCACGAGGAACCTCTTGCACAGGTCGACTATGGGAACAATCAGCCCCCTGAGGTTGACTATGCCCTCCACGAAGTCCATCGACCGTGGAATCGTGGTGATGTGCTGCAGCTTGACTATCTCGCGCACGCGGGATATGTCGATGCCGAACTCCTCTTTGCCGAGGCCGAAAACGACCAGCTGCTGTTCCGCCATTGCGAGTCCCCCTTTCTCTGCGTATGGTGAAAGAAAATTGTCTTAGTTATTCTAACGGACATTTTAACGACGAGAGGCAGGTTTTGTCAAAGCCGGACTCGCCTCCACCCTGAACCTCGCCACGGACTTCTCCATCTCCTCGGACAGCCTCACCAGGTCGGTCGCGGTCGCCGCCATGCTCTCGGTCATGCGGCCTTGCTCGTCCATGGAGCTGTTCATATGGCCGATCTGCTCGGCTATCTCCGCGCTGGTATGAGCGACGTTGTCCATGCCCGCGGTCATCTCCTCGGCGCTGGCCGACTGTTCCTGCATGGTCGCGGCTATGGACTGGACGTTCTCGCTTATGGCGCCGACCTTGACCACCACGTCGTCTATAGTCTCCTTGGTGGCCTTGGCACGTTCCACAAGCCTCCGGATCTGCTCCACGCTGCCCCTCTGATCGGCCCGGGCGTTCTCCGTCTTGTCCGCTATCTCGCCTATGACGCGGCCGACCTCGCCGGCGGCGCGGTTGGACTCCTCGGCGAGCTTCCTTACCTCCTCGGCGACGACGGCGAAACCACGCCCCGCCTCCCCCGCACGCGCTGCCTCTATGGCGGCGTTG
>MTBK01232015.1_pt1 | contig 47587 bp, 38 predicted proteins | sample 1535981 | NCBI WGS metagenome assembly MTBK01 (sample SAMN06109225, study PRJNA356200) | anaerobic digester metagenome | isolation source: biogas reactors fed with pig manure or primary and secondary sludge | place: Spain | collected 2016-06-30
AACAGACAGCAAACTGACATCCCTTTATACAACCTTATACAAAAAGAGAATCCTGCTTTTCGGCAGGATTCTTCTATTTTGTAAAATGATCAAACTCACCCTATCTCCTGACTTCGTCAACGTGTCACCCAAAAATTTTCATCAAATAATTTAGCTATCCTTTTATGTCTGTGCATGATCATAGTTTTTCTTATGGTCTTTTTGTTCTTTGGCAATCGCATTTCTATTGTTGTAATAGTTTTTGATAAATTCAAAACCTTGTCTACACTCAGGTCTATTTGTGATTCTCTCAAAATCCTATCAAGCTCTTTATAAACCTTTAAAGCCACAAAACAGATACAAACATGAGCTTCGATTCTGCGTTGTGTAAAATGAAACATGGGACGTATCTCTATTTTGGATTTGGCTATTCTAAAGGCTCTCTCCACATGCCAAAGATTATGATAAGCCGCGTAAACCTTATCAGGAGCTATAGTAGTATTGGTAAGATAGCCTTTCAACCCGTCCCACCGTTCATCCTCCTTTATTTTATCATAATCTATTTCCACTTTTACATCCCCACGCATTGTTAAAAACTTGTTGTACCCCCGTTTGTTAACATTATCTTTTCTGAGTGTACCCCTCTTGTAAGCTTTCTCCAAGCGATGGATGCCTCTTTCTCGATTGTAAGCATCTTTCTTCGCTCTATCATCAGTGTAACCTATCAATAATCGCCTGGTATCCGATTTCTTGTATTCTGCCATTTGGCGGTCTATCTTGGGTTGTCTGAGTATCCACTGCTTTATCTCCTCGCTCTCATTCTTTATCCTTGCTCCTATAATATATTTATATCCTTCGTTTTCAAGGCAGGTTATATTATCATTGTTCATTAATCCGGAATCGGCAACCACCACAAAATCATCCAACTCATATTTCTTGATGAAGCTCTCTATCATCGGTAACATGGTATGACCCTCGTATTTGTTGCCCTCATGAATACAATACGCCAAGGGATAACCATCGAGGCTCACCAGTAAACCTAACAGGATTTGAGGATTAATATGCTTACCCTCTTTAGAAAAACCTCTCTTTCGTAAATCATCTTCGTAGTCGGTCTCAAAATACAAAGTGGTGACATCATAGAAGAGTATACCTATATTTCCTCCAAATAATTCAAGAGTATGTTTAACACTGATCTCTTGTACTATATTATGTTGATTGTCTGCCAGCTTATCCAAATAACGATATATTCTGGAGAGGTCCACATCATCGTCGAAATGGTTTTTTAAGTACTCCACCGTTGCAGCTTTACTGGCAGGATAAGATAATCTGGCTTTGACTAATTTCCTGAATATATCATCTTCGATTTTATTGAAACCTATCGAGTCGAATACCCGGTCTAAGATCAAATCAGAACCATTGATCAGAATATTGGTAACGTTTGAAAGGAAACGGTTAACATCCTGTATCTCTTTTTCACAAGCCTCTCTTTCTTCCCCAAAGAGATCAAGTTGTGGATGGCGGCGTTTCTCTTCTTGTGCTATCCAAGCTTTGCCTTCTGCAACCAATTTTTCAACCTCTTCCGTACTACCTCCAATACCTATGGTGATTAACTCTTTATATTGGCCTTTATATTTTTCTACAACAATTACTCCAGTATTGCCTGAAGGATATTTTTTCCTGCGTACAAACATTTGTTATTTCTACCGTGTCACCCAAAATCGGGTGGCACAAAAGTACAAATATCTGTGTTTAAATCAATTATAAAAACGGACTTTTTTGAGTGACGAAGTCAGGAAAAAGAGAATCCTGCTTTTCGGCAGGATTCTTCTATTTTGTAAAATGATCAAACTCACTCTATCTCAAGCGTAACTATACTTGCAGCCGGGATCTCAAGTGTTATTGCACCTGACCTCCTGTCTATCTTAGCTCCGTTGAAATCGGTCAGCTTAATTTTATCAGGATTCTCAAATGTGTTGTGATCGGTAGCCTTGTCACTTGTCAGTATCTTGCCCGTCACTTTATTGGCCTTAAATCCCTCCAAATTGACAGTAACGCTCTCAGCCTCATCAAGCTTCACGTTTGACATAGAGAGATGGAGTTTACCCGATGCATCCTTAGAAGCAGTTGAACTGAACAGGGGTAAAGGACGTGTAGCACCCTCGTCCGGGTTGGCGGCATAGCGCTCGTTCGGGGTAAGTTTCACATCAATATCCTGAAGGTCAACAGGAATATATGTAGCCTCCATATGCGGCTTATACATATAGAAAAGCCAGTATGTCGGTGTCAGCACCATCTTATCCTCCTTAGTCAATATCATTGACTGCAGCACATTGGCCACCTGCGCAATATTACACATCTGGATGCGGTCACAGTACTTATGGAAAACATCCAGAGACAATGAGGCTACCATAGCATCTCGCATAGTGTTCTGCTGATAGAGCTGCGTGCCGGGCTCAGGCTCCCACCATGTGCCCCACTCGTCAACAAACAGAGGAATCCTGTGTCTCGGGTCCGATTCGCTCATGATGGCAAGATGTTTCTGGATGACAGGCTCTATACCTAGACATTTACCCAGACACCAGTAGTAGTCGTCATCGGAGAATCCGGTGGCAGGCTTCTTGGCTCCCACCCAGCCCGATACTGTATAGTAGTGGAGCGAAACGGCATGCATCATTGACCCGACCTTACGCATAAGGACATCGGTCCATTCGTAGTCGTAGTCGGTCGCTCCGCTGGCAATCTTGACTATACGTGTTCCATTGTAGTCACGGCAGTAAGTCTGGTACTGGCGAAAAACATCCGCATAGTATTCGGGCAGCATATTTCCGCCACAACCCCAGGCCTCATTACCTATACCTATATACTTTACACTCCATGGTTCTTCACGGCCGTTCTCTTTGCGGAGTTTTGCCATAGGTCCATCGGCTGCATTCATATACTCAACCCATTGGGCAGCCTCCTGAACCGAGCCGCTTCCCACATTGAGTGAAATATAGGGCTCGCAACCTATCAGTTCACACAGGTTCAGAAATTCATGAGTCCCGAAGCTGTTGTCCTCAACTATTCCGCCCCAATTGGTGTTAACCATACGGGGACGGTTCTCTTTAGGACCTATGCCGTCCATCCAGTGGTACTCATCGGCAAAACAGCCGCCCGGCCATCTCATTACCGGAACTTCCAGATCCTTCAAAGCGTTCAGTACATCATTGCGGTATCCATCCGTATTGGGTATGGAAGACTCGGGACCGACCCAAAGACCACCGTAGATACAGGTTCCCAAATGTTCTGAGAACTGCCCATAAATGTTCTTGTTGATCTTTGCACCGGGATTATCCGCATGTACATTCACCGTCACACCATTCTTTGCGTTTACTGACAGTGCTACCGCCAGTGAAACCAGAAATAAAATCTTTTTCATTAGTTTAAATAGACGTATTATTAATTAATCTTGATTTCAAAGATAAAAGAATACGGAGACAAAACCAAGTTACACCCGATTTGTCTCCGTAAATATAAGCTTAAACGTAAGAATCAATAGATATTCTCGCCCTCATCACTACCCCAGACTGTCTTTGGAACAAGTTCCAGATAGTCATAAACCATCTCTGCCATGTTGTTGTCCATAAGCTGGCGCACTCTGAGATAGTAGTCGCTTTCGGCTGACATATACTGAGTCGTTATTATTTTTCTAAGTGTTCCCGTTGCACCGCGGAAGTTATTGCCTGACCAGCTGTAACAGGCGGGACCCTTCATATATCCACGGTTACGCATACCCTTTTCAAGAAGCCTTATCTCCTCCTGAGTATGGTCGGCATCAGAGAACCATCCTATCTTAGGATTACTTCCACCAATACGCAGATCGACAGGGATATCGGTTGGCTCCATATTGTCCGGCGACGGCCCGAAATAGGCCTGTATAATACCTCGCGAGTCCATCGGAGGATAGCCGATACGCACATCATAAGTACCATCAAACGGCACCGGAGGAAGTTTGACTGTAGCATCATAAATTCCCTGCAGAATAACCTCATCGCCCTGGTAACTTGCAAACCACGTGTGACGGCTTCTGACGGAAACAAGGGTTTCGGGAGAGAATCTCCACCATTTTGTATAGCCGTCCAGCATACCGGTACACTGATTCTCAGAAGGACCGCCATATCTGTTACGACCGCCGCTGTTGACAAAGTCCGGTGACATGGTCGTGCAATCATAGCGAATACGCGTATTCAGTACTGTATTGCGAACATCATAGCTATAAACCAATATCTCATCAACATAGTGATATATCCCGTTAAGGGCATCCTGTTGTACTTTTGGCATCTCCGAGGGGGTATATACTCTCACACCCCGATGAAGAACATCCTGAGGAGGATTTTTTGGATCACCTTTGCGGTTGATGTACATACCGTTAGGAGAAGCAACTAGAGGTGTACAAAAACGCATAAATGAGTGAGGCAGCATTGTCTCAAAGAAATCCTCAATATCCCAGTTTGCGCGGTCAAAATTTTGCACAATATTTGGGTTGGTGACATTCCATGCATCGTACTGCCCGTAAAACTCCAACAGATGATAAGAAACGAACCTGTTCAAGGGGTTGCGTCTGTGAGTAAAATCATCATCATATTGCGTGCCGTCAGCAGGATAAGATTCATGATAGACCTCCTTGGCAAATTCAATCAAGTCCTCGATCGTATAGATCCCATGCCTGTGATAGACACTGTCAGGTTCAACAAACGCCGAATATTTGAAATACCTTGTTTCAGGGAATATGGCATACTCCCACTCATTGCCGGTATGGTAATAGACACCTATAGTACAGGAATCGCCGCCCGGTGTTGGATAAGTTTCGTCTTTGTAACGTTCGAGCGAATCATTCAAATGGGTCAGGACCAACGCCTGATAGAACAGAGAAATGGTTGAATCGTTTGCCAGAAGTTGGGGAAGCATCAATGTGCTTGGCTCTATGACACGGTCAACCACATGCACCACACCGTTCTGTACAGTATCATTCATCCTCTGTAGCCATGAGTCTTTGTTTACATAATACCTGATAGTACTGTCAGGACCCATACCGCATGAAAATGAGAGATAACGGTCCAGGCGGTTAGGACTCGGGAAGGCTCCTTCAACAAGATCGGTGGTAAAATAGGGCGAGTTCAGCAAATGTGTCATGGCTATTGTGTCACAGACATTGTTCGGAATAGCGCTGACACTGGGATAACCCTTTTCACGCAGATATATCTCAACAGCCTCATTTGTCGGAGCGAAACAGGTATAGTTGCCATAGGTAGCCAATTCACCCCAAATTTTGGCTTTCTTCATAATCTCTATGAAGTAAGACATGTCATATTTGCCGTTTTCCTCAAGAAAGCTGGCAATAGTATAATCCTCGAACGTATAATACGTACCGGGATGAGCCTCATCCAGACAGCTTGAGAAAATAAACAAAGAGATAGCAGAAAACATAATCTGCTGAAAAATTGACTTTACTTTTTTCATACAATAATGTTTAAGCAGTATTAATTATGTGCAAACATAATAAAGAAATCAACTATTTTTGCAGGAAACAGAAAAAAAATGATAAAAAAGGAAAAAAAGATACTTTTCGGTATATTATCAGCAATTTTTGTCTGCACTATTATTATTAGTCTCGGCAGACTGTATTATGTCATGACAACACCTGTTACAATTTCCGAATCTTTCAGGATATATATCAGACCGGAATATACTACCGACAGCGTGATTGACCAGATAAGGCGCAATGATCCCGATGCAGAATTAAAAGGGCTGAAAATATGGCTGAAACACCGAAATTACGATCAGAACGTACATTCGGGTTGCTACACAATCACCAATGGTCTCGGCACAAAACAGGTTGCCGATATTTTGACCGGCGGTTATCAGACCCCGGTCAGACTTACTATCAACAGTGTAAGGACTGTTTCGCGAATGTCCTCCTCAATTGCCTCACAGTTGATGCTGGATTCCGCCGATGTCTATTACAGGCTCACTGATCCGCATTACCTTGATTCATTGGGTTACTCTCCCGAAACCGCATTCTGCATGATAATTCCCAACACCTATGAAGTTTGGTGGAACATCTCTCCCGACGCGCTTTTCCGACGCCTGATTCAAGAGACCGAGAAATTCTGGAACGATTCCCGTAAGGAAAAAGCCGCAAATATGGGAATGACTATCAATCAGGTCATGACCTTGGCTTCGATCGTTGAGGAAGAGACCTCAAAGTCCGAAGAACTGCCCGTAGTGGCCGGTCTCTATATTAACCGCCTTAAAAGGGGAATGCCTCTTCAGGCAGACCCTACCGTCATATTTGCTCTTGGAGGAGAGAGACCCCAAAGAGTGCTGAACACACATCTTGAAATTGATTCTCCATACAACACCTACAGGATTACAGGACTGCCGCCGGCGCCGATAAGATTCGTAAATATACGCTCCATCGATGCCGTGCTTAACCATTCACAGCACAACTACTATTATATGTGTGCCAAAGAGGATTTTTCAGGATACCATAATTTCGCGGTTACACTCTCACAGCACAACCTGAACGCTGCCCGATACCGCAATGCCCTTAAAAAAGCAGGAGTAAAATAATACGTTACTCCACCTACTGTTTCCTTTCCGCCGACTATATAGAGTACGGATTTATGGACAAAAACAGGCGGAGCCGATATAGTAAAGCCGCCCCGCCTGTGTACAAAGAATATTCTGATTATCTGTTCAGAATCTTCTTTCCATTCATTATTATGATACCCTTATAGCTTTCATCAACCCTGTTGCCATTGACATCGAACATATCATAGTAGCGATATTCATCTGAGCTGATTCCTTCTACAGCGGTGTTCAAGGTGCATATGAGCTTTATCTTATCTATATTGCAATAGCTTCCGGTGATGGTTATACGAAGTATCTGAGGACCCTCCTCCAGTTCCGCACTGAAATTTCCCTTTTGCACGATGTATGTATCCCAACTTCCGGTATTTGTAACATTTACGGTACAAAGATTGGTTGTCTTACCATCCTTGATTACGCTGATACTGAATCCGGAGCCCGACGTACCCGATGAGACGGTAGCCTCGTATGAGTATTTGCCCGGCTCTTTGACATCAATGCTGTATTCCAGCCATTCGCCTGTTACAGTATAGCCTATAACAGTTCCATTATTGCCTGTGCCAATGTCAACGCCCTCGCTGTCAGTCCGATATTCTGCATTGCCTTCATTTTCCGAATCGGAATCATGGTAGGTGAAACCTTCTCCACCCTTGTCAAAATTCTCGGCCTCTATGGTGCCGGGAATGCTTATCCTGCTGCCGCTGTACGGGGTACGCCGATTGTTTACGACAAGAGAATACTTTGCAATATCAGACTCTTTGCCCGACGCATCGCTTGCAATGGCCGAAAAGTTGACGGTACCTTTTACCGTCGGTCTGTAAGTAAACTCAAAAGGCTTCTCCGTAAGTGTCTTGTAAAGAACACCCCCCATATAGACCTTAACGGTGGTGACTGCCTCCTCGCCGGCGGGTTTGGTCGGAGTAAAACTGAGTATGGAATTGGTATAGACAGTGGCAGGAGAGGGATCGGCCTTAATCCTTATATTCAGATTCTTGTCTATCTCGACACGTTTGAAGACGAATTTATCAATATTGCAATTACTGCCGGTTATATTCAGACGAATGATGTTTTTGCCCTCGTTGAGCGGCAAAAGCATTCTGCCGCTGACCGCCTTGTAGGTTTCCCAGGTGTTGCTGCCGGTCTGAGGAACCGCAATTATGTCGGTCAGAGATACAAGACCATCGTCGGTAACCAAAGACAAGCTGAAGGATGAGTTTGTTACACCCGATGATACGTATGCGTCATAAGAATAGAGGCCGGTTTCACTTACATTCACCGTATATTCCAGCCATTCGCCATTCTTCGTGTACCCCAAAGCATAACCTCCGTTTCCGGTTACAATATCAACGCCTCCTGCGTCGGTGCGATAGTTTGTTCCGCCCTCGTTCCTGTTGTCGGTATCATGATAAGTAAGACCCTCGCCACTTATATCAAAATCCTCGGCTTGTACTGTTCCGGGAAGCCAATGCTCCTTGAACGGAACCCGTGGATTATATACGTTTATGCCTGAAAGACGCTCATAGGTACTCCCGTCATCAGCATAAACTACTGCTTTTAGTTCATGTTTGCCAAGTTTTGTAGGAACATATTCAGTGGTATAGGGAGCCTCTGTCAGGACAGCGTGAAGAGTGTTGTTTACATAAAACATGATACTGTCTATGCTCTTTGTGCTGAGTCTGGCTCTTATGGTAATTGGAACCGTATCATTTTTTGTAACGGTGATAGAGGCCGGTTTAACATAGACCGATGCCTCCTTCTTCATGCCGGGGAAAGGACTTTTGGCATTCTTTGCAGCATCGGTCTTCATATATTCCCTCAACCAGGCCATTGCCGGACGGTCCACCCCGTCCCTAATTATACCGGAATTGCCGTCAGTGGTCCAGGTCGCACCGTAAATATAGCCCCATAATGTGATACCTGCGAAGTAGTCGGCCTCCCACATATATGGAATTTGATCCTTATACTGCTGTAACTGATGGGCATCATCGCTCGTACCGATATCATATTCAGTGCTGTACATAGGCATCTTCAGCACATTCTGAATTTCGGTCATAGCCGCCTTGAAATCGCTGAAGTTCATGTCAGTCAGGTCGTGTGCCTGGCAGCCGTAAGCATCCACCGGTGCTCCGGCGTCACGCAAGATCCTTACCAACTCAATAAACTCGGACTTCTGCCATCTGAAAGTGTTATAGTCATTATAAATAAGGATAGCATCGGGCCAACGTTCGTATGCCAGCTCGAAGGCCTTGATTATCCAGTCATATCCGGTCTTTCCGTCGCCTCCCAAGGCATTTTTGTATGGAGCAGGAGCATGACCGGGAACCGCCTCATTGACCACATCAATCATCTCAAGGTCAGGATATCTGGCCTTAACTGCATCCATCCACTCAACAATGGCATCGTACTGTTCGGATGTGGACAAGCTGTTCATCCAATTGGGATATTGCGCACCCCAAATAAGGGTATGAAATTTGAATGGGAAACCATACTGTTTGGCATAATTATAGGCGGCATCGGTGCCTCCCCAGTTAAAACTGCCTCTTCGGCTGCCCTCGATTGAACCCCATTTTGATTCGTTCTCACATGTAATCTGATTCCATAAGGTATAAAATTTTTCGTTACCGTAATCAACTTTATACTTTGTAGTAATATTACCCAGGAACTTGTCCGGATTCGATGACAATTGCGCCACAGCTTTCAAATTAAGAAAACATAATACGCATAAAACAAAAATAAAATCAAGTCTCTTTCTCTTCATAGCATAGGACATTAAAAGGTTGTAAAATTTTGTCAGTAAATATACATATATATCTGCAAAATAATAGAAAATTTCCGGAAATACCGGCACGAAAGAGATAAAAAAACCGCACTGGTGATGTGATGAGGACTCCGAGATATAAGATTTGAGCGCCCGATACCCTTTGTAATCCACCGACTGAAAGTTACCCGCAAGGGGCGTGGCCCGCCATTGGATACCGAAGCTTTCCCGGTTCTCTAGTATTACTGATGAGTCTCCCAGTCAAACCAGCGCGGTCATGAACAAAGGTAATAAAAAAAAAGAGATGAAAAAAATTTCATACCTCTTTTCTTTGTAATTATTAACTGATATTTCAAAAACTTCGCTTTATAAAGCTATTTCTCTCTAATTCTGTGAGTTTTTGATCAATAAGCACAGTTGTTCTATAGGCTTAAAGTTGTCGTTACTTTACTTTAGCAACAATAGCCTTAAAGGCTTCGGGATTGTTCATAGCCAGGTCGGCGAGAACCTTTCGGTTAATCTCAATACCGGCCTTGTGTATGGCACCCATTAGCTGTGAATAGTTCATACCCTCTTGACGTGCTGCAGCATTGATACGCTGGATCCAGAGTGCACGGAATTCTCTTTTCTTATTCTTACGGTCACGGTAAGCATAGGTTAATCCCTTTTCCCAGGCATTCTTAGCAACTGTCCAAACGTTTTTTCTTGCACCATAGTAGCCTTTGGTATAACCTAAAATTCTCTTTCTCTTTGCTCTCGAAGCAACATGATTTACTGATCTCGGCATAATTTTCTTTTTTTTTGAATGTCAGCGCCTGTCTAAACAGAACTTAAAGCTGACAAGTCGATTAATTCTTTTTTTGACTGATCTCTTTCGGGTTATTTCATGCAAAGCAGTTCTTTGACCTGTTTTGTATTGGCCTGGTCAACCTCTGTAAACTTAACCAAATTTCTCTTACGCTTCTTGCTTTTCTTTGTAAGGATGTGGCTGTGATAAGCATGTTTTCTCTTAATTTTACCCGATCCGGTAAGAGCGAATCTTTTTTTGGCACCGGAATTAGTCTTTGCTTTATACATTGTTATTAAAAATTTGTTTGTTGTTCAAAACCTTTTTTATCAATCTGTTGTCATCTTGCCTAAAGGCATCGGCTCTCTTCTATCCTCCGCTTTTCTTCGGCGAAATGAAGATTGTCATCCGTTTTCCTTCAAGTACCGGAGCCTGCTCCAGTTTGCCGTATTCTTCAAGGTCATCGGCAAAACGGGCAAGAATTTTTTCGCCCTGTTCTTTAAAAAGTATGGAACGTCCACGAAAAAAAACATAAGCTTTTACCTTATCTCCATTCTGAAGGAATCCTATGGCATGCCTAAGCTTGAATTGATAGTCGTGTTCATCGGTTTGAGGTCCAAAACGAATCTCCTTGACATCAATCCTGGTCTGCTTGGCTTTAGCCTCTTTCTGTTTCTTCTTGAGTTGATATATGAACTTCGAAAAATCAACTATTCTGCAAACCGGCGGAGTAGCATTAGGTGAAATCAACACCAGATCCAATTCCATATCGTCCGCAATCTGAAGAGCTTCACGCAACGGGACCACTCTTGATTCAAAACCTTCACCGACTATACGGACTTCTCTAGCACGTATCTGTTCGTTAACCTTATACTGATCACTCAAACTGTCTTTCCTCATTCAGAATATGTTATGTTGTTTTCTATATCCATATATTTTCCTTAGTTTCAAAAATACACATCAAGCGGTCGCAAAATTACCATTTATTTATCATAGAATTAACTTCTTCGGCAACTTTTTTACCAAAATCTGCTATTTTCATGTTTCCCAGGTTCTCAGCGCCCTGTTTTCGTACGTTTACTTCGTCTGCTTCGGCCTCTTTTTCTCCAACTACAAGCATATAAGGTATATGACTGACTTCGTTGTCGCGAATCTTACGACCTATCTTCTCGTTACGGTCATCCACAAAGAGCCGAATTCCATACTCATTCTCAAGCAACTCCTTTACCTGATACGCATACCCGTTAACTTTTTCGGAGATAGGCAGTATTGCCGCCTGATCGGGTGCCAGCCAGAGCGGGAACTTTCCGGCGGTATGTTCGATAAGTACAGCTACAAAACGTTCCATTGAGCCGAAAGGTGCGCGATGTATCATAACCGGACGCTCCTTCCTGTTATCGGGAGCGATATACTCCAGCTCGAATCTCTGCGGCAGATTATAGTCAACCTGAATGGTTCCCAGTTGCCAGCGCCTACCCAGCGCATCCTTTACCATGAAATCAAGTTTCGGTCCATAGAATGCGGCCTCTCCATAGGCCACATCGGCCTTCAGCCCCTTCTCCTCACATGCCTCAACAATGGCTCGCTCGGCCTTCTCCCACACCTCATCGTCGCCTACATATTTCTCATGGTCATCGGGGTCACGAAGTGATATCTGAGCCTCAAAACTGTCAAAACTCAGCGCCTTAAAGATTATATCGATAATCTCCATGACACGTATAAATTCATCCTTGACCTGATCGGGGCGGCAAAATATGTGAGCATCATCCTGCGTAAAACTGCGTACACGGGTCAATCCGTGCAGTTCGCCACTCTGCTCATAACGGTAAACGGTGCCGAACTCGGCCAACCTGATGGGCAGATCGCGATAGGAACGGGGTTGCGACTTGAATATACAACAGTGATGCGGGCAGTTCATCGGTTTTAGCAGATAGAGCTCATCCTCCTCAGGAGTGGTGATAGGCTGAAAACTATCTTTGCCATAATGGTCCCAGTGACCCGATGTCACATAAAGCTGTTTGGAGCCTATGTGCGGAGTTATAACCTGTTGGTAACCGTAACGTTGCTGGATCCGGGAAAGAAAATCCTGCAATCTCAAACGCAGTTCCGTGCCTTTTGGAAGCCAGATAGGCAGGCCCTTGCCCACCATCTCATTGAACATAAAGAGCTCCATCTCCTTGCCTATCTTGCGGTGGTCACGCTTCTTAGCCTCTTCAATCAGCTCCAGATACTCGTCCAGCATCTTTTTCTTGGGGAAACTGATACCGTATATACGGGTCATTTGCGGACGCTTCTCGTCTCCGCGCCAATATGCGGCCGATGTGGCAGTCAGCTTGATTGCCTTGATAGCCGATGTATCGACAAGGTGGGGACCGCGGCAGAGGTCTGTATAATTACCCTGAGTATATGTGGTTATGGTGCCGTCCTCAAGTTCGGCTATCAGTTCGTTCTTGTAGCTCTGACCGCGCGAGGCAAAAAACTTCAAGGCATCGGGCTTGGATATCTCCTCGCGTATCAATTTTTCCTTCCTCTGGATCAATTCCTGCATCTTGGCCTCGATGGCGCTGAAGTCACTCTCTTTGATCACAACTCCTTCCGGGGGCATGATGTCATAATAAAAGCCCTTCTCTATAGCCGGACCTATGCCGAACTGCGTGCCGGGCCAGAGTTCCTGAATTGCCTCAGCCATAAGGTGAGCACTGGTATGCCAGTAAGCGTGCTTAGCCTCTTCATCCTCCCATTTATGCAGTTTGATTGAAGCATCCTCCATTATTGGACGGTTCAGCTCCGTAATTTCATCATTAACACTACAGACCAGCACCTCCTGTGCAAGCCGCTGACTGATACTTTCGGCAATCTCATAGCCGGTTATACCCTTGGCATATTCGCGTACCGATCCGTCCGGAAACGTTATCTTTATCATACTGTATTATGTTTTTCTCAAATAAGTCTGCAAAATTATCAAATTCTTTCAGAAACAGAGCAACTCTCAAGTAAAAGAACTGCCTTTATTCAGAACCTGAAAAACGTTTGATAATATTGTAAGCCGAATATATCCCCAGTTCACCGGCTTTGCTCAAATCTCTGAACGCTGCATCCATCCGTCCCAGTAAGACCTGAACTATACCGCGGTTATACCATGCCTCGGCAAGTGTGGCATCCAGCTCTATTGCCTTGTCCAGATCTACGACTGCGGCATGAAGGTCATTAGTCATGGCGTAAAAAGTCCCTCTGTTGTACCATGCGAACTGAAATTCGGGAACAGTCTCAATGACTCTGGTCAAGTCATTTATCACAGTCTGATATCCGGGATCTATCCTGATTTCACGGTCATCGGCACTGCTGCTTGATAGAGCCATATCTCTGTCGGCCCTCTTAATATCCAGTTCACGCGCCCTGACCTGAGCGCGGCAGAACCATACCGCCCAGATGTCACCACCCGTTCGGGTTGCCTCGTCCAGATCATCCAGAGCCGACTGGTAATCCTGTAACAGACAAAAATCAAGTGCTCTGGCCAGCAGCACGTAAGGGTCCGAAGAGTTGTCGGCAAGCATAGCGGTCAGCCTCTCTATATCCTCGAATAACCTATCTATACTGTTCTGATCAAGCGCAAAATCATCGCAATTGAGGAACAATCTATCCATAAATTTGCCCGCGGATTCAAGTTCTTCAAGCAACGGACTGTAGTTGATACGCCTGTCAATCTGCTCAGATGGTCTGAAGTACGAGAGTCTGTATGAGGAAAGGTAGCGGACATCGACATTCCTGTTCTGCACCTTACCCCTGAATTCACTGGAAAATCCGGTAGAGTTTTCAAGGTCGTCCGCCACAACTATCTTCCTGTAGTTGACCACATTCTTGTCCGATCTGCTTCTGGTTTTCCCTTGTTCGTCCTCATCATCGGAAGCAGGTTCGCCGGCAGCTGTAAATCGACGGTTCTGTTCCATCAGCACGACAAGAGCATCCGATTCGGCGCCGAGTCGGTCACCCATTGCAGCCCTGACTTCGGAACGGAGCTGATATCCGTACATAAATTGGGGAAACTCATCAAGTACTGCCGACAGATCCCTTTCGGCTCCGCGCATATCACCCGTGTTGTAACGCAGCATACCGCGATTGAACAGAGCCATCATGTTGTTCGGCTCGGCGGCAATTACCATGTCAAAATCCTCGATGGCGCGATTATCATCGCCTATCTGTGCCCGCAGATTACCCCTGTTGTAATGACCTATTACGTTGTTAGGTTCAATCCTTATCGCCATGTCGTAATCGGCCAATGCTCCATTCAGATTGTCCAAACAATAACGCACCATTGCCCGATTTATGTAAAATCCGGCATTCCCGGGATTAAGATAAATAGCCTGATCCATATCCGGTTCGGCATCGGAATAACGTTCCATTCTGGCAAGCAGAAGCCCTCTGTCATGCAGCAGATCCGCATCATAGCGGTCAATTTCAACCGCCTTGTCAATCCATTCCAAAGAGCCTGCCGAATCTCCCTTCTCCCAGAGCAGATAGGACTTCATAGCCATTGCAGGAGAGTATTTGGGCGATATCGAAAGCAGAGTGTCGGCCGCCGATATGGCATCGTCATATCGCTCCTGCCGTGCAAGAGAGAGAATCAGGTTATGCCTGAGCGGACGGTTCTCCGGATCAAGCGAAAGACCTTTTCTGAAATCATTGGCAGCTTCGGCGAACCTGTTCTGGTAGATAAGAGTAAGTCCCCGGACCTGATAACTGTTGACCACAAACGGGTTGCGGCTGATTGAACTGTTGCAATCCTGTTCAGCTCCGCGGTAGTCCTCAAGCGAAAGCTTGGCTACCGCCCTGAAGAAATAGGGTTCATACAGGTAAGGCTTGGCGTTTATTACCTGATTAAAATACTGGATGGAAAGCACATAGTCATCGTAATAGAGGGCTGTCTTTCCCATCGCCATCATGCGGTCCGTATTAATTTGAGCGGACAGAGTGGTACAAAGCGATAAACATACCACCATTGTCCATAACCTGTTCCGCATTTCGTACATATCACTTTTTAAGAGTCTTCACCTTGTAGTCGCAGTCAAATTTTCCGGCCGCTATCGAATTCAACGCCTTCTTGTTCATCTGTCTGCGCAAGGGGGACATCCTGTCTATAAAACATTTGCCGTTCAGATGGTCTATCTCATGCTGCATGACCCGGGCCGGAAATCCTTCGAACCATTCGTCATGCTGTTGGAATGACTCATCCATCCAGCTTACACGCACCCTGGAAGGTCGGACAACCTTCTCATGTATTCCCGGAAAGCTGAGACATCCCTCCTCAAACGTGGATGTTTCATCGCCTATCTCCTCAATGTAAGGGTTAATATAGGCTTTCAAATAGCCTTTGAATTCGGGCATATCATCAGATATGATATCCAGATCAACCACCATCAGACGTATTGGTAGTCCAACCTGAGGAGCAGCCAGGCCCACTCCATCGGCATTGCGCAAGGTCTCAAACATATCCCGGATCAACTGCCCGATATTTTCGTAATTCCCGTCAATCTCCTCGGTCTCTTTCCTGAGAACACTCTGTCCGTAGGTATATATTGGTAAAATCATAAATCGTGTTTCAATGAATCCATATAAGATTCCAGTAAAATACAGGCGCTGACCTCATCAACCAGTGCCTTGTTCCTTCTCGCCATCTTCCCGATACCTGCATCAAGAATGGCACGTTGGGCCATCACAGATGTAAAACGCTCGTCAAACATCACTACACTTTTGTCGGGAAACAGCTTTTTTAATTTTTCCGTAAAAGGACGGATCTGTTTCATGATGGCTGCCTCCTCACCATCCATATTCAATGGATAACCCACTACTATCACATCGACAGCCTCTTTGCTGAAGTAGTCGGATAGAAAAGAAAAAATCGTATGAGTGGGTACCGTAGTCAACCCTCCCGGAACAATTCTAAGAATATCCGTTACCGCTATCCCGGTCCTTTTGGTTCCGTAGTCTATAGCAAGTATCCTTCCCAAATCACTTGTTATAGAGGATCCAGGCGTTCTGGAAATCGCTGTTGTCGGGATATCTGGCTTTAAAGGCGTCACGTGCCTTCGCTGCCTCTTCCTTGGTGGCAAAGCTTGAACATACTACACGGTATGTCCTGCCGACCTCATTTATAACCACCACTGCCGGATAACCGTCATTGATGAGTCTTTGACGAAGCGCATCGGCATTAGCCTTAAGTGCAAAACTGCCGCAAACCACACAATACGGTTTGATGGTCTCTTCGCCTGAAACCACCGTGACCTTCTCTTCACGTACCGCAACCGGAACAGACTCTTCGGGGACAGGTGTCTGGACCTCCAAAACGTGCGGCACAGGCTGTTCAACTACAGCCGCCTCCTTCTGTTCATCACCCTGGATGGCTTTTTCGTAAGCCTGTCTGTAAGCGCTTTCACTTGACTTACATGCTGAAACGGACAATATTATTCCGGCAATCAGCATATATAACAGATTCTTTTTCATATTCATGATTATTTCTCTTTATCTACAATATAACAATAATATGGCAAAGTTACTTCAAAAATAGGCTGTGCCTGTCATTTTGTGCAAAATAATGTTAACTTATTCGTTTGAAAGGTATCTGTTTACTGTTTTCTCGGGTATCACCCTCCAGTTATCATAGTCAGGCACTACTACATTTTTACCCGTCTCCTGCCTGACGAAGAAATCGGTTATCAGATAGTATCTCAAATCTGCGCCGGATGCCGTGACCGTCCTCCTTCGAACATCATCTCTGGTGATACCGGGGACTTGATAAAGCGGCGAATAGGCATCGCCTGCCAGATGTGAGTTAAACGTTGTCCTATAGTATTTATCCGGCACAAAAGGGGTTCCGTCAGACATGGATATGATGGAAACCCTCTGACCCGCGGGTTTTGTCACATCAATCACATATCTGATACCGGCGGCCGACATGAACATTTTCATTGTTTGGAGTCCAATCGAAGAACTGTTTCCTGTCGGGCCTGCCGGTCTCAATAACTGTTCGGTGCCGTCGGTGACGGTATTGTAGAACTGTGAAGCCGAAAACTCAAGTATGCTCTCTATTTCGGAACCCTTCATCATGACAGATACCAGATTGTTTTCAAAAGGATAGAACCTGAAAGCATCCCGAATGGTAAAGTTGCCGGCCTCTATCCTCTCGGAAGAAATCGGAGTGGCAATAGAAATTTCGGCTGCCTGAAAACGCATCTGATGATAGTGGATATAATCCATGGCTGTGGTATTTCCCCACAATGCTCCACGACTGTCCAGCGCGACATCAAGCACACCTATCACCGAATCGGCATAATTGCAGACCGTTTCATATCTGGAGTTCAGGGAACGGGCGAAATCCGGATCAGGCTCATAAGATGAAAGGTCGGCAAGCGAGCCGCTGACCGACAGCTCCTGCAGCTCTCTCTTCCTAAAACCGGCAGTCACCGTAATGACAGCTGCCTTCGAGGCATACGGACCGGGATTGATAACAAGCACCGAATCGCCATCAAGAGATGTGACTTTTCCCTTGTATGGGATATGGTCATGGCCATATATAAGACAGTCAAAACCGGGAACTTCGGCAGCGAGACGCCTGACCGTATTTTCTTCCACCCCCAGCTCATCAAACCGACCATTATCATACCCGGAGTGCAGAAGCCCTATTACCACATCAGGGTCCTCATTTTCTCTTATTATCGGAAGCCAGTATTGAGCGCTTTCAACTATATCGGAAACTGTCACTGTTCCCACTATATCGGCCGGAACAGTATAGTTGACCGCCGGTGTTGTCATACCGACTACGGCTATCTTTACTCCATGTTTTTCAATAATCACATATGGAGGCAGGAAATCGCCGTAGTTGTCATATTTCAGATTGGCGCCCAGCAGAGGGAAATTACAACCGTTAAGGAAACGGTAATAGACCTCGGCCCCAACCTTTATATCATGGTTCCCAAATACGGCAGCATCACAGCCAAGCATATTATACACCGTAGCCGCCAGACTGGGTTCGTAAAATTCGGCCGTTATATCGTGATATATCTCGATGGAACCTGCAAGAATATCCCCCGCATCGAGATAGATCAGATGGCGGTATTCATCTCTCTCCCTCTTCAGAAAAGCAGATAACTTCGCCATTGAACCCTCTCTCTCACTGCCGTCAATGCAGTCGTTGGCATAAAAGCGGCCGTGAACGTCTGATGTGGCCACAACCCGTATCGTGACGGTTCCCCTGCGTCCGGAACAACCGGTCAATATGGCAACCGCAAAAAGCAGAAGTATTAAACCGTTAGTTTTTTTGCCCATTCTCTACCTGTAATTCTATAAAATGACTTTAGCGGCCAAATTATCAAAAGAATGACCACCAGTCAAAACTACATGTGTCCGAGAAGTGGAAGAATAGCTGAACCGTTCCTGTCGGCATCTTCATCAACGGAACCGTAACGATAGTGTAATTATCGGTTTCAGGTATCTCAACATAGGCCAAGATTGTGCTGAGAAATGATGTCGGGGTCTTTTTTGTCGATATTCTCAATACTCCTTTGCCTTTAATCCGGGCCGTAAAACCGTTGGCGCCATTCTTGAAATCCACGTTGGAGAGACCTATCCAACCGCCCGGTTTGTCAATTTCGGCAGTAATCGTAACTCTCACTATATATTTTCCAACTGTGTATGAAGTTGAGACATCCTTACACCAAGCCATTGTTTCACCCTCATTCTTAACATAGGGATCAAAGGTTTTTATCTGTTCCACTCCGGCTTCGGTTATAGCCGATGCACTCAGATAGTTGAAGACGCTTCTGTTCTCATCGACCGACAGTTCGCTCATGCAGGTACTTCTCAGCTCGGCATTATCGGTTATTATGCTGCTCCACTCAGGACTTCTCCGCATGGCGGCCTTCAATACACGTGTGTGGTAAAGCATATAGTATCTGTCCTTGAACTTGACTACGGCATGATGGTTGTTACCGCCTCCGCCGGCCCAGGAAGCATCGCCGGGATTATCGAAGAAGGCGCCTACATAGGTGAACGGTCCCAGCGGATTGTCCGATTTCATGTAGGCTATCCTTGCCACTCCAGGATTGCTATTGTATGTCCAATTTGAACAATAACTGTAGAGATATTTGCCGCCCACCTTGTTTATCCCGGAATCCTCAAACAGATAAGGGGGCCTTATCTGGACGGGCGTACCTACAATCGATATCATATCCTCGCCAAGCTGAACACAGCGTGCAGTACCCGGGTCGGCAGCATCCTTTCCGTCAGTACCTCCTCCGAAGTAGAGATATGCGATACCATCGTCATCGATCAGAACAGCCGGGTCAAAGAGCCAGGGCACATCACCGCAGTTGGGCGTACCTTTGGAGATCAGAGCCCTTCCAATGGGATCTTTCCAGGGACCGTAAGGGGTATCCGATGTCACCACGCCAATACCTCCGCCATTGTCGGCAAAATAGAGAAAGAATCTGTCCTTGCCATCAATATTCTTGTATGCGGCAGCGGGAGCCCAACTGTTGTTTGCCCATTTGGCTGCTCCGCTGCTTCCGGCAATATGCTGCGCTCCATGATCGGTCCAGTTGACAAGATCCTCGGACGATATTATGCTGATATTTCTTATATCACTGTAACCCCCGTCAATAAAATTACCGTTGGAATCAAACATGTGATCATCGGTCATATAGATATATAACCGGCCATTATACTCCATTCCATAAGGGTCGGCTCCGAACTTATGGCCCATCAAAGGATTGTGGTTGCCTAATTTTTTGTAACTGGTGTTATCTACTTTCGTCTGCAAAAAGAGCGATTTGAGTTCATCGTCCGACAGACGGTTTGTACTCGTAATCTGAGGAGTGACTATTGTCATGCTGTCTATGACACCGGTTTTAAGAGTGTCATTTCCCTCTGCCATATTCCACAAGGTAATCGTGCCGTCACTCTTCTGAAAGGTGATACTGTCTAATGAATTTACGGCATGTACGCTCGTCGGGTTGCCGTCTTTCCAAGTGACAAACGAAATGGAGTTCTGCTGGGCATAGACATATGGCATAAAAGCAGACAATAGCAGTACAATATTCAACTTTTTCATTGTCAACACTTTTTATAGATCAGATATTCAGATCCTTTTTGAATTTTTCAATCTTCTTCAAAGCTTCGGCCTTTACTTTGAGGTAATCTTTGCGGTCTGCCATAGGCAATTTGGCCTCCATATAGAACTTTATCTTGGGCTCCGTTCCCGAAGGGCGAACCGATATTTTATCGCCCGCTGCAGTGAAATACTGCAAGACATTCGACGGCTCGGGCATATCCAAAGTTGTAACCTTACCGTCTGAATCGGTCTGCTTGAGCAGCTTAAAATCCTTTATAAGAACCACCTTCTCTCCGGCCAGACTCTTTGGCGGATTGGCGCGGAAATGGCTCATCATAGCCTTGATCTCATCGGCTCCGCTCTTACCCGGCTTAGCTACGCTCACGGCGCACTCCTGCGAGAAACCGTACTTCTGATAGATATCCAGCAACAGGTCAAACAGAGTCATGCCGTTCTCCTTAGCCCACGCGGCTATCTCGGCCATAAGCGCGCAGGCCGACACAGCATCCTTATCACGTACAAAATCCTGGGCCAGGAATCCGTAACTCTCTTCACCGCCGCCAATATACTTCTTACCCTTGGCACTCTCTTCAGCTATAACCTTCGCTATCCATTTAAATCCGGTATAGCAGTCAAACATCTCAATATTGTTTTTCTCGGCAATGCGGCTTATCACCTCGGTGGTGACTATCGTCTTCACTACAAATTCCCTGCCGGTCATCCTGCCCAGCTTGGTGTACTGCACTATGATGTAGTAGAGCAATATCATGGCAATCTGATTGCCGTTGAGCAGCACCAGTTCACCCTTTTCGTCACGGCAGGCTACGCCCAAACGGTCGGCATCGGGGTCCGATGCCATAACAATATCGGCGTTCAACTTGCGGGCCAGCTCCAGCGCCATAGAGAGAGCCTCGGGATTTTCCGGATTAGGCGATACCACGGTGGGGAAATTGCCATCGGGAATCATCTGTTCGGGCACACAGTTAATATTGGTGAACCCCCACTGTCTGAGAGCAGCCGGAATCAGCACGCGGCCGCATCCGTGTAGCGGAGTATAGACTATGCAGAGATCATGGTTACGCTTAATCAAGTCGGGATCTATTGAGACCTCCTCAATGGCATCCAGATAGAGCTTGTCAATCTCCTTGCCTATAATTTCGATCAGTTCGGGATTACCCTTGAACTTAACCTCCTGCACCTTTATTCCGGCAACCTCGTCTATTATACCGGTATCATGCGGAGCCAATATCTGTGCTCCGTCATCCCAGTATGCCTTATAACCGTTATATTCACGGGGATTATGGCTGGCGGTAACGTTCACTCCACTTTGGCAGCCCAGATGGCGGATGGCAAACGATATCTCGGGAGTAGGTCTTAGGTCATCGAACAGATAGACCTTAATGCCATTGGCACTGAAGATATTGGCCACGGTCTCGGCAAACAGTCGACTGTTGTTGCGGCAGTCATATCCTACCACTACCGATATCTGTTTCAAATTCCTGAAGTTGCGATTCAAGTAGTTGGCCATACCCTGAGTAGCCATACCCACCGTATATATGTTCATACGATTGGAGCCTGCGCCCATAATACCGCGTAAACCGCCGGTACCGAATTCCAGATCTTTGTAAAACGCGTCTATCAAACCTGTCTTATCATCCTTAGAGAGCAATGCCTTAACCTCATTACGGGTATTCTCATCGAAAAAAACGTCCAACCACTCATTGGCCTTCGCCGTTACCTGTTCAAGCAATTTATCCATATACTCTTATTTTTAATTTGTTAATCGCATCTAATATAGCAAAGGTAGAATTATTTTCCCAATAACCGCCGCAAAGTGAAATAGAATTCAACCTGCCTGAAATATAATTTGAAAGTCCGGCACGGGATATAGCCGAACTTCATCTTCAATCCGGCCGGAAGCAGAGTCCTGTCTATATCCTCCCACACCGCCCTGAATCTCTCCAGAGCCTTATCCTTATCAAGTATCTCACTGTGTCTTAGCCAGAAACCGCATATTCCCGTCAGATTGATCCACCTCTCCCTTTCGAATATTGCCAAGACTCTGCGGGGCTGACCGGCCTCCCTGAGCTGCCGCATCATGGAGGCATTGGCTTCGAGTAGATCAATCCTCTCGGCAGATATCCTGTTGGTCATACTCTCCCCGTGCCGGCGGTATTCATAGACTCCCTCACACAATCTTACCACACCTGCATTCAGATAGTGCAGCCGGGTGGTATTGTCATCGCTGAACAACCGGCAGGAGGTGTCGTACGGCCATCTCTTAAACAGTTCGGCGCGGGCAACGTACAATCCGTGCAGGGACCAGTCCAGACTCAATTCAAAGGCCTCCTGACCACTCCAGACCCGCTTGTCCGAGCGCATCGGATAGGGAGTTACACCATCCTCATCGAACCATACAAGCCGGAAAAGCGCCGCACTGGTCTCAGGATTGGCGTCGAGCATATTTACAGCCGATTCCAAAGCATCGGCCGAGAGACGGTCATCGGCGTCAAGCATGGTTATGTAATCACCCTCGGCAATATCGATCCCCTGGTTTCTTGCAATAGCCTGTCCCCGGTTAACCTTTTCGGTAATTACCTTGATGCGGCTGTCCCGTGCAGCATATTCATCCAGAATGTCGGGTGTGGAATCGGTCGAAGCGTCATCTATACATACTATCTGAATATCATGCAGAGTCTGCCCAAGCAAGGAATCGAGACTCTCCGCCAAGTATTTCTCCGCATTGTAAGCGGCAACCAGAACTGTTATTCTGCTCATCGGTTGAGTTTGCGTTTTATTCTGTCACTTACATTTCTGATAAATGCCGTATCCTTTTTAAGATAATACAAGGAATAGACTGTCGAAACGGCAAACAGCGCAATCCCCGCAATCCAACGCCACCACCCCTCCGCATAGGTAAACAGTATCCAGGAGGCCAAAATTATAGGCAGCTGTACAGAGAATACGGTCAATGCCCGTCTCTTAAGGCGAATTCCGTACCTGACACGGGTTATGGCGCCCACTATCAGCAAATCGGCAAAAGCCGATACGGTAAGTGCCAGACCGGTCATGGTGACTCCTCCCATATTGAAGAACAATATCACCGATGTCACGAAAATCAAATCATACAGCACCTCTTGCAACATAAAGGTTTTGGAATCGCCTTTAGCCAAAGAGATGTATGAGAGCGGATGAGTTATAGACTTGAAAACCAGCCCTATAACTGCTAGCCTTGCCATAGGGACGGCATCGGCAAATTTTGGTGTTAACAGAAGGCTTACGATCAGTGAGAGAAAAACTATGAAACCCACTATCATGGGCGATATCAGCAATACGGCCACCTCTGACTGCCGGTTTACAAGCTCAGCGACCTTCAAACTGTCCCTGTTGACCGCCGACAGCCTTGGAAAAAAGTCCGATTCCATTGCCGAGAATACAAACATTCCCAAATATGAAATAAGTAGATAACCGGCACTGTAGATACCGGTAATCTCGGCATTGCCATATTTCATCAGATAGTTGGCTATTATGGACAAGGCACCCGAACCGAAGAATGCTGCAATGGTAAAAAATATTCCCAACCGGATCATACTGAAACCCTTGGCCAGAGTCTTTCCGGAAAAAGGTTTCACCCGATATGGGAAGGCCTTGAACGAATACCTGCATGTAACGAGCATGGAAGCGAAGGAGACCAGAACCAGCGAGGGCACCAGACCCAGAAGCCTGAACCGCCAATAGAGCGGGACCGAGATACAGAGTGCCGCTATTACATTGATAAGCTGACTTTTGGCCAGCTGACGCAACATACCGGCACCCTTCAGGATTGCCGTCTCACCACCGTTGATGGCGCTGAATGCCACTACAGGTGAGAGCAGCAAAAATGAGAGTGTATAGCCACGGTCTCCTTTAAATGCCCAGTAGCTGAAGAGCTGCGAAAGAACAATACATAAGAACATACCTGCCACAGCTGTGATCAGAGCCCATGTACGGGTCACCAGTATGCTTTCGGCAAGAGGACCATAGGCCTTCTCTTCCCTGTGCTCGGAGACATTTTTTACCGCACTGAACGGTATTCCCAAGTCAGTGGTACTCTTTACCAGATTCAAAGTCCTGTTAAATGACTCGTTTATACCGAAGCCGGTCGGGCCGAGCAGCAGGGAGACAAGCTTGGTCCGCACAATGGTTATCAGGGCCGTAAGTCCCTGCACGCCGCCGAACAATCCGGTATATTTGATTATGTGGTCATAGGCATCGGACTGACCTTGTCCCTCCTGTTTTGGGTCTGTTTTATAGTGTGTCACTCTATATTAACTCTTAGACTGGCACAAAATTACACAAAACTGTAATAAAAATATCATTTTGCCGTTTTTGTAACAAACAGATGAGATGACAGAGTTATCGGTAATTATTCCGGTTTACAACAGCCGCTACACACTGAAAAGATGTGTGAAGAGCGTTTTGGCCCAGAATCTCTCCGGCATGGAGATCATTCTGGTCAATGACGGTTCGTCTGACGGCAGCTCCGAATTATGTGACGACATTGTATCGGACAACAGGCAGGTACGTGTCATCCACCGTATTAACAACGGTGGTCTAAGCGCCGCCAGAAACAACGGCATCGAAGCCTCGAAAGGCAGATGGTTATCATTCGTTGACAGTGATGATGAACTGGTCCCGGGTACTTTGGCGGGAAATATGGAATGGGCGGGATCACATCCCGCCACGGACCTTATAGAGTTTCCCGTTACGGTACATTACGGTTCTCCCGAATCTCTCACGGTTGATTTTGAACCTACAACAGTTAGCGGTGACCGGATTTTCCGGCACTGGATCGAGAATGAGGGATACCGCCATTGTTATGCCTGCAACAAGCTCTTCCGCCGTAGGCTGTTTGACAATATCAGGTTTCCCGAAGGCGAAACCTTTGAAGATGCTGCCATACTCCCCGATATATTACACCTGTGCAGAAAGGTAAGATACTCGGATAAAGGGCGTTATCTCTACCACAAATCCGAAGGCAGCATTACCCGCACATACAAGTTCAAAAATCAGGAACCGCTCTTCAGGCACAACTTCAGACTGTTACGGGAAATATCGGATCCCGGCGTTGATGAGATTCACAAAGTACGTCTGTGGAATGTTTGCCTCAACCTCCTGATAGATCTTTGCCGCTGCCGGGATGCCGAACACACTTATCTGGAGTCCAATACGAAACAGTTAAGTCTGTACAGGCCGTGTTTCGGTGCACTTTTAAGTTCAGGACTTCCTCTCAAGCAGGTATTGAAATCGATATCGGCATCAATATTGGGTGTAAAGAGTTTTTGTAATTTTATGGCGCTTAAAAAATATCCGTCATGATATCGGTAATCATACCATACTACAATCCCGACCAAAACATAGCGACCGAAAAATTGCTCAAAAGAGCCATAAGGTCTGCCTGTGACAGTCTGGACGGTGTCGCCACCTACGAGATTCTGATTGTCAATGACGGCTCGCACGGAGATCCTGTTCTGGATGAATTTGAAGATAAACCTCTCATCTACATTAGACGTGAGCACAATATGTTGGGAGCAGCCAGAAATACCGGCATAGAGAATGCATCGGGTAATCTGCTGACATTTCTCGATGCCGACGATTTCTACTATCCGGGCGCTCTGGCTCTCTGTATCAGAAAGATGGAAGAGAGCGGAGCCGATCTGCTGGGATTCGGCATCAAACCCACCTCTTGCGGCAGCGATATCTGCAATATAAAAAGCGGAACTCCCTCTTTTTTAGAGCCTATGACAGGCAACGAATATATGCGCCGATACAACCTGTTCGGAAGCGCTTGCCGTTACCTGATAAGCGCCTCACTCATAAAAGAGCATGGACTTCGGTTTATGGAAAATTCCTATATCGAAGATGAGGAGTTTACCCCTAGGATGATGTTTTACAGTCGCAGATATATCCATACGGACTTTCCGGTCTATGCATACTATATTCGCGACGGTTCCATTATAACCTCCGATTCGCCCGAAAAGAGAGAACAAAAATCCCGGGACACATTGAAGGCTCTCAGGCATCTTATCGCCTTCAGAGACGAACATCTCGCTGAATCTCATGACGGTTTGAACCGTAAAATAAGTTATCTGGCAATGGACCACCTAAGGCGTACCCTGCGGCGTGACGATTGGCGCGAAGCCGCTGCAAAACAGATTGAAAATCTTTCGGCTCTGGGGGCTTTCCCGTTGCGCGACAACGGTTACTCATTAAAGTTCAAGCTGTTTTCAAGATTATCAACAAGCCGCGCAGGTCTGCTCCTGCTTCATATTGCCGAAAAAAGATACAAATGAAAATACTGCTTTTAGGTGAATACAGCAACGTACACAACACTCTGGCTCAAGGCCTGAGGAGTATCGGACAAGAGGTATGCGTTGCAAGCGACGGCGACGACTGGAAAAATTACCCGCGCGACATTGACCTCTACCGCAATCCCTCCCGCCGGCTCAACTTTGCGGGACGTCTCCTTAAAGCTCTGCCCAAAATGAGAGGGTATGACATTGTCCAGATTATCAATCCCATGTTCTTGGAACTGAAGGCAGAACATATATTTTCTATCTATAAATACCTTAGACGGCACAACGGAAAAATTGTTCTCGGGGCTTTCGGAATGGACTATTATTGGGTAAGCATAAATTCTAATATACGTCCGCTCCGATACAGCGATTTTAATTTCGGGGAGACCATCCGCACGGACCCCGAAGCCGAAATACACCGTAAGGAGTGGATAGGAACGACAAAAGAGAGATTAAACCGTATGATAGCCGGGGATTGCGACGGCATAGTGGCGGGACTCTACGAATATTGGGCTACATACCGCGAAATAACTGATGCAGGACGCAACGGAAAGCCTATTCGCGACAAGATGACTTTTATCCCCTTTCCCATCGTTTTGCCCGACAGGCCCAACCTCTCATTCAGTGGAGGACCGGTCAGACTATTTGTAGGTATCAGCAGGAATCGGTCGGCCTACAAGGGAACCGACATAATGCTCCGGGCAGCCCGCGATGTACGGTCAGTTCATCCAAAAAAGGTTGAAATAAATATAGCCGAAGGGGTCTCTTTTGAACAGTACAATAAAATGATGGATGGAAGCGATGCCATCCTGGACCAGTTGTACAGCTATACCCCGTCAATGAATTCGCTTCTTGCGATGTCAAAAGGCATCATTAATATTGGCGGCGGTGAGCCTGAAAACTACTCCATACTCGGCGAAAACAACCTGAGACCAATAGTAAATGTAAAGCCGAATTACGACAGCGTATATTCCAAAATTGAAGAACTCATTACTTCACCTGAAGCAATACCCGAACTGAAACGTCAATCGGTGGAATATATAAGGCGGCATCATGACTATATCAAAGTAGCCTCGGAATATTTGGATTTTTACAACTCTATCTGACCTTTAAAACAGATCCTTGTAATCGGGAGCCTTGTGTTTACGGAATTTCCAACGCAGGTCGGACAGTACCCGTCTGGCAAACGAACCATAATCGTACAAATACCTGAGTGACGGTATCGACAAGAGCAAACAGGCCAGCGCGAACTGCCAGGGAAGAAAAGTAAAATATAGAACTGTCCACAGAATAAACGAGATCGGAGAAAGTGCAAATCTGGCAGCAAATCTGGCAGAATTGTAGAATGCATCATCCTGTATCCTTGATAACAGAATCACTGTAGGAACCCAAATAAGAGCGCTTGCCAGAGCGCTAAACATATAATAGGGCAATCCCGCCAGCATAATAAAGAACTTTATCAGAATCTTTCCCCACCCCTTTTCATCGGATATTGAATAGACGGAGATACCGTTTTGAATACGCCATAAACGGAACCGTTCTATCTTATATAACAGCTCTCCCGTTTTTTTCGGTTCTCTCTCCCTAAGCCCGATAACTTCGTCAACCAGACTCTTGTTAACCGCCAGATTGCGCATTAGCCCTTTCAGCTTCTTGCCGGTAGAAGACTCGACCTTTTTCAGGGTTTTAAAAAATGTCTTCTTTTCGGCAGCCTTCAATTTGACATACTCCCATATAACGTCATAATCATCGTCGTCGGGAATGAACGTTATCAGTTCTGCCAGTTTCTCTGTAAGTAAAGCACGGAGTTTTTGCATCTGAACCGGCCGGGGTTCATCATCGTTGGCACGGATGAAAGCACTCACATCGATGGGTTTGCCGAATTTTACAAGCACGGTCGAACGGAATCTGAAATAATCCCCGTACTCAAGACCGATAGGCAGAATATATACCGGGCGGTTTTTATCGGAATTATCATATACCGAATAGGCTATATGGAAGATCCCTTTACTAAGTTTCAGCAGTGAATGTTTGGGTCTGTGAGTGGCCTCCGGATAGATTACCAGAGGAACATTGTCCAATAGGATATCGGTTGCCTGAGCTATAACCTCATCGTTTTTTTTGACTGAATTCAGACCGTCCCGGATGCGGTATATCGGGATTATTTTCAGAAATTCAAGCCATTTTAAGGCCGACTTCTTTTTGAAAATATCGGCACGCGCCATATATACTTTCTGACCCGGTGTCGCCGATAGTACCACCAGCGGATCCATAAGAGCATTAGTATGGTTTGATGCCCATATTGTACTGCCGTCCGCAGGGATGTTTTCAATCCCCTCTACCTGATATTTTTTGTATGAACTCTTTACTGACCAGTCAACAAAAAACTTGACAAAGAAATATTTGAAACTGCCGTCCTGTATTTTCTTTTTCATCTTTTGACATTACGTTTTGACAGACCGACCGAATCGAAACTCGTAAAACGGAATATACCCGACACAAGTAACCCGGAAATAATATGCCATACCCCCCACCATGCCGTTACAAAGACCATTCCGCCCTTAACTATTTCAGGTGGAAATATATTGGTATTGAAGAGAAGTATGAGTCCCAACCCCGAATTCTGTATTCCCACTCCAAGTGTAACTGCCCGACGATCCTTGACAGGGACGGATCCTATTGTAGCACCTACATAACCTATCAACAATCCGCAGAAGTTATGGACCAGAACCAAAACAAATACGATTCCTATATATTTGCCGAAAAAGTTGAAATTCTGTGAAAGCATCATGACTACAATACCTATGAAAATGGCAATTGAAGCATATCGCATTATCTCTTTCAGCCGGTCTGTCACTTTAGGAGCGAACCTTACCGTAAGAAGTCCCAAAAGGATAGGAATTCCTATTATAATGATTACGGTATATGAAACCAGCAGAGGTGAGACCTGAAGAGTACGAAGCACACTTCCGGCAGCTGCATCAAAATATTTCACATACAAGCCGCCCCAGATAGCATAATTGATGGGAGTAAAAATAGGAGCGCCCATAGTAGTGATTGCGTTCATTATCACCGAAAGTTCAGTGTTGCCTTTTGAAAACGAGGTCATAAAGTTAGATACCGCCCCACCCGGACATGCCGCCACAAGTATCAACCCCATAGCAACCGTCGCCGACAGGATATTATGCAATACTGCACAAAGCAGGAAGGTAAAAAAAGGCAGAACCACCCACTGACATACAAGTCCTATAAAAAGTGAACGCGGACGATTGAGCACGCCCCGGAAGAAATGGGGTTTTAGACCCAGTGCTACACCATACATCACGAATACCATAAACAATCCCAACAAACGGGTTCCCGTCTGATTGAAACTGATAGTCTCCGTATCCAACTGTTGTAACAGATCTACGTACATTGATTGTCGATCTTCCTCGAATTCAGTCTGCAAACTTAACAAATATCATCCGAATGTCCAAAATCTGCAGCAACGATTGTATATTCGTGGTTGAAACTTATAGAATTCTGATTATGAACATAATTCTTATTGTAGTAGGCAAAACGGATGAAGAGTGGCTCAGCAAAGGCATAGAGGAGTACAAAACCCGTATAGAACGCTTCATACGCTTTGATATTCAGGTCATTCCCGACCTCAAAAAGACCCGCAACATAAACACCGAGGCCCAGAAAACGCTTGAAGGGGAGAGGATTTTAAAACTGCTCCGACCTTCCGATGAGATAATCCTGCTCGATGAGAAAGGGGCCGGCATGAGCTCATCCGATATGGCTTCATGGCTGGAAAAACGTCTTACGCAATCTGCAAAGAGATTGGTATTCATAATTGGAGGGCCTTACGGATTTTCCCCTGAGATGTATGAACGTGCTTCGGAAAAACTGTCGCTGTCACGCATGACATTTTCACACCAGATGGTAAGACTGATCTTTACCGAACAACTCTACAGGGCATTCTCAATTATCAACAATCTGCCCTATCATCACGACTAGACCCATTCAACTGCGCTGCTTTTTCTATCGTCACTCGGCAAAGTTCAACTAAACCCGTTTATAGCATCAATGATCGTACGGACCTCCTTTTCCGTTAAAACGGGATTTATGGGAAGACTCAGTTCTGTGGCGTGAATCTTTTCCGTCACAGGCAGACTGAGGTTATTGAACATACTGTAACACTGCTGTTTATGAGGCGGCACAGGATAATGGATCAGAGTCTCCACTCCTTTGCAGTAGAGGTGTTCCTGCAATTCGTCTCTCCTTTTACAAAAAATCGGGAACTGATGCCATACGTTTGACTGCTCGGGAAGTATATCCGGGAAAGTGATCAGAGGATTATCTATTCCCTCCATGTACATTGCGGCTACCCGTCTTCGAGCCTCATTATCCTTGTCCAGATAACGCAATTTTACCCTGAGTACGGCTGCCTGTATCTCATCCATACGGCTGTTGCGGCCACAGTACCGGAACAGATACTTTTCACTCGACCCATAGTTGGCCAAAGTGCGTATCACATCGGCCAGAATTCCGTCATCGGTCGTTACAGCTCCGGCATCGCCCAAAGCTCCCAGGTTTTTTCCGGGATAGAAGCTGTGACCTGCCGCATCGCCCAAAGAGCCTGTCCTGCGACCGTTCAGAGTCATGCATCCGTGCGCCTGCGCATTATCTTCTATAAGTTTAAGACCATTTTTCATGCAAAAATCGGCCATCTCTCCCGACCATGATATGCGCCCGTACAGATGGACAGTCATCAACGCCTTGGTTCGGGGCGTTATCAGTCTCTCCAACTGACGCTCGTCTATGACAAGCGTACCTAATCCCGGCTCAACCAAAACCGGCTTCAGTCCGTTGTCGGTAATGGCAAGTATGGATGCAACAAAGGTATTGGCAGGAACCAGCACCTCATCGCCGGGCTCCATTACGCCCAACTCAATATATGCCCTCAGGATCAGCCACAAGGCATCCAGCCCGGATGCACAAGTCACGCAGTTTCCGGTCTGCGTGAATTCCGAATAGTCATACTCAAAACCGCGCACTTCGGTTCCCGTCAGATACCTGCCGCTCTCAACGACACGCAGCACCGCCTTGCGGATCTCATCGGAATACCTCCCGTTCAGTTTATCAAGTGGCAGAAATTTTATCATACTTTAGAATAGCATTTCGTATGTATCATATACTATTGAGCGGGCACCGAACCCCTCCTTTTGAAAAATAAGCCCCTCGTTAAGAAAAGCGCCTCCGTCTTCGGTCGAAACCCCGAAATCAAAATAGGTGCGGTCGGAATAGACATCATCGATAAGATTGCGCAAGAGCAGATCGAGTGCACCGTTCCTTTTTCCATACTCCGACGAGGCCAAATACTGCGTATGTACCACCTTACCGGTATCATAGATCAGGGCTCCGGCTTCGACCGACTCCTCTTTCAAGGCCACAAAGAGTTTGATGTTTTCAGGAAAGCGGCTATGCAGAAGCTGAAGCTCGGATACGGTATGAACCGGATTCTTGCCATGTTTCTCATTAAGGATACCGGCAAGTATGTTCCAGAAAGCCTCAAGATGCGAGGTCATATTCCCCTGCTCTATCCTAAGCCCCGATTTCGTAGCTTTCACACAACCCGATTTACGGGATTGCCGCATAGGCAGACGGTTAGAGCAGTCTATCACCGATGAAATTCCGCGCTCCTTAAGTACGGCGCCACTGCGAAACAGGGCATAAAGATCCTCCTCGGCCGGTATGCTGCTATAAATGTAAGGAATTGGTTTATAGAACCAACGGTGGGCTCCGAGTTCACGCTTCATCCAGTCAATGGCACAACTGAAGACCTCAAGTACATTGATTGCAACCATTGACGGAGAGACAATCAGTCCGCCGTATGTCAGTCCGCCATGTGACTGCACAGTCCCCTCCTCCTCCTTCCAGTTGGCCGGCAGCATGGCTATCAGGTTGCCTTTTTTGTAAAACATTAACGAACAATCGGTGAAACGGGCAGCATGATAATCCATATATCCCCTTTCCAAAAGGAATGTACCGTTTTTAGAACTTCGGACAAAACTATCCCACTCCGTTTGCCGTGAAGGATCATATCTTACAACCGAAAGCTGTTCGTTCAAATACTCACTGTAATCGTTGATGTAACCCGATGCGTCATACGGATGTGAGGCGAAAACCAGACAGATGGTCCCGGGCGCGAAGTCATGCAGATGGCACCAGACACCCTGCGGTATCAGGATTCCCTTTCCTGACGACTCCATTCTCACTTCGGCACTGTGTCTGCCGTCATCGACAGTTATTGTAAAACTGCCGTTCAAAGGAATCACAACCTCGGCCGTTTCACAATGAGAATGACCGCCACGGGTCTTACCTTCAGGCACATCGTAAATCCAAAATACACGTTCAATCTGGAAAGGTATATGACGTGCTCCTTCGGCAAACGAAAGTGCCCCGCGGTCATCAACCGCCAGGGGAAACTCAATGATCTTACAGCCGCGCGGCAGTTGTTTTTCCATCTTGTCCGATATGTTCACTATGATTATACTTTACAAAGATAACGCATTTTATATCTTTTTCTGATGCTGATTCCCAAAAATCCGATTTCCGCCGACAGAGAGATATTCAAAACCACACGATACAGTTGACTTGCGTCGCCTTATTGACCCGTCCGTCCTTCCACAACTGAACGTCGGAAAATATTGACAGGTTTTCAAATCATAGAATGCATTTGCCGGTTGAATCTGCGGGCGATAAAAAAGAAATAAAAGTTTGCAGAACTCAAATCTGCATGTTATCTTTGTGCCCGCTTAAGAACGGTCTATTTAACCGGATGGCCGGGGATACGGTTCCCAGGGAAGTTTGGGTGAGTGGCTAAAACCAGCAGTTTGCTAAACTGCCGTACGGGCAACCGTACCGGGGGTTCGAATCCCCCAGCTTCCGCTTTCTTAATGCAAAACAGATAACAACTGTACGGCGCTTTCATCTAACGGTTAGGATACAAGATTCTCAATCTTGGCATACGGGTTCGATTCCCGTAAGCGCTACAAAAAAGTCTCTGCATCTATGAAGTTGCAGAGACTTTCTCTATTTAAAAGCAATCGGTTACTTCTTGCACTTGGCGGCAAAAGCATGAGTGATTTCAACGGCACAGGCTACCGAGCAGCCTACCATCGGATTGTTACCCATGCCCAGGAAACCCATCATTTCAACGTGTGCTGGTACTGACGAAGAACCTGCAAACTGAGCATCGCTGTGCATACGGCCCATGGTATCGGTCATACCGTACGAGGCAGGACCTGCAGCCATATTGTCAGGATGAAGGGTACGGCCTGTACCTCCGCCTGAAGCCACTGAAAAATAGGGCTTACCGGCCAAAACACGCTCCTTCTTATAGGTGCCTGCAACGGGATGCTGGAAACGTGTGGGGTTGGTTGAATTTCCGGTAATGGATACGTCAACACCCTCTTTCCACATGACAGCAACACCCTCACGTACATCGTCAACGCCATAACATTTCACTATGGCACGCGGACCGTCGCTGTAAGGGATAGTCTTTACCGTCTTAAGTTTGCCAGTATAGTAATCGAACTTGGTCTGCACATATGTAAAACCGTTTATACGACTGATAATCTGTGCGGCATCCTTACCCAGACCGTTCAATATTACACGTAAAGGCTGTTTCCTTACCCTGTCGGCATTTGCTGCAATCTTAATGGCTCCCTCAGCGGCAGCGAATGATTCGTGACCGGCCAGAAATGCAAAACACTTAGTCTTCTCGTTGAGCAGACGGGCAGCCAAGTTACCATGCCCCAGACCGACCTTACGGTCTTCTGCAACCGAACCGGGTATGCAGAAACTCTGAAGACCTATACCGATATTTTCGGCGGCCTTGACAGCGCTCTTGTCACCGGTTTTTTCACCCTCTTTAAGAGCAATGGCGCAACCGCATACATATGCCCATTTAGCATTCTCGAAACTGATAGGCTGAGTCTCTTCACAGATCTTATAAGGATCTATGCCGTAACTGTCACAAATTTGGTTTGCCTCTTCGATTGAGGAGATTCCATGCTCTTTGAGAGCAGCGAGGATCTTCTTCATGCGACGATCCTGCGATTCAAACTTTACTTCTCTAATCATTTCCGTATCTCCTTATTCTTTACGTGGATCAATATATTTAACGGCGCCAGCCTCCTTACTGAAACGTCCGTAAGTTGATGTAACCTTCTTAAGAGCCTCATTTGCATCGACCCCCTTCTTCACCTCTTCCATGAAAACGCCAAGATTAACAAACTCATAACCGCACACCTGATCATCCTTATCCAGGGCGATACGTTTGATGTAACCCTCGGCTGACTCAAGATAGCGTACTCCCTTGGCTTTGGTGCCGTACATAGTACCTATCTGACTGCGAAGACCCTTACCCAGATCCTCCAGACCGGAACCTATAACCAGACCGCCCTCAGAAAAAGCGCTCTGTGAACGTCCATAAGCAATCTGAAGGAAGAGCTCGCGCATGGCGGTATTGATAGCATCGCATACCAGATCGGTATTCAAAGCCTCAAGCAGAGTCTTGCCCTGAAGTATCTCAGCTGCCATTGCGGCCGAGTGTGTCATGCCCGAACAGCCGAGGGTTTCAACGAGAGCCTCCTCAATGATACCTTTCTTGATATTCAATGTAAGCTTGCAGGCACCCTGCTGAGGTGCACACCAACCGATACCGTGAGTCAGACCTGAGATATCCTTTATCTCTTTGACCTGAATCCATTTTCCCTCCTCCGGAATGGGGGATGGACCGTGCTTGGGTCCTTTCTGGACCACGCACATGTGTTCAACTTCTTTTGAGTAGATCATAAATGAATTATTTTATTACGTGATTTTTCAAAATCAAATGCAAATTTACTCATTTTTTCCGGCTTTTTCGGAAAAAACGGCATAATAATATTGTTGGCGATGTGACGTCTGTTCAAATCCATCGAAAATCCCGAAACGGTTTCAACTTATATTAATTCTGATTATATTTGCATCGGAGAGATTTGACTTTTACCCGAACATCCTAAAAAAGTTACTGATATGAAAAAAATCATCATTCCGGTTGTTATTTCATTATGTGCATTGACGTTTACCGGATGTGACCCTATGGAACCCTCAACCTATTCAGAGAGGTTGTTCCGTATTGGAACAGTAAACGCAGACGAGACCAAAGTTTGGTTATCCATTGACAAAACAGGGCAGTTTGAAGAGACTGTTTATCTTAGCAATTTCAACCTCCCGTCGCATCTGGGCAAATTCAACGTCACCGACGGTGACCGCGTAATAGCCGTAATGGATTTTAAGGCAGTGGGTTATATGGACAATAATAGTGTTGAACTGCGTAGTCTTGAAAAGATTCCGGTCATCTCTATGGAGGATCAGAAACCGGCTGACTCGCTTAACTACTATTACCAATTTACGAAAATGATGCTGGGAAGTACCTCTTATCCGGCTATATGGAACACAGGACATATTGTAAACATATGTCCCATCTATTTTATTCCTCAAAACGCCCGTAAGCCCGAGTTCTATATGTATCCTGTCGGAGTCGCCTCCGACACACTGCTGGTTCGTATCTACTCATACATTCCCGATGCTGACGTAAGCCTGAACCCCGATTTTACCCAGACTATTTTATGCTGCGATATATCAACCCTGACTGCTCCTGTCGCAGACTCAGCAGAGCAGGCTCACCGCAACAGATTGCTCACTTCGCTCCGTATGCTCGAAACCGATAATATATATGTCAGGATGATCACCCCTGATTCACTGAGGGCGAAAAATAGCAAAAACCAAAACAATCCCGAATTCAAGTTACCTATTCCGGGATTGTCTCAGACCGTTCAAATACCATTTGATTTCTGACATTCCAAAAAGGAGATGACTGCGAAAAAAAGAGCGTCCGTCAACATAAAGAATAAGAAAGCATCATTCGATTATGAATTGATTGAGACCTACACTGCCGGCATTGTCCTGACCGGAACCGAAATCAAATCGATACGCGAATCCAAAGCCAGCCTTGTTGACACGTGGTGTACATTTGTCAATGGTGAACTTTGGGTCAAGAATATGCATATTGCCCCGTATTTCTACGGCTCATACAACAATCACTCCGCCAAACGGGACCGAAAGCTGCTTTTAACCGGAAGAGAATTGAAAAAACTGGCCAATGACAGCAAAACACCCGGACTTACCATAGTCCCTACCCGTCTCTTTATCAATGAAAACGGATTGGCAAAACTGGTCATAGCGCTGGCAAGGGGTAAGCGTCAATATGACAAACGCGAATCTATAAAAGAGAGTGAAGACAAGCGTGAAATGGCCCGTGCACTCAAACGGTGATCAAAACATGGAAAACAGTTATTGACGCTTTACGCCAAGCATCACAGTATGTACGCTTTGCAGCCATCCCTGCTGATTCTGAATACGCTCCTCCGGCTTCATTGAAGGCAGACAAATCTCACTGGTTTTTCTTATTTCCTTAATCTCTTCCACGCTGGTATAGACTCCGCAGGCGCAGCAGTTCAGTATGGCGGAACCAAGTCCCGAAGCCTCTTCCAATCCGAGTCTCTTAACCGGAAATCCCAAAATATCAGCCTGAAACTGCATCAAAAAATCGTTGTTGGCCGATTCGCCGTCTATGGATAGTTCCCGAATTGGTGTATTCAGGTCACGTGTGGCAAGTTCAATAACATCGGCAACCTGATAGGCAATCGACTCCAAAGCAGCCCTTACAACATGAGCCTTAGTCGATGACATGGTAAGTCCCGTAATCATAGCCTTTGCATCATTGACCCACCATGGTGAACCCAAACCTGAAAAAGCCGGCACAAAATAGACTCCGCCGTTGTTGGGTACACTCTCTGCTATTTCATTTATATTTTCCTCTGAATCAACAAGCTGCAGATTATCCCTAAGCCAGTCCAACACTGCTCCCGATGAATGGACATGTCCTTCCAAAACATAGAAGGTGTGATCGAACATGGAGTAGCCCACCGAACAGACCATTCCGTTAGGAGCTTTGACAGGCTGCTCGCCCACATTGAACATAACGGACGAACCTGTCCCATAAGTGGTCTTACCGGTACCGGACTCTAAACACAGCTGACCCACCAGAGCGCCGTGCGAATTACCCAGCACACCGGCTATCGAAACGGCCTCGGGAAGCAGACCGCCCAGATCCGTCTCACCGAAAGTGCTGTCCGAAGGTCGGGTTTCAGGCATAATACAGGCCGGAATGGTAAACAGTTTCAGCATAACGCTGTCCCAATCCAGATCATTTATATTAAAAAGGAGTGTGCGGGAGGCGTTGGAATAATCCGTAGCATGTACCCTGCCGCCTGTCAGTTTCCATATCAACCATGTATCTATAGTGCCGAACATCAGATCACCTCTCTCTGCCCTCTCCCTGACACTCTGCACATTGTCAAGCACCCATTTTACACCGCTGGCCGAAAAATAGGGATCGGGCATAAGTCCCGTACGCTCACGGATTGTAGCCTCACAACCCTTCTCTACCAGTTCCTGGCAGAATGGTGCGCCCCGGCGATCCTGCCAGAGAACAGCCTTATAAACCGGGATTCCGGTATTCTTGTCCCAAATAACGAAAGTCTCCCGCTGGTTGACAAGCGATACGGAGAAAGTCACGTCATCTCCCTTCGGCAAATCCAACTGACGGACTGCTTCCAATGTAGCCTCATAAATCTCATCGGCATCGGCCTCAGTCCAATCCGTTTTGGAATGAGTCACCTTAAAAGGAATGTCACTGTGATCTACCAAATCCAGATTTTCATTAAACAGAAGTACTTTCGATGATGAAGTCCTCTGATCAATTGTTATAATATATCTCATTTCTAATTTGTCTCCAGAAGTTTTTCCGGCTCTCTGAACATCTGGTCCAAAGCTTTGTATTCGTTGTACTTGGATTTTACGAGCCTAACATATCGAAGCGTCTCGGTAGCATCAAAAGGACCGAATTTGCATACGCTGTCCGAGTAGGCGCTTTCATGCTTGAGCGAATTGAGAACCGGAGTCAGGCTCTGCCAGTTATAACGGTTTATGCCATTGTTCCGGGCCAAACGCATAGCATCGAAAATATGATTTGGACCACCGTTATAACCTCCCAGAATGTAGTTAATACGCTCCTCTTCATTAATAAAATTAAAGGACCCGTTAAGTTCATTGAGGTATCTTACGGCAACCTGTACGTCGAGTTCCGGGTTTTGTACAATTGTGTCAGGCAGCCCCATTTTGTCAAGCATATAACGGTAAGTACGCGGCATAATCTGCATAAGTCCCATAGCGCCCCGGTGCGATACCGCAGAGGTATCAAACTTTGATTCTACATATGCAATGGCTGCAAGCAGTTTCCAGTCAAACAGACTGTCGGAATTTTGTCTGAATATCTCGTCATAAGGAGAGATTTCAACATACTCAATGGAATTTAAGACTAATTCTTCCTGTTCTTTATGTTTCTCATCGGACCCTGCACAGGTCTTTACAAGGAACATTATCACAATTATTAGGGCTGTTGACAAAAGCACGAAAACTTTCTTCCTGCTCATATCCGGTCCGTTGTATTGTGTTTTTTCCATAAACCGGTAAAAAATTTTTCGGGCGCAAAGGTACACCTAATTTATATCATGACCAAATATTTTCATAAAATTATGTTAAAAACAGGCATAACGGATTTTTTGTAAGCCAATAACAAAGATAACGAAGGATGTGATTTTCCAAGGCAGATTCCTATGATTTACGAAATAATACCTATATTTGCATCTGAAATGAAACAGTATAGAGCATATTTTCACCATCATCACACCTACAGGCTATAATCGGTAGGCTGTGACGGTTGTATATTGCTATAATGCGTACTGAAGGCTTACCGATTTTGCGGCGAGCCTTTTTTATATTAAAGTGTATTACGAATAACCGATGTATTTACGGACCTTGATTATCCGGACATCAAAACAGAATAAATAGACTATGTTGAGAATTGCAGTACAATCCAAGGGGCGTCTCTATGACGAGACGATGGAGCTCCTTCAAGAATCAGGTATCAAACTTGGAGTATCCAAAAGATCGCTTCTGGTCCAAGCCGGTAACTTCCCCATTGAAATACTTTTTCTGCGTGATGATGACATACCTCAGTCCGTGGCCGACGGCGTGGCCGATGTAGGCATAGTGGGTGAAAACGAGTTTGTAGAGCGTCAGAAGAGAGCCAATATCATTAAACGTCTCGGATTCAGCCGTTGCCGCTTGTCGCTTGCCATACCTAAAGCTGCTGACTACCATGGATATGAATGGTTCAACGGAAAGAAGATAGCCACCTCATATCCCTCTATCCTGAACACTTTCCTTAAAGAGAAAGGGATCAATGCCACAACTCATATCATAACCGGTTCGGTGGAGATTGCTCCGGGCATAGGTCTTGCCGATGCCATATTCGATATAGTAAGTACCGGCTCAACGCTGATAAGTAATAATCTGCGTGAGGTTGAGGTGGTTATGCAATCCGAAGCCGTACTAATAGGCAACCCGGAGCTTGATCTTGACAAAGAGAAGATAAAGGTTCTTGAAGAACTGCTGTTTAGGTTTGATGCCGTCAAGGCTGCCCAGGGCAAAAAATACATTATGATGAACGTCCCCGACGATTGCCTTAACAATGTAATAGCTGAACTTCCCGGTATCAAAAGCCCTACCGTTATGCCGCTTGCACAGAAAAGATGGAGCTCGGTACACACCGTGCTTGACGAAAAACGTTTCTGGGAAATAATAGGCAAACTCAAATCGTCAGGCGCCGAGGGCATACTGGTGCTGCCCATTGAAAAGATGATCCTATGAAAATAATCAATTATCCTGACCGTTCAGAGTGGAAAGAGCTGCTGAGTCGCCCTGCAATGGAGGTGGAGGGCCTCTACGAACGTGTCCGGACTGTGCTCGACGATGTACGCCTGAGGGGCGACAGCGCCCTAAAGGAGTATGAGCAACTGTTTGACAAGGTATCACTTGACTCGTTTGCTGTGAGCCGTGCTGAGCTTGACGAAGCCGAGACGCTGGTTCCTGCAGAGCTGCGCAAGGCAATCGACTGCGCCGCCCTTAACATAAGCAAGTTCCACAGGGCACAGTTCCCTGCCTTACTGGAGGTGGAGACCACCCCCGGCGTGGTTTGCCGGCAGAAAGCGGTTCCCATAACCGGAGTCGGTCTATACATACCCGGCGGCACGGCGCCCCTATTCTCAACCGTGCTTATGCTGGCTGTTCCGGCCCGTATCGCAGGCTGTTCTGAGATCATACTCTGCACGCCTCCGGAGAGTGACGGTCGAATCAACCCGGCCATACTCTACGCGGCTCGGGTGGCAGGCGTGGACCGTCTCTTCAAACTGGGAGGCTCGCAGGCAATTGCCGCCATGGCCTACGGCACCGAGAGTGTACCTAAGGTATCCAAGATATTCGGACCGGGCAACCCCTATGTAACCGCTGCCAAGCAGATAGTATCGCTGCGTGATGTAGCAATCGATATGCCCGCCGGCCCATCGGAGGTAGAGATCATAGCCGATACCTATGCCAACCCTGCATTCGTGGCGGCCGACATTCTATCGCAAGCCGAGCACGGTCGCGACAGTCAGGCGCTGCTACTCACCACATCGGAAGCGCTGATCGGCAAAGTAGAGAAGGAGCTGAAGCGTCAAATTGCCCTGATACCCCGCAACGATATTGCAGAGGCTGCCCTTGAAAACAGCCGTATGATACTGCTTCGCAATGATGACGAGATAATGGAGATGACCAACGAATATGCGCCCGAACATCTTATCATACAGACCGCCAACTCTCAGGAACTGGCCCAACGGGTGGTAAACGCAGGCTCGGTCTTCATAGGTCCCTGGTCGCCTGAGAGTGCCGGCGATTACGCATCGGGCACAAACCATACTCTGCCCACAAGCGGCTATGCCAAAGCCTATTCAGGAGTGAACATAGACAGCTTTATGCGTAAAATAACCTTTCAGGAGCTCTCCCGTGAAGGATTGGCCAATTTGGGGGCGGTAATAGAGACAATGGCTGCCGGCGAAGGCCTGGATGCCCATAAGAATGCAGTTACAGTAAGACTTAAAGAGATAAACAGATGAAAGATTTGAAACAACTGGTAAGGGAGAACATTTGGACACTTAAGCCCTACACATCGGCCCGTGACGAGTATCAGGGACGGGATGCCCATGTCTTTCTCGATGCCAACGAAAACCCCTACAACAATCCGATAAACCGTTATCCGGATCCGTTGCAGCGTGACCTCAAGCAGAGCATTGCCGCCATAAAGGGCGTACCGGCAGCAAACATATTTCTGGGTAACGGCAGCGATGAGCCAATAGACCTGTTATATCGCATCTTTTGTAACCCGGGGATTGACAACGTCGTAGCCATTGAACCCACATACGGAATGTATGGAGTCTGTGCCGACATAAACAACGTAGAGTATCGTCGCGTACTGCTGGATGAGACTTTCCAGCCCGATGCCGGGAAGCTTCTGGCAGCTATTGACAACCATACCAAGCTGCTCTTCTTCTGTTCGCCCAACAACCCCAGCGGCAACAATATCGACCGCGAGGTAATAGAGAAGGTGCTTGACTCCTTTGACGGGATTGTTATAGTCGATGAGGCATACATAGATTTTGCAGGAGTACCCTCGTTTCTGGAACAACTCAGCCTAAGACCCAACCTTGTAGTGCTTCAAACCTTTTCCAAAGCATGGGGAATGGCAGGGATACGCCTTGGAATGGCATTCGCCTCACAGGAGATAATAACCATAATGAATAAGGTGAAATATCCTTACAATATAAACCTTCTCACCCAGCAGCGCGCCATGGATGAGCTAATGCATTATGAGCGTATTGAAGAGTGGGTAAAAGCCATACTCTCCGAGCGCGCCCGGGTTATGGAAGAGTTTGCAAAACTGGAGTGCACCGTAAAGATTTACAAATCCGATGCCAACTTCTTCCTGGTCCGCGTAAAAGATGCCCTTGCCACCTACAGCTATTTGGTTGACAAAGGCATAATAGTACGTAACCGCAGCAAAGTAGCTCTTTGCGGCAACTCCCTCCGCATTACCGTCGGTACTGTTGAGGAGAACAACGCTTTACTTGATGCATTAAAACAGAAAATATGAAAAAACGAGTCCTATTCATAGACCGCGACGGTACAATCGCAGTCGAACCGTCCGATGAGCAGATTGACAGTTTTGAAAAACTGGAATTCATGCCGGGAGTCTTCAAGAGCCTCTCATTCCTCAAAGACCACACCGATTTTGAGTTTGTTATGGCATCGAACCAGGATGGACTGGGAACCGCATCGTACCCGGAAAAAGATTTTTGGCCGACCCATAACCTTATCATCAATACCCTGAAAGGTGAAGGGATCACATTTGCCGACATACTGATAGACCGCACATTCCCGGAAGAGAATGCTCCCACCCGTAAGCCCCGTATCGGAATGTTTGGAAAATATTTGACGCCCGAGTATGATCTGGCTGCAAGCTACGTCATAGGCGACCGTATTACCGATGTGGAGCTGGCTCTCAACCTGGGTTGCCGCGCCATACTGCTGCAGGATAATGCCGGCTCACTGCCCGACAATCTTAAACCCGTATGTGCATTCTGCAGCCGTGACTGGTGGAAAATTGCGGAATTCATATTTGCAGGCGAGCGCTCTGCATCGGTTCGCCGCACCACAAAGGAGACCGACATATGGGTAGAGCTGAAACTGGACGGATCGGGCAAATGTGACATAGAGACCGGATTGGGGTTCTTCGACCATCTGTTGGAACAGATAGGCCGTCACGGCGGTATTGACCTCACCATCAAAGCCAAGGGAGATCTTAACGTGGACGAACACCACACCATCGAAGATACCGGAATAGCTCTGGGCGAGTGCATCCGCAAGGCTCTGGGCGACAAGCGCGGAATAGAGCGCTATGGCTATGCCCTGCCTATGGATGACTGCATGGCACAGACGGTACTGGACTTTGGCGGACGCAGTTGGCTGGTCTGGGAGGCTGAGTTCCGCCGCGAGAAGGTCGGCGATATGCCCACCGAAATGTTCATGCACTTCTTTAAGTCGCTCAGCGACTCTGCCGCCATGAATCTCAACATTCAAGCCCAAGGTGACAACGAACACCACAAGATAGAGTGTATATTCAAATGTTTCGCCCGTGCCCTGAAATCAGCCGTGCGCCGCGACATCTGGAACTACACCCTGCCCTCGTCAAAAGGGGTGCTTTAAGACTCTACCGCCCCATGGAGAGTTTTGCGGAAATTACTACCTGAACATTTATGGCTAAATTTGCATAAACCGAATAAAATATGGAGCGTAGCATAGAATATTTACAGCTGCTGTCTAAGAGTTTCCCCTCTATCGCGGCTGCATCGACCGAAATCATCAACCTTGAGGCCATACTTAACCTGCCCAAGGGGACCGAACATTTCGTGACCGACATACATGGCGAATACGATGCCTTTGACTATGTGCTGCGTTCGGCATCGGGCGTTATCCAACAAAAAATTGAGGCTGTTTTCGGCAGTGACCTGAGCGATGAAGAAAAACGCAGCCTGAGTGCCCTGATAAGCTATCCCGAAGCCAAGATGCGTGCAGTCAAGAGCGAGGTCTCCGATATTGACGAGTGGTACAAGGTATCTCTCATGCAGCTTATAGCCGTACTCACCCGCGTCTCATCACGCTACACCCGATCCAAAGTGCGCAAAGCTATTCCCAGAGACTACGCATATATAATCGAAGAACTTATGCATGAAACCAGGGGTGCATTTCTCTCCAAGCACAACTACGTCAAAGCCATTGTGGACACCATAGTCTCCACCGGCCGTGCTCGCTATTTTATAATAGCGATAGCCAATGTCACCCGCAGCCTGGTCATTGACCATCTTCACATTATAGGCGATATCTACGACCGCGGCCCGGGCGCCCACCGTATAATGGATATGCTCTGCAAGTATAAGGATTATAATATACAATGGGGTAACCACGATCTGGTATGGATGGGAGCCTCTGCCGGCAGCGCCGCCTGCGTGGCCAATGTACTGCGCAACAGTCTAAAGTACGCCGATATGGGTACGCTTGAAGACGGATATGGCATAAGCCTACTGCCCCTTGCCACATTTGCAATGGAGACCTATGCCGATGACCCCTGTACCCTGTTCGACCCTGTCAAGTCCGATGACACTCCCGCCGACATTCCGCCCGTTCACCTTATGTCACAAATGCACAAAGCTATCACCATAATCCAGTTCAAGCTGGAAGCAGCCGTGACAGCCCGCCATCCCGAATTCGGAATGGACAGCCGCAACCTGCTCCACAAGATGGACCTGAAGCGGGGCACTATCATAGTCGATGACCGTGAGTACCGTCTGCTCGACACCAATTTCCCCACCATTGACCCCGATGACCCTTACCGCCTCACTCCGGCCGAGCAGAACGTTATAGACCGTCTGGTACACAGCTTCACAAGCAGCCAGACTCTGGCGCGACATATGGAGTGCTTTTATACTAACGGATCGCTCTATCTGGTTCACAACAACAATCTGCTCTACCACGGCAGTGTACCGCTCAACGAAGACGGCACACTGGCTGCCATGAATATAGAGGGTGTTGAATACAAGGGACGTGCCCTGTTTGACACCATTGACAAATATGTCCGTACCGCTCACTACGCCTCTTCCGACGACCCCATCAAGGAGTATGGTCGCGACCTGATATGGTATCTCTGGTGCGGACCCGTTTCGCCTCCATTCGACAAAAAACGCATGGCCACATTAGAACGCTATTTCATAGCCGAAAAAGAGACCCACGCAGAGCCTAAAGGCAACTATTATCATCTCAAGAACCGGCGTGAAATATGCGAAATGATACTCCGGGAGTTCGGTATAACCGATTTGGAAAACGCCCACATAATCAACGGCCATATACCCGTCAAGGCTGCCAGCGGCGAAAGCCCCATAAAAGCCGGAGGCCGGCTTCTGGTCATTGACGGCGGATTCTCCAAGGTCTATCACAGACAGACCGGAATAGCCGGTTACACACTCATATATAATTCACACGGAATGCGCCTTGTCCGTCACCGTCCCTTCGAGTCCATACAGGATTCAATAGCCCATGGAATGGACGTGGTGGACGCCACCCAGGTAGTCAAACACAGCGACCGGCAGATTCTGATCCGTGATACCGACAAAGGCAAACGCATTATAAGCCGTGTAGAGGACCTGAAAGCTCTTCTGCAGGCCTACCGCACCGGCTTGATCCGCAGTTGAAACAGAGGAGTCAATCTATAGCCCATACAGGAAACTTATTCCGTAACCGATACGGAAGATCTATCCCGCGGCTGAAACAGGATTTCAGGGAATATTGCGCAGAATGGCTATCAGATGGTCAAATACCATTGGAACGGTAGCCAATTCGAGACGCTCCGACGGAGAATGGACGCCTCTGAGCGTGGGACCTATGGAGATCATGTCCAAATCGGGATATGAGGTGAGGAACAGTCCGCATTCCAGACCGGCATGGATAGCCTTAACCTTAGGGTCACGACCAAAAAGCTCACGATAGGTACGCACTGAAATGTCAAGCAGCACCGATTTGGGATTGGGAGCCCAGCCGGGATAACCCTCATTAGACTCCACCCTAGCTCCTGCCAGACGGAAACAGGCTGCAACGGTCTGCTGCACGGCATACTTTGCCGATTCAACTGAACTGCGCTGACTGCTCACTACTGTAACCTTGCCCTGCTCCGTGCGGACACGCGCCAGATTAGAGCTTGTCTCCACCAGACCCGGCACATCCATACTCATAGCATAAACGCCGTTAAAGACCGCAAACAACGAACGTATTATATTACGGGCCACATCTGTCTCTATACACTCCTGTAGAAGATCTGTTGACTCCATAAAGAACTTGGCCTCCTTCTCGGTCACGTGATACTCATTCTGCACCTCAGCGGCAAACAGATTAAAATCGATACGGATCTTCTCACGGTCAGATGAGGGTATCGCAATCACCGCTGTGGCATCACGCGGAATGGCATTATGAAGATTCCCTCCCTGAATACTGCATAGGCGCAAATCATACTTGTCAAGAGCCGAATTAAGGAAACGTGCCAAAATCTTGTTGGCATTGGCATAACCCTTATCTATATCATCGCCCGAATGTCCGCCATGAAATCTGTCCACCCCAACCCGTAGGCACATATAACCCGCGGGAACGGTCTCCGGCTTGAAATCAAACTCTATCGATGTGTTTATCCCGCCTGCACAGCCTATAAAAATCTCACCCTCATCCTCGGAGTCAAGGTTGATAAGCATCTTTCCGTTCATCATGCCCGGTTTAAGCTGTGTAGCGCCGACCAGTCCTGTCTCCTCCGATACGGTAAAGAGACACTCCAGGGGACCGTGCTCTATCTCACTGCTGTCCAACAGAGCCAGAGCTAAAGCTATACCTATTCCGTCATCGGCCCCCAGAGTGGTGCCGCGTGCCTTAAGCCATCCGTCCTCCACGTATGTACTGATGGGCTGTGTCATAAAATCGTGGTCCATAGTCGCCTCCTTCTCGCATACCATATCCTGATGAGCCTGCAATATCACCGTCTGTCGATTCTCATATCCGGGTGTTGCAGGCTTAAAGATTACCACATTGCCAACATCGTCCTTAAGATATTTAAGTCCGCATGCAGATGCAAAATTCATCAAATATTCACCCATCTTCTCCTCATGTCCCGACGGACGGGGAATCTGACATATTTCCAGGAATATATCCATCACTCTTTTCGAACGGTCAATCTTGTTCATATTCTATTATTAAAAAATCCATTAGACCTTAAATTCTATTAGTAAACGCAATTTTTTGCGGAGGTACTTGTTCATATTTTTTTCGGACAAAGAGAGGGGATTAGAACCTTCCCCATCTCTTTGCGC
>MTBK01183794.1_pt1 | contig 46888 bp, 39 predicted proteins | sample 1535981 | NCBI WGS metagenome assembly MTBK01 (sample SAMN06109225, study PRJNA356200) | anaerobic digester metagenome | isolation source: biogas reactors fed with pig manure or primary and secondary sludge | place: Spain | collected 2016-06-30
TAGGGTCCTCCGGGACGCATCCCTTGAATGGCATAGCGGCCGTCGTTATTAGTGACAGCTGCATATTTGGTTCCGGACGGTACGTGAGTAGCAACCAGATTAACCCCGGCTACTGCAGCTCCGGCGTCGTCGGTAATTCTTCCACCCAAAGACGAAGTAGTTATTTGGGCGTAAGCTCCCGTACTCAGGAACACGAATGCCAAAAAAGCGAAAAAACATTGAACAATTCTTTTCATAAAATTTTATTTAGGTTATTAATATATTTTAAAAATCATGGTGCATCCAATCCCCAATCTTCCCATTTCAAAGAAGTTTTAACGGCTTCTTGGACAGAAGAAGGGATGTTGTGAAAAAAAGTAAAACCTGTCAAATCCTCCATCTCTTTAACAGAAACAGCATCGGCAGCTACGGGATTCAAGGCTGTGTATGCCCTGTTCTCGTAGGAGAAACCAATGGCAGAATACCCGTCGTTCTCTTGCTGCTTGGCATCGTACCGCAACAGTACCTTGTAATACATTTTGGGAAGCGCCACCCGGTTTCCATCGTTGTCCGTTACATAATCAATATCTTTATTGTCTTGAGTCTGAATTATGGCTCCCGTAACTACGTACAACGTATCACAAGCCAAAGCCCATCCCCTGACATATCTTTCCAAATTGTTCCACAAGTTTTGATTGAGAGATGCGTCTTGAGGTGTGATATTGGTAAAATAAAAAGTACTCTCATTGATTTCTTGCGAAGAAAGTCGATCCGCAGAGGGCAACTGGTGACCTCTATCCCAATTGGAACCTGCAAACGAATAAAACAAAACCGGTTGGTAACGCTTGGGTACCTTGGGATCAAATCCCCAAGCATTCGTCCGGCTGCCGCTTCCCATGATATCTCTATACAGCGGATAAGCTACCCAAGATGCCAGACGGTTTTCTGTATCGTACAGGAAAGAATAATTGCGTACCCTTTTTCCCTTCAATGAAGTCATATGCGATATGTAAACAAATGCATCCTCTTCCGACGTATCCGTAGACACGTAAGGCAATTCCATCCAGGAGCGCACCGCATCTGATATCAGTGCTTCAAAAGGACTTTGTGTAATACGCAAAGTCAAAGTTTTTTCCGAAACAGAAGCATCTGTTGTTTGAAAGACAACATCCGCCACACGAGATTCTGTTACGGAAGGATTTTGTGTATACGTTACCGTTACCGGATCCGACTTGCTCCCGGAAGAGGGTGCAACGGAAAAATGTTCAGGATCTGATGAAGATACGGTCCAATCCACATTGCCGGATACAGATACGGTAAACTGTCCCTCTTCTCCGGAAACTTCCTTCTCTGCAATGGCAAGGAAAAATGTAGGTGATGTATAAAAACGTTCCCCGGTCAAACCTGCCCAATCCGTATCTTTGGCAAAGATGATCTGATACGTATCCCCATACACACAAGCTATGCCTTTAAGAACTCCACTGCCGGAAGGTACAACTACGTCTTTGAAAGAAGAATATTGGGAAGAAAAGACATCAAATGTCTCCTTGGATTCGGCTACCATTCCAATGGAAGTGTGAAGGGCCTTCTCCACAAACGTTCTGTTCAAATCTTGGTCCCTTACCTGCACATTAGATACGGCCACATACATGGATTCGTAGTCACCGGAAACAAGTTGTGCAGCCGATATTTCTTTAGCCACAAGAGCTTCCGTTCCCGTTTTTGTAATGTTGGCCAAGGGAAGATTCGTTACTTGAAGGGGACCGTTGTTGTATACAGACAACGTTTGGTCTAAAAGCTGAATTTCCACCTTATCTCCTTGCTTGAAATGGGTGTTGTTTTCTGCACAAAACAATTGAATTCCGGCTTCTTCATCACTCACCACAATGGCTTTCATGGACGTATAGTTGTTCAAACCCCCTTCTTCCACGTGCCGGAAATTGCTTACAACCACCCCTCTTACAACCACCTTTTCCGTTACCTTCACATCCACTCCTTTGTACAAATCCCGTAGCTGAGAAATACTCCAATACAAGACCTCTTGTTCCGACTGCGTAACCTCAACACGCACATCTTTTTCAGCAGAATATACTTTTATGGATCCCTTACGTTCAGTTCCCCTATTGCCTTGTGATGAAAGTGTCAGTGTTCCGTTTCCCTGACCGGTTGAGGGTGTCACTGAAAGCCAATCGGCTCCTTCCGTCACCGCTGCAGACCAACTGCAATTGGCTGTCACCTGAAGGGTTTGTTCACCGGCAGATGAAGTAAAAACAACTTGTGTTTTGTCCAAATAAAGAGATTCCGGCACAGGCTTTTCTTCACACGATATTACAAAAAAGCCCAGAAGCAATAGCATTATGCCAATTTGTCTGGTATACATCATTATTGAATACTTTCTTTGGATTAACAAAAATAGATATTATCAACGGTAAAGACAGCCATTTTCTGTTTCTGTTATCAACAAAAACCGGCTTTTTATAAACATTTCTTGCACCAACCTTTTTTTCATACCTTTGTCTGTTGTCAAAAAATTGATTTTTATGAATATTTTATTCTCTTCCGAGTCTGTTTCTGAAGGGCATCCGGACAAAATAGCAGACCAAATTGCAGATGCCATTTTAGATGAGTTTTTAAAAAAAGACCCCCAGTCCAAAGTGGCCTGTGAAGTGTTTGTAACTACGGGCCTTGTTATCATAGGAGGAGAAGTCAGATCCAATGCCTGGGTAGATATTCAAGAAGTGGCGCGCCAAGTGATTGCAGATATAGGATATACCAATGCTGCATGTAAGTTTGAAGCCCACTCGTGCGGTATCATTTCTCTCATAGAGGGACAGTCGCAAGATATTTCCCGTGGTGTGGAAAAGGAAGACCCGGCAGAACAGGGAGCAGGAGACCAAGGCATGATGTTCGGCTACGCCTGTTCAGAAACGGAAGAATTGATGCCTCTGCCCATCGTGCTGGCCCATTTGGCCCTTATGGAATTGACAGCCATCCGCAAAGAAGGGAAAGAAATGACATACTTACGACCGGATTCAAAATGCCAATTTACCATTGAATACAACCCGGCCGGACAGGCCCAAAGAGTGGATACTTTTGTGTTGTCCACCCAACACGAACCGTTTGCAGATGACGACACCATGCACCGTACCATAACGGAAGACGTCAAAAACATCTTGTTGCCCAGAATTATTGAAAAGGTACACCCGTCCCGCAAACATCTCTTTGACCACCAAATGAGGTTGCTGGTCAATCCTACAGGAAAATTTGTGATTGGCGGACCGCATGGCGACACCGGCCTAACGGGACGCAAAATCATTGTCGACACATACGGAGGCCGAGGAGCACACGGCGGAGGTGCTTTTTCAGGAAAAGACCCCAGCAAAGTAGACCGCTCTGCCAGTTACGCAGCCCGTCACATTGCCAAAAACTTAGTCGCAGCAGGAATAGCAGAAGAAGTGCTGGTCCAATTGGCTTATGCCATTGGTGTGTCTCGCCCCGTAAGCATATACATCAACACGTACGGCACGTCACACAGTACAAAATCCGATGCGGAAATTGCACAAGTTGTCTCTCAACTGTTTGATTTGCGTCCGGCAAAGATTATTGAGCGACTGCAACTGAAAAACCCCATTTACAGAGCCACTTCCAACTACGGCCACTTTGGCAGAGACCCCTATGTCAAAGACGGAATTTCTTACTTTTCCTGGGAAAAAACAGATTATGTAGACGCTTTAAAAGAAGCTTTGCTTTAATCCAGAGCACATACTTTCCAGCCGGCACCTTCCTTACGTAACGTAATCATTGCTTGACCCGGTTGAGGCAAGCGAGAAAAATCTACTTTATAAGATAACCAAACCGTATCTTTATCTTTATCAACAGGAGTTTCCACTTCAATGATAATGGTAGACAAATAACCCGTTACTTCTTCCAGTTCTTCTTCCGTAAGTGAATCCAGAATATCTTGTGTCTTATCTAAGATGTCGTACAGCACCGGATCTGCATATTCTCTGGCTGTCTTAAAATCTGAAGTAAAGAAAGCCTCTAAAAATTGCTGCGCAACAACAACCGGATCCTGTTGTCTGTGGCAAGATGCCATAACTAAGAACAGAGAAAGAATAAAAATTGTTTTTTTCATATTGTACTTCTTATATACTTATTCCAAATAAACCAACGTAATCCCCGGTCCCCCACGCTCTACGTGTTCGTCTTCAAAAGACGCCACACCGTACGCCCTCTGCAGATAATTTCTAATTTCCATTCGGAGCGCACCCGTACCCGTTCCGTGCAAGATTTCCACCTGATTCACACCCAAGACCAATGCATCGTCCAAAAAACGGGCTACTTTATCCAACGCTTCACCTGCTCTCAACCCGCGAACATCCAAATGCGGAGAAAATTGCAGCCTCTCCTTAGACAAGGCCTCCTGCCCAAAAGAGGTTTTTACCACTCCTTTGCGGACTACTTTTTTGTATTCTCCGGCCGATATACGTTCCAAACGATCCGCATCTGTTTCCGTAACCATCTGCCCCATAGCAATACGCACCTTTGCATCTTTGATGACCATCACCTCTCCCGTAATCAAACCGTCTTTTGTCCGAACCAAATCACCCGGTTGCAACGGCCCGGCCGGCAACTCCTGTGGTTTTCGAGGTTTTGCTGCTTTGGATGGAGCGGCTTTCTGTTTCCTTTTTTCACGTGCCTCTTGCCTTTTGCGCAACTGCTCCATTTTCTGCGCTATTTTTTTGTCTCCTTCGTCCTGCCAATCGTCAGCCATTTGTTCCTTGTAGGCCTGCAACGTACCCCTGCCGGCTTTTGTTTTTTCCTTCTCGGCTTGCGATTCCCGTATTTCCTTAATCGTCAACTCTATCTTTCGATTGGTCTCTTGTAAAATTTGCCGAGCTTCCGTACGAGCCTCTTTCAAAATCTGGTTTCGCAGAGCACGAATCTCCGACAATTCCGTCTGGTATTTGTCCGTGATGTGATCCAATTTTTTCCCCGTCTGCGTAATATGCACCACCTTTTCTTCCCACCTTCTCCTGCTACGGGCAATCTGTCGGATGTACCGTTCCGTTTCCACAAATCCGGCTCCTGCTTTATCCTGTGCCTGTTGTATAATAGGAGCGGGCAAGCCCATTTTACGAGCCAACTCAAAAGCAAACGAATTCCCGGGAACCCCCGTTTCCAACTTGAACAACGGTTGCATCTGCTGCACATCAAACTGCATGGCTCCGTTGAGCACTCCTTTCCCGGTAGTGGCATAAAATTTCAAATTGGAATAATGCGTGGTGATGACACCAAAACTCCCTTTTTCTTCCCATTGTTCCAACAACGCCTCGGCAATAGCCCCACCGGCCGTAGGCTCTGTCCCCGTGCCAAATTCATCTATCAGCACCAACGACCGGTCGTTGGCATGCAAAAGGATTTCCCTCATACTCAACAAATGCGAACTGTACGTACTCAAATCGTTGTCTAAGGATTGCTCGTCTCCAATGTCAAGGAAAATACCCTCAAACAAACAAAGTTCAGACGTTTCAGACGCCGGAATCAACAAGCCGCATTGAAACATATATTGCAACAGTCCCACCGTTTTCAAACACACAGATTTTCCTCCGGCGTTGGGACCGGATATCAACAAAATACGTTTTACACCATCCAATTTCAACGTAAGCGGCACGATTTCTTTTCCCTCTCTTTGCAATGCTTTTTCCAACAAAGGATGGCGTGCCCTTTGCAGAAAAATCCCCGGCTCTTTGTTTATTACAGGTTTCCCTGCCTGCATAGATACGGCCAAACGGGCTTTAGCTCTCAGAAAATCTATGGTTGCCAAAAATTGAGCCTGTTCCATCACATCCGGTACATACGGCTGCAAAAAGGCGGCAAATTCTTGCAAGATTTTTGTGATTTCCCGCTGCTCTTCAAAACCCAATTCCCGTATTTCATTGTTCAGGTTGACTACGGGCGCCGGTTCTATAAAAATGGTTTTCCCCGTTGCCGACTGATCGTAAATATAACCCGGCACCTGCCTTTTGTAAGCTGCCGGCACCGGAATCAGTAACCGGCCGTCGCGAACGGACACTTGTGCTTCGGGCTCGGCAAACCCCTGGTCTTGCGTTTGTTGTAAGATCTCTGCCATCAGTCTTCCCACCTGCTGTTCCTTTTTCTGCAAAGACTTCCTGATTTGTGCCAACGTTGCCGAGGCGTTGTCCCTGATGGCGCCTGTTTTATCCAACAAGGCATCCAGGCGCTGTGTAATGGCGGGGAAGAAGGTGAGAGGGCGGCACAGTTCCTTTAAAGCCGGATACGCCTCTTCATCTGTTTTCTCAAAAAAATGCAACAACGCACGAATCGTTGCCAAAGCAGACTGCAGCTTCACCAATTCTTCCACACGCGGACAATACATGGGATGCGCTTGCAGTTGCTTTAAAAAAGGCAGGGTGTCTGTATACCCTGTTTCCGGAAAAGCTTGTTCCAAAAGACAAATGCTGTGCATTTCGCCCGTCCGCTCCAACTCTTGTTCCAAAAAAGCAAGATCCGAGCTGAAAGCCATGGCGGCCACACGTTCACGTCCGGCCAAGCTCAAGCACCGCTCAGCCAGCATCTCTCGTATTCTGTCAAAACCTATTTTTTCTTCAAACCGGGCCGGATAGATCATTGTTTTTTTATTCATGAAAAGCGCTTTCCAAGTCAAAACGCAATTCCGCCACTCCGCTCAACGACTTTATAATTCCGTCCTGCATGGTGGCTATATTGCCCGTTTGTTCAGAGACCACTATAATAAAAGCGTCCGTTTGTTCGCTTAAACCGGCACCGGCTTTATGCCTCATCCCAAAATAAGGAGGTATCCCCTGACTCTCGGACATAGGAAACGTACAACGAGCCGCTTGAATACGGCCGTGAGAAATGACCATGCCTCCGTCGTGCAAAGGACTGTTTTTAAAAAACACGTTTTCTATCAATCTTCTATGCACACGCGCATCTACCCTGTCTCCCGTCTCTTCTATAAAAGCCAAAGAGGCAAAGCGTTCGATAGCTATCAATGCTCCCGTTTTGCGGTCGGACATCCGGCTGCACGCATGTACTATTTCTTCAACGTCTTGTTTGGACAACATTTCCTGTCCCGGCCGAAAAAGAGAGTTGAACAATTCTTTTCGCTTGCCGTCTTTTGTGTATCTAGACCCCAGCTGCAACAGGAAGCGACGTATTTCTTGCTGAAAAACCACAATAAGTGCCAACACACCCACACTGATTACTTTGTCTAAAATACTGGACAAAAGCTCCATGTGAAGAGCTTTGACTATCAGCCAAATAAAATAAACGAAAAGAATGCCTATAAAAATATTGACGGCAGCCGTACCCCTTATGATTTTATACACTTGGTATATAAGAAGGCCTACCAGTAAAATATCAAGAATGTCTATGATATGTAGTCGTAGAAAATCAGGCATGGCATACAAAGATACGTTTTATTCAACAAAAGCCAGCGACAAAAAGCCCAATTTTAAATCGGGATTTTTCTTCCAAAGCGCATGCGCACAACTTTCCATAGTGGCCCCTGTCGTTACCACATCGTCCACCAACAAGACATCGCTATACGAAAGCGTTTTTGCCTGAAATGCGTTCTTCATATTTTCCTGCCGCTGCTCTTTATCGTATACCGTCTGGCTTGTTTTTTCTTTGACCCTGCAAACAGCCGTAACGTCAACAGGCCAGCCTGTTGATGCAGACAGTCCGGCTGCCAGCCATTCAGCCTGGTTGTATCCTCTTTTTCTGCGCTTGCGACCTGACATAGGGATGGGCACCAAAACAGGATGGCGTTCTTTGCCGGTTCCCGGCGGCGTCAAGCCGGTCGGCATACCCCATTCTTCACACAACTCCTTACCAAACAATTCCCCCATATACAAGCCTACTTCACACATACCCCCGTACTTAAAACGGTGCAACAATTTCCTATAGGGGCTTGCTTCTCTGAAATACAAAAAAGCAACGGCTCCCGTCAAATGAGACAGAGCATGAAAAGAAGTTAGCAAAGGATTCAAATAAAGTTGCCAATGATACGTTTTAGGCAAATGGAACAAACAATGTACACACAAAGTATTTTCTCCGGGAATCAACTCTTTCCCGCACACCGCACACATCCGGGGAAACCACAAACTGCTTTCGCCAATCATTCGCCTCAAATTTATGAAGTTTTTTTATATTTGTTGTTTAAAATTTGCTGGTATGAAACGTTTTGCATTACCTTTTCTCATCATCTTTTCTGTTCTTTTCTTACGTTGCACTCCACAAGAGGCACCAAACGGGAGTCAGGGAGAAACCAGCTCTACATACTTTGTAGAAGAATTAGGCACTTTTGATTTTACCCTTAAGGAGGGTCTTTTGGAGTTGTTGGCAGAGATAGGAATAGAAGAAACCGATCCTACTGTAAGTCAGGTCATAGAGTTCATCGACAATGTCCTAAGTGCTCAAATGCGGGTTGTGGCTATTTCTTATAATACTTTCGATCCTTTTGGAGACCCTGTTCTAGGCACAGGTGCATTTGTGTATCCACGGGATTTGCAAGTAAGAGGCGTTATAGAAGTACCTCCCATAGCAGATTTGGACCAAGAAACAAGTCCGTCCATAGTAACCAGAAAAGGAAGGTTTTACGTAGAAGCATTCCCCTCTTTGCTGAAATTCATCACCATCACTCCCGATATGCTGGGAGTTGAGTATACACGCCATATGCCAAGACCGTATTTAAACGATGCCAATAGCGGAATGGTTGCCTACCACATGCGTAAGGCTGTAGAAGAATATTTGTTGGCAAAAGAAAACTACCAACTGGGCAACACAAGTATGGTTATGGGGTATTCATTAGGAGGTCCCTCCTCTTTGTCCATGGCCAAATATTACACCACAAATCCAACAGGCATTCGAGTAGACAAAGTATTTACCGGAGGAGGGGCTTACGACGGACTGGAAGCATTTAAAGCGTATGCCCGCATTGAAAAAAACGACTACATGGCCATCCCGTGGATCATCATCAGCATGGACCACTACTACCAATTGGGATTGGATTACAGCAAAATTTTTGCCAACGGAATGGAAAATCCGGTGAATTCACCCGACCCGGCCCAAGGCGGTGACGGATACGCTTATTGGTTTGACGGCACACACGGATCGGGGAGTCTGCACAGACGCTGGGGCAGCGATTTGAGAAATTATATGCACGAAGACTTTTTCTCAGATGAACCAAAAGGGGAGTTTGCAAAACTAATAGACTGCATGAACGAAAATTCATTGGCTCGCAGTTGGACTCCGGACCCCCTACTTGACATCCATCTTCTACATAGCAGTCAAGACAACTTGATACCTGTAGACTGTGCCGACTATTTGTATAAAACATTCAAAGAAAAAGGGTGCTCCATTCATTACGTTCGCACGACAGGAGACCATTACGATGCCGGTAATGAGTTTGTTATGACATCCTTACTATACTTGTTGTTGAAGTAAATATGGGAAAAAGAAAAATGCGTCGTAAGCCAACAAAGCGCTGTATATGGCTGTTTTTAGCCGTCTTTTCTTATCTGTGGATCAGTTGTGTTCCGCAAGACGCGCCTAAAGAAGAACACAAATATTTTGTAGAAGAACTAGCCACAATAGATTATACCTTTGAAGAAGGGCTTCGCACTTACATGAGTAATTTTGACTTAGAAGTCACAGACCCTACTTTACAAAAAATCATCGAATTTGTGGATGATGCCCTGTACACGCAATTACGTATTGTGACTCTTTCCTACAATACTTTTGACCCATTTGGGAATCCGGTTTTGGGTACGGGAGCATTCGTTTATCCCCTAGATTTAAAGGTACAAGGCGTCATCGAGTTGCCTCCCCTCGCAGACCTGGACCAAGAAACAAGCCCGTCCCTTACAGCAGAAAGAGGACGCTTCTATGAAGAAGCGGCTCCTTCTTTACTCAAATACATCACCATTACGCCAGATATGCTGGGAGTACGTTATACCCGCCATATGCCAAGGCCTTATTTGCATGTTGCCAACAACGGAATGGTTGCTTACCACATGCGAAAAGCCGTGGAAGAGTATTTGTGGGAAAAAGAACAGTACAAACTAAGCAGCAAAAGCCTGATTCTGGGCTATTCTTTAGGTGGTTCCTCTGCCTTGGCCATGGCCAAATATTATACAGAAAATCCCACAGGCATTCGAGTAGACAAAGTATTTACCGGCGGCGGAGTCTACGATGGGTTAGCGGCGTTTAAAGCCTTTGCCCGTACAGAGAAAAACGATTACCTTGCCATTCCCTGGATCATCATTACCATGGATTACTACTACCAATTGGGATTGGACTACAGTAAAATTTTTACCAACGGGATGGAAAATCCCGTAAACTCTTCCAATCCGGAGGAAGGCGGAGACGGATATGCCTATTGGTTTAACGGCACACACGGATCGGGGAGTCTACACAGACGCTGGGGCAGCGATTTAAGAAATTACATGCACGAAGATTTTTTCTCAGATGAGCCAAAAGGTGAGTTTGCAAAACTGACAGACTGTATGAAGGAAAACTCTTTGGCCCTCAACTGGACCCCAAGCCCACTGCTTGACATCCATCTGATACACACCCATGAAGATACGTTCGTTCCCGTAGAATGTGCTGATCTTCTTTATAAAGCGTATAAAGAAAAAGGATGTTCCATTCAGTATATAAGAACTACCGGAGCCCACCACAACGCAGCTTTCGAATTGATCATAACATCCCTGTTCTACTTGTTGTTAAAATAATAAGATATGCAAAGACATCACGTGTACCGACTCCTTGTTGTCGTATCCTTTTTATGGATCGGTTGCGCTCCGCAGGAGACGCTTGTTAGTGAACCCAAATACTTTGTAGAAGAACTGGCCACGATAGATTATACCTTTGAGGAAGGACTTCGGGCCATGTTGAGAGAATCTGCCATAGAGATCACAGATCCTATTTTAAACGAAATCATCAAATTCACAGACGATGTCATGAATTTGAAGATACGTTTTGTGACTATTTCCTACAACACGTATGATCCTTTTGGGAATCCGGTTTTGGGTACGGGAGTATTCGGTTATCCACTAGACTTAAAGGTGAAAGGTGTAGTTGAGGTGCCTCCCCTTGCAGACCTGGACCAATTTACAAGCCCATCCCTTATCGCAGAAAGAGGAGGCTTCTATTCTGAAGGGTATCCCGCTTTGCTTAGGTACATCACCATCACACCCGATATGCTGGGAGTACGTTATACTCGCCATATGCCCAGGCCCTATTTGCATCTTGTCAGCAACGGAATGGTTGCTTACCATATGCGAAAAGCCGTGGAAGAGTATTTGTGGGAAAAGGAACAGTACAAACTGAGCAACAAAAGCTTGATTCTGGGCTATTCCCTGAGCGGTTCCTCTTCCCTGGCCGTAGCCAAATATTATACAGAAAATCCCACAGGCATACGAGTGGACAAAATATATACCGGCGGCGGAGTTTACGATGGGTTGGCAGCATTTAAAGCTTTTGCCCGTTCAGAAAAAAGCGATTACCTGGCTATTCCATGGATTATCCTTACCATGGATTATTACCACCAATTGGGATTAGACTACAGTAAAATTTTTGCCAACGGGATGGAAAATCCCGTAAACTCTCCCAATCCGGAAGAAGGCGGGGACGGATACGCCTACTGGTTTAACGGGGACCACTGGTCCTTTAGTTTGTATGACCGTTGGGGCAGCGATTTGAGAAACTACATGCACGAGGATTTTTTCTCAGATGAACCAAAAGGTGAATTTGCAAAGCTGACAGACTGTATGAAGGAAAACTCTTTGGCCCTCAACTGGACCCCAAGCCCTCTGCTTGATATCCATCTGATACACACCGGTGAAGACATGTATGTTCCCGTAGAATGTGCCGATCTTCTTTACAAAACGTATAAGGAAAAAGGGTGTTCCATTCAATATGTAAGAACTACCGGAACCCATCACGACGCAGCCTTCGAATTGATAATAACATCTCTCCTGTACATGTTGTTAAAATAATAAGATATGCAAAGACACCACGTCTGCCGACTCCTTGTTGTCATTTCCTTTTTATGGATTGGTTGTGCTCCGCAAGATGCGTTTAAAGAAGAACCCAAATATTTTGTAGAAGAACTGGCCACTCTGGATTTGACCCTTAAAGATTGGCTGAAAGACATGTTGAAGGAATTTGGAAAAAACGTGCCAAATCTTGCTGTAGATGATATCATAGATCTTATTGACAAAGTCCTCAACCCCAAAATGCGTATTGTAGCCATCTCGTACAATACCCAAGATCATTTTGGAAACCCCGTATTGGGAACAGGCTGCTTCGTTTATCCATTGGATTTAAAACCCAGGGGGGTTGTGGAAATGGCCACTATAGGAAACCTGGATCAGGAAACCTGCCCAACTACCGATGTGCAAAAGGGAATCTATTATATGGAGTCTTTTCCTTCCATGTTCAATTACATCACCATTACTCCCGATATGTTGGGCGTGTTGTACACGCGGCATATGCCTCGACCCGTTTTACTCGACCACAATTCCGGATTGGTCACGTACCACATGCGTAAAGCAGTGGAAGAATACCTGCTGGAAAAAGAAAACTACCAAATGAGCAACCGCAGCATCATTATGGGGTATTCACAAGGTGGCCCGGCAGCGCTATCTGTCGCCAAATACTATATAGAAAACCCCACAGGTGTTCAGGTGGATATGGTATTTACCGGCGGTGGTGCCTACGACGGAGTAGAGGCCATAAAAGCACTTGCTCGTACAAAAAGAAACGATTATTTGGCCATTCCCTGGATTCCCATTTCCATGAATTACTATTACCAACTGGATCTTGATTTTAGCAAAATATTCACCAACGGGATGGAAAATCCCATAGATTCTCCGGATCCGCTGGAAGGGGGCGACGGATACGCCTATTGGTTTAACGGCACACACCGATCCACCCAATTGCGTAACCGCTGGGGTACCGATATCACGAATTATATGCACCCGGATTTCTTTTTCGAACAACCCAAGGGCGAGTTTTTGAAAATGCAAGCAAGTCTGGAAGAAAATTCCATTGCCCGAAACTGGACTCCGGGTCCCTTACTAAATATATACTTACTGCACAGTAGTGAAGATACGTTTGTTCCCGTAGAATGTTCCGATTTTCTATACAAAAAATACAAAGAAAAAGGCTGCTCCATTCATTATGAACGCATCACCGGGAACCACCATGAAGGCGGTTTTGAATTTATAAAAAAAGCCGCCGCATATCTATTGATTAAATAGCCCTACATGATTTTTAAAAGATTTGTATATTTACCACCTATCTTTCATTTCTATGTTGAGAAAATTCTTTAGTTCAAGCATTATTATTTTGCTTTTCATCTTTTTCCAGGGATGTGTACCCCACGAAAAACCAGACGCTACTGAGTCTCAATTTCTTGTAGAAGAGCTGATTGTGTGGGATTTTACAGTGGAATATGCCATAGAATCTCTCCCCGATGTAGTAGCCGAATTAAACTTTTCACTTCCTGAAGGCACTATAGACGGAGCCAAACAGTTTTTTAAAGGAAGTCTCCGGAATGAGATCAGGGGTGTAGCGCTCTCTTATAACACCATTGACCCTTTCGGGAACCCGGTTGTTGCTACCGGTGCATTCTTTTATCCCAAGAATATGAGACCAAGAGGGATTGTAGAGATACCTCCTATAGCACAGATGAACGACAACCAAGCGCCTTCATTGTACGTAGAGAGAAAGAAATTTGCTCTTGAAAGTCTGCCTTCTCTACTCAGTTACATTACCATCAACCCCGATTTTGTAGGTGTACGCTATACAGAACATTGGCCAAGACCTTATTTGTTGGATGAAAACGCAGGACTTGTGGCGTTCCATTTTAGAAAAGCCGTAGAAGAATATCTGATGATTCATGAAAACTATCGGTTGTCCAATAAAAGTACCATTATGGGGTATTCCCTGGGAGGAGGTACGGCCATGGCCATGGCAGCCCACTACGGCAAACACAATACAGGTATTAAAGTAGATAAGGTCTATACAGGTGGAGGAGTATATGACGGGCTAGAGGCATTCAGGGCATATGCAAAAAAAGAAAAGAACGATTACCAATCCATTCCAATGGTTATTATTGGGTTGAACGTGTTTTACAACTTAAATCTGGACTACACCAAATTGTTTGTTAACGGAATGGAAAATCCGGTAAATTCCCCCTATCCGGAAGAAGGAGGAGACGGCTACGCTTGGTGGTTTAGTGGCAAAAGAAGCCTTGAAAGCATATACAAACGCTGGGGTAGTAATTTAAGAGATTATATGCATCCTGATTTCTTTTCCGATGAATTGCAAGGGGAGTTTTTGAAACTCAAAGAGCCCTTGGAGCAAAATTCTATTGTATATAACAATTGGGATCCCGGAATCTCCACAGAAATACACCTGATCCACTCCAAAGATGATAATTTGATTCCGGTAGAATGTGCTGACCTTCTATATAAGGAATATAAGAAGAAGGGATACCCCATTACGTATACACGTACTGTAGGGAACCACTACGATGCAGGATTTCATTTTGTATTAACAGCCGCTTTATATTTACTAATTAAATAAAACACTATGACAAGACTTACAGCTGACCCCCATTGGATTTGGAAAATGTTCGCTATTATGGGACCGCTTCTCACCCTTATAGGCCATATCTGGTATGCATGGGGGTTTGAAATTATTTCCCGTATAGTGGGATGGATTTTATAAATTTCCTTAATAAAATAACTATGGAAACTGTATATACATTTATTGCTTTATTGGGAATGATTATGTCTTTTCTGGCATCTGTTTTCCTGATTCTATTTTAACCCGTTTATAAATAACAACATGGTAATACATTGGAATTTGATTTTTAAAATACTAGGTATGGTGGGCCCCCTAGTTACTTTAATTAGCCTAATCCTTTTGGCCTGGGCTTAACATAATACAACTATTGATATGGATTTGATTTCTAAAATACTCGTTATCATAGGCTTCATTATGTCTTTTTTAGCCGTGATATTTTTAGGCTTTATTTAGTTTTATTAGTATGAATCTTTTAAATACCGTAAAGAAAGTATTGGTTTTGGGTACTTTCTTTACAACCCTTCTTTTTGCGGGGAGCGGATGTACTCCTCATGACAATACCCAGGAAGAAACTTCCGAACACCTGATAGAAGTCCTTGACATTTGGGAGTTTAAGACAGGTTTTGCATTTGACATCATACTGAGCCTCATAGGCGATTTTGGAGGTGCTCTTTCTGCAGAGGTAAAAGAGAAAATCACAACTGCTCTTGACAAAAAGCTCAGTGAAGTCATCTGTGGCGTTGCCATATCGTACAATACCATGGATCCTTTTGGAAACCCGGTCGTTGCTACCGGTGTTTTCTTCTACCCAAAAAATCTGAAAGTAAAAGGCGTACTGGAAATTCCTCCCATTGCAAATATGGAGAAAACAGATGTAGCCTCTTTAAATATTAAAGACAAGCAGCTGGCTCTGGAGAGCATGCCCTGTATGATGGGTTACATCACACTGAATCCGGATTTTATTGGGGTGCGTTATACAGAAGATTGGCCGCGACCTTACCTTCTGGCAGAAAATTCAGGTTTGGCCGCATACCATTTCAGGAAGGCAGTGGCTGAATATCTTCTGCAAAAAGAACAGTACCGTATGCCCAACCGCAGTATCCTAATAGGTTATTCTTTGGGAGGTAGCACCTCTTTGGCCATAGCTGCTTATTACGAACGCAACAATACAGGTATTAAAATAGACCAAATACATACCGGAGGCGGAATCTATGACGGATTGGTTGCATTTGATACATACAGACGTACAGAAAGAAGTGAGTACCAAGCCATCCCTCAAGTCATTATGGCTATGAACCATTACTATAATTTGAATCTGGATTTTACAAAAATCTTTATAAACGGCATGGAGAATCCGGAATTGAACCCCAATCCGGAAGAAGGAGGAGACGGCTATGCCTGGTGGTTTAGCGGACACCAAAACGTAAATGCCATTGATCGTCGCTGGGGCAGGGATTTGAGGGCGTATATGCATCCCGATTTTTTCAATGAAGAATATACAGGTGAATTCCTCAAACTCAAAGAACCCCTGGAGCGTAACTCCATAGTTTATAACGACTGGAAGCCCGGTCCGTTTACAGAAGTATACTTGACCCATTCTAAAGAAGATAATTTTATTCCTGTAGAAGGGGCAGACCTTTTATACGAAGAATACAAAAAGAAAGGCTGTTCCATTCATTACAACCGCACAACAGGTAGCCACAATGATGGTGCATTGGAATTTATCCTATCGGGCCTGCTTTATTTACTTGTACGATGAGCCAATATTTCAGAAAAGTTTTAAAAGAAGGAGTCTTTTCTATAAGTGATGTTTTTGTTGAAGTAAAAAAAGATTTCCCGGCACTTAAGCTTAGTAAGATTGAGCCTATATTTGAAGCACTCATACGCATGAAAGTGCTCATTACGGCTATTTCTTACAACACCATAACACCTAACGGAGATCCCATAGTATCATCGGGGATCATCATGCGTCCCCTAAATAGAAAGCCCCGTGGAGTATTGCATTTTATGCCTTCGGCCAACATTGACAAATTTGGCTCGGGATCGGATGCCCTTCTCATTTTTGAGGGCGTACTCTCTTTTCTGGGTTATACCGTCATTATCCCCGATTTACTAGGCAACGGCATAACAAAAGATACGGAAGAGTATCCTTTTCTATTAGCAGAAAACACGGGACAAGTAGCCTACGATATGCACCGCGCAGCTATTGAATACTTCCCGGAAGTGTTAGGCCATCGGTTGCAAAGACATATTTCCGTAGGAGGGTATTCCATGGGCGGATCCAGTGCGTTGGCTCTGATCAGGCATATTGAAAGAGAGAATCCACCCGATATCATTATTGACAAAGCCATCATTGGAGGAGGTATCTATGACTTGACAACGGGTTTTAAAGAATTTGTTAAAACCGGGTATGCAGAATACCCCGCAGCACCGGGTGTATTCCAAGCTTATGATTATTGGTACAACCTAAACTTGGACTATACAAAAGTGTTCACAGGAGAATTGTTGGAACACAAAGATTTTTGGCTGAATAGGACCCATACAAGAGACCAGCTGGCAGACTGGATTGGACGCGACATGCACAAGTATATGCATCCAGATTTCTTTAAACCGGAAAGAAATGAAGAAATCAACAAAGTGTGGGAAAAGTTTAAGGAAAACTCTCTAGTAGACGGCTGGACTCCAAAAACAGATATCCGTTTTTCACATGCGGCAGATGACCTTTCCGTTCCCGTACAAGTAGCTGCATACACTTACGAACAATTCCGAAGCAGAGGTTCCCGTGTACGCATGCGTTACGGAAAAGGAGGACATTACGAATTTGGAAAATGGTTCTTCCTGCGTATGGCCCTCCACCTGGCAGCTAAACGTCTGGCTCTTTGGACACGTTCCTGACATTTGCGGACAATTTTGCCCTTTTCCGTATCTTGGCACGTTATTCGCTTTAGTTAAGCTGTTTCTAACCTAAATAAACATGAAAAGATTTGCTTGTCTTCTTTTCTTGTTTGTCGTATTGACAACAGGAGCAGGACAACATGTATATGCTAGGGAAGTTCCCCAAGCGCAAGACACCTTATATATTACCTTAGATGCAGCCCTTGAAATGGCTCTGTCTGAAAGCCCCATAGTTCGGATTGCAGACCGCAATGTTGAGAGATCCGTCTATGCAGCCCGTGAAACGCGTTCCGGACTGTTGCCTGCCATTTATGCCAGCGGCGCCTACAGCCGTACACTAAAAAAACAAGTGATGGTCATGGATTTTGGCGGACAATCTATGGAAATTTCCGTAGGTACGGACAACAACTGGATGGGAGGATTTTCTTTACAACTGCCCTTGGTGGCTCCGGCACTCTGGAATATGGTCAAACTGTCAGCATTAGATATTGAAATGGCTGTAGAAAAAGCCCGTGCCGGCAAATTGGCTATGACACATGCCGTCAAACAGGCTTTTTATTCCCATCTTCTGGCCAAAGACTCTTACAACGTACTCTGTCGAAATTACGACAACGTAGCACTGAACACAAAAAGAGTGGAAGACAAATACGACCAGGGCATGGCCAGTGAATTTGATAAATTAAGGGCGCAAGTGGAGTTAAAAAACCAACGTCCTGCTCTTGTTGCAGCGGAAACAGCCATAGAGCTTTCCTCCATGCAAATCAAAGCCCTTATGGGAATGGATATTGATTGCCCCGTTGTTTTTGAAGGTTCTTTGGCAGAGTTGGAAAACGAAGTTACTCCGGAAAGAGTCCTCCCGTTACAAGGACACTCCTTAGACAACAACCCCGACCTTACACAAATGAACATACAGCAGCAACAGCTGAAAGTAGCCCTAAAAGCTACAAAATCTGCCTACCTGCCTACCTTAAGCCTTACTTCCAATCTGCAATATTCTTCTATGAACAACGATTTCAAGTTCAGCAACTACAATTGGTTTCCCTATTCCACAGCAGCCTTGGCATTGCAAGTGCCCATTTTCAGCGGTATGAAAAAACAACAACAGGTAAAGCAAAGCCGTATAGACATGCTCAACCTGGAAGACAGCCGCATTCAAACGGAAAGAACGTTGCGACTCAACACCATCCACTGCTTAAGCCAGATGGACAACGCAGCAGAAGAGTTGTCGTCCAACAAAGAAAATATGAACATGGCAGAAAAAGCGTATGCCATCAGCAGCAAGCAATTTGAAGTAGGCCTGGGTACCTGGCTGGATTTGAGTGCCTCTGAATTGGCTTTGACTACAGCACGGCTGGCTTATCACCAATCCATATACAATTATTTATACTACTTGGCAGAATTGGAAAGCTTGCTTGGCATCACCCATCCTAACGAATAATCAAAATAAAACAATACCTTATGAAAACCTTCCGGTTTATTTCCATAATAATAGCTTTAAGCGTTTTTAGCGGCTGCGGTTTTTCTTCACCCAAAGAAAACGAATCGGTAGAGGAAGCCGTTCAAGTAACGGTCGTTCCCGTTACAGAAGAAATCATTCCGCAAATACAAGAATTTTCCGCTACCGTACAAGCCAACATAACCAACAACATCGCTCCTCAAATGGCTTCACGTATCAAGAAAATTTACGTAGAAGTAGGCGACTTTGTGACTAAAGGACAAAAGTTGGTGCAAATGGATGACAACAACTTGGAGCAAATCCGCACACAGCTGGATAATATGGAATTGTCTTTCAGCCGTATAGATGAACTTTACAAAGTTGGCGGCGTATCGCGTGCAGAATGGGACGCACAAAAAGCCGCATTGGATGTCATGCGAACACAATACAACAACTTGTCAGAAAACACACAATTGTTAAGTCCTGTAAACGGTGTGGTGACATCGCGCCACTACGACAGCGGAGATTTATTTGGTATGACTATGCCGCTATTGGTTGTAGAGCAAATTGTACCGGTAAAATTGATGATCCATGTATCGGAGTCTTTTTTTACAAAAATCCGCAAAGGGATGGAAGTAGATATCAGGTTGGATGTATATCCTCAAGAAGTGTTTAAGGGCAAAGTATCTATCGTATACCCCACCGTAACAGCTGCTACTCGCACATTCCCTGTAGAAGTCCTTATCCCCAATGCAGACAAAAAAGTACGTCCCGGCATGTTTGCCCGCGTATCTGTCAATATGGGTGATGAACCTCGTTTGATCATACCGGACAGGAGCGTAATCAAACAAATAGGATCCGGCGAACGGTACGTATATGTATATAAAGACGGAAAAGCCGAATACAGACTCATTCGTCTTGGAAAACGCCTGGACACGTATTACGAATGCTTGGAAGGTTTGGAAGAAGGCGAATTGATAATTACAACAGGACTGAACCGACTGACGAACGGAGCAGAAGTGGAAAGGATAAATTAAGCCGCTATGAAAATTTATCAATCAGCCGTTAGAAAACCGGTAACTACAGCGCTTATATACGTAGCCCTTGCCGTCATAGGTGTTTTCTCTTTATCCAGACTGTCTGTCGACTTTCTTCCCGACATAAGCGACAACACCATTTTGGTGATGACCACATATTCGGGTGCCAGTGCTGCAGACATAGAAAACAACGTCAGCAAGGTGTTGGAAAGCACCCTTAGTACGGTAAGCGACCTAAAGCATATTGAAAGCTATACCAGAGAAAACTCTTCTTTGGTTGCCTTGGAATTTGAATACGGTATAGATATAGCAGAAGCCACAAATGATGTCCGCGACAAGTTGAACCTGATTGCTGATTTCTTACCGGACGATGCCAATACACCCGTTATTTTCAAATTTGGAACAGACGACATGCCCATCATGATTCTCTCTGTTCAAGCAGATGAAAGCATGAACGGGCTGTATAAAATCCTGGACGATCGTGTAGCTTCCCCCCTAGGACGCATCAAAGGCGTGGGTACTGTTTCCATTTCGGGTACACCCAAAAGAGAAATACAAGTCTATTGCGACCCCTACAAATTAGAAGCCTACAATTTAACTGTAGAGAGCATTGCCTCTGTCATTGCATTTGAAAACAGAAACACCCCGGGCGGCAACCTGGATATAGGTTCTGAAACACAAACCATCCGAATGGAAGGGGAATTCAAAGACCCCCGTGAAATGGAAAGTATTGTAGTAGGCCACTTCCAGGGCAGAAACATCTATTTGCGTGATGTAGCTCGTGTGGAAGATACCATAGCCGAACGCAGCCAAGAAACGTATGTAGACGGCATCCGCGGAGGTTCCATTGTCATTATGAAACAAGCCGGCGCCAATACCGTCCAGATTTGTAAAAAGATCAAACAAAGCTTACCGGAACTGGAAAAGAACTTGCCCTCAGACATTAAGATAGGAGTGGTCATGGACTCTTCCGACAATATTAACCGGACCATTGACAGCTTGGTACAGACCATCATGATTACCCTCATCCTGGTAGTACTCATAGTTATGATCTTCCTGGGTCGTTGGCGTGCCACACTCATCATTGCCATCGTGATTCCCGTATCTTTGGTAGCGGCATTCATCTACTTGTTGATATCAGGTAACACGCTAAATATCATATCCTTGTCGTCTTTGAGCATTGCTATTGGTATGGTAGTGGACGACGCTATTGTGGCTCTGGAAAACATCACCACCCACATTGAAAGAGGCACCAGACCCAAATCGGCCGCCATATACGCCACCAACGAAGTATCCATTTCTATTATTGCTTCTACACTCACTTTGTTGGCCGTTTTCATTCCCTTGACTATGGTCGGCGGTATGTCCGGTGAAATTTTCAGACAATTGGGCTGGATTGTAGCCTTGATCAGCTCTGTTTCCACCATAGCGGCCTTGACGCTCACTCCCATGATGTCGTCTCAGTTGCTGCGCTTAAAGCCCAAAAAAGACAAAGGATTTGATAAGTTTTATGCACATATAGAACGGTTCTTAGACTCCCTGGATCGCATCTACGCCAAAGCATTAGGATGGACCGTCAGCCATAGGATTACCGTTATACTCCTATCCATAGCTCTTTTTGTAGGCTCCTTATTCCTGTTGAAAGTAGTTCCTACTGAATTTTTCCCGCAACAAGACAGCGCCCGGCTGCAGTTGACCGTTAAACTTCCCATCAACACACGGGCAGAAATCACAAAAGAGTTGGCATTCCGTATTCACGAACAATTCAAGGCTGATTATCCGGAGATTGTTGCCATGACCTTTACAATAGGCCAAGCCAGCGAAGACAACCTCTTTGGTCAATTGGGAGCCAACGGTCCGCATATCATGACAGGTAATGCTCGCTTAACGTTAAAAACAGAACGAAAACGCTCCTTACAGGAAATTGCCGATAGCATGCGAGAAGACCTTAGACGCAACTATCCGGAAATCCGCACTTTTGATGTAAGTGCAGGAGGTGGAGCCGGAGGTCAGACAAACGTTAAACTGGAAGTGTACGGAAACGATTTTGCCGTAACAGACAGAATCGCATCGGAATTGGCGGAAGGCATGAAAACCGTCCCGGGTGCATCTCAAGTTACCGTGTCCCGAGACGAATACGCCCCCGAATACCTGGTGGCATTTGACCGGGCCAAACTGGCAGAACACGGACTAAACATGGCTACAGCTTCGCAGTTTATCCGAAACAGAATAAACGGCACCATTGCCTCTCAGTTCCGTGAAGACGGGGACGAGTATTACATCAAAGTCCGCCATGCCCCTGAATACAGAGAGGATTTGGAAGACATTCTGGATATCTTGCTGTTCAACAACCAAGGACAAGCCGTCCGGGTACGCGATGTTGCCGCCTTGGGTGAAACCATGCAACCGCCAACTATAGAGCGGAGAGACAGAGAGCGTCTTGTCACCGTAACGTGTGTGGCTGCAAAAGGAGCCGCTCTTAGCACTTTGGTAGAAGAAGCCAGAGCACAAATCAGTAAGGTAGATGTCCCGCCTGAAATCATGATCAACATTGCCGGAAGTTACGAGGAACAACAAGAGTCTTTCAAAGACCTGATGACGCTCATGCTCCTGGTCTTGATGCTCGTGTACATTGTCATGGCCGCACAATTTGAATCTTTTACCGGTCCTTTCATCATCATGTTCTCTGTCCCCTTTGCCCTCACAGGCGTACTGGCCGGGTTGGCCGTATCGGGAGAAGCTTTGGGCATCATGAGCATGGTAGGACTGCTAATGCTCTTTGGCATTGTGGTAAAGAACGGCATTGTACTCATTGACTACACCATCCTCTGCCGAGAACGCGGCATGGGTGTCACAGAAGCCGTGGTAGCTGCAGGTCGTTCCCGTTTGCGTCCTATCCTAATGACAGCCCTCACCACCATTTTCGGCATGGTTCCCCTGGCTGTAGGCCGAGGCGTAGGAGCCGAGATGTGGAATGCACTGGGAATAACGGTAGCCAGCGGTTTGACCGTATCTACCTTTGTCACCTTGTTCCTGATTCCTGCCATTTACAGCCTGCAAGCGGAAAGCGCAGAGAAAAGAAAACAACGCAGAGCAAAAAGAAAAACAAAAACGCATTCATGAAAGCTTTATTTATAGCCTTTTACCAGGCCTTTTACGAAGAGATTCTGGAAGTCCTCAACAAGCACCAAATCACAGGATACACCTTTTGGGAAGAAGTCCGCGGAAGCGGTTCGCGCGACGGCGAACCGCACCTGGGTACCCACGCCTGGCCTGCCTTAAATTCTGTACTCATCACTTTTGTCCCCAACGAATCTGTCGATCCCATCATGGAAGACCTTAAAGTGTTGGACGAAAGCGCTCCCAAACAAGGGCTTCGCGTATTTGTTCTTAATGCAGAAGAAAGGACTGTATAAGGTCTTCTCCGTTATAAAAAGCCAGAATACGGGAACGGAACAAAAAGTTAAATTTTGATTGCGCCAGATCTGACCGGGCAGCAGCCAGGCGTGTACGAATCATATCAAAAGAATAGAGGTTGGAGCGGCCTGCTGCATATTTTTGTTCTTCGTACGTATAAGCCATCTGTGCAGCCTCTGCTGCTGTTTCTGATGTTTTGTATTTTTCATAAGCCACTACGGCACGGTAATAGGCTTGCTGTACTTCTTTATATAAATCTTGCTTGGCCTTATCCAACATCAATTCCTGATTTTGAATCTGGATGCGTGCAGACCGCACACGGTTCCTGGTTGCCATCCTGTTAAACAAAGGAATACCAAGACTCAACCCAATGGATTGTGCACTGTTTTGAGCCAGTTGATCTGCCAGTGAAGCATTCGACAACCCGGAAGCCAGGCTGTAATTGTAATAATAAGAATTGCTATACCCCGCACCCAGGTTCAAACTGGGATAATAGGCCCCGCGAGCTGCCTGCCATTGCCTTTCACTCCTCTGCAGCCTGAACGAGGCAGCCTTAATGGCCGGCCGCTCTGCCACCGAGTGTGTGAACGCCTGTTCCGGCAAAATCAACATATCGGCTCCTTGCTGTATACTCTCCGGCATAAAGGGAGCGGCTATATCAAAATCCTCCATATCCTGCAAATTCATAGATTGCGCCAGCTCCAACAGCGCCAATTGCAGGTTGCCGGCTGCATCGGTCACTTGTACTTGCTGTTGCGCAAAGGAAGATCTGGCTTCGTACAAATCGCTCTCGGGACTTTTTCCTCCCGTAACAAGCAGCTGTGTCTGTTCAATTTGTAGCCTGTTCAGCTCCAGCTGATCCAAAGCAATCTGTAACAACTCCCTGTTGAACAACACTTGCAGGTAATACCCCGTAATGGCCAAAGACAGTTCTTCTTTGGCGCCGTTCAAATCCTCCACAGTCGCCATCCACTCCATGGTTTCTGCTTTAATCTGGTGGTTTATACGAAACCCGTTAAACAACGTTACGCTTGTATTGATTCCCACGGCGGAATTAGAACCCGTCTGGTCCTGGTATACCCCATCCCTGTCCGGCGTACGTCCAAAGTAAAAGGTTTGTCCCAGGTTGGCGTTCAAATCGGGTAGCCTGGAAAACCGTGTGGTTTCTACTGTGATTTCCTGATTTTCTTTTGCCAGTTCATATTGTTTAACTACCGTGTTGTTTTCCAAACCAAATCGTATGCATTCTTCCAGTGTCCACAGTTTTTTTCCTTCTTGAGCCGTTAGCTGTCCTTCCCAAAAACATAAGATAAAGAGTAGAGAGAACAGCCTGCAGGCCATCATACCTTTTTTCATAATCATTCGTTTATAGGGTTATCAATGTTCCGCGTACCTTGTCTTCGGTAGTCAGACCTTCCTTAATTTCTATATAGATTCCGTCACTGAGTCCTGTAATCACCAGCCTGTCTGAAAATACCTGCTTGTCCCCATCCATTTTCTCATACACTTTTACAAACGTATCTCCATTTCTAAATTCTACAGAGCTTTCCGGAATAATCAGTACGTTGTACCGGCTGTCCAGTATAATCTCTGCATTGGCACTGTACCCCGCTCTTACAAATACACTTTTGGGAATGGTAACAGCCGCTTTGATTTCAAAAAGGATGGCCCCGTTGCTTTCTGTACTTTTTGGCGAAATGTATTCCAAAACAGCGTCAAAATGTTGGTCTTGCAAGGCTCCAATGGTAATATCCAGCAACATCCCTTCTTTGATACGTCCTACCTCTGTTTCGTCAATATTGCCGTGGAAAAGCATATCATTCATATCGGCAACCGTGGCAATGGTTGTGCCTGCATTAAACGTATTGGCCTGAATCACAGAGTTCCCTACCTTAACCGGGATGTCCAGAATCATTCCGGAAATGGTTGACCGTATTTGCGTATTGCTGACTGCAGAGGAACGGCTTACAATCCCGTCCCGGACAATTTCCAGATGGTCTTGTGCATTGCGCAATTCTTCACGTGCCAGTTTCAGCTGGGTTTCCGTATTTTCATACTCTTCGGACACGACTACTCCTGCCTTGTACAAGTCTTGTGTCCTGTCAAAAACTCTTTGTACTTGATTCAGATTCAAACCGGCCTGCGTAACCCTGGATTCGGCTGCATTCAACACACCCATTTCCGGAATTACTTGAATGTGTGCAATGATTTCACCGGCTTTGGCCATCTCTCCCGGTTCTTTATACAATTGGGATACAATCCCGGAAATTTGTGGAACAATAGCTACCTCGTCCCTCGGCTCCACTTTACCGGTAGCAATGGTTTTTAATTCAATATCTCCTTGCTTGGGAACGTGCAATTCATATACTTCTTGCTTTGGTCGTGATTTTTTCCATAGGTAGAAAAATGTGAACAACACGCCGGCCACAAGGGCTGCAATCAAAAAATAGCGTAAGATCTTTTTCATCTTGTATCTGATTAATCTGTTAATTTTCTTCTCTAATGGCATCTATTGCCTTAATTTCCAATGCTCTTGTAGCCGGTATAATCCCGGCTGCCATACCGCAAAGGATGATAATAAAAGCCGCAGTCAAGGCGGTGGTAAAGTGTATTTGAGGATCCTTAAAAAAGGTATCTCCCGACCCGTTTTGCAAAAAAAGTATGTCCGCCACATCTAAAACAAACACACCAAAGGCAAGTCCCAAAAAACCGGCAACAACCGTCAAAACCGTACTCTCTTTAATAATTTGGAAAAGAATTGAAAACGGCCCGGCTCCAATAGCTCTGCGGATGCCAATTTCATTGGTCCTCTCCCGTACGGTCACCATAATGATATTACTCACCCCAACCACCCCCGCCAACAAAGTGCCCAGACCCACAATCCAAATCAGGATGCTTATTCCGGTAAACAGCAAATGAAACTGTTTGAATATTTTCTCCACATTCAAACTTTCCAAGGCGCCCTCATCGTCAGGTGCAATATGATGACGTGCTTTTAATACAGCCTCTACCTGAGGCTCCAGTATACTCATGCTTACGTTTTCATTGGCAACCACTCCAATAAGATGTACAAGGGTACCGGAATTTTGTATTTGTTGCATAGCCGTATAGGGTATAACAATCACCTCGTCATCCCGTCCGTTCACATTCACTCCTTGGACAGCCGGCTCTGCTACCCCTACAATTTGAAAATTGAGATTGTACAGCTTGATGTATTTTCCCACCGGATCTTCTCCGTTGTGGAATAATTCTTCATACACTTTCTTACCCACCACACACACCTTTCTTTTGTCTTGTATGTCCATAGGATTCAGGTACCTTCCGTAAATCATATGTTGTGGCAGCATTTCGTTGTACTTGTGCGACATCCCTTTTGTATTGCAACTGGTACTTTTGTCTCTGTAAGAAACATGTACGTTGCCTCCCATTAGAAAAGGCACCGTATATTTGATACCACTCAGCTGCGCTTCCAGAACCGTCAGGTCTTCTTCGTGCATATTCCAATACCGGCCTTTGCGGAATCCTTTATAAGGTACCGTTGTGGCATTTGTAAAGAAAAAAGCCGAGTTCTCTGAAAAACCCTGGATTTCGGAAGCAATGCCCTCCGACAAACCGTTCCCGGCCCCCAACATGACCACCAGCATGAATATACCCCAAAACACCCCAAAGGCTGTCAATAAACTCCTTCTCTTATTACGGGAAATGGTAACCCATACTTCTTGCCAACTATCTAAATCAAACATAATTACTCGTATCTTAACGCTTCAATGGGTTTGACCTGAACGGCCCTTTTTGCAGGCAGATAACCGGCCAACAATCCGGCAAACATCAAAACTAGTGTAGCCGCCAAGATGATGGATGGGTCTACCGTAGGATTTGTAAACAATACCATGTCTTCTTGTGATGCAGGAGCACCCGGGGTGCCCATCAAATGATTCAGCAGCTCTGTAAGCCCAATGCCGGCCAGCATACCCAGGTATCCAAAAAAAGCTGTAATTACCAAACATTCCGTCATTACCAGACGTAATATGGATTGGGGGGTGGCACCAATGGCTTTTCGTATGCCAAATTCCTTTGTTCTTTCCTTAACCGTAATCAACATAATGTTGCTGATGCCCACCACCCCGGCAATGAGCGTTCCCAAGCCAATAATCCATATAAATAGTGTAATGGCATTGAACATGCCGGTGAATTGTAAAAATTCACGTGCTACGTTATAGAGGTAAACGGCAGATTTGTCTTCTTTATCAAATTTGTGTTTGCGCCCCAAAGAAGCTCTCAGCTGTGTTTCAAAGACTTCATTCTGCGCTTTCGTATCCAACCCGTCCAATAAGATATTTAACGTGGAATACCCTTGTGCGGGGAAGTGAATCAATTGCGCCGTAGTAAGGGGAACACAACTAACAGGAGTTTGCGACAGGTTGTCGTCATGATATACCCCTACCACCTTATACACCACTTTATCATACGTAATGGGTTTTCCCAGTGGGTTTTCGTCTTTAAACAACAACCGCGCTGTTCTTGCATGCAGCACAATAACTTTACGTTTGTCACGTATATCCGCTTGATTAATAAACCGACCGTTTCCGGACCGTATCTCAACAGATTCAATAGATGTATAATTGGGTAAAACACCACGCAGCGTACCGGTTGCATAATCCCCCTTATAGTAAAAAGACTTGTTGTATTGGTTGATTACCGGCGACACATTATACACCTGAGAAAACTCTTTTTCCAAAAGCTTACTATCGGTACTATCCAACTTTATACGTCTTCCGGCTTGTAAGCCCCCGTGAGCCTGTGCCGTTCTGCCCGGCCAGATTCTAATAGAATTGGTTGCCATGTCTGCAAAATTGTGAGACACCCCGTTTCGAATTCCGTTCCCGGCTCCCAACAAGACAATCAACATAAAAATACCCCATGCCATGGAAAATCCGGTCAGAAAAGTCCTCAGCTTGTTCTTCTTTATGGTGTTGAATATTTCCTGAAAGTCATTAAACATGATGTCTTTGTTTATTGCTCTCAACCGATCCTATAATACCGTCCCGTATATGAATAATCTTCTGACTCATGGCGGCCATTTCAGGATTGTGAGTAACCATCACTACGGTAATACCCTCCCGATTTACTTCTTGCAACAACTGCATAACCTCAACAGAAGTTTGTGAATCAAGAGCTCCTGTAGGTTCATCTGCCAAGATAATGCGCGGGTTGGTTACCAATGCTCTTGCCATGGCAATCCGCTGTTTCTGTCCTCCCGACAATTCAGACGGAAGATGATCTTCCCAGCCGGCCAATCCCATACGTTCCAGATACTCTCCGGCGACTGCGTTCCGTTTTTTGCGACGAACGCCCTGATAATACAAAGGAAGGGCAACGTTCTCCAAAGCCGTTTTAAAAGAAATCAGGTTGAAAGACTGAAATACAAATCCAATGGTTTGGTTCCTGTAGACGGCAGATTCTTTCTCGGTCAAGTCACGTATCAGCTTACCGTTCAGATAGTAAGTCCCTGTATCGTAATCATCAAGTATACCCACTATGTTCAATAAAGTAGATTTTCCGGAACCGGATGCACCCATAATGGACACAAATTCGCCCGAATGTATATGCAGATTTAAGCCTTTCAACACGTGCAGAGCGGCTCCGTTAAAGTACGTTTTATTAATGTTCTCCAGCTTAATCATTGAGTGTAAATTTTATAGTACTACAACATTTCAAGAATTCCGTGCGGCAAATATATATATTTTTTCTGATACCTTGCAACACAAGGTACTGTTTTATATAAAAATTATCTTTTTTGCTTGTTCATTCAAGTTTTGTTTATATTTGTTTCTCAAATCACAAAACTCTGAAAATGCACACACCTGTACTCTACATACACGCCCCTTGGTGCTGTGCAACCTGTTTGTATTATTCGTATCTCCGCTCCTGACGGGGATGTACAGGTGCTTGTTCCCGCTCAGGAGCGCCCCCAACTATTTCTCACATGTTTAGACGTGCCGAGCAGCACTCCGGTTACAACAAACTTGTGTAATCTTTATTTTACAAACAGACATTTTCAGAAATCACATGAACTCTATAACATTTTACCGTTCGGAACCGTTCCCTTTGGAATTCCACAAAGCCAGAATCATTCAAAAACTCCACTTGGTATCCCTTGAACGCAGATTGGCTGCCATACAAGAAGCCGGCTTCAATACCTTTAAACTCTCTACCCGCGATGTCTTCTTGGACATGCTCACAGACAGCGGAACCAACGCCATGAGCGACAACCAATTGGCTGCTATGATGCAAGCAGACGACGCCTACGCCGGATCGCAAAGTTTTGAAAAACTCCTAAAAGCCGTACAAGACGTCTTGGGTAAAACGTATTTCCTGCCTACCCACCAAGGACGTGCAGCAGAACATATTATCTGCAAAATCCTTATCAAACCGGGACAAGTAGTCCCCATGAATTACCACTTTACCACAGCGTTGGCACACATCACAGAAGTAGGAGGAACCATAGAAGAACTGCTCTGCGACCACGCCTTAACCTTGCAATCTGACCATCCTTTCAAAGGAAACATAGACACGGTGAAACTAGAAAACTCTATCCAACAACACGGTCCGGAAAAGATTGCCTTCATACGTATGGAAGCTTCTACCAACCTGATTGGTGGCCAACCCTTTTCTTTGGAAAACTTAAGTCAAGTACGTCGTATAGCCGACCGGCACGGCCTAAAGGTTATCCTGGACGCCAGCTTGCTTGGAGAAAACGCTTTTCTTATCCAACAACGGGAAGCGGCCTGGCAGCACAAATCTCTGGGAGATATCATTCAAGCCGTCACTTCGTTGGCGGATATCGTTTATTTCTCGGCAAGAAAACTTTCCTCCTCCCGCGGCGGAGGCATTGCCACCAACGACAAAGACACATACTTAAAAATGGAACCGCTCATTCCCCTCTATGAAGGGTTCCTCACCTACGGGGGCATCTCTGTCAAAGAAATAGAAGCCATGGCCGTAGGCATCTATGAAACGTTAGACCCTGACAACATCCGTCAAAACCCGGAATTCATTGCCTTCATGGTAAACGGATGCGTAGACAAGGGCATTCCCATGGTCACGCCTCCCGGGGTATTGGGAGCACACGTAGACGCCATGGCCTTCTGTGAACACATACCGCAATCGCAATACCCCGCAGGCGCGTTGGCCGCTGCCTTCTACCTCTGCTCCGGTGTACGAGGCATGGAACGCGGGTCCGTGTCAAGCGTACGCGATGAAAACGGAGACGATATCCCGGCCGATGTGGAACTGCTGCGGTTGGCCCTGCCCAGACGCGTCTTCACACTTTCACAAATAAAATACGCTATGGATCGCCTGGAATGGCTCTTTGACAACCGCCACCTAATTGGTGGATTGCGCTTCACGTACGAACCTCCGGTACTGCGCTTTTTCATGGGTTCCCTGGAACCCGTAAACGACTGGCCCCAAAAACTTGCTGCTCGGTTCCGTGCAGATTTTGGAGGTAGTCTGTAGGAACCACAAACTTTTGCGGCTTACTGCAGCCGCTACGGCACTTTTTGTTATTTTTGACAGAAAGTGTCGTTTTTTTTTACCTTTGTGTTATGAGAATCTACCTAATAGCTACTATCTACGTTGCAGTTCCCATCCTAATCATGTACCTTTTTCAGCGTTTCCGCTTCTTTTCAAAGATAGGTACTGTATTGCTGGCGTATGCCGTCGGTATTGTCATGGCGTTGTCCGGACTTATGAAAATGCCCCAGGAACAAACTGCAGCCTTGTCAACCCTACAGGAGTGGATGATGAACTTAACGGTACCCATAGCCATCCCTCTGATGTTGTTTTCATCGCACTTTGTACTGTGGTTTAAAACCTTAAGAAAAACCATGGCTACTTTGGCGGCGGGGATTGTGTCTATTTTAATAACCGTTACCATAGCATACCTGCTTTTCCGCAGCAGCGATATTCCGGAATTATGGAAATCTTGCGGCTTGTTGGTAGGCATGTACACGGGAGGTACGCTAAATTTTGTGTCGCTTAAAACTGCACTCAGAGTACCGGAAGACACCTATATTCTTGTACAAACGTTTGAAATGGCCCTTACGTTCTTTTTCTTGCTGTTCATCCTTTCCGGAGGATATAAATTATTCCGGAAAATTCTACCCCATAACAGCCAAGAGCAAGCCAACAACAAAATTGAAGTACAAGAAACGTTTGAAGATTATTCCGGCATGTTTAAAAAAGGCACGTTTGGCAGGCTCCTCTTGGCGCTCGCCTTATCCATTGCCTGTCTGGCTCTTGGAGCCGGCCTGTCCATGGCTTTAGGGGCCGGATTAAACGAACTGATTATCATTCTCACCATAACCACATTGGCCATAGCCGCATCGTTTGTGAAGAAGATCAGGGAAATACCTAAGACGTTTGAATTTGGTATGTATTTCATCCTTGTCTTTAGCATCATCATAGCCTCTATGTTTGATGTTCACGCCTTGTTTAGCCGCGCCAGCTTGAATATCATGGGTATGATAGCTTTCATCCTCGTATTCTCTGTTCTGCTGCACTTGCTATTTGCCAAAATCTTCAAAGTAGACGCAGATTTATTTACTATATCGCATATAGCTCTATTATTCTCACCGCCTTTTGTGCCACCGGTTGCCGCTGCCATGAACAACAGAAAAGTGTTGGTAAACGGGATTGTGATTGGTCTGATTGGCTACGCCGCAGGTACGTATCTGGGTGTTCTCTTAGCAGAGATTTTAAAGTGGATTGGTTAATTAAACTTTCGAAATCATGAAAAAGAATCTTTTCTTATTACTAAGCATAGCCTTGCTGTTTCCCGTAGTTTCAGCACAAGCAACAGAAAAAGACAGTACTGAAATTGTGAAAAAAGGATGGTCCTTTGGAGCCCTGCCCAGCGTTGGCTACAACACAGACTTGGGTTTTCAATACGGTGCCCTTGCCGAGTTTTTCCATTACGGAGACGGGGACCTCTTTCCTAAGTACAAACACTTGATGTACGTAGAAGCCAACTACACCACCAAACGTTCCGGGTTGTTTCGCGTATTTTACGACTCGGAATACCTCATTCCTAAGGTGCGTGTTACCCTGGATGTCAGTTACATTCCGGAAGCCATGGCGGATTTCATGGGCTTCAACGGCTTCCAATCTGTATACAACCCACAGTGGGGAGAAACGGGAAGTGACAACTACTTATCGCGGGCTTTCTATAAAATCAAAAAAGACTTCTTCCGTGCCACAGCAGACTTTCAAGGGAACATTACCGGAAACCTCTACTGGAATGCCGGAGCCGGCGTATTCTACTACTACGCAGACCAGGTAGACATAGATTTCATGAACAGAGGAAAAGCAGACGATAAAATGCTGCCTACCACCACAGAACAACCTACTTTGTTCAATTACTACAGCCCAGGACAAGAAACATGGGGCTTGATAAAAGAAAACGAACTGCACGGGGGAACACACCCTTTTGTACGCGCCGGATTGACGTTTGATACACGTAACCAACTAAACAACCCTAGCAGCGGTATTTGGGCAGATGCGTTTCTGACGTATTTTGGAGCGTTTGGCGACCAAAAAGAATACAACCACGTAACCATCAACGCTTCTTTCCGTCATTACATATCGCTTTGGAAAGACAAGATGATTTTTGCCTACCGTCTGGGCTACCAAAGCGCCCTTTGGGGTGAAACGCCCTATTACATGAAAAACTACATGGCTACCCTCTATACCAAAAGAGCCAACTACGAAATGTTGGGCGGTGCCAACAGTTTGCGAGGAATTGTAAGAAATCGAGTAACGGGTGACGGGTACGCTTATGCCAACGTAGAACTGCGTCTGAAGCTGGTATCTTTCCAAATAGCCCGTCAAGCCTTTTACATAGGCGTCAACCCCTTATTTGATGTGGGGTATATCACCAAACAAGCCAAACTGACCAGAACGGAATCTGAACTACGCGCTATGACAGGTGTATCCGGCGTACGTTACGAAGATTTCTTTGCAGAAAAAGACGGGATACACATGAGTGTCGGTGCCGGTCTTAAAATAGCCATGAACGAAAACTTTATAGTATCGGTAGACTTTGCCAAAGCCCTGAACAAACAAGACGGAAATACCGGACTGTATATCATGTTGGGCTACATGTTTTAAATAAGTGATTATGTACGAACAACTACTCAATTTGGATCCCATCCGGTTGAATTTTTCAGCCGGTGGAATGAGAGCCATCAACTTTGTCTTGGCGTTAGTCATGTTTGGTGTCGCACTGGGTATTAAACCCAGAGAGTTCAGAAACGTATTTATCAGACCAAAGTCAGCCATCCTGGGATTGATTTGCCAATTGGTACTCCTTCCGGCCATGACATTTCTCATGGTTATGGCGCTCAACAGCTATATCACCCCCATGGTAGCCATGGGAATGATTCTGGTGGCAGCTTGTCCCGGAGGAAACATCTCCAATTTCATGTCTTCACTCTCTAAAGCCAACACGGAACTGTCTGTCACACTAACGGCCATCAGCACCTCGGCTGCCACATTTATGACGCCTTTCAACTTTGCCTTATGGGGTGGACTTTACACACGCTACCTGAGTACAAGAGCCGGTGCCGTATTGCAACCGCTGCACATTGATCTGTGGCAAACGTTTGAAACAGTATTTATCCTCTTGGGGATTCCTCTTATTTTAGGAATGTTGTTTGTACATTACTTCCCCAAAGCAGCTGAGAAAATGAAAAAGCCCATGCAGTACTTTTCCCTGATCTTCTTCATGGTCATGGTCGTGCTGGCTTTTAGCAACAATTTTGATATTTTTATCAAATACATTTTTTACATCTTCTTCATAGTATTCATCCACAACGCCTTGGCTCTAGGTATTGGATACGGTACGGGCACCTTGTTCCGCATTCCGCGCAAAGACAGACGTACCTTGACTATAGAAACGGGCATCCAAAACTCCGGACTAGGTCTTGTGCTGCTGTTTAACCCCAAGATCTTTCCACCCGATTTGGCCTACGGCGGGATGTTGTTCGTTACTGCTTGGTGGGGTATTTGGCACATCCTCTCCGGACTGGGAGTATCCTTTGTATTCAACAGGAGCGATCGCAAACGAAATGCAGCGTAAACGACGCATATACGAGTGGAATTGGGCTTATTGGTTCTTTAAGCCTTATGTCATGCTTATGTACAGACTTTCCTATGGTAGACGGGAGTACCACGGATTGGAGAAAATACCTGTAAACCAACCCATCATTTACGCCCCCAACCACACCAGTGCCCTGATGGATGCCATGTCTGTACTAGATATAGACACAAGCGCCAAAGTCTTTGTAGCCCGGGCGGACATGTTCAAAAACCCGCTCTTTGCCAAAATCTTGTTCTTTTTGCGTATCATGCCCATCCACCGCATACGTGACGGACGCAGTTCGCTGAAAAACAACGAAGAAATCATCCAAGAATCTGTAGAAGTACTCCGGAACAACGTACCTTTTGTCATCGCCCCGGAAGGCACCCATCGGCCCATGCACAACTTGTTGCCCCTGGGCAAAGGCATCTTCCGCATCGCCCTGCTGGCCAACGAAGAACTCAATAAACCGCAACCCGATCTCGACTCGGCCCGTCAAGTCCACATTGTACCGGTGGGGCTGGAATACGGACACTTTTTCCGCTACCGTACGTCGCTGCTCTGCCAGATTGGAGATCCCATCAACGTTACACAATACGTAGCCGATAACCCCGACAAAGAACAGCCCGTCCTGATGAACGAGCTAAAGGAATTGCTTGAAGAAGGCTTAAAAGAATTGATTCTCTACATCCCGGATGACGACGATTACACAGCCACTTGGGAACTGTGTGGCCTCTGTGCCCCAAACAGAATCAAGCAAATGGGATTGAAAAAACATTCCCTGAAGGACCGCCTGCAAGCCAATCGACAAACTGTACAGCACGTTTTGGAGAAAAAAGAAACGGCCCCCGAGGAAAGCAAACGCATGTTGGAAGAAATAGCTCGGTTTGCCCAAAAACGCCGGCAAAAACGCATCAGCATGACATCGGTAGCCAATCCGGCTCCACTCGTAGCCCTACTCACCCGTATTCCACTACTCATTTTACTGTTCCCCTACTTTGTAGCTTGCACCATTCCGGCCCTACCCACCTTGTTTCTAACTTGGTTTATTTGTTCCAAAATGGAAGACAGAGCCTTCCACAACTCTGTACGCTATATTATCACCATGGTGCTTTGGACCCTTACCGTGATCATAGCCATCCCGCTACTGTTCATTCTGATGCCCTGGCCCTTGGCCCTATTGATCCTTCTACTGGGTCTACCGGCCCCCTTCTTCTTTTACCAGTACAACAAATGGTTCCGCATAGCCCGCTCCAACATCCGCTGGCTTCTGTCCCGTGATTTACGGAAAGACAAAAAAAGATTTGTGAATTGGATCGCGTGAAATTACAAATTCACCACCAACCCGTCGTAAGCCGGCGCTACACCCGATGGCAGCTCCTCACTAAACTCTTGATACGGTCCCAGTCGGTGTGACATGTGCGTCAAATAAATGTGCCGAGCTCCCGTTCTTCGCCCCACTTGAATGGCGTCGTCTAGGGCAAAATGCGACCTATGCGGTGTCTTCATAACCGTACTGACCACAAACACCTCTACGCCGGTGAACTTATCCAGTTCTGCGTCATCTATGTAATTGGCATCCGTCAAATAGCCAAACGGCCCCATTCGAAAACCATACACAGGCAACTTGTTGTGATACGCCCGTACGGGTATAATAGGTAAACCACCAATAGCAAATTCCCGATTCTCTATCGTATGCAACGTCATTTTAGGAAGACCCGGTAGATATTGGTTAATAAAGGCGTAACTAAAGATTTTTTGAACATTATCCAACACCCGCTGCTCCCCATATACAGGAACGGGCTTTTTCGTCAAAAAATTAAGCGCCCGCACATCGTCCAATCCCGCCACATGATCCCAATGCTCATGCGTCAACAGAATCCCATCCAACACCGACACCTTCTCCCGCAACATCTGTTGCCTAAAATCCGGCCCGGCATCAATTAGAATGGTAAGGGGCTGCACACCTTCCGAGGTACTTTCCAAACTGCTTTTCGGAATGGCTTCCACCAGTACCGAGGAACGCAACCGCTTATCCCTCTCATCTTCAGAGGTGCAAATGGGACATTGGCAACCAATCAGGGGCACACCCGTAGACGTTCCGGTACCTAAGAAAGTAATCCTGAATTGCATCTTACAAATGTAAGCAATATTCGGCTTGGATGTTTAAATTGGTGCTTCGCAATTTTTAAATAAGAGGGTAGTAAGTAACACCCTTGTAATAAAATGCCACAACCATCTGCTACTGTGCCTGTTATCACGCTTTCGACATGTGGTCATACTTACTACCCTCCCTTGTTTTGACAAAAAATGGCCTTTTTTGAGGAGGGTAATAAGTAGCAGAAACCGCCACCCCTTGTAAACGCCTGTCAATCTGCAACTTACGACAACAGCACTTTTTCGGAACTTATTACCCTCGAAGATTTTCGGCAAAAAACGGCTTTTTCAGAGGAGGTAGTAAGTAACGAAAAAACGCCCTGTAGTGTAAGCAGCTGATACTCCAGACGTTACAGCTAAACATCACAACATGTCACTTACTACCTTGAAGATAGTTTGCAAATATGGAATCCAATTCCACTTTTGTAATAGTATATCTACAACACAGAGTCTATCACAAAAAGCATCAATGAAACACAGCAAAAAGCGTCAATAAGTGTGCTAGATTGGATCTAGTGCGCCAAATGTTTTTTCGCAAACCGCAACTTGCAGACATACAGCGCATTAACTTTTCTCCGTGCAAAAGTGGCGCGCTTGATCCAATCTGGCGCCAAAAATCTGGCGCCGAAATGACACTCCGCACACCGAAAAAGATGGCGCGCCAGACACCAACAAGGATGGCACACCGGAACAGACCAGCCAAGTGCACAATCCCCAGCCTTCCAAAACCACAACCTGCTGATTCCCAGCAGTCAACCCCCTGTGCCTGGGGAAAAACCAGCCAATCTTTCCCCATTCCCCACCCTTTTTGACGGAAAAACGGACCCGGAAAAAAGAAAAAAAAGCACGAAAAAGCAGAATTGCCATACTGTAGCAAAAAAAGATACCTCAAATATGCAAACTGGCATCCAGTCACTTACAAGAACTCGGCCATCCAAAAACAGAGCAAATCTACACCTGCCCAAATAGCGTCGCCCGCAAGCTCTCGGCATTTCTTTGGCACGCTTTTGGGGCCATTATTATACTCGTCATCAATAAATAGGACATTTGCTTATGAAAATTATTGGAACGGGAAGTGCATTACCTTCATTAGCAGTTACTAACGACATGCTATCCGTATTCCTGGATACGAGCGACGAGTGGATCCGCACCCGTACGGGAATTGTGGAACGGAGGATTATTTCCGACGAGAATTTGAAAGACCTGGCCATTGAGGCCTCCCAAAAGGCTCTGGATCAAGCCGGTATAAAAGGTGAAGATCTGGATTATATCATTTGCTCCAACGTAGTCAACTACTACGTTACTCCCTCACTCAGCTGTCTGATTGCCGGTGGTGTCAATGCCGCCTGTGCATGTGCAGATTTGAACGCGGCCTGCAGCGGTTTTGTGTATGCTTTAGAAATGGCCCAACTGTACATAGATACAGGGAAAGCCACAAATATCCTTGTTGTCTGTGCAGAGGAGCCCACCCGCATGTGCAGCTGGAAAGATAGGAACACGGCCGTACTCTTTGGAGACGGAGCCGCCGCAGCCGTAGTCACCAAAGGAGAAAGCTTCAAGGCTTCTATGCTTACGGCCAAGCACAGACCGGAAATCCTGTACTACCAACGTCCATTGGAAGAGTGCCCCTTTGTCAAAACAACCCAACGAGGCGTTCCCATGCACATGAACGGCAAAGAGGTCTTCAAGATGGCTGTAACCGCCTCTTTAGAAGGCATCCGTTACGTTCTGGATCAAACAGGAATGACTGCCGACCAGGTGGACCATTACATCTGTCACCAGGCCAACATGCGTATTCTGGAAGCCATCCGCACGCATCTGCAACAACCTAAAGAAAAATTCCCGCACAACATCGAACGCTTGGGCAATACCTCATCTGCCACCATACCCATCCTGTTGGACGAACTCAACCGGGGGGGCCGCTTAAAAGAAGGCGACACCATACTCCTGAGCGGATTTGGCGCCGGCTTCACGGCAGGCACCTGTCTGTTTACGTGGGTAGAAGCATAAATAAAAACATTCAACATCCATATGAAAAAATTCAATAGCAGAATTTGTGAACTCCTGGGCATTACCTACCCTGTTTTTCAGGGTGGGATGGCCTGGGTGACCGACCCCACACTGGCGGCAGCTGTATCGAACGCCGGGGGGCTGGGGATTTTGTCTGCCATGAACGCAGACGCCGATTTCCTCAGAAGCCAGATAGCAGAAATCAGAACATTGACAAAAAAACCCTTTGGCGTGAACATCATGCTCATGAGCCCATTTGTAGACCAGGTGGCTCAAGTAGTCGTTGACGAAAAGGTGCCCGTGGTCACCACCGGAGCCGGCATGCCCGGCAAATACATGGACGCTTGGACACAAGCCGGCCTGAAAATCATCCCCGTGGTCGCCTCGGTAGCCTTTGCCAAACGTCTAGAACGAATGGGAGCTGTCGCAGTCATTGCCGAGGGGGCCGAGGCCGGAGGCCACGTGGGCGATTTGAACACCATGGCTCTGATACCGCAAGTATGCGACGCCCTTTCCATACCGGTCATCGCCGCCGGAGGCATTGCCGACGGCCGAGGCATGGCAGCCGCCTTCATGTTGGGCGCCGAGGGCGTACAATGCGGAACGTGCTTTTTGGTAGCCGAAGAATGCCGCATACATCCCGCCTACAAAGAAAAAGTCATCAAAGCCGGCGATACGGATACCATTGTGACCGGAAAAAAACTGGGACACCCCGTCCGGGCTCTCAAAACTCCGTTTACACGCAAATTTGCCCAAATGGAAAACGACCACGATATCACCCAACAAGAAGCCGACGAATTTGGTGCCGGTTCTTTACGCCGGGCCGTACAAGAAGGCGACCAACAAATGGGATGCTACATGGCCGGACAAAGTGCCGGATTGGTCAAAGAAATCCAGCCAGCAAAAGATATTATTGAAAACATGGTCAACCAGGCCGCCTCCTTGTTAAAACTATAAATACCCCCTTTATGAAGAGAGTAGTTATTACCGGTATGGGTGTCATTTCCCCCATAGGAAATAGCGTCCAAATTTTTTGGGAAAGCCTGAAAATAGGCACCTGTGGGATTGATTTTATCCAAGCATTCAATACGGACGATTTGAGCGTAAAAGTAGCCGCGGAAGTCAAGGATTTCAACCCTTCCGATTACGGTATAGACGCACCCACAGCCCGCAAAGCCGACCTGTTTACCCTATACGCTATGGCAGCAGCCAAACAGGCCATGGAGGAAAGCCGGCCCAACGTAGAGCCGGAGCGGTTGGGCGTATATATCGGTTCCGGCATCGGAGGCATCCACACGTTTATTGCAGAATGTAAAAAATACCAAGACCAGGGACCCAATCGCGTCTCGCCCTTATTCATACCCACCATGATCGCCAACATGGCCTCGGGCAACGTAGCCATAGCTCACAACGCACAAGGTCCCTGCCTGCCCATTGTCACGGCTTGCGCCACCTCCACACACGCCATTGGCGAGGCGTTCCTGGCCATCCGCCACGGGTACGCAGACGCCGTTATTACAGGAGGAGCCGAGGCGGCCATCACACCGCTGGCCGTAGGCGGGTTCAACAACAGCCGCGCCTTGTCGCGCTCCGACAACCCACTGCGCGCCTCCATACCCTTTGATGTGGAACGTCAAGGATTTGTCATAGGCGAGGGAGCCGGTATCATCGTACTGGAAGAATACGAACGGGCTGTACGCCGAGGCGTACACATCTATGCAGAAGTGACCGGCTACGGCAACACGTGCGATGCGTTCCATTACACAGCGCCTAAGCCCGACGGTTCGGCAGCTGCCCGCGCCATGCACCTGGCTTTAAAAGACTCGGCTTACACAAAAAAAGACCGCCTGTATATCAACGCACACGGTACCAGCACGCCGCTGAACGACCCCACAGAAACGGCCGCCATCAAGACAGCTATTGGGGAAGAAGCGGCTCGGCAAGCCATGATCAGTTCCACCAAATCCATGACAGGCCACATGCTGGGTGCCGCCGGCGCTGTAGAAGTCATAGCTACGGCATTGGCCTTGGAACACGGCATAGTGCCTCCCACCATAGGCTTGGAAAATCCCGACCCGCTGTGCGATCTGGATTACGTACCCAACATAGCCCGCCAGGCAGACCTTACCATAGGCCTCTCCAATTCCCTGGGATTTGGAGGCCATAACGCCAGCGTGGCCTTACGAAAATTTAACCCATAACCATTATGATGAACAAAGAAGAAATTATGCAATTCCTGCCCCACAGGGAGCCTATGCTTCTTGTGGATCAGATGAACATTGACCAAGACAACGTGGCCCATGGCCGCTACACTGTAAAAGGAACGGAATACTTCCTACAGGGACACTTTCCCGGATACCCGGTCGTTCCCGGCGTTATTTTATGTGAAATCATGGGGCAATGTTGCAGCCTGCTGGTCAAAGAACAGATGGCAGGCAGAACACCGTTCTACACCGGCTTGGACAAAGTCCGATTCAAACGACAAGTGCGTCCCGGAGACACCATAGAGGTGAGCGGCTACATCACCAAGCAAAAAGCCATGGTGTTTTTTATCAAAGCCGAGGCCCGCGTCAACGGAGAACTGTGCGTGCAGGGAACACTGTCCTTCGCACTGGCAGATAATCCAACGCCTGCGTAAAGCCTTTTGTGAATCCCGTTGATTTCTTGTATCTTCAGCTCCCAATTGTTGGTCTATGATTTGGATTAAATTGGGAATCCTGATTATCGGATTCATATATGCCGGATTCATTCCCCTCACATTAAGAAAAGTTCTACGTAAGCTTGCCTTCAACTTGCACGAAGAAACGCTCAGTTTCCTGAGCGATAAATCGCAATACGACAAACGAATTGCAAGAGGCTACACAAAGTTGCTACTCCTGACGGCGTTGTTGCATTACGCCTTCTTTTGGCTGCTATCGCAGCAGTACAATCTGGGAGAACACGAAACGTACATGTTGTACACCTCGTACACTTTTGCCTTCATGGCCTTGTTGGCTTTTGTACCACACAACATGAAGCCCTACAGTTTCCGCAACTTGAGCTCCACGCTACAGCGTGCCATCCACAATCTGCTGGCCTTTGTGGTATTCATTACCTTGCCCATATTGATTGTGCTCTTCTTGACAGCCATAATACATACCTATCCCATCATGGCCATAACCGGATTGATTGTCATTGGTATTACAGCTATTCTAACAGCTTACTCTATCTTCCGTCGTGGATTGACCGGTATTTGCGAAATGATCTTTATTGTGGGCGTCAGCATCTGGACCATCTTTGTGACCATTTGCACCGTGCTGTTTATCTAACCCTAATGGTCGTGCTCGGCCTCCATAGCCTCTTCGTACGTTTCGTGTACCGTTCCAAAGGGATGTTCCGGTTTGGCGTAGATGGAATACAATTTTAGCGGCTCGTCACCTGTATTAATGACATTGTGCCATTTTCCGGCAGGAATGAAAGCGGCAAAGTCGTCTTCCAGTTCTTCCTCAAAATTTAGATCGTCTTCGCTGTCCCCCATAAAGATTATACCTTTCCCGGCTTCTACCCTTATGAATTGATCCACATCATCGTGCATTTCCAAACCTATTTCTTCCCCGGGACCAATGCTCATAACGGTCAGCTGCATATACGTGCCCGTCCAAATGGCTTGACGGAACAGGTCGTTTTCCAGCGTATACGCTTCCATGTCAAACACGAACGGTTGGGGACCGTAGTCTTGAAATTCTACCACAGCTTCTACTTCAACGGCTTTTTTGTCAATAGGGCAATCACAAGCCACAAAAGCCACTAAAAAAAGGGTTGCAAAAAGAAAAATGCATTTTTTCATACTCGTAAAATTTTAAGTAAGTTAGCAAACAAATAAAGATACAATTTTTTTATCTTTAGACAATGTTTTGAAAACAACACTTTATTTTGCCAAAAAACGGCTTCTAAAACATTGGCTTTCATCGGACGGCCGTCTTGTATTTTCCCGCTACAACGGGCAATCTATAGATACGCAAGGCATCGACAATTTGTACCTCCACATCCCTTTTTGCAGGAATACATGTCCATACTGCCCATACTATAAAGAGAAATACAACAAAGAAAAAGCTGTACGTTTTGAGCAAGCCCTGTTGGCAGAAATCGGTCAGCACGCTCCCTGGCTTACCGGTAAGACCATGCAATCGCTCTATATCGGAGGCGGCACACCCACCCTGTTAAACGACCTGCTGTGTCAAGCTGTAGATACACTCCGTGAGGTATGTACTATAGAACATGTAGCCCTGGAAACAAATCCGGAAGAAATGATTCCGGAAACCATTAGCACCCTGCAACACATTGGCTGCAATTTGTTGAGCCTGGGCATCCAGGACTTTCACCAGAAACACCTGGACTTGCTGGGACGTACCTACACCCCGGACTTAGCACGTAAAGCCATAGACAAAGCGTTGGATTTGGGCTTTGAAACGGTTAATCTGGATTTCATCTTTGCCTATCCGGGACAAACCATGCAAGAATTGGACGAAACGCTCCGCCAAGCCGTAGCTACGCAGGCCCAGCAATTGACGTTCTATCCCTTATTTACTTTTCCGTACAGTACCGTAGGACGGTTCCGGAAATTGGAAAAAGTGGTAATGCCAAGCAGAAACCTCCGCAAACGCATGTACTACCATTTGTGCCAAACATTGACTGCAAGCGGTTATCGGCAAATATCTGTGTGGAGTTTTTACAAAGGTACCGGAACCAAATACTCCTCCGTAACTAGGGATCGATTTCTGGGACTGGGACCTTCAGCCGGTACCTATACAGGCAAGCAGTTTCTGTTCAACACATTCAATATGGAACAATACCTAACCCATACACCGGATCGGTTGCCGTTTGCATATATGATGGACGTGCCGCCGGCGCTGGAGCGCCTGTTCTGGGTATATTGGAGGTTGTACGAAACAACCATACCGATTGACAATTACAAAACACTGTTTGACAGAGATTTTAACCACGATTTTAAGAGTTGGGTGTGGGCCTGTCGCTTGGCAGGAATCTGTACAAAAAGCGAAAACGGCCTGCAGCTTACAAAAAAAGGCATCCACCAAATCCACTTGTTGCAAAACCATTTTGCTTTAGATTTCATCAATAAAATCTGGTCTTCCTGCACAGAAACACCCGTTCCGGAAAAAGTCACCCTCATTTGATATTAACCTACCATGCGTCTTTTCCTTGCTATACCCATAGAACCCCTAGAAGCCGCTTTTCCGGCAGCTGAACAAATAAGAAAACAGATGCACGGCTATCGCATAAAATGGACAAGTGCGCATCAATTTCATCTTACGCTGTTCTTCTTTGGAGATACCAACAGTCATTACGCTTCATTGCTATCCTCTCAAGTTTTAAAGATTGCATCCCATACTCAATCTTTCCCATACACCCTTACAGAGCCGGGTATCTTTACTTCAAATAAACAGCCGCAAGTGCTTTGGCTTGGGGTTAATGCACCCATTCATCTTAAGAATTTAAAACAAGCTGTTGATACGATGGCAATCAATCTCGGCTTCAAAGCAGACAACAGACCTTTCAAGCCGCACCTCACACTGGGCCGATTCCGTCCCGGCCAACCCATCCCATCACCTTCAGAGTACCGAATAAGTCCGAACACCTTCACACCAAGCACTCCTGCACCCTCCTCTGCAGCGCAAAACTTCGTGCCGAAAACTGTTCCCTTTCCCATCACTTGTCGAGCCACCCGGTTGGTTCTTTATGAGAGCCGGCTTACCCCTTCAGGCCCCATCTACAAAACAGTTTGTGAAGCCCCATTGAAAACGTAAAAATCGATTTTCTACTTTTCGTATCTTTGTGTCTATGGGACAACATGACAAAAAGGAAAGATTTGCACGGCCTCCGGCCGTTGCCGGCCGATTTTACAGCGGTACAGAGAAACAACTCAGGCAAGAAGTAGAACAATTGTTTGCACATGCCGTAGCACATGCCGGGCACCGTGTAAAAGCACTTATTGTTCCGCATGCCGGATACGTTTTTTCCGGAGGAGTAGCTGCCAGTGCATTTAACCAACTGGATAAAAACAACAAGTATAAACGGATTTTTCTTATAGGATCCTCACACCGGATACCGATTCCCGGAGCTGCCGTTTACACAGAAGGAGATTACAGAACTCCCATGGGTACAGTCCGGGTGGATAGTGAACTAGGAAAAGAATTGGCCACAGCTCATCCCGGTCTTTTCACGGCTAACAGCCATGCCCACAGCGGCGAACACAGCCTGGAAGTTCAATTGCCGTTCCTTCAACACCTCTACGGAGACAATATATTGCTTGTCCCTCTAGTTATTGGAACTTATAAGGCAAGCATCTGCCGGGAAATTGCTAAGGCTCTGGCTCCTTGGTTTACAGAAGAAAACTTGTTTGTGATTAGTACCGATTTTTCCCATTACCCTTCTTACAAAGATGCCATTGCCGTAGATGCCCTCACCAAAGACGCCATCCTAAGCAACAACCCCAACACCCTTTTGCAAGTGCTGGATGAAAACGAGCACAAAAACATACCCGGTCTGGACACCAGCCTCTGCGGCTGGACCTCGGTACTTACCTTAATGTACCTTACCGGGGAGCCTTCCATAACACAGAAGTCTTCCGCAGACGAAGCGTCTCCCGCATTGCAGGATTCCTTTGAATACCTGCCCATTGAATACAAAAATTCAGGAGACAACCCGCTATACGGTGAAAAAGACCAGGTAGTTGGATACTGGGCTATTGCCGTTACAGAAAAAAAGGCTGCTGCAGAGAAAGCTGCTGATTCAGAAAAGACACTTTTTTCCCACAAAGCAGAAACTCTACTGGAAGCCATCGCCAAAGAAGCCATCCGAAAGGCCATAGAAGATAAAGATCTCTTGAAAGCCACCAGATCTTCGCCCGAAGCTGTCAGGCCCAAACCCGCATCTGCAACTGCCCGGCTTGCCACCGCAACCGCAACCGACGAGCCGCAGTCTCCAGTTAGAGATTCTTTGCTGCAAGATCCGGAGCAATACCCCCCGGAACTGCACAGGCCGTACGGTGCCTTTGTTACGCTAAAGCAACAGGGATGCTTGCGCGGTTGCATAGGGCGGATTGTGTCCGATATCCCTTTATACCTGTTGGTGGAAGAAATGGCCCGGGCGGCTGCCCTCTACGACAACCGCTTTCCTCCGGTAAGCGTGGAAGACTTACCACATCTAACCTACGAAATCACCGTACTGTCTACCTTACAAGAAATCAAATCCATTGATGAAATAGAACTGGGGAAACACGGAATTATCATAGAAGCCAAAGGGCGTTCCGGTGTATTCCTGCCGCAAGTAGCCACAGAAACAGGCTGGAGCGTGGAAGAATTCCTGGGGCATTGCTCGCGCGACAAAGCCGGATTGGGATGGGACGGGTGGAAAAAAGCCCGCATTTCTATTTTTCATGCACTAAATTCATAAAATGTGGCAACATGGCGACTTTTGCAAAACGCAACAGTTCAGATGGAAACAAACCGGAAAATAACATTTATGACAATATTTTTATTGCCTTTTGTTTACTTTAATGTACATTTGCGGTAATTATTACCGCCATGGCAACAAAAATTAAACTAATCATTGAGAAGGTACCTCGCAATGCTGTATTATTTTCTTCCTGGCTTTCAGAAAACGGAATAGACAGAAAGGAGCAAACTTTATATGTCCGTAGTGGCTGGTTAGAAAGAATTTCGAGAGGCGTTTATAAGCTTGCAGGGGAAACCCCTACTGTATATTCGATTCTTGCGTCCTATAATACTCAGCTTAATAAAATGATTCGTATTGGAGCTTCTACGGCACTTGATTTACGCGGATATTCCCATTTTGTTATGATGGGCAAACCATTGGCGTATATCTTTTCATCTAAAAATCAAAGGATCCCATCTTGGTTTGAAGAAGGGGAGTGGGATATGACTATTAAATATTTCACAACATCCGCCTTTGGAGAAACTGAACTTGGATTGAGAAAAATGATGATAGATGGGAACGAAGTGCTTTTTTCTTCTCCCGAAAGAGCCTTTATGGAATGTTTGCACCTCTCCCCGGCTCATTATTCTTTGATGGACATATATTATGTTATGGAGATGCTGACTACCCTACGCCCAAAACTGGTACAGGAACTTCTTGAGATATGTACCTCGGTAA
>MTBK01029585.1_pt1 | contig 46690 bp, 43 predicted proteins | sample 1535981 | NCBI WGS metagenome assembly MTBK01 (sample SAMN06109225, study PRJNA356200) | anaerobic digester metagenome | isolation source: biogas reactors fed with pig manure or primary and secondary sludge | place: Spain | collected 2016-06-30
GTGCAGCACCGCCGCGCGGGCATGCTCGTCGGCGTAGGACTGCGCGCGGGCCAGTGCCTCACCCACCATCGCGGCCACGGCGGAGATGTAGGTCAGCTGCTCGGCATCGAACTGGTGCGACGGGCCGAATCCCAGCTGGAGGACACCGGTGACGCGCTCACCGGAGAACAGCGGCCAGGCGGCCAGCGATCCGGAATCCTGGTCGACGACCACCGGGACGGCGGACCGCACCACATCGTCGGCGATGGCCGGTTCGTGGCGGCCACCCTCCTCTGCCACCCACTCCAGCCGGCCGCGGTCATGATCGAGCAGCCCCAGATTGAACGCCGTCGCACCGAGATCGCCGGGTAGCCGGCGCCCGATCACCTTGCCGACATCGAGCGGGGTGAGCGCGGCCGACAGTTCCTGCGCCAACCCGGACAGCGACTCCAGCCGCAGCCGCTCGCCACGCTCCACGTCCCGCTCCCGGACGGCACTGGTCCGCGTGGCCACCTCCTGGGCGATGACCATGGCGGTCAGCACCAGAACCGCGACGAAGACCTGGGCCAGTGCGACTTTCAGCGGGTCAGCGGTATCGGCGTGACCGAGGAGCCCGTGCTGCGATCCGGTGAGGTAGTTGCCGATCGCGGCCACGATCACTCCGGTCAGCGCGGTGCCCAGAACCCCGAGGCGCACCGCCGCGACGGCCAGCACCGGCAGCGTGGTGGTGGCCGGGAGGATCTCCGTGCTGAACGCGATGACCGACCCCACCGCCGCGGCGGCGAGAATGGCGGCCGTTTCCAGCGGACGTGACCGCAGGATGTGGGATTGCCTGCTCCACAACAGAATCGAGGCGCCGATGGTCAGAACGCTGATCGCATCGCCGGCGAACCACTGCGACATCCCCTGGAACAGCGGCACCCCGAACGCCCAGAGCTTGGTGAGGCCTCCGATCAGGGCGCCACACAGCGCGCCGACACCGGCAGCACCGAGGACGTACACGGTCAGATCTCTTGTCCTGCGCAGGTCGGGGGTCCCGCCGCACCAGGCCCGGACCACCGCCGCACCGACCAGGGCCTCTGCGGTGTTGCCCACGGCGAAGCCGGCCGAGATCGCCCAGTTCAATCCGCTGACCCGATCGACGATGAGTTCAGCGATCACCAGTGCCGCGATGATCACCGGCCACCGGGAGCGATGCGTCAGCAACAGTGCCGCGACGGTCATCCCGCCCGGTACGAAAAACGCTGAGGCCGTCGTGGAACCGAACGCCCACGCCGAAGCGACCGCGCCGGCCAGGTAGGCCACGAACACGATGACGAACACCCGGATCGGGGCGGACGGTGCGGACACCCCCTCATGACGCCCCACGGCGGGATCTTAACGCCGACGACACGTCTATTTCGCCCTTTGGGTAGCGTTCTGCCGGTGCACGAACTGTCGCTGTGCCAGGCGATTGCCGGCGTCGTCAAACCGCACGCCGCCGGGCGCCGGGTCGACGTGGTGCGTCTGCAGGTCGGCGCGCTGCGTCAGGTCGTACCCGACACCCTGCTGTTCTGCTGGACCATCGTCCGCGACCACGAGGACATGGCCGAGGCCGAACTGGAACTGGAGCTGGTGCCGGCCGAGGTGAAGTGCCGCGCCTGCGGCGCGCAGTCCGAGATCGCCTCCCGGTGGTCGGTGATGTGCCCGCAGTGCGACAGCGGCGATGTGGAAGTGGTCCGGGGCGAGGAGTTCCTGGTGACCTCGTTGGAAGTCTCCGAGAGGGTCTGAAAAGAAATGGGTCGTTTTCACCGTCACGACGACGGCACCGAGCACAGCCACGATCACGATCATGGGGATCACCACCACGATCACCTCGGCGACCACAGCGGCTATGCGACCGGCACCGAGCGTATCGAGGTGCTGGAGTCGATCTTCGCCGAGAACGACAACCGCGCCGCGATCAACCGGGAAGCCTTCGAGGCCAACGGGATTCGAGCGCTGAACCTGATGAGCTCGCCCGGATCGGGCAAGACCACCGTGCTGGCGGCCACCCTCGACGAACTGGCCGGCGAGGTCGCCGTCGGCATCGTCGAGGGCGATATCGCCACCGACCTCGACGCCGCCAAACTCGGCGGCCGCGGTGCGCAGATCTCGCTGCTGAACACCAACAACGGCTTCGGCGGCGAATGCCATCTCGACGCCCCGATGGTCAACCGGGCACTGCAGGGCCTGGACCTGGGCGCACTGGACCTGGTGGTGATCGAGAACGTCGGAAACCTGGTGTGCCCGGCCGAGTTCGACGTCGGTGAGCACGCCAAGGCGATGGTGTACTCGGTCACCGAAGGTGAGGACAAGCCGCTGAAGTATCCGGTGATGTTCCGTTCGGTGGATGTGGTGCTGCTCAACAAGATCGACCTGGTGCCGCATCTGGACGCCGACGTCGACACCTACGTCGCCCGCGTCCGCGAGGTGAACCCGACGGCCACCATCCTGCCGGTCAGCGCCCGCACCGGCGAGGGCATGGGCGCCTGGTTCGACTGGCTGCGCGACTTCGCGCGGGCAGGTGCTAAGAAGTGAGCGTGACCGATACCCAGTACGTCGTCGTCGAATTCGAGGAGTCCGCGCCGGTGCGCGCCGGCTTCGACCGGCTGCACACCCTCGCCGAATCCGGCTCGGTCACGGTGCTCGACGCCGAGTTCATCCGCTCGATCCAGGGCATCGCCAGCACGGTGCCGGCCAGCCGGGTCGATGCCGGCCTCGCCGAATTCGACGCCCTGGACACCCGACTGCTGAGCCAGTCCGACCTCGACATCGTGGTCGACACCATCACCGGCCGCCACATGGTGGCCGCGGTCCTGGTGTTCTCCGGGCCGATCGACGAGGCGCTCGCCGACTGGGCCTCAGCGGGCGCGGTGGTGGTTCGCCACGGTGCGGTCGCCCCTGCCGACCTGGCCGCCGCACAGGCCGGCGAGTCCGGGGTCAGCCTGCTCGGGGTCTAGTCGCCGAACCGCACGGCGATGATGCAGATGTCGTCGCTGCGCGGCCGGGGGGCAAGCACTTCCTGCAACGACGCGCATCCGTCGGGCAGCACGGCGTCCGGACCCCACCCGGCGATGATCTGCTCGAGTCGCGCGATGCCGACTTCGATGTCCGAACCGCGGGATTCGACCAGACCGTCGGTGTACATCACCAGGACGTCTCCGGGTGCGACGGGCACCGTCATCTCCGGATAGTCGATGTCCTCCAGCGGACCGAGGACCGGACCCTGGGCGTCGAAGAGTCGGATCACCGCACCGGTCGCGGCCCGCCGCAGCAGGCAGGGCGGGTGCCCGGCCGAACCGTAGGTCAGCGTGCCGGCTGCGGAATCCAGAATGACGACCGCCATGGTGGCGAACTTGCCCCGGCTGGCGTCCCTGGTGAAACCGTTGAGTTCGGCGAGCAACCGCGACGGGGAAAGCCCCTGGTGGGCCATCGCCCGGCCGGCGCTGCGCAACTGGGCCATGTCCTCCACCGCCGGCAAGCCGTGTCCCACCACATCGCCCACGGCGAGGTACCGGCGATCGCCCGGAATCCGCATCAGGTCGTACCAGTCGCCGCCCAGCCCCTGGGCGACGTCGGCCGGTTCGTAGACGACGCACAGGTCCAGTCCGAGGGTGTCGGTCGGCGTGGTCGGCAGCACCGCCGATTGCAGCACGGCAGCCCGGGCGTGTTCGTCGGCGTAGATCCGGGCACGCACGAGGGCCTGACTCACCAGGGTGGCCACCGCCGAGACGTAGGCGAGCTGGGCGGCATTGAGTGGCTGGCGCTCCGACCACACCAGCAGCAGCGCCCCGATCGGAGAGCCACCGGATGACAGCGGCCAGCCCACCACGCTCTCGGTGCCGCTCATCTGTTGCCAGTACACCTTGGCGGGATAACGCCGCGCGTATTCCGCCGATGTCCGCACCAGCACCGGCTGACCGGATCGCACCACGTCGGTGGCCACGGTCCGCTCACTGATCGCCACACCGCCGCCGAACTCGTCAAGCACGGCCTGCGGGTAGCCGGCCATGGTGATCCATTCCAGCGTCTGTCGATCGGGACCGACCAGGCCCAGGTTCACCGCCTTGGCACCGGCCTCGTTGAGGACCTGGCCCTCCAGCGCATCACCGATGTCCTTAGGGGTCAGTGCCGCCGCCAATTGCTGCCCCAGCCGCGCCAGCGTTTCCAGACGCAACCGTTCGCGTCGCTCCACCTCGCGTTCGCGGACGGCTCGCATCCGCGCGGCGGCCTCCTGCGCGATCAGCATGGCGACGAGCACATTGACGGCGATGAAAACCTGCGCGAGCGCCAGCTTGCTGGCTTCCGGCATGTCCATCTTGATGAACAGTCCACGGCCGGAGACGGTCATGATGTTGGCCACGAAGGCCACCACGATTCCGGCCGTCGCGGCGCCGATCATGTCGAGCCGCAATGCGGCCCAGGCCAGAATGGGCAGCACCAGCATCGACGGCGGGATCTGGCTCCAGAACGCCCCGACCGAGACCAGGGCGGACGCGGCGAGAACGCAGGCGGTCTCCCAGGGCCGATCCCGGATGACGTAGGACTGCTTGCGCCACAACAGGATCGGCGCGGCCACCACCAGGACACCGATCGCGTCACCGGCGAACCAGTGCACGACCGCGGCGGGGAACCAGACGTGATGCAGCACCGAGATGTTCCAGCCGCCGATCAGCGCCCCCACCAACGGCCCCACGATGCAGGCGCCGGCGATGAACAGCAGGAGGTCCTTGCGGTGGCGCAGATCGGGTGTGCCGCCGCACCAGGCGCGCACCAGGGCGGCGCCCACCACCGGTTCGACCGCATTCGCGATCGCATAGCCGATCACCTCGGTGGGAAGCTCGCCGTAGACGACGTCGACCAGGAACTCCGCGAGCAGCACCGCCACGACGATCACCTGCCACAGCGAACGCCGGCTGAGCAGCATCGCGGCCACCGTGACACCGGCTGAGGGGAAGAAGGCCGGACCCACCGTGGCCCCGAAGGCCTCCCACGACAGCACTGAACCGGCGGCATAGGCCACGAACACCGCAGTGAACAAGCCGGTGGCGGTACGCCGGACATCAGCGTCCCGGTCTCCCCCGCTCGGGCTCATGTCAGCAGACTATCGACCACCTTGGAGCCCTGGGGGTGTCAGCCGGGACCGAAGCGCACCATCAGCAGGCAGAGGTCGTCGTCGTGCGGGGCCGGGGCCACGTCCTGCGCCAGGGCCTCGCAGTCCAGCAGGGCGGCCGGCGGCCAGGCCTCCAGCACGTGCTCGAGGTGGGAGATCCCGGCCCGGAGATCCTCGTCGTGGTGCTCGACGAGTCCGTCGGTGTACATCACCAGCACATCACCGGGACGCACCGAAACACTGCACTGGACGTAGACGGCGTCGTCGAACGGTCCGAGCAACGGCCCCTGCGAATGAGCGAGCCGGATCACCTCGCCGGTCTGGTCTCGGCGCAGCAGGGCCGGCAGGTGACCGGCCGAACTGTAGGTCAACGAGTTGGTCAGCGGATCGAAGATCGCCACCAGGGTGCTGGCGAACTCACCGCGAATCTGATGGGTGGCGAAGCGATTCAGCTCGGTGAGGATCTGCGCCGGCGCCAGGCCCTGATGGGCATAGGCGTTCCCGGTGCTGCGCAGCCGCGCCATGTCCTCGACGGAGAGCAGTCCGTGACCGATGACGTCTCCGACGGACAGATAGGTCCGGTGGTCCGGGAGTGCCAGCACGCTGTACCAGTCACCGCCCAATCCGCGCGCGGCATCGGCGGGTTGGTACAGCGCGCGGTACTCGAGTCCGATCGCGTCGACCTGGGCCACCGGTTGGGCCACCGAATGCAGCACCGCCGCGCGGGCATGCTCGTCGGCGTAGAGGCGCGCCCGTACCAATGCCTGGCTCACCATGGTGGCCACCGCCGAGATGTAGGCGCGTTGCGAGATGTCCATCGGCTGCGATTCGGACCACGTCAGGACCAGTGCTCCGAACGGCGCCCCGCCGGAATCCAGCGGCCAGCTCATCACCGCCTCAACGCCGCCGCCCAGCACCCACTGTGCGGCTTCGGGATAAACCGCGGCGTACTCGGTGGCCGTCTGGATCTCGATCTGCTTGCCCGATCGGACCGAATCGGTGGCCGCCGTCCGCACGTCCAGGCTGACACCGTTTCCGAACGCCTGGGTCATCGCGGCGGGGTAGCCGGACATGGTGATCCATTCCAGCCTGCTGCCGTCGGCGCTGACCAGTCCGAGACTGAGGCCCTGGGCGTCGGCCTCGTTGAGCACCTCGCTCTGCAGCGCCTGACCGATGTCCTGCGGCGTGAGGGCGGCGGACAGCTGGCGGGCCAGCCGTGCGAGGGTCTCCAGGCGCATCCGTTCCCGGCGCTCGGTCTCCCGTTCCCGCACCGCGTTCAGCCGCGCCGCGGCCTCCTGCCCGATCAGCATGGCGACCACCAGGATGGTCGCGACGAAGGCCTGGGTGAGGACGACCCGGGCCTCCTGTGAGACGTTCGCGCTGCGGAACAGTCCCCGTCCGTGCATCGTCATCGTGTTGGCCAGGAACGCGGCCAGGGCGCCGGCTATCGCGGCGCCGAGCATGTCGAGCCGGAAGGCCGCCCAGGCCAGGACCGGAAGGATCAGCATCGACGGCGGGGCCTCGGTCCAGAAGGACGCGATCGACAGCGCCGCGGTCACTGTCAACACCCCGGCCGTCTCCCACGGGCGGCGCCGCAGGACGTCGGACTGGTAGGTCCACAACAGGATCGGCGAGGCCATCACCAGCACGCCGAGCGCATCACCGGACCACCAGGTGACCGCCGTGCTGAGCCACGGGGCGCCACTGTTCATCGCGCTGGCGGTGCCGCCGATGAGTCCACCCACGAACGGCCCGGCCAGGCAGGCACCGAGGAGGAACAGCACGAAATCCTTGCGCCTGCGCAGATCCGGCCGGCCACCGCACCAGGCCAGCACCAGCGACGCCCCGATCAACGGTTCCACCACATTGGACGCGGCGAAGGCCAGCGACAGCGGCAGCGGGCTCCCGTAGAAGGTGTCGACCAGGATCTCGGCGGGGACGACGGCGGCGGCGACCGCGGGCCACAGCGCACGCCGGCTGAGCATCATGGCGGCGGCGGTGACACCGGCCGACGGGTAGAAGAACGAGGGACCGATATCCGAGCCGAAGGACTCCCAGGACAACACCGCACCGGTGGTGAACGCCAGGAACACCATGGTGAACAGGCGAACGAATTCAGCTCCGTACGCCCGGTTCATGAAAACCACCCTATGGCACCGGCGTCAGATGCCCATTTTTCCGTCGAGTGAGGAGCCTTGCAGAGACGCACTCGCACTTTGTCTGCAAGGTTCCTCACTCAACGAGGAGGCGGGCTACTTGATCAGCGGATCGCGAGGCATGCCGAGGATGCGTTCGGCGATCTGATTGCGGGTCACCTCGGAGGTGCCGCCGGCGATCGCCATGCCGCGGGCGCCCATCGCCGCCCGCGCGGCCAGCGCCCCCTCACCGCTGTCGAGGACCATCTCCGGACCGAGCAGGCTCGCCGCGATCACGCCCTGCTCCTGAAAGTGTTCGGCCAGTTTGAGTTTGGTGATGTTGCCCTCCGGCCCCGGACCGGCGCCCTCGATGCTGCGGACGGCACGGCGCAGGTTGAGCAACCGCAGTGCCTCGTCCTCGGCGAGGAACCGGCCGACCCGCTGGACCGCACCCACCATGCGGTCGCCGTGCGTCTGGGCCAGGTGGACCAGCCAGGCTGACGCCGGGGCGATACCGCCGGCGCCGCCGCCGATGCTCACCCGCTCGTTGCCAAGGGTGGCCCGCGCGACGGCCCAGCCGGCGTTGGGTTCGCCGACGACGTCCTCGTCCGGCACGAAGACGTCGTTGAAGAAGACCTCGTTGAACTCCGAACCGCCGGTGATCTGGCGCAGCGGCCGCACCTCCACGCCCGGCGCCTTCATGTCGAGGATGACCATGGTGATCCCGGCGTGCTTCGGTCCGTCGAAATCGGTACGCACAGTTGCCAATCCGCGCCGGCAGTAGTGCGCGCCACTGGTCCAGACCTTCTGCCCGTTGATCTTCCAGCCGCCCTCGACCCGGGTGGCGCGGGTCTTGACCGCGGCGGCGTCCGAACCGGCCGACGGCTCGGAGAACAGCTGGCACCAGATCTCGTCCTTGCGCAGCGCCTTCTCCACGAATCGTTCGATTTGCGAAGGCGTTCCGTGCTGGATCAGGGTGAGGATCACCCAGCCGGTGATCCCGTAGTCCGGCTTCTTCACCCCGGCCGCGGCGAACTCCTCCTCGACCAGGAGTTGCTCCACCGCCCCGGCGGCGCGGCCCCACGGCTTCGGCCAGTGCGGCATCAGGTAGCCCGTCGCGATGAGTTCGTCGAGTTGGGCCTTCTCGTCCAGCGCCGCGATGCGCTGCGCCTCGGCGCGGATCTCGGTGCGCATCGCATCGGCCTCGGCCGGCAGGTCCAGGCTGTTGGCTCGGCTGGTCCCGGCCACGGTCAGGGTGAACACGTCGGTGGCCGGGCCGTCCCCGCCGAGCAGTGCCTGCAACGTCATCGCGCGGCGCAGGTGCAGGTGGGCGTCGTGCTCCCAGGTGAACCCGATCCCACCGTGCACCTGGATGTTGAGTTCGGCGTTGCGGACATAGCCGCTGAAGGCCAGCGTCGCGGCGGCCGCGGCGATCAGCTGGAACTGTTGCTCGTCGTCGGCGGCAGCGCGGGCGGCGTCCCACACGCACGCCACCGCCGACTCCGACCCGACCAGCATGTTGGCGCAATGGTGCTTGACCGCCTGGAACGTGGCGATGGTGCGGCCGAACTGCTCGCGCACCTTGGCGTACTCGACGGCGGCGTCCACGCAGTCCGACGCACCGCCGACGGCCTCGGCCGCGAACAGGGTGCGGGCCCGGGCCAGTGCGGCGGCGTGCGCGCCGGGCAGCACGTCGTCGCGCACGGCGGCGTCGGCCAGAACCACGTGGCCACAGCGCCGGGTCCGGTCCAGACTGCCCGGCAGTTGCACGGTCACCCCGGCGGCCGCCCGGTCCACCACGATCATGTCGTCGCCGGCGGCGAGCAGGAGAACGTCGGCCAGGCCCGCGCCGATCACCACTCCGGCATCCCCGGAGGCGTGACCGTCCGACACCGTCACCGCACCGCCGAAACCGACTGCCGCCGTGCGGGATCCGTCGACGAGACCGGGCAGCAGCCGGGCCTTCTGCTCCTCGCTGCCGACGGCGGCGATCACCGCGGAGACCACCGCGGTCGGGACGAAGGGCCCCGGCGCCACCGCCCGGCCGAGTTCGTCGATGACCACGACCAGTTCCGGCAGGCCGAAACCGGAGCCCCCGTACTGCTCGTCGATGTGCAGACCGAGCCAGCCGAGTCCGGCCAGTTCCCGCCAGAAGGCCGGCTTGGTCTCGGCGTCGGCGTCGAGCAGTTCGCGGGCCGCCCAACGCGCCTTCTGTGCGGTCAGGAACGAACGGGCGACCTCACCCAGTTCGCGGTGGTCATCGGTCAGTGCGATGGACATCGCGTCGCCTCCTGTAGTCATCGGCCCCGCTTCGGACGTTACCGCGCGGCGGGACGGGTGGCAGCAGGCGGCCCACCCGGCCTCATCTGGGCTATTTTGGGAATATGGCCGATTTTAAGAGCGGGCGGATGGCGGCAGGACTGGCGGCCGCGGCCGTCGGTGTCGGGGTGGCTCAGCTGCTGGCGACGTTCTTCTCCCCCGCCGCCGACGTCCGGACCTCGGTGGGCAGCGCGGTGATCAACCTGACCCCCGGCCCGGTCAAGGAATGGGCGATCCAGACCTTCGGCACCTCCGACAAGCTGTTCCTGACGGTGATGGTGCTGGTCGTCATCGCTGCGGTGGCCGCGGTCTCCGCACTGTGGGAGCGCTCCCGCATCCCGGTCGGCAGCCTGGCGATGATCGCCGCCGGGGTGGCCGGCTGCGCGGCGGTGCTCACCCGTCCCGGCGCCGGAATCCTCGACATCGTGCCGACGGTGGTCGGCGTCGCCTGCGCCGTCGGGGTGCTGCGCCTGTTGACTTCTCCAGCCGCGGATACCGGAACCGCGGCGTCCGTCGACGTCGATCCCGGCCGACGGCGATCCCTGATGACCCTCGGCTTCGGCGCGGCCGGTGTGGTGGCCGGTGTCACCGGCATACTGCTCACCCGCAAGTTGCGCTCGATCGATGCCGAGCGCGTCGAGCTGATCTTGCCCGAACCGGCCTCCCCGCCCGCCCCGCCGCCGGCCGATGTGGCTCCGAAAGGCGTTGGGCTGCCGAGTTTCATCACCCCGAACGACAAGTTCTACCGGATCGACACCGCGCTGAGCGTGCCGCAGGTGTCACGCGCGGACTGGAAGCTGCGCATCCACGGCATGGTCGACCGCGAGGTGACCTACAGCTTCGACGACCTGCGCCGGTTCGAGGCGATTGAGAAGACGGTGACGCTGACCTGTGTCTCCAATCCGGTGGGCGGCGATCTGATCTCGAACGCCACCTGGACCGGGTACCGGGTGGCAGACCTGTTGGCAGCTGCCGGTGTGCGCCCCGACGCCGACATGGTGCTGTCCACCTCGGTGGACGGCTGGACCGCCGGGACGCCGGTCGAGGCCCTCACCGACGGCCGCGATGCGCTGCTGGCGATCGGGATGAACGGTGTGCCGCTTCCGGTCGAACACGGCTACCCGGCCCGGCTGGTGGTGCCCGGCCTGTACGGATACGTCTCTGCCACGAAATGGCTGACCGATCTGGAGCTGACCCGGTTCGATCACGCTGAGGCGTACTGGACCAAGCTGGGCTGGTCGGCCAAGGGGCCGATCAAGACCGAGTCGCGGATCGACGTGCCGAGAATCGGACAACGCGTCGCGGCCGGACCCACCACCTTCGGCGGGGTGGCCTGGGCACAGCATCGCGGCATCAAGACCGTCGAGGTCCGCATCGACGACGGGTCGTGGCAGCCCGCGCAACTGGGCGCCGCCTATTCCAACGACACCTGGCGGCTGTGGTCGTTTCCCTGGAACGCCACCCCGGGACCGCACACCATCACGGTGCGCGCCACCGACAACACCGGAGCGGTGCAGACCGAGGAGCGGATGGGCGTGATCCCCGACGGCGCCACCGGGTGGCACACGGTCTCGTTCGACGTCCGCTGAGCCAAGCGGCTAATTCATCGAGTCGATCAGGTCGCCGACCGTGCGGTGCGACTCCAGCGGATGACGGAGCCGCCCGCTGCGGTCGACGGTGTAGGTGTTTCGCCGGCCCTGCTTCGTCTTGATCAGGTAGCCCTCGGCGGTGAGGTCGGCCAGGATCGCCTGGACCGCGCGTTCGGTGATCCCGATCTTCAACCCGAGTTCGCGTGCGGTCAGCACCTCGCCCCCGGCCAGGATGAGGAGCACATGGCCGTGATTGGTCAGGAATGTCCAGCCGCGGACTGGGGCGTCAACCATGGTGACCGGCTACCCGCCTTTCTCATTCGCGAAACCCGCTTCGTCGTCCTCGGTGTTCCTGGTCGCCCGAAGACTCCACGCGATCGAGGCGGCCAGGGTGACGACGATGACGCCGAGGGTCAACGGGATCGGCAGTTTGCCCACCGGGGTTTCCGACAGGATCAGCTTGACCCCGGCGAACGCGAGCAGCACCGCGAGTCCGTAATGCAGATGCACGAACCGGCGCATGAGTCCGGCCAGGCAGAAGTACAGGCTGCGCAGGCCGAGCACGGCGAACGCGTTGGCAGTCCACACGATGAAGGTGCTCGTCGTGATCGCCAGCACGGCGGCCACCGAGTCGATCGCGAAGATCAGGTCGGTGGCCTCCACCGCGATCAGCACGACGAACAGCAGGGTGGCGACGCGACGGCCCGATCTCCGGGTGAAGAACTTCCCGCCGTCGTAGACCGGGTCGACCGGGATCACCCGACGGACCGCCCGCACCAGCAGATTGCGTTCCGGCTGTAGGTCCTCGTCGTGCTGGAAGGCCATCTTGTAGGCCGTGTAGATCAGGAACGCGCCGAACAGGTAGGCCGTCCAGAAGAAGGTCTTGAGCAGTTCGGCGCCGACGAAGATGAAGACCAGCCGGAACAGAAGGGCGCCGATCACACCCCAGAACAGCACCTTGTGCTGGTAGCGGTCCGGCACCGCGAAGTAGGTGAAAACCATCGCGAAGATGAAGACGTTGTCCACCGACAACGCCTTCTCGATCAGGTAGCCGGCGAAATAGGTGCCGGCGACGTCACCGCCGTAGATCCACCACAGGACCGCGCCGAAGCCGAGTCCGGCGGCGATCCACACGCACGACCAGACGGCGGCTTCCCGGAAGCCCACCACGTGGTCATCGCGGTGCATCAACAGATCGACGGCGAGCATGGCCGCGATCACCACGGTCAGGGCGACCCACGCCCACGGCGGAACCACCAGCTGCACATCGCCCATAACCCGAACACTAACTACGGAAGTTTGTTTCGTCAATTGCGAGTCGGCGAGTCGGTTTCACAGCCGGGCGAAGTCCTCCTTGCCGCGCTCGAACTCGGCCAGCATCTCCGAGGTCAGCGTGGGCCTGATCGCACTGATCGCCTGCAGGTAGTCCTCGGTGCTGGCCGGCTGGCCGGCGCGAGAACGCATCTCCCGCTCGAACGCGGCCTGCGCCCCCTTGCGCGCTGCGAACTCGATGTCGGCAGGGGTGAACAACTCCGAGGCCGTCACCAGCCGGTCGACGTCGATGTGGGCGTTGGCATGAACACTGGCCGCACCGAGGTAGCGCTGCCACACCGCCCGGCGGGCCGGTTGATCGGGCGGCCCGACCGGAATCACGTAGTCGAAACGTCCCGGGCGCAGGAAGGCCGAGTCCAGCGAGTGCACGACGTTGGTGGCGCACACCAGCAGCCGGCTGTCGTGCTGGCGGAACGCCGGGATCAGCTTGAGCAGTTCGTTGGTGACGCCCAGTTCGGTGGTCGACGCCCCGGAGCGGGCGGTGGCGATCTCCTCCACCTCGTCGATGAACAGCACCAGTTCGTCGAGTTCGGCCAGTTCGGCGAACGCCTCCCGCAGCGAGGCCGCCAGTCCGCCGCTGCCGGTGGCCGCCAGCCGGGACGGGAACAGCTCGACGAACGGCCAGCCGAGTCGTGACGAGATGGCCTTGGCGAAACTGGTCTTGCCGGTACCGGGCGGGCCGAACAGGATGACCGCCTTGGGCGGCTGCACCCCGTAGCGGTCGGCGATGTCCGGATGGGCCAGCGGGTCGACGATGCGTCGCTCGATGATCGACTTCTCGGTTTCCATGCCGGCCATATCGCCCCACAACCCGGGCGGCAACATCTGGCCGCCGAGTTCGTCGAGCAGATTGACCTGATCGGGGCCGAGGTGTTCGAGCAACTCGTAATACACCAGGCCGTCCCGACGCGCGTACCCCGAATTCTCCAGCGCCACAGAGCCGGTGGCGCCCTCGGGCATGACCGCACAGATCCGCCGCACCCCCTGCGAGCGCAGTCTGCGCTCCAGATCCGACAGCAGGGCGCTGCCGATCCCCCGGTGCCGCCATCGGGCACTCAACGCCACCAACAGGATCCAGGCCCGTTCCCCCTGGGTCTGGGCCACCGCCATGCCGACCACCTCGTCGCCCACTTCGGCGACCACTGCGGGCTGGCCGGTGCGGGCGGCCGCCATCACCTCGGCGACGCTGAACACCGGTTCGGCCGAACCGGGACCGCGGCTCTGGTCCCACACCTGGATCGCCTGGTCCAGGTCCTCGTCGTGATAGTCGCGCAGGCGCCACGCCGGCATCGCACACCTCCTGTCACTGCTGTCCGGTAGAGCCTGCCGGGCACGGCGCGCAGCGCATCCCCCATCCCGGGGACTTCGGTTGCCAGTTTGCGAACGAGAGGCCCGGGCCCTTGTGCAGGGACCGGGCCTCTCCGGGTCACGATTCGGGGCACCGCTCACGGCGTGCCGTCGGCGGAGTTCCCCCCTGCCGACCGCTCTAAACGCGGGGGTTTACCGTTCCTGGCAGGGGCGAGCGCTGAAAGGGATGGCCGATGGACCTGACCTGGTCACCGGAGGACCTCGAGTTCCGCGATGAGGTGCGGGCGTTCCTCGACGAGAACCTGACCGAAAACCTGCGCCGGGCCGGCCGGTTGATGACGAGTGTGTACGCCGACCATGAGGCCAGCATGGCGTGGCAGGCGATCCTGCACGAACGGGGCTGGGCGGCTCCGGCCTGGCCAGTGGAGCACGGCGGCTGCGACTGGACGCTGACCCAGCACTACATCTTCAGCCGGGAATCCACCCTGGCCGGGGCACCGGCCCTGTCCCCCATGGGGATTCGCATGGTCGCGCACGCCATCATCGCCTTCGGCACGGCTGAGCAGAAGAACTACTTCCTGCCCCGCATCCTCACCGGAGAGGTCTTCTTCTGCCAGGGCTACTCCGAACCGGAGTCCGGGTCCGATCTCGCCTCACTGTCGATGGCCGCGGTGGACGACGGCGACCACCTGGTCTGCACCGGCAGCAAGATCTGGACCACCCACGCCATGGAGGCGAACTGGATCTTCGCCCTGGTGCGCACCACCCGCAGCGACAAGAAGCAGCACGGGATCACCTTCGTACTGATCGACATGACCAGCCCCGGCATCGAGATCCGGCCGCTGGTGATGACCTCCGGCGAGGAGATTCAGACCCAGATCTTCTTCGACGGCGTGCGGGTGCCCAAATCGAATGTGATCGGCCGGATCGACGACGGCTGGACGGTGGCCAAGTACCTGTTGGAGTTCGAACGCGGCGGTGGCGCATCGGCCCCGGGCCTGCAGGTGATGGCCGAGTCGATCGCCCGCAACGCCGGGGATCTGCTCGACGATCCGGCGTTTGCCGCCAAACTCGCCGACGTCCGGATCCGCACCGACGTCCTGGAGATCCTCGAACACCGGATGCTGTCCACCGTGGCCGCCGGTGGCAATCCCGGAGCGGCATCGTCGATGCTGAAGATCCTGTCCACCGAACTCAGTCAGGCCATCACCGAACTGGCGATGGAGGCCGCCGGCCCGCACGGCCGCGCCTATCAGCCCCATGCCGCCCGGCCGGGCGGCCCGGTGGCCGACTACCTCCCACCACCCGACGGCTACGTCAGCGGCGAGCCGTGGCAGGCGATGGCCCCGCTGCGCTACTTCAACGACCGGGCCGGCTCGATCTACGCGGGCAGCAACGAGATTCAGCGCAACATCCTGGCCAAAGCCACGCTGGGCCTGTAGGACACGGGGGCTGTGAACATGGACTTCAACCTGAGCACCGAACAGGAACTGCTGCGCGACGGCCTGGGCAAGTTCCTGGCCACCCGCTACGACCTCGAGAAGAGCCGCACCGCGGCGAAGACCGGCGCGGGTTGGCAGCCCGAGATCTGGCGGGCCTTCGCCGACGAACTCGGCATCCTCGGCGCCGCCCTGCCCGAGAGCGCCGGCGGCATGGGCGGTGGACCGGTCGAGATCATGGTGATCGCCGAGGAACTGGGCCGGGCCCTGGTGATCGAGCCGTTCGTCGACACCGTGGTGGTGGCCGGCGGGCTGCTGGACCGGGCCGGCAACCCGGCGGCCGAGGCGGTGCTCGAGCAGATCGCAGCGGGATCGTCCATCGTGGCGGTATCCCTGGATCCGTTGTGCGTCAACGCTGTTCGCGACGGAGAGCACTGGGTTCTCACCGGCTCCCCGGCGGTCGTGATGAACGCACCGATCGCCACTCATCTCCTGATCGCCGCGCATACCGGCGATGGCGTCGGGCTGTTCCTCACCGAGGCCGGCACACCGATGCACGGCTACCGCACCGTCGACGACCGCCGGGCCGCCGACCTGGCGTTCGACGGTCTGCGGTTACCCGCCGACGCGCTGATCTCCGCTGACGCGGCGGCCTCGCTGGAGCAGGCCCGCGACGAGGGGGCCGCCGCGGTGTGCGCCGAGGCGGTCGGCGCGAAGCGACGGGTGCTCGCCGACACCGTGGCCTATTGCAAGCAGCGCCAGCAGTTCGGCCAGCCGATCGGCGGGTTCCAGGTGCTGCAGCACCGGATGGTGGACATGTACATGGAACTCGAGCAGTCGGTGTCGGCGGTGTACCTGGCGGTGCTCAATCTCGATGCCGGCCGACGCGACCGGGCCCGGGCGGTCTCGGCCGCCAAGGCGACCATCGGCCGGGCGGCGCGGTTCATCGGCCAGAACGCGGTGCAACTGCACGGCGGCATGGGCATGACCGAGGAACTGGCCGTCGGGCACTACTTCAAGCGGCTCACCGCCGTCCAGTACGAATACGGATCCACCGACCAGCATCGCACTCGGTACGCGCAGCTCAGCCGGGGCTGAATCCGGGCCCGGCCGGGGACCGGAAACCGCAGGTACATTGGCGGACATGCTGAACAAGATCATCGGCGCGGCGGGGCAGGTCGCCGAGGCCGCGGGCACGATCGTGGGCATCCGGCACGGCACCGAGGAACCGTCGTTCACGGTGGAGCGCACGGTGGGCGACGTCGAGATCCGCCGCTACGGCACCCGGATCGCCGCGGAGACCTCCGTCGACGCCGACGAGGATGCCGCCCGCAACGAGGGGTTCCGGCGGCTGGCGGGGTACATCTTCGGCGGCAACACCGCCAGGGCCAAGATCGCGATGACGGCCCCCGTCGCCCAGCAGAACGGGAAAGGCGCCCAGCAGAACGAGAAGATCGCGATGACCGCGCCGGTGGCCGCCGAGCGCGGGGCCGACGGCCAGTGGGTGATCCGGTTCTTCATGCCGTCGGAGTACACCCTGGAGAGCCTGCCCACGCCCAACGACGATCGGGTGCGCCTGGTCACAGTCCCGCCGGATCGGGTGGCGGTACTGAGGTTCGCCGGGATGCTCACCAACCGGGCGGTGGCCGAACGCACCGAAGAGCTGCTGAAGTCCCTGCGGGACAACGGGATCGAGCCGGCCGGAGAGCCGATGGGCTGGTTCTACGACCCGCCGTGGACGCTGCCGTTCCTGCGCCGCAACGAGGTCGTCGTCAGCATCGGCCAGGATTAGCCCGGACTCAGCCCGGCTCTCTGGCCGGTGTGTCCATCGGCCGCTGAGCGATCAGCAGCAGTGCGTCGGACATCGTCACGTCGTGGCTTTGCACCGCCTGCCAGATCTGCCGCAGGTACCCGAGGTTGCGATGTTCGGGCGCGGATTGGGTCGTCCCGGGCGGCAGGCTGTCCGGGCTGGGCAGGTGCGGCATCCCGTCCGGCGGGGTCACCGCCGGTGCGGCCAACGGGGTCACCTCGACCGCCGGTGGCGGGGCGGGCTCAGCCGTGTCGGCCAGGCCGTGCGGCGCTGTCCAGAGCGTCATCCCCAGGCTGAGGGCGACGGCGCCGTCCCGAAGCCGGCGTGCGATGCGAACTCCCATACCCGTTCATCCGCCCATGCCGGCGTTTCGTTACAGCCACCTCTGAGTCGGTGGTAAGGAGGGCACCATGCGACTGCTGCGCGCTCACCCGCTGATCTCGTTCTTCGTCCTCGCCTACGCGGTGACCTGGGCGTTGTGGACGCCGCTGCTGCTCAACGGGATCCCGGCGTTCTCCGAGACCCGCCATGTGCCGTCGCTGGCGGCGTTGCCCGGGGTGGCCGTCGGAGTCACCGGAACGGCCTTCTTCATGACGGCCGTGACCCAGGGGCGCGCCGGAATCCGCCGGTTGCTGCAACGCCTGACGTGCTGGGACGTCGGCGCGATCTGGTATCTCGTTGCGCTGCTGCTGATTCCGGTCATCGAACTGCTGTTCACCGCGGCGGTAGCCGGGCCCGAGATCTTCCGCGTGCTGACACCATCGGCGCTGGCGCTGTATCCCGCCGCGTTCGCCGCGCATTTCATCTTCGGCCCGCTGTTCGAGGAGTCGGGGTGGCGCGGGTTCGCGCTGCCCCGGATGCAACACCGGTTCGGGCCGTTGCGCGCCAGCCTGCTGCTGGGTCTGCTGTGGGCGGGCTGGCACTTCTTCCTGTACGCACCGGCCTGGTTCAGCGCCGACGCGGTCACCGGGGTGGTCGACGCGGCCGTCTTCGTCTGTTTCACCACCGCCATCAGCGTGGTGTTCACCTGGCTGTCGAACAACACCCGGGCCAGCCTGCTGCTGGTGATGCTGCTGCACGGGTCGGTCAACGGCACCGCCACCTACGTCCAGGTGCTCGCCGACCGCGGGGTGATCTCCCGCGACGCCGCAGTGCTCAACGCCGGGATCGGGGCACTGGTCGCCGCCGTGCTGGCGGCCGCGCTGATCGTCTGGCGCACCCACCGGCGGCTGAGCTATCCGCGGTACCGCTACGAGGCCGAACACCTGGATTTGACTCCTGCAGAGACAATGCAGTGATGCGCACCCGGTTGACAGCCGCCCTGGTGACCCTCGCCGTCGTCTCCGCGACTCCGGTGAGCGCCGCACCCGACGGTGGCGTCCCGCCGGTCTCCCCGCAGGCCCGGGCCGCCGGCTTCGTCGACGTCCGCTCGGTGGTGCCCGACGCGATCATCGACCTGCGCTACGCCACGGCCGACAACTTCGTCGGCGTCCAGTTGTATCCGTCCAACGCCCGTTGCCTGGTCCATGAGTCACTGGCGCCGGGGTTGACCGCGGCCGCGGCCGCCCTGCGCGCCCAGGGCGCGACCCTGGTTTTCTGGGACTGCTACCGGCCGCACGAGGTTCAGGTCCGGATGTTCGAGGCAGTGCCGAACCCGGCCTGGGTGGCCAAGCCCGGACCGTACGCGCGCAGCCACGAGAGCGGGCGGTCGGTGGATGTGACGATCGCCCTGGCCGGCCGCCCGGTCGACATGGGCACCGGCTTCGACGACTTCACCGCCCGCGCAACGGCCTTCGCCACCGACGGCCTCACCACCCAGCAGCAGGCCAACCGGGCGGTGTTGCGCAACGCGATGGCCGCCGGGGGCCTGACGGTGTACTCCGGTGAGTGGTGGCACTTCGACGGGCCGGGCGCGGGTGTCCAGCGAACGATCCTCGACGTTTCAGTGAACTGACTTTCACAGCGCACGGCTGCGGTACTCCCTTTTCGGCCACTCGGCGGTTACCGTCGGTTGATGGGCGTGCGGATTCGTACCGGTGTCGCGGCGGCACTGGCCGCGATCACCCTCGCCGCCGCTGCTCCGGCTGACGCCGCCTCGGCCACGACCGCCCTGATCATGGGTGGCACCTTCAACCCGCTGAAGGTGCCACCGCAACCGTCGGACTGGGTCGGCTACTACGTGGACACCATGAGCGACAAGTACGTCGCCGACACCGGACTGTGTGCCGCGGTCTGCACCCGGGTCGCGGTCTACACCCCCGAGCAGATGGGCATCATGAGTGGCTTGTGGGGGCTGAGCTTCGACGCCTCGGTGGCGGCCGGGATGGCCAACCTCGACAAGTGCGTGCGCGGCACCGCATGTGTGGTCACCGAACCGCCGTACGGCCACACCGTGACCGCGCCGCTGACCGATACCGGCTACGTCGTCTTCGGTTACTCGCAGAGCGCGACGATCGCCAGCGACGAGAAGGCCTCGCTGATCGCCTCGCCGTCGACCGCGGCGGTGAACTTCGTCATGCAGTCCAACCCCAACCGGCCCGACGGCGGCATCCTGGCCCGGGTGCCCGGGCTGCACATCCCGTTCCTCGGGGTGAGTTTCAACGGCGCGACGCCGACCGACTCACCGCAATCCGCACCGCTGACGACCGTCGACGTGGCAGGACAGTACGACCTGATGTCGGACTCCCCCACCAACCCGTTCAATCTGCTGACGATGATCAATGCGATCGCGGGGTACTACTTCGTGCACCTGCGGCCGTTGGACATCGGCACCCCGGAACTCCAAGGGCAGTACCAGGATTCGACGTACTACCTCATCCCGGCGCCGACCCTGCCGATACTCGCGCCGATCACCGTGGTGCCCTGGCTCGGACCGCTGATCGCCACCGTGTTGGATCCGCCGCTGCGGGTTCTGGTCGAGACCGGGTACGACCGCACGATCAACCCCGGCACGCCGACGATGGCCAATCCGCTCTACATCCCCAATCCGGTCAAGACCCTGGTGGATTTCCTGACCGCCATCCCGACCGGCTGGGACAACGGGATCGCCTATGTCTCCGGTGATCCGGCCAACCGGCCGTTCGGCACCACCGCACCGGGGCCCTACGGTGTGGGCGGGCCGGCGGTGGACACCGGCGCGATCGAACCGTACGGACCGCCGACGCCGTACACACCGGCGGATTCGTCGGCACCAGCTGCGTCGGTCACGGCTAAGCCGTTGCGAGGCAAGGTTTCCGCCGGCGCGGCGCACAGAAGCAAGCCAGTGACGCCAGGGCGCGCGGCGGCGCACAGCCGCCGGCCCTGATCAGCTGTTCGCCGTCGCCTTGGCCAGGAACGGCAGCAGCAGATCGGCGAACTCGTCGGGGGCTTCGATCTGCGGCATGTGGCCGACCCCGGGCAGCAGATGGGTTTCGGCGTGCGGGAAGACCCGCCGGGCCTCGTCGATGTGATGCGCCGGCAGCACCTTGTCCTTCTCGCCCCACATCACCAGGGTGGGCCGCTGGTGCAATGCGGCGAAGGCGGCCAGCTGGCGGCGCCAGCCCGGCTTGATCCCACGACCGCTGGCCAGTTGCAGCGCGGTGGCCAGCATCACCTCGCCGTGGTGCGGCTTGGCGGCGATCGCCATCGCCCGGTCGACGCGGTGTTCGGTGGCCAGCGCCGGATCGGCGAAACATGCCCGCTCCAGCATCCGGGCGGCCGGGCGGGTGGTGCGCTTGGTGCTCAGCGGGCCGATCACGGGCATGGCAAGGATTCGCAGCAGCATCGTCACCTCGCTGCCGAAGCCCGCGCTGTCGATGAGCGCCATGCTGGCCACCCGTTCGGGCCGGGTCGCCAGGATCTGCAACGTGATGGCTCCGCCGAGGGAGTTGCCGACGATGTGCAGCGGCCTGGTCTCGCCCAGCACGTCGACCGCACCCAGTACGCCATTGGCGAAGGCGGACAACGTGATCGGGCCGTCGGGCCGGTCGGAGAAGCCGAAGCCCGGAACGTCGACGGCGATCACCCGGTGCGCGGCCGCCAGCGGCTCGTACTGCGGATCCCAGTCCTCCAGGCTGCGACCGATGCCGTGGATCAGCAGCACCGGCGGCTTGTGCGGATCACCGTCCACCCGGACCCGGACGCGCCTGCCCCCCACCTCGACGAAGGCGGGCCGGCTCATGCGCTGGCAGCTCCGGACGTCACCGCCGGGCGGGCCACCGAGAACCGCAGCGCCGCATCCTCGACCGGCCCCTTGCGCAGCCGCCGGGCGTCGGCCCGGAAGTTCATCTCGACGGTCCACGGTCCGGTGGTGCCCTGCTGCGGGAACTGGTCCACGGCGCGGGTGATGTAACCGGCCGGGAAGTCCAGCATCGGACGCTTCTCCAGCGACTGGTCGTCGCAGACCGGCACCACGGTGGTGTAGCCGTGCTGATCCATGTAGGACATCAGCCGGCACAGGTGCTCGCAGACCAGGTCGACCTTCAGCGTCCAGGACGAGTTGGTGTAGCCGAACGCGAAGGCCATGTTCGGAATGCCCGAAAGCATGAAGCTCTTGTAGACCACGGTGTCGTGCGGATCCTTGGCGACCCCGTCGACCGAAACCCCGATACCGCCGAACGGCAACAGCTTCAGACCCGTCGCGGTGACGATGATGTCGGCCTTCAGTTCCCGTCCCGAGGCCAGCAGGATGCCGGTCTTGGTGAACCGCACGATCTTGTCGGTGACCACCGAGGCCTTGCCCTTGGAGATGGCCTTGAACAGATCGTTGTCCGGCACCGCGCACAACCGCTGATCCCACGGCTTGTAGGTCGGGTTGAAGTGGGTGTCGATGTCGTAGCCCTTGGGCAGCGCCTGTTCGTTGAAGAACCGGATGATCCGACGGGCGATCTTGGGCTGGTTCTGGCCCAGGTTGTAGATGAACCGTTGCCGGCCCTTGTTGAGTCCGCGGTTGATCTTGTAGGCGAGCTTCTCCGGCAACACCTTGTTCAGCCCGTTGGCCACCGGGTCGCGTTTGGGCAGCGGCATCACGTACGTGGGCGAACGCTGCAGCATGGTGATGTGCGCGGTGTCGTCGGCCATCGCCGGGATCAGCGTGACGGCGGTGGCGCCACTGCCGATCACGACGACGTCCTTGTTCTTGTAGTCGAGGTCCTCGGGCCAGAACTGCGGATGCACGATGGTGCCCTCGAAGTCCTCCTCGCCGTCGAAGTGCGGCCGGTGACCGGCGGCGTAGTCGTAATAGCCGGTCGCGCCGAACAGCCAGTCGGCGGTGACCTGCCACTGCTTGCCGTCGCGCTCCAGCGTCGCGGTCCACTTAGCGGTGGCGGAGTCGAAGTCGGCGCTGATCACCTTGTGGTGGAAGTAGATCCGCTTGGCCAGGCCGTCCTCTTCGACGACCTCGTGCATGTAGTTGAGGATCTCGTCGGCGTCGGCGATGGCGTTCTGCGACGTCCACGGCTTGAACTCGTAGCCGAAGGTGAACAGGTCGGAGTCCGACCGGATTCCCGGGTAGCGGAACAGGTCCCAAGTGCCGCCGATCGCGTCGCGGCCGTCGACGATGGCGAACGACCGGCCGGGCTGCATCTTGACCAGGTAGTGGCCCAGCCCGATGCCGGAGATGCCGGCGCCGACGATGAGGACGTCGACGTGGCCGGTCAGGGATTCGGTGGGGCGGGCCGCATTGAGCGTGGTGACGGACATCGGATCTCCCGTTTTCGAGCGCTGGCGTAAACGCTAACAATGTTATATTTTTGCCGACAGCTGTCAAGGAAAAGGACGAATCTGGTGACGACCGCGAGTGTGGCCCGCCGGGCGCCGGTGCAGGAGCGCAGTCGGCTGACGGTCACCCGCATCCTGGACGCGGCCGCCGCGATCGCCGACGAACAGGGCGTCGACGCCGCCACCACCAGGGCGATCGCCGACCGGGCCGGCGTCTCCTACCCCTCGCTCTACCGGTTCTTCCCGGACCGGGAGGCCATCCTCGGCGAGTTGCTCGAACGGCAGTGCACCGACCTCGACGCCCGCTGCGTGCAGGCCGAACAGACCTGGCAGGTCACCTCGGTGGCCGAGTTGCTCGACAACGAGATCGACCTGCACGTGCGGTACTACCGGGAGCATCCGAGCACCGCGCGGATCTGGATGGGCGGCCGGACCTCCCCCGCGGTCACCGGCTACGTCCGGGCCCGGATGCAGACCCTGGCCGGACGGATGCAGGCGATCCTCGTCGAGGCCGGCCTGATGCCCGCCGACGCCGACCCGCGGGCCATGCTGGTGTTCGTCGAGATGGCCGACCGCCTGTTGGAACTGTCCTACCGGGACGGCCTGGACTTCGACGAGGACATCCTCGCCATCGGACGCAAGGCGCTCATCGCCGCCGGTCGCGACCTCGCCCAGGCCCCTGCTTAGGGCCTCGGGGACCACGCCCGGCGCCACCCCAGGTGATCTGCATCAGATCGGCCCCGGGGGTGGCGTCGACCAGTCGCGCGAACGCGGCGCCGAAGCCCTCGATGATCATCTCGTGGTCGGGCACAAGCTTTGTGTCACAAGCGATTCCGACGGTCACCTCACCGTCGTAGCTGTAGATGGTGAAGCTCATCGGCTGATCACCGGAGATCGGCGCCCAGCCCACCATGCCGTCCACCAGGCTGCCGGCCAGGTACACCGGCATCGGCGGACCGGGGACGTTGGTCAGGGTTCCCAGGGTGCGGTTGGTGAACAGATCCACCGAGGCCTCATAGAGGCTCCTGCTGAACCCGGCGATGGTCTCCTGCAACCGGAACGCCACCGCGGCCTCGTGACCGTTCTTGATCCGGTCCATCCGGCGCTTGGCCGCCTCCAGCACCTTGCCGGCGTCGGGTTCGTCGGTCGGCAGTTCCAGTTGCACCAGGGCGAACTCATTACCCAGGGTCTCGGGCAGGGTCAGGTCGATCGGCTTGAGGTTCACCGGGACCATGAAGGTCACCGAGGAGCACCGCGCACCGTGTGCCTTGAGGTAGTCGTGCAGCGTTCCGGCGACGGTGGTCACCAGCACGTCGTTGACCGTGCACCGGTTGGCCCGGGCCACCGCCTTGATGGCCGGCAGCGACATCGGCTCCGACCACGCCACGCTCTTCTCGCCGCCGGCCTCCCCGGTCCAGATGGTGGCGTCGTTGCGGGTGCCGATCAGCAACTTGCGCAGGGTGTCGACGTCGCCGGGCGCTGCCGAGAACACGTCGACCATCGAACCGCCGCCCGGCAGCAGTGCCGCGCGCACCGTCTGGACCACCGCGGCCCCGGTGGCCTGGACCGCATGCACCACGGTGTCGCCCGCGCCCAGTGGATTGCGCAGTGCGAATCTGCCCATCCTCCCGACCTGCTGCAACGCCTGCGGGGCGTCGGCCAGTCCGCCGAGCGCACCGGTCACCCGGGAGATCACGCCACCGGCGGCCTGGGCCGCCCCGGCGGCGGTCGCCCGGACGCGTTGGGCGACCGACTGACCGGGCGGCTGGGTCTGGACGCCCTGCTGGATCACCGCGGGAGCCATGATCGGGCCGCCCTGCGGGGTCGCGTCGAACAGGCTCATCGACAGCTGCACCATCCGCATCCCGTCGGCGATGGCATGGTGACTGCGCAGGATCATCGCGCTGCCGCCGCGGTAACGCTTGACCCAGATCGCCTGCCACAGTGGACGATTGCGGTCCAGCATCTCGGTGCGATGCGCACCCACCAGCTCCTGCAGGGCGCGCGGGTCGTCGGGCTTCTTCAGCGAGATCAGTGCGACGTGGTTGTCGAAGTCGAAGTTCTCGTCAAGCTCCCACCACCACGAGCCGTCGTCGTCCTTGACCGCCAGACTGCGGAACACCGGGTAGCGGTTGAGCAGCCGTTCCTCGACCACGGCACGCACCTTGGCGAAGTCCAGCGGCTGGGCCGTCCAGATCACCGAGTCGACCACCATCAGGTTGTTGGGACGGTCCATCTCCAGCCAGAGAGCGTCCTGAACGCCCAGACGGCGCCGCGGTTCCATGACCCCATTCTGCGGTCATCGGCACGCTGATGCGGCGAATCGGCTTTAGCGACGCCGTGAGCTGCGATGATGACCCGGGGGCCAGGAAGGATGAACATGCCGAACTCCGCGCGCTACCGGGTCGTCGCCGCCGTCACGGCGGTGCTGTCGTTGCTCGCTCTGGCCCCGGCCGCGAATGCCTGCAGCCGGGTGACCTGGCTGGGGCCGGACGGCATGGTGATCACCGGCCGTTCGATGGACTGGCCGTACTCGTTTCACTCCCACCTGTACGCCGTCCCGGCGGGCAGCACCCAGGACGGCGCCGGCGGGGTGAACTCGTTGACCTGGACCCGTAAGTACGGCGCGATCGAGGTGGCCGGCACCACCGACCCGAGCGGGCCGATCGACGGGGTGTTCGACGGGATGAACACCACCGGCCTGGTGGCCAACCTGCTCTACCTCGGCGAGAGCGACTTCGGGCCGGCTCCGACCGACAACCGGCCGCGGCTGTCCTTCGCCGGCTGGGTGGACTACGTGCTGACCAGTTTTGCGACCGTCAACGAGGTGGTCGAGGCCTTCACCAACCCGTCGATCTACGTCGTTCCGATCAACTTCGGCCCGGGCAACGCGGCACATCCGACGGTGCACCTGTCGGTCGCCGATGCCTCCGGCGATTCGGCGATCATCGAATACCTCGACGGCAAGCCGGTGATCCACCACGGCCGCCAGTACCAGGTGATGACCAACAGTCCCACCTACGACGAGCAACTGAAACTCAACGCCAAGTGGGACGACGTCGACAAGAACAAAGATCTGCCCGGCTCGATCCAGTCCCAGGACCGGTTCGTCCGCGCCTCCTACTACCTGAGCAAGCTGCCGCAGACCACCGACGAACGGCAAGCTGTCGCAGGGGTTTTCAGCGTCATGCGCAATGTGTCGGTGCCGTGGGGCGTGGGTGATCCGCAGCATCCGAACCTGTCCCCCACCTACTGGCGCTCGGTGGCCGACTCCACCAACAAGGTGTACTACTTCGAGTCGGCGCTGAGCCCGAACATCGTCTGGGTGAACCTCAACAACATCAACCTCGGCCCCGGTTCCGGTGTTCGCGCGGTGGCCGTCGAGGACAACTACTCGATCATCGGCAACATCGACAGCCAGTTGGCGCCGGCGGCCCCGATCGCCTTCCTGGCGCCCACGGCCGCCAACACTCAGGGCGTATCGCACCCCGCGGCGCCGGCGGCTCCCGCGGTCGAGAACAAGACCGGCTTCAACTGGTGGTGGTCGCTGCCGATCATCGCGGTGCTGGGGCTACTTGGCTTCCTGCCGCGGTTGTTCCGCAAGCCGACCTCCTGACCGCCGGCGCTACTTGAAGCGGCCGGCGAACCCGCGCAATGGGAGGTCGGCGCTGGTGAGCAGTCCCGGCGGCGCGGCGACGACAGACTTGATCGCGTTCAGGGCGGGCATGCCGGTGACCGTCATCCCGATCGAGGCGAACGACGACGGGTCGGAGAGGTCGATGCCGGGGCCCGGCAGCACCAGGTGCTTGTTGTAGATCACCGGGTCGCCCTTGATCTGGGTGATGTAGCAGCCCTTGATGTTCCAGTGCGGCGCGGTGTGCGGGGTCATCTGCCACTCCAGATGCGTCTCGATCTTCGGCACGCCGCCGACCATGCCCTGGTACTTGATGTAGCTGGCACCCAGCGAGCCTTCGGGCAGCTGGTACCAGCCCAGGTCGACGTCGGTGGTGCAGGCGCCGAGTTCGTAGCTGAACTTCACCTCGTCGAGGGTCAGGTCGAAGCAGTCGGCCATCATCAGCACGCTGTCGGCGAACACCCTGGTGTAGCGCTCCAGCATGTCCGGCAGGCCGGGATGATCGACCGGCAGGCCGTAGCCGACCTCCTTCCAGGTGTCGGCGGAGTGATGGCATGACACGTCGACGGACTCGATGGTGGTGATGTTCTCGATCTCGGCGACGTCGGCTGAGCACACCACGCCGAGGATCTGGTTGACGCCGGGGTTCATCCCGGTGCCGTAGAAGGTGGATCCGCCTGTCTCGCAAGCCTCTTGGAGCAACTTCGTGACCGGCTTGCCGCTGGCGTGCGGGTGGTTGGTGTCGCGATGCCAGCCGGTGATCCAGTCCGCGGTGGTGACGATGTCGATGCCCGCTTCGAGGACTGCGACGTAGAGGTCCTCGTCGGGGAACACCCCGTGGAAGGTCAGCACGTCGGGCTTGGCGGCGACGATCTCGGCGACGGTGCCGGTGGCTGTCACCCCGATCGGTCCGATCCCGGCGATCTCGCCGGCGTCGCGGCCGATCTTCTCGGGCGTGTAGCAGTGCAATCCGACCAGTTCCAGGTCGGGGTGATGCTGAATGCGTTTGATCATCTCGGTGCCGACGTTGCCGGTGGCGACCTGGAACACGCGAATCTTGTTCATATGCTTCGGCTTTCGGGATAGAACTGACTCGCCCAGTTGCGGAACTCCATGAAGCTGCCCTGTTCGGACGGGGCCAGCGCCGGGGCGGCGCGATAGCGCTGATGCGACCAGATCTCGATGTCGGCGGCGAACTGGTCGATCACCATCTGCCCGAACGACTCCGCGCGCGCCTGGGCTTTGGGCGAGTCGTCACCCGGAATACGGCCGATGTAGACGGTGAAGCGGACGTCGCAGGTGTGCTCGTCGACCGGGGTGATCGCCGAGATGGTGCGGTTGTCGACCATGCCCCAACTCTTGGTGACAGCGACGCCGAGGCCGCCGTTGATCGCCTCGACCCCGCTGTTGATGTCGCCGATCGACTGACCGTCATCTCCTTCGAAGGTGATGGTGAAGTCGACGTAGGACGTTGGCCGGGAGAAGTCGTGGCGGGTGAACAGCGGCACGATCGGCGTCTTGTGCACGAACTTGAAATGCGCGAAGTCGACGCCGTTCTCGAGCACGTACTGCGGGTGCAACCGCTCCTGCGGGCGGTGGAGCCGCTGCTGCGGGTAGTAGTCGGCGAGCGTGCGGCCGTCGTCGAAGTCACCGAAGATGTCCGGCACCTCGAAGTAGGGGTCGCGGCCGTTGACGTCGTGCCAGATGTAGACCGACTCGTTGCGCTCGGTCACCGGATAGGTGCGCATCCGCCGTCCCCGGTTGGGCCGCGCCTCGTACGGGATGCAGACGTTGCGACCCTCGGCGTCCCACTGCCAGCCGTGGAACGGGCACTGGATCGCTTCCCCGTCGACGTGTCCGCCGTAACCCAGGTGCGCGCCGAGGTGTTCGCAGTAGGCGTCCATCACGGTCAGCAGGCCGGACTGCGCCCGCCAGGCCACCATGTCGCGGCCGAAGTAGGTCATGCGATGGACCCCGCCGACGGCGATCTCGTCGGACCAGGCGACCTGGAACCATCCCGTCGGCGTCATAGACAGACTGGACACCTGTCCAGAATTGCAGTGCAACGCTCCGAAGTCCAGACCCCTGGCCCGGTATCCCCAGTACCAGCGGCTCAGTACGGATGCTTGCCGGGCCGGGTGTCCCAGGCCCGATAGGCCGCAGCGCCCAACTCGGGCTTGTACTGCTCGATATGCATCCGGCGCTCGGCATACGGCCTGGCGAAATCCTGGTACTGGAACTCGTCGTCGAATCCGATCTCGCGGGTGGCGGCCAGATCGCAGGCGAAGTACACCGCGTCGATGCGTGCCCAGTAGATGGCGCTCATGCACATCGGGCACGGCGCGCCGCTGATGTAGATCTCATGGCCCATCAGCATCTTCGCGCGTTCGGGCACCAGGTCGGCGGAACCTTCGGGGTGCGGAACCAGTTGCAGCAGTGAGGTGTTGACGTATTCGGGCGCGATGCTCGGTGCCTCCGGATTGAGGACCGCCGCCGCCTTGCGGATGGTCTCGACCTCGGCGTGCGCGGTCGGATCGCCGGTCAGCAGGACCCGGTTCTGTCCGCGGGCGACGATCTGTCCGTCCTTGACGATGACCGCGCCGAACGGACCACCCCACCCGTTGTCCACAGACTCCCGGGCCAACCGGCACGCCTCGATCATGAATCTCTCATCGGGAGCCATCGCTCACCTTTCTTGTCAGCCGATCTCGAAGTGCTGGTAGTCGACCGGATTGCGCCAGGCCCCGCCCCAACGCCAGCCGTGATCGGTGAAGGCCGCCACCGCCGGTGAGTCCGCGCGCAGGATGCCCGGATCGTCGCGGCTGCGGTCGAGGTAGCGGGCGGCGGTCTTGGGCTGCAGATCTCCGCCGGCGTCGAGGTACGGGTTGATCAGCGGGTTGATGTCGATCGCGCGGCCGTAGGCGTGCTGGGACCAGGCCTTGCTGCCCGGCTTGCTCCCGGGGAGGGGTCGACAGTTGAACGCCGAGGTGTTGTTGTCCTGCATCGAGAGCTCGTCCTCGGCGCCCGGGTAGTGATCGACGGTCTGCATGCGCTGGATCGGATAGTGCAGTCGCTGCAACTGGTCGAAGATCGCGATGACGTCGTCGACGACGGTCCGGTTCACCACCAGGGCGCCGCGGTGCTGCTGCCCGTCGAAGCCGGTGTAGGTCAGTTCCACCCGGCGAAGATCGGCCGGGCCCACCGGGCATTCCGTGCGCCAGGTGGCGCCGAGGTCGGCGGCCGTCACCGGGGTGACGACGGGTGCGTTCGGTGCCGCGACGGCCGGCAACGGCGTTGCGGCGGCACAGAGAAACGCCGCCACCGCCACGATCCACCGCATCACGTGTCCCATCACCTCGATCCCACCACATGACTAGGCTCGTGCGATGAGAGTGGCATGGTTGCGTGTCGCTGTTGTGGCGGTGCTGATGATTCCGGCTTGCTCGGCCAACGCCGGGTCCGCACCTGCTGATCCCCCGCCCGCCGACAAGGTGGTGTTCTCGGTGGGCACCGGCGGGGGCATGGCCCCGGCGCTGTCCTATGCGCTGGCCTCGCCGTCACTGCAGATCTATGGTGACGGCCGAATACTCACCACGGTGAGTAGCCCTGCGATACAAGCGGTTCCGGCCCGCTACGAGCTCGCCCGACTGGATCCGGCGGCGGTGGCAACTATCGTCTCGACCGGTGAAAACATCGTGAATCCGGCCACCGACTTCGGCACCCCCGGCGTCACCGATGTCGGAACCACGACGGTGACACTGAACGGCAGCCACGGCCCGCAGCAGGTGAGCGTGTACGCATTCGACGACACCTTCGAGACCGGATTGAGCCCGACACAGAAGAGCGCCCGAACAGCTCTGCGCGATCTAATCGACCGCGCTTACGCCCTCGCAACCGGAGCCGCCCACACGCCTTACATTCCCGACCGGGTGGCGGTCTACGAGTTGGACCCGCAGTTCACGACTACGACGGCCACCGTCGGCTGGCCCGGTCCCCCGCCCGCCGCCTTCCTGACCGCCAGCACCAAGCGGCGGTCGATCGCCTGCGGCGAACTGGTGGCCGATCCGGCCGAAGAGGTCTACCGGGCGGCCCTGGGCAACCCGGGAGCCTCATGGCTTGTCGACGGCGTCACCCGCATCCTCGCGGTGAATCCGCTGCCGTCGGAGGATGCCTGCCCGTGACCGCCCGCCCGAACATCCTGCTGCTGCTCACCGATGAGGAGCGGGAGCAGACGTGGTTCCCCGAACATGTCAGGTTCCCGCACCGGGAAGCGCTCGCGGCCGGGGGCATGCGGTTCACCAACCACCACGTGCACACCTTCCCCTGCACCCCGAGCCGGGCGACCATCCTGACCGGTCGGCACGCCGCCGCCACCGGGATGTTCGACAACACCAACTTCGACTGGCAACAGCCATTGCGTCCGACGATCCCGACCCTCGGGCATCTGCTGTCCGCCGAGGGCTACCGGTGCGGATACCTCGGCAAGTGGCACCTCGGCGGCGAGTCGCAACGAAACGGCTTGCAGGAGTATGGCTTTCACGACTGGCGCGGCCCCGACGCGCATGGCGCTCCGTATCGCGGTCACTTCGTCGACGGGAACACCGCCGAGCACGCCGCCCAATGGATCACCAGACATTCCGCCGATCCCGAACCGTGGCTGCTGGTGTGCTCGTTCGTCAACCCGCACGACATCATGTTCTATCCGCGCTTCCGCAAGCCCCGGGTGCCCGACCACGGCGCGCAACTTCCGCCCAACTTCGGCGACGACCTGAGCACCAAACCGATCACCCAACAACACTGGCGACTCACCTGCGACATCACCGGCGGCCGCGTGAGAACAGAGAAGACCTGGCGCACTCTCATCAACGCCTACATCGACCTGCAACTGGAGGTCGACCGGCACATCGGCACCGTGTTGAACGCGCTGGCCGCCTCAGGGGTCCAGTCCAACACGCTGGTGGTGGCCACCTCCGACCACGGCGATCTCGCCGGAGCCCACAGACTGCGGCAGAAGGCGGCCAACCTCTACCGCGAGAACGCCCAGGTTCCCCTGACGATGGCCTGGCCCGGCACCATTCCGGCGGGGCGGTCGACGCAGCGACTCTCCGGCGCCGTCGACCTGTTGCCGACACTCTTGTCGGCGGCGCAGGCGCCGGCCGATGCCGATGCGGGGCCACTTCCGGGGCGTGATCTGAGTCCGCTGTGGTCCGATCCGGACCGGCCGGTCCGCGACAGCCTGCTCATCACCAGCGACGCCTTCTCCAGTCTGGGATTCGCCGGACCGCACCGCGGGTTCCTGCGCGGCATCATCACCGAACGGCACAAGTACGGGCGCTATTTCCTGCCCGGCGAACAGCACGAGGGCCGGACAGCGGCCGACCTCGAACTCTATGACCGCGCCGAGGATCCCGCCGAAGTACGCAACCTCGCCCGTATCGACACCGCAGAGAGCCGACGGCTGATCGACGACCTCGACCGCGACCTGGACGCACTGATCGCCGCCGAGATCGGCAGCGACGATGTGGCGCTGCCGCAACCGCGAATGAACATCAGGATGAGCATGCTCTCCCGACTGTGGCGGCGCAGAGCCGGCGACTCAGTGCCGTAAACGCAACGCGCGGGCGGTCACCCTTTCGAGTGATCCGCCCGCGCGCTGTGAATCAGACGTGCGCAGTTGCCTTACCGGGCGCGCCGCGAGGCAGCGGCGGCCTTCGGGGCAGACTTCGCGCCGGCAGCCTTGGCCGCAGACCGCGGGGTCCCGGCGGCAGCCGCCCGGGCGACGTTGCGCTTGGCAGCGGCGGCGGCAGCGGTGGCCGGGGTAGCCAGCGTGACCGTCGCAGCGGAGACCCGCGGCAGCGAGGCCGCAGCGGAGGTGGCCGCGGCGGACTTGGCCGCACCGGCCGGAGCCGGAGCCTGCAGGCCGAGCGAGGCGGTCACGTAGGAGATGATCCCCGCGAGACCGGTCGCCGAACCGTTGTAGCCGTCGAAGAAGGCGTTGGCCAGCCGGCTTCCGCCAACCCAGACCGGGCCGAGCGGGATCGACGGGATCATGCTGGTGACGGTCAGCACGGCGTTCTTGATGAACTCGGTGACGTTGCCGATCTGGCTGCTGACGTAGGCCCAGACACCGGATAGCCCGGTGGCCGAACCGTTGTAGCCGTTGTAGAACGCGTTGGCCAGCACACCCTGGCCGACGGCTACCGGCCCGAGGTAAAAGGTGGGGACCCCTGCGGCAAACGCCTCGACGGCAGCCTGGTTGTTGGTCAGGAAGTTGCCGACGAAGCCGAAGATATTGCCAAAGCCACCGTGGTGGTCATCGTCGTGATGCTCGCCGTCGTTGTCGTCGTCGTAGCTGCTGCTGCTCGAGGACGAGTCGTCCGAGTCCGAGTCCGACCAGTTGCCGGCATTGCCGTTGCTCCAGTGATGCTCCGAATCAACCAAAGTGAAGGCACTTGAGAACGCCGGGATCTGCACATCGGCCAGCTTGTGGGCGACTGGAATCGCCACCGTCGCCGCGACCATCGCGGCCGCTGTGGCCAGTCCCATCCCGGTCGACATCATCGGCTTGGTTTGGCTGCTCATGTCAAAAATCCCCTCAATCGTGTCTTTCGAACGTTGCCCGTTCTTTGCCGAGAGAAACCCCTCAGCTAAGTATCATGTTGTACGCGAGCAAACTTGTCCAGTAGGGGCTTTGGGCCCCAATCCCGCATCATCGGGCGCTTGCACCGTATTTGCTGCAAATAGGCAGGTGGTTTGCTGCGCAAAATTGTCGCCGCCGATTCGAAACCCGGCGCGTCGCAATTCACTTCAGTCTCTTTGGCCCCTTTGGTTTCGCGGTGAACTCCTGCTCGGGGCGTCCGGTGGTGCCGTAACGCAGCCCGACCTTGACCTCGTCGGTGGTGGCCATGTTGGCCAGATAGCGCTGGGCGGTCGCCCGCGAGACCCCGATCGCGGCGGCGACCTCGGCGGCCGACATCGGCGCATCCGCGGTGGCCAGTGCCTCCAGCACCAGGTCCTTGGTGGGTGACTGCGCGACCGAGAGCGACTGCTGGGGAGCCACCCGGGGGCGCAACGCGTCCAGGGCGGCGTCGATCTCCTCCTGGGAGAGGTTCCGGCCGGTCAGAATCCGCCGGTAACGGGCGTAGCCGGACAACCGGGCGGCCAGATCGGTCGGCGCGAACGGTTTGACCAGATAACTCAGCGCGCCGGCCGCCATCGCGGCACGGACGGTCTCGGCCTCCGTCGCGGCGCTTAGCACCATGGCGTCACCGTGCAGTTCGCGGACCAAGTCGATCCCGGACCCGTCCGGCAGGTAGACGTCGACCAGGGCCAGGTCGACCGGGGCGACCTTGCGGGCGGCGGCCAGCGTGTTGGCGGTGCCGACCACCGTGAAGCCGGGCATCGCCTCGACGATGCCGGCATGCATGTGGGCGACCCGGAAATCGTCGTCGACCACCAGCACGGTCAGATCGGGGTTGGTCATTGCGACTCCCCCATCACGCCCGGCAGGACGGCGATGAACTCCGCACCGCACAGTTCCGCCCCTGGATTACGCGAACGGGACAACCGGATGTCGCCACCGAGTGCCCGGGCGATCTGCCGGGACAGCGTGAGGCCGATGCCGCGGCCGCCGGGGATGTCGGACTGAGGTTTGGTCGAGGCGCCCTCGACGAAGATCTCCTCGGTCAGGTCCGAGGCCACCCCGTCGCCGCTGTCGGCGACGGTGATGTGCAGCGTCGAATTGTCTTGCAGCAGTTCGACTTCCACCACCTTCTCGGTACTGCTGCCGGTACGGGCGGCGTCGATGGCATTGTCGAGCAGATTTCCCAGCACGGTGGTGACGTCGACCGGCAGGACGAGCTGTCCGGGCACCCAGGTGCTCTCGCCGATCCGCAGCGTCACGCCGGCCTCCCGGACACCGGCGGCCTTGGCCGCCAGCAGCGCCTGCAGGTAGTTGTCGCGGATGGTGTCGATGCCGGGCAGCGCGGATCCCAACGGGCCGGAGCCCAGCAGCTCCTCGAGATACTGCGAGGCGTCATCGGAGTGACCGCCGTGCAGCAGGCCGTTGAGCAGGTGCAGCCGGTTGGCGTATTCATGGCGCTGCGCCCGCAGCACGGTGCTCATCAGCCGCACCGCGTCCAACTGGCGGGTCAGCGACTCCACGTCGGTGCGGTCGCGGACGACGAGCACGGTGCCCAGTTCCTGGCCCTCCCGCGACACCGGCCGGGCCGAGACGACCAGCACCCGGTCCCCCACGTTGGCCAGCGTCGGCGTCGGATCGCAGGCGCGCAACACACCCAGCACACGCGGGGTCAGACCGATCTGGTCGACGGGTTGCCCTGTGACAGAACCGATCTCGAGCAGCCGGCAGGCCTCGTCGTTGACGAAGGTGGTGTTGCCGTTGGTGTCGGCGGCCAGCACTCCTTCGCCGATGCCGTGCAGCACCGCCTCCTGGGTGCGTACCAGTTCGGTCATCTCGGTGGGCTGCAGATCCAGCGTCTGCTTGCGCCAGCGCCGGGCCAGCAGCACCGAGAGAACTCCGCCGGTCAGCAGTGCCGGGCCTCCGGTCAGCAGAGCGGCGCGCAGGTCGCTGCTGAGCAGGCGGTACACCCACGAGGTGGACATGCCGACGCTGACCTGGCCGACGACCTTGTCCGAATCCGGTGCGAACACCGGGACTTTCGCGCGTACGGACGGCCCGATGGTGCCGGTCGCCTGGCTGACCTCCTCACGACCGGTCAACGCGGCGAACGGTTCGGTGCTGACCGGCTTGCCCAACTCATCGCGATTGGGATGGGTCAGCCGGATCCCCTTCTCGGTGGTGATCACCACGAACAGGGCTCCGGTGGCGTGCAGCACCTGACCGGCAAGCTTCTGCAGTTGCCCCTTCTCCAACTGGTCGACCGTCGGCAGGTTCGCGTTGTCGCGCGCGACTTCCTCGCGCACCGCCGGGCCGTCGGCGACCACCCGGGCGATGTCCAACGAGCGGGTGCCGTACTCGTGGATCAGCCGGCGTTGGCTCACCACGGCCAGCAGGGCGAAGGCGATTCCCAGGGTCAGCGCCACCACCGTCAGCTGCAACAGCAGAATCTGCGTTGCGAGCCGCAGGTCGATGCGGTGCTTACCCTTCCCGGCCACCCGGGTAGCTTACCCGGCTACTTAAGCAGAATGAGCAAAAGCCTGGTCGGCGAGCTGATCGGCCCACGCCTCGTTGAGGGCGGCGGTGCCGACGAAGGCGGTCCGCAGGGCGCCCAGGTACTCGTGCACCGAGTGCCGGGACTCGAGGGTGTCCGGGTAGGACACCGTGACGATGGTGTTGTTGGCGTTGCGGGTGACCCACATGTTGATGCCACCGTGGTTCAGGTCGTCGATGTAGATGCCGAGCCGGTTGGCGTTGGCGTCGGTCAGCTTCCGGAAGTCGAACAGCGAGACCATCATCGGCCGGCTCGACTGGGTCTGGCCGAGCTCACCGGGGGTGGCCAGCTCGAGGGCCTTCTCGAACGGAACCGCGGACAGGTTCTTGTTGGCGTCGAACGACTTCTGCGCCGAACGCGCCATCTGCGCGAAGTTGCCGTCCTCGACGTCGACGGTGACCGGGAACAGGCTGGCGTACCAGCCGGCGCTTCCGGCCTGCTCACGGTTGCGGGTGTCCGACGGGGTGAAGGTGTGGAAGGTCTCGGCACCGGTGAACTGGTGATCGGCCATCGCCGCACACGCCATCACGCCACCGCTGAACCGCGCGCCGGCGGCCTGGCAGGCGGCGTCGAACGCCTGGGTCTGTTCGCCGTTGAGCAGCTCGATCGTGACGGCCCGGCCCTTACCGGTGACGCCGGCGTCGCCGAGTTCCAGCGGGAAGCTCGGCCAGCCGCCGTCGGCCTCCTTGGCGAAGTCGATCCAGTCCTTGATCGGCCGCGAGTCCCGCGTCATGGCCTCGACCTGCAGCCGCTGCTTGGCGGTGAAGTCGCGGTACTCCCCGGCCTGCGGCAGGGTGTGGGTCTCGTCGTTGACCAGGGCCTCGTAGGTCTGGTTGATATCCCGGTAGATCAGCACGGCCGACGAACCGTCGGTGTGCAGGTGATCGATGTTGGCGTAGACGGTGAAGTGGTCGGCCTTCTGGATCACACCGAAGGTGAAGCAATCCCACTCCAAGGTGCCCGGGGTCGACGACTGCACGAAGGACCGCACCTCGTCCTGCTCCATGAAGCCCATGGCGGCCGGGGTGAACTCGATCGCCGACGGATCGTCGACGGTCCGGCGGGTGATGACGATCTCATCGTCACCGGAGACGTCGACAGCCCTGACATCGAAAGCACTGTGGTAGGTGTCGTGGCGACGGACGTGGGCATTGATCGCCTCGGTCATCGCGGCGATGTCGCACCAGCCCTCGACGTCCCAGGCGGCCAGGATCAACCGCGGAACCTCACGACCGATGTTGCGGGCGAAGTGCGCGGTGCGCAGGTGCTGCGCCTGCTGGAAGCTCGGCGCCAGGAGGTCCCGCTCGGCGCGCGCGACGATCTCGCGGCTGGCCGGCGAGGCGGTCCAGATGGTCACCTGTCCACGGCCGGGATGCCACGTGGAACTGATGGAACCAATGGCGACCATGTCGCGCTCCTAACGTTTCGGTAATTAACCTTTCGCCAAAGCTAGGCGCGGCGTTACGGAGCTGTCGCTCTTGTGCTCGCAAACCACGAAGTGCGCTTTTTAGTCAGTTTTGCGCATTCTGCGCAGGACTTTCGAAATTTCCCGAATCGCCGCCGTAAAAGGCTATTGAGCTGCCTTTATAGTGCAATTCAGCGCCCAAAATGATTAGCGGTGAGGGCCGTCACAGAACCCCGAGGGCCGGCCTTCTGCTCATGCCCAGCAAATAGCCATCAGCGAATCACAGCCCGGTTAAGTCGTCCGGGACGTCCACCGCGTGCTCCTGGAGAGCCTCCAACGGCACCACGTCGAGGGTGCGTTCGTGGGTGCTCGCCAGCACCACCGGGGCCGCGCAGCCGTCCCGGTAAGCGCGCAGCCAGTTGCGCGCGGTGACGCACCACCGGTCGCCGGGCACCAGGCCGGGGAACCGGAACTGCGGCATCGGGGTCGACAGGTCGTTGCCGATGGACTGCTGGTGGTCGAGGAATTCGGCGGTGACGACGGCGCAGATGGTGTGCAGGCCGCGGTCCTCCTCGCCGGTCGAGCAGCAGCCGTCCCGGTGGAAACCGGTCATCGGGTCGGTGCCACACGGCTCCAATGGGCCGCCGAGGACGTTGCGATCCACCATCGGACCAGTATCGACCCACATCGCACCCGTACAGTGGATTGAGAATTCGCTCAATCCATCAATTCGTGAGGTTCCGATGCCCGTCTTCCCCGGCAGCGACAACCGGCCGCTCTACGAGATCAAGGCGAATCTCTTCAAAGCGTTGTCGCACCCGGCGCGGATCCGCGTTCTGGAGATCCTGTCCGCCAACGCCCGCCCGACCGGGGTGGGCGAGATCCTCACCGAGACCGGCATCGAGCCCACCCTGCTGTCCCAGCACCTCGCCGTGCTCAAACGGCATGGAGTGGTCCGGGCCGAACGGGTGGGCAACGCGGTCTTCTACGAACTCGCGCATCCATCGGTGGCTGAACTACTGGTGATCGCCCGCGCGTTCCTGGCCGACACCCTGCGGTCACAACGGCAGCAGTTCGACGCCTTCGATGCGCTGCCCCCGGTCGGCGATCACCGATGACCGCCGAATGGCGGCGACTGCTCCCCCACCGCGGTGACTACGCCGGGCTGCGGCAGTCCTGGCGCATCGACCTGCTGGCCGGCATCACCGTCGGCGTCGTCGCGTTGCCGTTGGCTCTGGCGTTCGGGATCAGTTCCGGCGTCGGCGCCGCCGCGGGTCTGATCACCGCGGTGGTGGCCGGCCTGGTGGCGGCGGTGTTCGGCGGTTCGCCGGTCCAGGTGTCCGGCCCGACCGGGGCGATGGCGGTGGTGCTCGCCCCGATCGTCGCCGCGCACGGCGCGGGCAGCATCGCGGTGGTGACGCTGCTGGCCGGCGTTCTGGTTCTCACCGCCGGGTTCACCGGACTCGGTCGCGCCGTGACGTTCATCCCGTGGCCGGTGATCGAGGGCTTCACCCTCGGGATCGCCGCGATCATCTTCCTTCAGCAGGTGCCCAGCGCGTTCGGGACGACGGCCCCGGCCGGGCACCGGACGTTGACCGCGGCGTGGACGGTGGTCCGCGAGGCCGACTGGGCGGCAGCAGGTTCCACCCTGGCGATCGTCGGCCTGGTCGCTGTTCTCATGGTCGGCCTGCCGCGGCTGCACCGGGCCATCCCCGAATCGCTGACCGCCGTCGTGGTCGCGACCGTCGCGGTCGTGGCGTGGCACCTGCCGGTGGCCACCATCGGCAGATTGCCGTCGCACCTTCCCGCCCCGGCGATGCCTCAGGTCGACTTCGAGGCGATGCGCACGCTGTTCGGGGCGGCGGTGGCGATCGCCGCCCTGGCCGCGATCGAGTCGCTGCTGTCAGCGCGGGTGGCCGCGACGATGACCCCGACCGGCTCGTATGACCCGGACCGCGAACTGGTGGGCCAGGGGCTGGCGTCGATGGCGGCCGGGGTCTTCGGCGGCATGCCCGCCACCGGGGCGATCGCCCGAACCGCCGTCAACGTCCGCTCCGGAGCCCGCACCCGCATGGCCGCGATCGTGCACTCCTTACTTCTTTTGGCGGTGGTGTATCTGGCCACCGGACCGGTGGCGGCGATCCCGTTGTCCGCCCTGGCCGGGGTGTTGATGGTGACCGCGTTCCGGATGGTCTCGTTCGGCACGGTGCGCAAGATCCTGCACTCGACCCGATCCGACGCGCTGGCGTTCGTTCTGACCGCGGTGGTGACCGTCTGCTTCGACCTGATCGAGGCGGTCGAGATCGGGATCGTCGTCGCCGCGTTCTTCGCGCTGCGCACGGTGGCGCGGCGCAGCAGCGTGGTCCGCGAGGAACTTCCCGGCCCCCGCCAACCCGGTGATGAACGCATCGCGCTGCTGCGATTGGACGGGGCGATGTTCTTCGGCGCGGCCGAACGCATCTCGAACGCCATCACCGACGCCGACGAGCACCAGGTGTCGGTGGTCATCATCCGGATGTCGCAACTGGGCATGCTCGATGCGACCGGGGCGCACACGCTGGCCGAGATCACCGAGGAACTCGAGGCCCGCGGGATCACCGTCATCATCAAGGGGGTCCAGGCCGAACACCTCGACCTGCTCACGAACATGGGAATCTTCGACGCGCTGCGCCATCAGAACCACATGGTGGACTCCCTGGAGGAGGCCGTCGCGCATGCCCGGTCCCACGCCGTGACGAACTAGGACTCGCAGGCGACCCCGTCACCATCGCGGTCGAGACCAGGCCGGTAACCGGGGCTGCCGATGGGAATGTTGGAGCGCCCGTCGGCGTGTGCGGCAGCGCAACTGCGGTAGTAGACGTCCCCGCCGCTGGGAACAAGCGGGACGATCGGAACGGCGGTGCTCGACTCCGGAGGCGGCGGGGGCAGCACGTACACCGTGGTGGTCTCCGTCGTCGGAGTCCACGTCGGCGTCGGGTAGGCGCTTGTCGTGGCGGCTGTCGTCGTCGGAACGGTCGTGGTGGGACGCTCGCTGGTGGTGGAGGGCGTCTGCCACGTCGGTGTCGTCGTTCTCGTCGGGTACGACGCCGGGATGGTGGGGGTCGGGGTCGATCGCGTCGGGGTCGAATCCGACCCGATTCCGTCGATCTGTGCCAGCAGCATGGCCGCACCGACGCCGCCAGCCACCAGCGCCGGTGCGGCTGCCTGCCGAGCGCGGGACAGTGGTTCTGGAGAGAGTGCAGCGGACATCGGGCGTTTGGGGACGGTGACCGACCCGTCGTCACGCACGTAATCCATCAGGTCCGCGGCATCGGGGCCGAAAACACCTCGGGGATCGCCCTGACGCGCCCACTCGTCCTGTTGCTCGGCCGTGGCGGCGACCTCGGCGCAGTAGTCGGCGTACTCCTGCTTGCGGCGTTTGTTGTCACGCAGGATGGCCCGCGCGCCGTAGATGGATGCTGCGATCGCCAGCAGACCGAGGATCGGCCCGATGTAGCGCAGGATGATGCTGACGATCCACACGATCACCGCGAGCAGGATCAAGACCCCGAAGGCCCCACCGCGCGAAGACGAATTGCGCGACATACCGCTGTTCCCCCCATCACCCCCAATGGCTGGAGCCATCATTCCACCGCCCACCGACAGCTACGGTGACAGCGTGGGGGATGCAGAGCAGTTCAGCCGCCGCCATCTGCTGGCGCTGACCGCAGCGGGCTTGGCCGCTGCCGGCTGTTCGGACGGACCGGGGCCGGCTGTGCGACTGCTGACGTCGACGGAACGGTCCGGGGTGATGCTGTGCCGTCAGGCCTGGGGTGCCCGCCCGGCCCGGGCCGGCGGCCGGGCGCACACCATCACCCGGATGACAATCCATCACTCCGCGGTGGCGCTGCCGGACAACCGCGGCATCGTCGCGCGCCTGCAACAGCATCAGCGCTATCACCAGGACGACAAGGGCTGGGTCGACATCGCCTACCACGCAGCCGTCGACCGCAACGGCAACATCTTCGCGCTGCGCGACACCGCGATCGCCGGTGACACCGCCACCGACTACGACACGACCGGACATTTCCTGGTGCTGTGCGAGGGCGACTTCGACACCGAGGCCGTCACCGAGGCCCAACTCGACGGCGCCGCGCTGGTGTGCGCCTGGGCCGCCCAGCAGTTCGGCATCGGCGTGAACACTCTCGCCAGCCATCAGCAGGTGGCTCCCGGGGAAACCGACTGCCCGGGCAGCAGCCTGCAGGCCCACGTCACCTCCGGGGACCTGAAGAAGCGCATCGCCGACAACCTGACAGCCGGCTTCGAACTGCGGCCGGTCTGCGGATCCGACGCCGACGCCCGGGTGGCCGGCATCACCGCGGGCCGCTGATCGACCGCGGCTGGAACAAACCGGCCCGTCTGCGCGACTATTGACACATGAACTGCGACATCGCTCGTGAGGCGCTGTCGGCACGCATCGACGGGGAACGCGAACCCATCCCGTCGTCCCATGTCGACGAGCATCTCGCCGGCTGCGAGCCGTGCCGGACCTGGCAGGCGGCCGCGGTGGAGCAGACCCAGTTGCTGCGCCGGCTGGCGGGGCGCTCCCAGGTCGCGGTCGTTCGCGCCCCGGTGAACAGCGAGCCCGACCGGTTGGACGCCCTGGTGGCGTCGTGGCCGCGGTGGTCGCTGGGCGCCGTCGGAGTCACGCAGGTCGCGTTGGCGATCACCCAGAGCCTCGGCGCGGGCCTGGGGGTCCCGCAGTCCGCCGCGGGGCACGTCCTCAACGAGTCGACGGCGTGGTCGGCGGCCCTGGGCGTGGTGATGATCGTGGCCGCGTTGCGGCCCGCACTGGCGGGCGGGCTGGCCTGGGTGCTCGCGGCGTTCGCCGGGCTGCTGGTGATCTATGAGTTCGACGACGCCTTCGCCGGGCAGGTCGGCATCGAGCGGGGACTGACCCATCTTCCGATCGTCGCCGGAGCACTGCTGGCCTTCCTGGTGTGGCGCCGGGACCGTGCGACGAGCGCCCCGGAGCCGGACCGCACCGCGCTGGCCGATCCGGACGATTTCCTGTTGCCGGACAACGCTTCTCGTCGCCGCGGCAACCTTCGGTCCACCGACGGCTCTGCCGCCTGATTGGGGCGCGCCTGATTCGGGCGCGCCTGAGCTCCGCTAGAGCATCACGGCGAACATGATCGCCATACCCGCGGCCATCGCGAGTTGGCACAGGATTCCGACGGTGTGGTCCTTGCCGTCGTTCGACAGCCGCGCGGTGATGAGCCGGTAGAACCAGAACGCCGATGCGGCGGCGAAACCGACGGCGCACACCCAGTTCAGCGTCGTGACCCAGGAGGCCGATTCGCCGCCGGAACTCATCGCGACCGCGTGCCCGCCGTGACCGGCATGACCGGCGTGACCGCCTGCGCCGTCGGCCATCGGCATCGACATCGCCTCCGACGACCGCGGCAGCGGCAGGCCGCCCATCGCCGCGTACATCCATGCCATCGCCAGCATCATCAGCGTGTGATAGACGTTGGGCACCCGGTGGCCGGCGTCGCGCAGGGTGGCGACGGCGAACCAGACCGCGGCCGCCGCGAAGAAGATCATCGGCGCCCGGGCCGGGAGTTCGGCGCCGCGCGGCCAAGCCATCACCGCCATCGCGACCGCCATGACGGCGTGCAGCGAGTGGCTGATCAGCCCTGCGACCGCGTGCCGGTGGTTGAGGATCGCCGAGACGCACACGCCGGCGCTGAACAGGAACATCAGCGTGACGACCCACCTCAGGACGAGGTCGGAGATCATCAGCGGACCAGCATGTAGTTGCCCTGTTCGGCAAGTGCGGCCTGGATCTGATCGTCGCTGAGAGGTTGGGCCGTCTCGACGCGGACCGTCGAAGTGCCCTGGGGTTCGAGGTCGACCGCGACGCTCTCGACACCGGCCAGTGCGCCGATCGCCTCGGCGACGTGCTTGACGCAACTCTGGCAGCTCAGCCCGGTCACGGAAAACGTCTGACTCGCAGACTTCTGATTCATAGGGGTTCTCAACCTTTCAGCGGATGCTCGGTCAGTCAGTCGGACGGCGCCCGCGGAAAGTTCCCGCCGACCATCGGTCGGGATCGCTTAAGGTAACGACCGTGACTGACGAGGATCCGCTCACCACGCTGGCGCTGGCCGCCGGCCGTGGCGATCGCGCCGCCCTCGACCAGTTCATCCGGGCCACCGAGCGCGACGTGTGGCGCGCCGTGGCCTTCTTCGGCGATCCGGGCAACGCCGACGACCTCACCCAGGAGACCTACCTGCGGGTGATCAGCGCACTGCCGCGCTTCGCCGGCCGGTCCTCGGCGCGGACCTGGCTGCTCTCGATCGCCCGCCGCGTCGTCGTCGACCAGATCCGGCGCAACCAGGCCCGGCCGCGCACCACGTCGCAGATCGACGTGGAGGGTCTGCTCGGGGTGCCGCAGAGCGCCGCTCGGTTCGAGGACGTGGTGGAGATCCGCCTTCTGATCGACGGCCTGGCCCCGGACCGGCGCGACGCCCTGGTGCTGACCCAGGTGTTGGGGCTGTCCTACGAGGAGGCCGCCGAGGTCTGCGGCTGTCCGCTGGGCACCATCCGCTCCCGGGTGGCCCGGGCGAGAGACGATCTGATCGCCGCCGCGCGACGCGACGAAGCCACCGGCTGAATTTCAGGCGGCCTGAAACTCGCGGGAACCAGCAGCCCCTCCGCTGCGACTAGTGATCCGAAGAGTCTTGGAGGGCTGCGGTGGTCACTGTTGAGCGGGAACCCGTCGATCGCGAGGAACGGCGGGGGCGGGCGGCGATTCTGCGCCGTATCTGGCGGCTGCACTTCTGGATCGGGCTGTTCGCCGCACCCGCGCTGATCACGCTGGCCTGCACCGGTCTGATCATCCTCTACACCCAGCCGCTGGACCTGTGGCTGCACCGCGACCTCAAGGTGGTCAGCCAGACGGGCTCGCCGGTGTCGCTGGACGCCCAGGTGGCCACCGCGCGCCAGCACGTCGACGCGACGATGGCACTCGACGCCGTCACTCCCCCACAGTCGGCGGACCGGTCCACCCAGGTCGACTTCATACCGGCCGAGGAGTCCGAGGCCGGCGAGCGCAACGTCACCCAGGTCTTCGTCGACCCCTACACCGGCTCGTACCTGGGGCAGCGCCGTGAACTCGACGGCCTGGTCGGTTGGGCCAACCAGTTGCACCGCCTGTTCGGCAACGACGGACCCACTCTGTCGCTGCCTTCGCTCGGCCATCTGATCGCGCCGGCCTCTCACCCCGAGGGGTCGATCAAGGTCGGCATCGGAAACCTCCTCATCGAGATGACCGCGGTGTGGGTGCTGGTGCTGGCCGCCACCGGGGTCTACCTGTGGTGGCCGCGGGCCACGGAGCGAGGCAAGCCGCGGCTGGCCATCCGATGGGGCAAGGGCGGGCGGATCCGCTGGCGCGATCTGCACGCGACCACCGGAATCCTGCTGTCGGTGGTGCTCATCTGCTACATCGTCTCGGGGCTGACCTGGTCGCGGTACTGGGGCGAGAACTGGCGCGCGGTGGCCTCCACCGTCACCCCGTCCACCGACGTCGAGGCGCCGTCCACTCCGGCCAAGGTCGGCGATTTCGACCGGCTGGGCCGGCGCATCGCCTGGGCCGACGTCCAAGATCCGGTGTACGCGTCGGCAGCTTCGGGTGCGGCGTCAAAACCGTTGGGCTTCAACGACATCGACCAGATCGCCAAGGCCGAGAAGATGGTTCCGGGCTATTCGATCGTGCCGCCGTCGGACTCCACCGAGGACGGCCGGACCAGCTACGGCAGCTACACCGTGGTCAACCACTGGCCGCAGAAACTCTCCGAACAGCGCACGCTGTACCTGGATCAGTTCAGCGGGAGGACCATCGCCAATGCCACCGCGGACCAGGACGGCGCGCTGTCGCGGATCACCAGTTGGGGCGTCGACATGCACATGGGCACCCAGTACGGACTGCTGACCCGCATCCTGGCCACCGCCGCCTGCCTGGGTCTGCTGACGAGCATCCTGACCGCGACCCTGATGTGGTGGAAGCGCCGGCCCACCGGGACGGCCGGCCTGCCCGGGCGGAGTAGCGAGGGCAGCCGGGCGGCCACCCCGCGCGGGGCCGTCGTCGCCATCGGGGTGATCGCCACCGCACTGGCGGTGCTGTACCCGTCCTTCGGGGTGAGCCTGCTCGTCGTGCTGATCGCCGAGTCGATCATCGAATCCCGTCGCGGGAGCGCGTCATGACCGCCCCGGCATCGGGGCGCCTCGGGTCCCTGGAGCGCGCGATCATGGACCAGTTGTGGGACAACAGCGGACCGCAGACGGTCCGTCAGGTTCACCGGGCCCTGTCTAAGCGGCGAAAGCTGGCCTACAGCACCGTGATGACCGTGTTGCAGCGACTGGCAGGCAAGAGTCTGGTGACCCAGATCCGCGATGACCGCGCATATCAGTACTCCGCCAATCACGGTCGCGACGAACTCGTCGCCGACCTCATGGTCGACGCTCTGCATCAGGTCGCCGACAACGGTGGCCGTCAGGCCGCACTGCTGCAGTTCGTCAAACGCGTCGCGGCCGAGGACGCCGAAGCGTTACGGGCGGCGCTCGCCTAGACAGGCCACCGTCCGCATTCTCGGGTCCGAAATTTGTCGGACCGCGCTGCGATGATGTGGTCATGTCCACGGTCGCTCCGCCCGTCCCGCGCCTTGAGGTGTTGTTCGGTGAGCTCTCGGAGTTGGCCGGGCAGCGCAACGCGATCGATGGACGCATCGTGGAGATCGTCGCCGAGATCGAGCGTGACGGGATCTGGGGGGCCACCGGGGCACGCTCGGTGCCGGCATTGGTGGCCTGGAAGCTCGGCACCTCCTCGACCAATGCCCACGCGATCTATGCGGTCGCGCGCCGCTTCGACGAATTCCCCCGCTGCGTAGGGGCGCTCCGAGAGGGGCGACTGTCACTGGATCAGGTCGGGGTCATCGCCGAGCGCGCCGGCGAGGGCTCCGATGCCCATTACGCCCAGCTGGCCGCGGTGGCCACGGTCAACCAGTTGCGTACCGCGATCCGGCTGGAGCCGCGCCCTGATCCTGATCCGCGCCCGCCGCTGGAGCGCTCGGTCATCAAGACCGGCGGGGAACACGGCACCAGTTGGCGGATCACCCTGCCCCATGATGAGGCGGCGATCTTCGATGCGGCCCTGCGCTCGCATCTCGACGCGTTGATCACCGACTGGAAAACCGATCACGGTGGTGGGGAGCGGGAATCGGAGATGCGTCCGCCGATGCCTGACACCGCCGATGCATTCCTGCATCTGGTGCAGGCCGGCTGGGATGCCGAGGCCACCGCCCGCCCGCACGGCCAGCACACCACGGTGGTGGTCCATGTTGATCTGGCCCAGCGGATGGGGGCCTTGCATCTCGGTCCGTTGCTCAGCGACGCCGACCGCCAGTACCTGACCTGCGATGCCACCTGTGAGGTCTGGTTCGAACGCGACGGCCGGGTCATCGGCGCCGGCCGCACCACCCGGACCGTCAACCGCCGGCTGCGCCGCGCCCTGGAACACAGGCATCCCAGCTGCGCGGTTCCCGGCTGCGGGGCCACCCGCGGGCTGCACGCCCACCACATCCGGCACTGGGAAGACGGCGGCCCCACCGACCTGGACAACCTGGTCCTGCTCTGCCCGTACCACCACCGGCTACACCACCGCGGCGACATCACC
>MTBK01254050.1_pt1 | contig 46655 bp, 53 predicted proteins | sample 1535981 | NCBI WGS metagenome assembly MTBK01 (sample SAMN06109225, study PRJNA356200) | anaerobic digester metagenome | isolation source: biogas reactors fed with pig manure or primary and secondary sludge | place: Spain | collected 2016-06-30
CTAGGAGGTAGTATGGCAAAAATGAAGAGGGTTTGTGTCCGGGCAGACCCCCGGGGTCTCACCACCCCCGGGCCCCGGTCTTCGCGGCCGCTATCCGGGCCCGCATATCCCGCGCGGCGGCCGTTATGTCAGGCTCTCCGACGACCGCCGATATCACCGCCACCCCGTCGGCCCCTGCGGCGATGACGCTATCGACGTTCTCCCGGCTGATTCCGCCGATCGCTACGATCGGGACGGAGACCCGGGACCGGATCGCGGAGAGGACGGCGAGTCCGTGGCCCGGGCCGGCGTCATCCTTGGATGTGGTCGGAAACGTCGGGCTGAGCGCCACGTAATCGGCCCCCGCCGCCTGCGCCCGGATCGCCGAATCGAGAGAGTCGACCGAGGCTCCTATGATGAACCCGGGCGGGGCGATCTTTCGCGCGCACTCGATAGGGAGGTCGTCCGCGCCGAGGTGGACCCCATCGGCGCCAGCCGCAAGCGCCACATCGAGGCGGTCGTTCACGATGAAGAGCGCGCCGGCATGGAGGGTGATCTCGCGGATGGCGGTGGCTGCGATGAAGAGATCCCGGCCGGAGAGGCCTTTATCGCGGAGCTGGATCACATCGGCACCGCCGGCGACTGCGCGCCGCGCGATCTCCGCGTGGGAGAGGCCGCGCCCGACCTCCTCGTCGGTGATCACGTAGAGGTCATACGCCATAGAACTCCTCTATCCTCGCACCCCCGATAAGGCCATCGCGGGTGAGCATGAAGAGTTCATCAACAAGCGCCGTCCTGAATGAGTACGGTCCGCGCGCCCCTGATGCGGCCCGCTCCCCGGCGAGACCGAAGGCCGCGAGCGCCGAAGCTGCCGCGAACGCGTGGTCATCCGTGACCGAGGCAAACGCCCCGGTGACCGATGCGACCATACACCCGGTCCCGGAGAGCCGTTCCATCATGGGGTCACCGTTCTCGATAAGGAAGACCCTTCTCTGATCAGCGACGATATCGACGTCCCCGGTCATCGCCACCACGGTCCCGGTCAGGCGTGCACACTCCTGCACCGTCTCTACGGGATCGCCCGCGATACCGGCTGAGTCCACGCCCCGGACACTCCCGCCGGCGCCGGCGAGGACGCCGATCTCGCCCGTATTCCCCTTCAGGATAGCGACATCGAGCTCATCGAGGAGCTTCCACGCGGTCTCTGTCCGAAACGCCGTCGCCCCCACGCCCACCGGGTCGAGTATGACCGGTATACCGAGCTCGTTTGCCCGGCGGCCGGCGATCAGCATCGCTTCGACCTGCTCTTGCGTGAGGGTCCCTATGTTGAGGACGAGGGCGCCTGCGGCAGCGACCATCTCCGCGACCTCCTCGGGGGCTTCAGCCATCACCGGGGCTGCCCCGACGGCGATCGTTATGTTTGCGCAGTCGTTTATCGTGACGCTGTTTGTGATGTGATGCACGAGCGGCCGGCACTCCCGCACGGCGGCGAGGATGGCGGCGGAGACTGCACCATTTATGAGGCTTGCTGCATCGCCTTCTGTCGTGTTTGGCGACATCTACTCTACCTATTTCTGCGGCGGTGAGATAAAACCGGTCGCCGGGAGGGGAAGCACTAAAGCGCCCGGCACCGTACCCCCTTCACAGGAGAGATCCGGATGACACTCAGCATCAACAACATGGCGATGCCCCTGGTGAGGGATATGATCGACCGCCAGGACGAACTCGGTGTCGCGGTCATGGAGCAGGAGAATGGCGCGACCTGCATCGACTGCGGCGTGCATGTCCCTGGAGGTTACCGGGCGGGATCTCTCTTCGTGGAGACCTGCCTTGCAGGGCTTGCAGAGACGGCGATAACCCCTGGTCGGGTGGGGAGCGTGCCGGTGCCGTTCCTCCACCTCACCGTGAACCGCCCCGCTCTCGCGTGCCTCGGATCGCAGAAGGCCGGCTGGGTGCTCAGGGTCGGGGGCTACTCTGCCATGGCCTCGGGGCCGGCGCGAGCGCTCGCACAAAAGCCGAAAGCGACCTACAGGACGATCGGCTACCGCGACCGCTCAAAGATCGGTATCATAGCACTTGAGGCCGATACCCTGCCGGGCGAGGAGGTCACGGGCTACATCGCCGGGGAGTGTGGGATAGATCCCCGGAATCTCTACGTCCTCGTCGCCCCGACGCGGAGCCTCGTCGGTTCGATCCAGATATCCGCCCGGGTCATCACGGCGACCCTCCATAAACTCGAAGAGAAGGGATACGACGTCCTCCGCATACGCCACGCGGCAGGGCGCTCGCCCATCGCGCCCGTGAAGCGCACGGGGATCGATGCGATGGGAGCGACCAACGACTGTAACATCTACTACGGTTCGGTCTCTCTCGTCGCGGAGGGTTACGACCCGGTCTTTGCAACCCTGCCCTCAGAGACCTCGCCGGACTACGGGCGGCCGTTTGCAAGGGTGCTCGAAGGAGCAGGCTACGACTTCCTCAAGGTCGACTCCCTTCTTGCGTTCTCGCCGGCGGAGGTCACGATCAACGACTCAGGGAGCGGCGAGGTCTACCACTTCGGGAGGCTGAACACCGATGTACTGCTTGAATCGTTTGGAATCGACTGAAAAAGAGAGCTCGTGCCCCGGAACTCACTCCGGGGTCCTCTTCTCACGGTAGCGCTTGAGCGCTTTCTCGACGTACGACGTCATCTGCACGGCGCCGACGACGCAGGCATCGGCGCACTTCCCGCAGCCGATGCAGGTCTCAGGATCGGTGATCCAGGCCTTGTCGATCTTCTTCCCGAGATCCACGAGCTCGATCGAGCCGGTCGGGCAGGCCTCGACGCAGTCGCCGCACCCCTCGCACGAGAAGGGGATAACCCAGGGAAACCGGTCGGGTATTTTCTTGCCCATCAGGCCTCAGTCCCTCTTCCTCGGCACGTCTTTCCAGCGCTGCCGCTCCCACACGTTGAGCTCATCCGGCGTCATACCGTCGAGCCTCTGTCCGGCCTCGTACCCGGGTTTCGTGCAGTAGAGTTCGGTCAGGCGGACGTGGAGCACCGCTGCCGCATCGATCCCCTTCTCCTCCTTCGCCTGCGCTGCAACCGCATCGAAGAGATCCCCTGACCGGAGTATCTCCCCGGCGCCCTTGAACTGGTATGCCGCCCGGATACCTCCCTGGCGCGACACACCGAAAGCCACACGGGGGTTTTCTGCGATCACGGGTGCGATCACCCCGACCTCATCCGCTGCAAGGGCAAACGCCACCTCATCGTCACCCCTCACCTCGGCGTAGCGCCCCAGCACCACGGAGGGCACGCCCTCCGGTGTTGCGACACAGAGGTGGCAGCCCATCGCCTCGATCCAGGCCTTCATTCTCCCGGTAAGATGTACCTGCATTTTGATCACCTTCTAAAGAATCTTTTCTCCTGTATGCCCGGGCTTGATGGAGTAGACCTCCTCGACGTGCACGACAACGACACCACGCTGGACTGCCTTTGGAAAGACGATATCCGGCGGCACCTCATCTGGCGGCTCGGCCTTGTTCCAGTTCCCCCACTCGTTTAAGATATCCGTCGCGTTTGCGCCGTACCAGTCAAAGTCGCGGGGGAACCCGTACTCCATATCCACGGCTTTACCCCGGAAGACCCACCACCGCCCTTCATCGAGCGGGTGGCATATGGTGACCGCGACGTTCGGGTTCTCCTTGATGTTCGCCTTCGTCTTCAAGAGGAACATATCCGCGATCAGGATCTTGTCGTCCATGTGCGTGGCTACAAAGCGCATCGCGGCGATGTTTGGTTTGCCATCCCTGCTCGACGTGCAGAGGTAGATCAGGCTCCCCCCCTTGCCGGGAACCCGTAAGGCTTCTTTCATCTCCTTTGTGAACTTCACCATTGTTCTCTTCACCTCGGTTCTGTTACTTCACCGGATACCCGAACGCTGCGGTTCCGGCGGGCCCGAGCTCCTCACCCAGGGCGCGCTTCACGAGCTGGGTGATGTAGATCGGTTCAAGACCCATCTTCCGGCAGGTCGCCCGCATGATGGATATGCAGGCCGGGCAGATGAAGACGAGTTCTTCAGCGCCTGCATCGATCGCGTCACTGATGTTCTTTCGCTGGATCCCGATCGCACGCTCATGCTGGGTGTGGAAGATCCCGCACCCGCAGCAGAGTCGCTCAACCCCCGTGTAGGTCCGCCTCTCCTCGACGGATGTGGCACCGATCAGATCAAAGATATCAGAAAGCCAGTCCGACCAGATCTCGCGGTCCCCGCCCTTCGGGGCATACCGGGTGGTGCAGCCACCCTGGACGGCGATATCGACCCCGAGCGGGTTTACTATCCGGTCGGGGTGGTCGCGGAGCCAGTCCCGTATGTACTCAAGGATGTGGACCGGCCGGAACGGTACATCGACCCCCCGCTGCATCGCAAGGGTCGTCGCCACGTTGTAGCAGGCGTCGTGGGTGAACACGATCTCATCGACCCCGAACTCCTCCGCAGCCTTCGCGAGGTTCGCGATGAACTCCGGGAGGAACTTCACCGGCCGGGATGCCCGGCCGAGGTGGGTCTCGGTGAACCCGCACGCATACGGTCCTCCGCCGATGATGGTCGCATCCTCAAACACCTGCCCGGTGAGGAACTCCGCCTGGGGCACCACCTCGTAGATGCCGCCGGCGGATATCAGCGGACCCCCCGACTTCCCCCTCCGGATGACCGTCGCGGGCTTCGTCAACCAATCGCTCGACGGCTTTGCATCAGCCGGTATGCCGAGCGCATCCGTCTCCTCCTGTCGCAGAGCGATGAGATCCCAGGGGTCTGCGCCCCGTGGGCAGAAGTCGTTACAGGCTGCGCAGGTGATGCATTCCTTCAGGATCGGGTGGCGTTCTCCCTGTATCAGGGACTTTATGGCGTTCTTTGCATCATCCTCACTGTATGAGATATACGGACAGCGGACGAGGCACTCCCCCCGGCAGTGGGAGAAGTCGCATTTTGATAGATCAAATGCCATTTCGCTAGATCCCTCATTTTATCCTGTGTCGATACCTCCACTTTAACATGGGGTTGTGGGCAATATGGGTTCCTGAGGGTGTTTTCACCCTTTCCACGTCGAACACCCCCGGGAGATGGGACCGGTGGGTGCCCTGATCCATCTCACTCCCCGGATGGGTATCCGGACATGCAAAGATCAATATCATTTTCACGTTAACGGTGTTAACATTACTGTGTGAGTCGCACCACGGAGATCCGGCTCGAAGAGAATACTCGTGCGGACTCATGATCACCTCGTAACCGGGAGATGGATTCATCCTATCTCCCGGCAGATTGAATACCTGAGGTTTACGTTATGACAGAAACAAACAATCCAGCAAAGGGTGGTGGCGGGCAGCAGAAGAACCCGCTTGAGAAGGTTGCCATGAACGTCCGGCACGTTATCCTGGTGCTGAGCGGGAAAGGGGGTGTCGGGAAGAGCACGGTTGCTGCAAACCTTGCGATGGCGCTCGCGGATCACGGTTACCAGACAGGTCTTCTCGATCTCGACATACACGGCCCGAACATCCCGAAGATGCTCGGCCTTGAGGGGACGAAACTCACGTCGCCGGAGGGCACGATGATCGAGCCCATATACGTGATACCATCCCTCGGCGTCATATCGATGGCGTTTCTCCTCCCCGATAAGAGCACCCCTATCATCTGGCGCGGTCCGATGAAGATGCAGGTCATCAGGGAGTTCCTTGAGAACGTCGAGTGGGGGGATCTCGATTACCTCGTTGTGGATCTCCCCCCCGGCACGGGAGACGAAGCACTATCGATCGCACAGATCGCCCCGAACATCGCCGGTGCGGTCGTCGTTACGACGCCGCAGGATGTCGCCATACTCGACTCATCGAAGGCCGTGAAGTTCGTTGAACAGATGGGCTTGAAGGTTCTCGGCATCATCGAGAACATGAGCGGCATGGTCTGCCCCCACTGCGGCGAGGAGGTCGACCTCTTCGGGCAGGGCGGAGGGAAGAAGGCTGCCGGAGACCTCGGCGTGCCATACCTCGGCCGGATCCCTCTTGACCCCGATATGCGCAAAGCCGGCGACGAAGGACGTCCCTTCATCATCCGGAGCCCGGGGATGAGTGCGGATAACCCCACGTGGAAGCATGTGGATGCTGTCATGCAGGCGGTTCTCCGGAGTATCGAAGAGACGGAGTGAGGGCGCACGGCATGAAGAAGTTTCACGTAGAACTGACCGGGTTTCTCGAGATGGACACCGACCAGGAGCGTGACGCGCGAGTGCTGACCGAGCGGGTTCTTGAAGAGATCCGTTCGGTCATCGCCGGACATGGTGCGATACTGGACTACAGCTTCGGAATAAGCTCGGTCACGGAGAGGCCCCCCACCCGACGCTACAGGTAGACCTTTCCGCCCGGGGATCCCGGGCGGAGATCACTCCATATCATGGCGCTGGAGATATTCGCGGATCTTTCGGGATTCCACCCATCCCTGGTCCAGCTGCTTGATGTAGTTGTTGATCCGCCAGACCTGCTCGCGGATGACCTCTGCCGCCCCTTCATCGTCCAGCAGTTCCGCTCTTCCCAGGGTCACCTGCAGGGGCTGGCGGATATGGTCGCCGAGGACAGCGAACTGCTCGATATTTCGCTCGATCTGTTTGAAAGCCTGCCGGCGCATCTGTTCACCTAACTTTCGTTCGGTGATATCCCTCCCGGTCACCTGGGCGCCGACCACCTTCCCGCGCTCCACGATCGGGGACTCATTCAGTTCAACATATGCCACCGTTCCGTCCTTCCGGCGGAACTCGACCTCGAGCCCCTCGATCGGTTCGCCCCGGTTAAGCCTCTCCTGCGCCTCTCTCCACGTGACGAACGACATCGGGCTGGCATGGGCGAGACACCTCTGCCCGGTGAGCTCCTGCGGGGTGTAGCCGAGGATGCGGGTCACGGCCGGGGATATATAGGTGATCCCCCTGTCGTGGTAACAGGTGAAGATCATATCAAAGCTCCGCTGGGCGATCGCACGAAACTTCTCTTCGCTTGCCACGAGCGCCTCTTCGGCCGCTTTTCTCTTGATACCCTGTGCAAGAACGTTTGCCACTGTCCGGATGAAGTTGATATCATCTCTGGTGAACTTGCGGAATTTCTGTGTGTGGGCACCGAACACCCCATATGGTGCCTCCTCCCCATGGATGATAACACTGATGCCGCTTATGATCTTTTCATCCCGGAGGAGATCGGGGCCGCTGAACCGCACTTCTGTTCTGAGGTCCTCGACGATCACCGGTTCATGGGAGAGGAGCGTGTATCCTGCCTGGGAATCGATCCCTCCCTCCACGATCCTGTTGCCGGCCAGGGAGGCGTCGAACCCCACCGCCGCTTCGAGCAGGAACACATCCTCACCGGAGATATACCGGAGTACTTTGGCATACCCGACATCGAGGTGCTCCGCTACCGCCCGGACCGCGGCATCCATCAGCTCGGGGAGTTCCGCCCCTGCAAGAGCGAGCTGGCCGAGATCCGCGACAGCTCTCTGTTGTGCTGCCCGGATGGTGGTGAGATGTTCTGCATGTTTCCTTGCGGTGATGTCGAGGTTGATCCCTGCCCAGAGAGCAACCTCTCCATCCTCATCCCGGACAGGGACTCCCCGGGAGAGGATGGTGCGGTATCCCCCGCCGGGGTCTGCGACCACGAGCTCGCGATCCCACCGTTCTCCGGTCTTGAGGCAGTGCTTCCAGTCGTCAAACACCGGACCTGCATTCTCAAGGTGCATACAGTCCGGCCACCCGGTTTGCTGGCATTCCTCAAGTGTCGTCCCGGTGAGGTTGAGGAACGAGGCAGATATGTAGAGGGATGTCCCGTCCGCCTCAGTGATCCAGATCCCGTACGGGAGGAGCTCCCCGATGCCAGCATAGATCGATTCGATCCTGGCCAGTGCCATAGCATCTGAAGCGCTCCGCGCCCCCTCATGCCGCTCGGGGGTACTATCCCGGAACCGGGCGAGCATCATACCGGTGTACGGCTCGCCGGTCATCACCCGGCATGAGAACGAGAACCAGCGCACTCCGCCATAAGATGTCTGCATCTGGCAGGCGAGGTGGGACACCTCCTCCCGGCACTGGAGTGCTTTGAGTATCCTGCCTGCGGAATCTTCTCCATCCAGGATATACGGTGCAATGTGACTGGGAAAAAAGTCTTTGAGATCCGTGCCGTGGGCTGCTTCGTGATCGGTGCCAAAAATCTCCAGAAACGATCGATTCAACCCTGCGACGATGTTATCCTGGTTGAGGATGATGACAGCATCGTCGAGCTCATCGAAGCAACGATACACCTGGTGTCTCCAATCGCCAGCAGATGCTGTAGTACCTTATACTGATTTTCCTTGCACTCCTGGGTAATTCCCCGGAATTTTTATCCTAAAACGCCGAGGGGGAGATTTGAACTCCCGAGGTGTTGAACACCAGTGGCTTTCGAGGCCACCGCCTTCCCGGACTAGACTACCTCGGCACAAGCTGGCCCATAATATTTAGGTTGCGCGGCTATAATGGTATCGAGATATGCTCTGTCGGTTCACCCTCATCCCCGATGATACCATGCTGGTCTACCTGGGCGGGCCGGGCGATACCTACGAGACCGCCCTGCTCTCTTTCGGGATCAACCCGGATACGGCCCTGATCTTTTATGAGAAGAAGAGCCTGCCGCAGGATAAAAAAATCGAAGAGGAGGAAGTCAGTATATTCCTGACCGCCTCACGCGGATAACTTATTCCATGCCGGCCGGGCCGGCGCCGGTCTGGGTGACCATCATGTCATCGACGCGGACGAGGAGCATCGCCGTCTCGGTTCCGCTCTTGATCGCCTGGGTCTTCACCCGGTGCGGTTCGATGACGCCTGCCTCCTGCATATCCACGACCTCGCCGGTGAAGACGTTGAGCCCGGCATGTTTCTTGCCGTCAGCGTGAGCCTTCTTCAGGGCGACGACCTTGTCGATCGGGTCAAACCCGGAGTTCTCCGCGAGAGTCTTTGGGACAACTTCGAAAGCGTTTGAGAACGCTTCGATAGCGAGCTGGACCCGTCCTCCAAAGGTTGCAGCGTAATCGCGGACGCGCATCTGAAGTTCGATCTCCACCGATCCTCCGCCGATGACGAACGTACCATCCTCAACAGCATCCTGGACGACACGGGTCGCGTCGTAGACCGCCCGCTCGAGCTCGTCGATCAGGAGCTGGGAGGTGCCCCGCAGAAGGATCGTGACAGCCTTCGGGTTGTCACATCCGGATATGACCGTGAGCTCGGTGTTTGGAAGTTCCCCGACCTCTTCAGCGTGACCGAGCGTCGCCTCATCGAGCTCCTCAGGTTTGTTGACGATCGTGCCGCAGAGCGCCCGTGCGGCGAACTTCATATCTGCCTCTTTTACATCCTCGATAGCGTAAACGCCGTTCCTGGCCAGGTAGTACTGCACCGCATCAGCGATCCCCTTCTGGCAGAGGACGACGTTTGCACCGGCGGCAACGATCTGTTCGGCGAGTTTCCGGAGGGATTCGCGTTCCTGCTCGGAGAACGCCTTCATCTGTTCGGATGAGGTGATCTTGATCTTTGACTTCACCTGGGTCTTTGTGACCTCAAGCGGCTGGGCGATCAGGGCCACCTTTGCGTCTGTGATCGATGCCGGCATCTGCTCAAAGACGCGCTTCTTCTCGATGACGACACCCCTGATCAGCTCGGCGTCGTGCATCGTCTCGCCGACCTGCTTCTTGATCTTGATGTCACCCTCGTCCACGGTGTAGGTGCCCGCATCGGTCTTTGCGGCGACCTGTTGCACGGCGTCTACCGTGATATCGGCGACTTTCTCCTTGATCGCCTCGACAGACTTTCCGATCATCGCGGTGTCGGCGATCTTTATGAGGGTCTCCCGATCATCGAAATCGACCGCGATGGCCAGTTCATCGAGGATCTCAAGGGCCTTCTCCATACCGAGCTGGTAACCTTGCGCGATGACCGTGGGGTGAATCTTCTGGGCGAGCAGTTTCTCGGCCTCGTCCATCAGCGACCCGAGGAGCACGATCGCGGTCGTGGTGCCGTCCCCGACCTCCTCGTCCTGGGTCTCGGCGACCTCAATGACCAGTTTTCCGCCGGGGTGTTGCACCGACATCTCGTGCAGGATGGTTGCCCCGTCGTTCGTGATCACCACGTCACCGCTGGAGCTGACCAGCATCTTGTCCATTCCCCGGGGACCGAGTGTTGTCCGAACGGCGGCTGCAATTGCCCTTGTAGCCATGATATTTGAGCGCTGCGCCTCAAATCCGCGCGTGCGCTCAACATTGTCCCGTAAAATAATGATGGGCTGTCCAGCAAGCATAGTATAATCCTCCTTTGTCCGTTAGTTTTGTTCAGAGGTTCTATATATAGTAGTCGATAGGTCCGGCCTCTCCTGCTCTCCCCGGTTGATCCGCGTGGGCTGCTCGTCTGCTGCTCTCCTCTGCGCGCCTGAGACCTCTGCCGGGGTCGTGAACCACGGTGGTCTGCCCGGAGAGAGCCTGTAGCAGGCTCTCCTTCACCCCAGCCTCGATATCGTGAAGAGCGAATAGACCGGGACACCGCCGACCTCCCGGACACCCCGCTTGTCGAAGAGTGACCAGACCGCCACCGGCGTGGCGCCATGCTCTCTCAGGAACTCTATCGTCTCGGTGAGTGTCGTCCCGGTCGTGACGACATCATCGATTATGATGCAGCGCTGCCCGGTGATCGTTGCGAATGTGCCGGCGAGCGATCCGGTGGGGGCCTCGCTCCGGCTGTGCTTTGCCGGGAGGTAGATCGCGAGTTTCAATCCCTCCTCCGCGGCGATGAGGGTGGCGAGCGGGACCCCTGACGGCGCGATACCGACGACCGTATCGAGCATATCCCCGGCACTCAGTACCTTCTTCCCCTCTGCCAGGTAGAAGAAGCGTTTGAGCATCATCATCGCTATATCATCCAGCAGTGCCCCGTGGCTCCCGACCGCCGTCCAGTCGATGTGGACGTCCTTTGGCGCCTCCATACCCTTTGGCTGGGTGAGGAGCCAGGTGACCGTCTCCATCGAGAGACCCAGTTCATCCGAGATCTGGCCCGGCGTGTGCCCCTCCGCCTGGAGTGCCTTTGCCTTTGTGATCAAGTCTTCGAGCGCTGACATGGAAGAGAGGTTTCCGGCGATCTATTTAATTTTTCGTTTAATTGCCGCACCGCAGACGGGACAATCGCCCGGCTCCCGCCAGTAGCGGCCGCACCCGCTACACCGGTAGCGCCACCGGATCGCCCGGGCGGGCCGTTGCCTGATGCTCCGGGTCGTTATACTGAGACGGTGCGCCACGTTCTGGACCGCGAAATCGTCGGTGATGAGGACGGCGCCGAGTTCCAGCGCGAGCGCGAGTATATCCCGGTCGGCCGGGGAGAGCACCCCGGCATCCCCGGTCTGGAGCGCGGCCGCATCCACCCGGTTCAGATCCTCTCCGCGCGGCTCCCGGACCCGGAGGACCGTTGCAGCGAGCGCTTCAAACCGGCATTTTGCGTGAAGGTCACCGAGTTCCTCCACCACCGACGGGGTGGTCCATGCCGGCCCATCCACCGGTATCTCTGAGAAGAAGACCGAAGCATCGAGGACCAGCTGCGTCATGCCGAGAACTCCACGACACCGCCCTCCCGGCACCTGACCGGATACCCGAACTCCGCGAGAAGCCAGCAGGCGGTCTTTGCATGCATCGAGAGCGTGTGGGTGGTGTACTCCCCGCCGTAGCAGGCGATGTATATGAGGAGCTGGTCGGCGAGGTGGATATCGACTGCGCCGCCACCCCGGCACTCCTCGACCAGACCCCGGGCGGCCATCCGGCCCACCTTCTCGGCGGGTAGCCCCCTCTTCCCGAGAGCGACGGCACCCTTCGCCCCCATCCATACCGTGACGGAACTCCCGACCCCTGCCCCTCCCTCCCGGTGGTCGAGTGTGGTGGTGCAGGGGACATTGAGATCACGCTCAAGGAGGTTCTTTGCCGCGGCGGCCTGGCGTCCTGTGACATGCCCCGGGAGGTTTGAGGAGCAGGAGATGACCCCGCACACAGGTTCCTCCTCCGGGATAGCGATCGGACGGAGACGGGCCGGTTCCACCCGGACGCGCACCCGTCCGCCTCCCCGTGGGTAGTAGCCCCGGTCGAGAACGTCGATATCGATCGAGGCCCCTGCCCGGCGGAGCACCGGTGTGAGGACATACTCAAGATAGTCGATCGTCGGGCTCCATGCAACCTCGGTACCGCCCCGGACCTCGATGCTCCCGCCGGCGTGGAGGGCTACCGGGAGCCAGGCCTGGAGGATGAGGGGGATACTCCCGGCGGTACCGGGGTCGACCGTGATGTCGGCCCGCCGGAGCCGGCCTGGGGTGAACGTGATCTCGCGGCTCCGGGGTTGGAGACCATCGCACTCAGCATCACAGGTCCCGGCGACCGCGCGGACCGCAGCGATGTGCTGGGGGGCGAGTCCCGGCTTTGGCCGGTTCTCCCGGATCCGGGTGACGGTGACCGGAGTCGCGGATATCGCTGATGCCGCGATTGCCACACGGAGTATCTGCCCTCCCCCTTCCAGGCAGGATCCATCAACGACAAACATCTTCCTGGATCGCTGTCGCGATCGTGCTCGCGGCCGATATGAAGCTTGAGGCGTTCTCGTAGGTGTCACTCGATACGACCGAGGAGACCCCGGCGGTCCTCAGGCGCATGTAAGCGCCGCTCGCAAGCACCCCGTGGACACAGGCAGCGTGGATGGACGCTGCTCCCTGTTCGTGAAGCATGCTGGCGGCTGTCGCGAGGGTGCCCCCGGTGGATATGATGTCGTCCACAATCACGACCACGCGCCCGGCGACATCGACGGCCTTTGGAGCGATCCTGACCTCCTCGCCGGATAGGCGGGTCTTTTGCAGGAAGTCGCAGTCCCATCCGCCGGCCGCCGCAACAGTGGACGCAAACCCGATCGCGCCCTCATCCGGGGCGAGGACGAGGGGCTCTCTCAGGTGGAGGTCGCCGATATATCCCCCGATCGCAGGCGCGATGGTGATTCCCGTTGCCGGGACGCCGAAGTAGTCCAGCACAGCAGGGTCGTGGACGTCGACCACGATCACCCGTTCGATGCCGCTTGAGAGGGCTCGTGCTACCGCCCGGGCGCTGATCGGCTCACCCGGCCCGAACCTCCTGTCCTGGCGGGCATAACCGAGGTACGGTATAACCAGCGTGTTCCTCGATCCGTCAGCGGCATCGATAGCAAGAAGAGTCTGCACAAGCATATCATTATCAGTGATGCTACTGACGATCAGGGTCTCATCATCCAGATCCTCGCACCTGAGGTAGATCTCTCCATCAGGAAACCGGGAAAATCTTGTCTTCGCAAGAGGAACTCCCAACTTTTCTGAAACCCGGGCTGCCAGAACCTGGGATCGTTCCGTGCTGATTACTCTCATAGAACACCTTTGGTAGAAAGTATTTGAACGAGCATGAATAAATTATATAAGTACCAGTGCAACAAAGAGGTAAACCCGACGATGGATTCAACGACTTCTAAAGAAATTCCAGATATTGAGCTCACGAATGGCGAGCTGGCGGATATTGACGATCTCGCCGGTCTTGAGCTGAGCGCATCGTCAGATATCGATGTACCTCCGAATCTCATCGATCAGGTTATCGGACAGGAACATGCCGTTGAGGTGATCAGGAAGGCCGCGGTCCAGCGCAGGCACGTTATGATGATCGGCAGCCCCGGAACCGGTAAGTCGATGCTGGCAAAGGCCATGGCTGAACTACTCCCGAAGGAGGAGTTGCAGGACATTCTGGTCTACCCGAACTCCGAGGATAACAATAACCCGATAATCAGGACCGTGCCGGCCGGTCGCGGCAAGCAGATCGTCGGCGCCCATAAGATGGAGGCGAGGAAGAAGATCCAGATGCGGAGCACCCTTATCATGCTCCTTATCCTGGGCATAATCGGTTATGCGATCCTCGCATCCCAGTGGCTCATGGGCATCATCGCCGCCGCATTCGTCTTCATGGCGCTGAAGTACTCGACGCCCCGTGAGGAGACGATGGTCCCAAAACTCCTGGTCACACATGACCCGAACACCCCCGCGCCGTTTGTCGATGCCACCGGATCACATGCGGGCGCCCTGCTCGGCGATGTCCGGCACGACCCCTTCCAGAGCGGGGGTCTTGAGACCCCATCTCATGATCGTGTCGAGAGCGGTGCCGTCCACCGGGCGCACGGGGGCGTCCTCTTCATCGATGAGATCAACACCCTCACCCCGCACTCCCAGCAGAACCTGCTGACCGCGCTTCAGGAAGGCAGCTTCCCGATAACCGGCCAGAGCGAACGCTCAAGCGGCGCGATGGTCAGGACCGAACCGGTCCCCTGCCAGTTTGTCATGATCGCGGCGGGCAACCTCGACGCCATCCAGGGTATGCATCCGGCACTCCGGTCGCGTATCCGGGGCTACGGCTACGAGGTCTACATGCAGGAGACGATGGAGGATACCTCCGAGAACCGCCGGAAATTTATCAGGTTCATCGCCCAGGAGGTCACAAACGACGGAAAGATCCCGCACTTTGACCGGGACGCCATGCTTGAGGTTCTCCGCGAGGCCCGGCGGCGCTCGAACCGGAAGGGTCACCTGACCCTGAAGCTCCGTGATATGGGTGGACTTATCCGGGTGGCGGGGGATCTCGCCCGGCAGGAGGGTGCGGACTTCACCACGGCAAAGCATGTCATCACCGCAAAGGCGACCGCTCGCTCGATCGAGGACCAGATATCGGATGAGTACATACGCCGGAGCCGCGACTACGACATAACTGTGGTTGAGGGCGCCCAGGTCGGGCGGGTGAACGGGCTTGCTGTTATGGGGAGTGATTCAGGTTCGGTTCTCCCGGTGATGGCGGAGGTGACACCGAGCCAGGGTGCGAACGGCACGGTGATCGCGACCGGCATGCTCAAGGACATCGCCAAAGAATCGATAACGAACGTCAGCGCCCTGATCAAGAAGTTCACGGGCAAAGATATCAGGAACATCGATATCCATATCCAGTTCATCGGAACCTACGGCGGCGTCGAGGGCGACTCGGCCTCCGTGACCGTCGCTACAGCGGTCATAAGCGCTATTGAGGATATACCGGTGCGCCAGGACGTCGCTATGACGGGATCGCTCTCGGTCCGGGGTGACGTCCTCCCGATAGGCGGCGTCACCTACAAGATCGAGGCCGCTGCAAAGGCCGGGATCAAGAAGGTGATCATACCGCGGTCGAACCTCGATGATGTCCTCATTGAGGAGCGCTACCGCACGATGGTCGAGGTCATCCCGGTCGACCACATCGAGGAGGTTCTCCAGAACGCCCTCATACCTGAGAACCGTGAGGGGTTCTTCGCAAAGATCCGGAAGATGGCTGTCAACCCGACGACCGGCATGTTTGACTCGACCGTCGGGCGCTCTGTGACCTGATTGTCCTATGACAGAAACAAGATATTATGATATACGGTGCGTGCAGGGTGAAGCCACCCTGATCGATATCGATAACGGCGTGATCGAGTCGGCAGGCACCTCATATTTTGACCGGACCGTGGTCAGGGCACTCGGACCGAAGGGCTGGGGCATCCTCACCCGTGACCACGTTAACATCGATTCGAGGCGCGAGGTAGACGCCCTCGTCGAGGCTGCGACGCGCCTGGCCGTGGTCACCCATGACCAGATAGACCTCGCCGATGCACCGCGCGCACTCCTCCCGGTTCCGCCGCTCGCGGAGGATCCCCGGGAGATCGACCTCGAGGAGAAGACCCGGTTGCTCGCCGGGATCGAGAGCGCAGCGCGGATCCCTGAGGTGGCGAACACCCGGGCCCGCTACACCGAGGGGATCGACTCGGTCCGGTTCCTCGACTCGGGCGGGAACGAGTTCTCGTACGAGGCGGTCAGGTCCGGGTTCTCGGTCCTCGCGATAGCCTCCCGAAACGGTGTGATGCAGATGGGGAGCGAGCGCGACCATATCACCACCGGGTTTAACCTCCGGGGTAAGCAGGATCTCGGCCAGAAGGCCGGCGAGGTCGCTGTCTCGCTCCTGGATGCAAAACTCGCAAAGGGCGGGGCGATGCGCGCCGTGCTCGACCCTGAACTCGCGGGGGTCTTCACCCACGAGGCCGTCGGCCACGCGAGTGAGGGCGACCTCGTCCGCGAGGGCGCATCGGTCCTCGCGGGGAAGATCGGCGAGCAGATCGGACGATCGGGGCTCGTGATCGTGGACGACCCCTCTCTCCACGAGTTCGGGTTCATCCCCGTGGATGCAGAGGGGGTGGCGGTCCGGCGGACCGAGATCATCCGTGACGGTATCCTCACATCCTTCCTCCACAACCGTGAGACTCTCGCGGCGGTCGGGGACGGTGTTCCCGGCCACGCCCGCGCCGAGCACGGTGCGCCCCCGATAGTCCGGATGAGCAACACCTTCATCGAGAACGGGGATGCGACGTACGATGAGATCATGGCCGAATGTAAGGACGGCATCCTGCTGATAGGCTCCCGGGGCGGCCAGGTCGACCCCGGCCGGGGGGTGTTTCAGTTCAACGCCGAGTACGGCTACCTGATCGAGGGCGGGGAAGCGACCGGTATGGTCAGGGATGTCTCACTCTCGGGCGAGATCCTCTCGACGCTCCACGACATCACCCTTATCGGGGACGATCGAAGGATGAGCCCGGGATACTGTGGCAAAGGAGGGCAGACCGTGCCGGTGAGTGACGGCGCACCGCACCTCCTGCTTGATGGAGCGATGATTGGAGGGCGGGGCGAATGAACAGAGAGGGTCTTATCGAGAAAGTCCTCCAGGAGGGCGAGCGGCGGGCCGACGAGGTCGAGGCCTTCTGCATCCGTGGCCGGAGCGTCAGCGCCGGGATCAAGAAGGGGATCCTCGGAACCGCCGAGGAATCGGAGTCCTGGAGTATGACCATCCGGACCATCAAGGATGGACGGATAGGATTCTCAAGCACCGGCGACCCTGACCGCTGGATGGAGTGCCTCGATGCGGCGCTTGCGAGCGGGAGGATCGCCACGGCACAGGAGTGGGGCGGGCTTCCGGTCCCGGATACGGCGATGTTCTCTGCACCCTCGGCGGACCTGGATCTCGCTGTAGATATCGGGAATGCGGCTGGCATGGTCGAAGACCTCCTCGCCGGCGCAGCGGAACACCCGGTGGATATCATCGGCGGCGGGGTCGACCTCGGCCGATCACACCGGGAGCTTGCAAATACAAACGGTGTCGCATACAGCATGGAGAGAACGATCGCGGCGGCCTCCCTTGAGGCGATACGGGAACAGTCCACGGGCTATGAGTTCGACGCTTCCCCGTTCCTCGCCGATATCGACCCACGGGCGGTCGGGGAAGCGGCGGCTTCGCTTGCCTACCGCTCCCTCGGTGGCGACAGGGTCGATACCGGGCGCTACGACGTCATCCTCTCCCCCATCGCCGCCGCAAGCCTCATAGGAAATATCCTCATCCCGGCGCTCTCCGGCCGGAACGTGAAGGCAGGCCGGTCGTTCCTCGCCGATAAACTCGGGGATCAGGTCTTTGACGAGACCCTCAGGGTCTACGACGACCCCCATTCCCCCGGCAGGGGGAGCACCGCCTGGGATGGAGACGGTGTCCCCACAGAGAACCTGGTATTCGTGGATCAGGGTGTGCTTGAGCGATTCGCCTACGATCTCAGGACCGGCTACCGCTACGGCGAAGAGAGCACGGGAAGCGCTGTGCGTGAAGGGGCCGGGGAGCCTGGCATCGGGGTCCATAATCTCGTCATCGACGGGCTGCGGAGATCGGATATGGGCTACGGGCGAGCGATCTCAGTCCACTCGGTCGTCGGTGCGCACACCGCAAACCCATTCTCCGGTGACTTCTCGGTGGAGATATCAAACCCCTTCTGGATAGAGGACGGGGAGGCGACGCGCCCCCTCCGGACCGCGATGCTTGCAGGAAACGTCTTTGAGATGCTCCGTGAGATCGAGGGGTTCGGAATGGACGATCGAAGGATAGGGCGGCTGACTCTTCCATCAATACGCTTAAATAACCAGCAGATAATTGGTAAATAATGATGGAAGCGCTCATCGCAATTCTCGTGGCAGTGGCGATAGCGGCGGCGATATACTACCTCATGAAGAAGGCCACGACCCTCCTCATCAACGCCATCGCCGGACTCGTCACGCTCTGGCTCCTGAACACCTTTGACGTTCTATCGGGGTTATTCGGCGTCCCCGACGTCCAGATCAACCTTGTGACGGTTATCATATGTGCCCTCGGCGGACTCCCGGGTGCCCTGGTCATCGTCCTGCTCCATATCTTTGGGATCACGCTCTGATAAGTGGCATCCCGCCCCTCTTTTTTCTCTCTAAAACAGGCTCGCTTCAGAGTAGACCATGATCTGGTTCTCCAGGATCTCGAAAGGCTTTATCTCCCGGGAGTGGGGCGAGCGGCGCATCTTCACGACCTCGAGGGCGAGGTGCACCTCGGTGAGCTTCTCCGACCGGATGTAGCGCAGGAGGATCACCGTATCTGCCAGGTACTCGATGAGGCCGTACCTGCTCCCATCCGGGTTTGACGTATCGGTCTCGCTTGTCAATACGAGCGTGCAGTTCTCGTCACGCATCACCTCGATGAACCTGAATACCTCCTGTCGCCGGGCCGCTTCATCCAGGAAGAGCCCCTCAAAGAGCGATATCGGGTCGATGATGACCCGCGATGCCCCGACGCTCTCGATGAGCTGGGGAAGTTCGCTCTTGATGCTGCTGATCGCGAGGTTGAAGTCGGTCGGGTCCAGCCGGAGAAGATAGAACCGGTCGCCGAACGCCTCCGTCTCCCACCCCTTCTGCGCCATGGTGGCGCGGAGGAGTTCCTCCCGCTCTTCAAGGCTGATGTAGATAACATTCTCGCCGCGCGAGAGCCCTTCATATGCGAACTGGAGAGCAAATGTCGTCTTCCCTGTCCCGTATGTGCCGATGATCGCACAGATGCTCTCCCGGGGGAGGCCCCCCGAGAGCATCGCATCCAGCCCCTCGACGCCGAACTTCACCCGTTCTCTCATCATATGATCACCCGTATATTCTGCACCTCAAATCCTCCTGCCGCCGATATCTTCGCTGCGAACTTCACCAGGTTCTTATCCTCAAGGTAGGGCATCACGCCCTGGAATTTCTCAAAATACATGACTCGTTGCCGGCGCTGTGCGCCGGTGTCCTCCCAGCGAAAGAAGATAGCGGCATCGACGCTATCGATGATCTCGATCTCTCTGGACTGCTCCAGTATACCGGATGTGAGCAGGAGGTAGATGGTGGTCTTCCAGCGTTTCGATACCCGTTGCAGCCCGCGCAGGAGAGCGATGAATGCATGCCACCCCTCTCCCTCTGCGAGCGGCGGGGCGATATCCGTCAGCGAGTCCACGATGATCAGGCTGTTCTCCGGTACCTTGCCGAGAACCCTGGCGATCTCTGCGAGGACATCGCCTCTCTCACTGCGCTGCTTCTTCTGCAACCGCTCGACGATGTTCCCTCCCCCGTACCAGCCCGGGGGGACGATGCTTGCATCAAAGTAGATCTCCGAGAGATCGTGGAAAGCGACCTCTTCTGCAAGGTGGTCGTAGATCTCGGGGTTGAACGAGAGGACCATCTCCTGGAGGATATCCTCCCGCATCCGGGTGAGCGTCACATATGATATCTCGTCCGGGAGGAGGCGGTGCTCTCCGCCCGCCCCACCCCGCCTCAGCGCCAGGAGGCGGATGATCGACGTCTGCACAAACTCGACACTACCGGCGCCCGGCTCCCCGAGAAGGAGCACCACCGATCCCGTCGGGACACCACCGTCCAGCACCGGGTCGAGCGAGGCGATGCCGGTCGGCATCCGTTGTCGAAGACGATCACGCATAAGTATATCTTAATATAAGGAGCCACCGGTTAAAGCGTTCTGGTTCTTCCTCTCAAGTGAGGCATTGTGACAGAAAATAAATCTCTGCTGGATGTTCATCCCCGGATTTAAAAAAAAGTAGATTAATAAGCGCAGCCCGCCACATCTCGTATGATCTAAATGCATCTACCCGGGTATCGATGGATCGCCGGAGGGCTGCAGCAAAACCCGGGAGGTTGAGTCAAGCATGGCCATCAGAGAACGTATTGGGAAGGGCCAGGGTTCTGCCGGCGGAACGGATACATCTGGTGGTGCCCGGCCACGTCTCTCCCGCATTCTCGGGCGATTGCGCTTCTCACGGAAGTATGAAGACCTCCCCGACGAGTACGACCTCGCCGAACACGGCCCCCTCGTTGTCGCGGAAGTCCCTCCCCACTACCAGGAGATCGACAGCTACTGGGTCACCGAAGGTCTCTCGCTTGTCGTGATCGCCCAGAACACGCAGACCTATCTCGCTGAATATCTTCTTTTCGAGCCGATACTCTCTGAGTTTGAGTACGAACTCCTTGAGCGGCTCTTTGAAGACCTCCGCGATGTCCTGATCCTGGATGACCATGACATGGATTCCGACCCACAGATCGTCCTCTCCCGAAAGATGCAGGCGCTTCTTACCGAGTACGGGTTATCCCTTGAGGAGACTTCTCTCTTCAAACTCCAGTATTACCTCAGGCGCAACTTCCTCGGCTGGTCTCGTATCGATGCACTGATGAACGATCCCTGGATCGAGGATATATCATGCGATGGCACCCGTGTTCCGATCTTCCTCTACCACCGGAGGTATCGGAACATCGGGACGAACATCGAGTTCGACGAGCCCGCGCTCCTCTCGCTTGGGATAACGCTCGCCCAGCGTTCGGGAAAACACGTCTCGATCGGGAGCCCGCTTGTGGATGCGACCCTTCCGGACGGATCCCGGCTACAGCTCACGTTCGGGGATGAGATCACCACGCGAGGTACGTCGTTTACGATCCGAAAATTCCGCGAAGAGCCGTTTACACCTGTCGAGCTGATAGAATCGAACACGTTCGGTGTCGATCAGATGGCCTATTTCTGGATGGCGATCGAGAACAACAAAAGTCTGCTCTTCATCGGTGGCACCGCATCGGGGAAGACCACATCGCTCAACGCGGTCGCTCACTTCATCCCGCCGCTTGCGAAAATCGTCTCCATTGAGGATACACGGGAGATCACGCTCCACCACGATAACTGGGTCGCGAGCGTTACCCGTGACCGGATATCGGAGGGGACGAGCGCTCCTATCGGTATGTTCGATCTTCTCAAGGCGGCTATGCGGCAACGGCCTGAGTACATCCTGGTCGGGGAGGTCAGGGGGAGTGAGGCCCAGACGCTCTTCCAGGCGATGAACACCGGGCACACGACGTTCTCCACCATGCACGCCGGCGGTATCGATGCGGCGATCCACCGCCTGGAGAACGAACCACTCAACGTGCCCCGGAACATGCTCAGGGCGCTGGACATCATGTCGGTTCAGTCGCTGACGTATCGCGGCCGGGACCGCGTGAGGCGATGTCGGGAGATCGTCGAGATCACCGGAATCGACCCGATCACCAACAACCTCCTGGTGAACACCGTCTTTGAGTACGACCCTGTAGCCGATACATTCTCGTACACCGGGAGATCCCGGGTATTTGATGAGATCATGGAGTACCGCGGCTGGAGTCAGAGAGACCTTGAGACCGAGCTTGAGAGGCGGAAGCGTATCCTCCTTGCTATGCATGAGCAGGGCATCCGGGACTACCGCGAGGTATCTCGGGTCATCCAGACCTACGCGGTCGATCCCGGGCGGGTGCTCGCCGCCCTCTCCGACCTGGGCGGGTTGTCCTGGTGACGCCATACCCCTGTGCGCGGCTCAATAGATTCGCTCGCTGGTGGATAGCGCGCAATCCGGTGCAGTACCATAATCTCCGCGATGACCTGATCGCGGTGAACATGGGGGTTACCCTCGACTGTTATGTCATACGGGCACTCCTCACATCCACACTCTTCGGTCTCATCTGGGCTGTTGCGGGGTTTCTTGCGATGCGCTTCTCCACCTTCCCGGGAATCAGTATCAGGGTTCATAACGTATTTGCCGTCCGGCTGCCTGCGTTCGTCCTGACCGATACATCGGTCCTTATCCTGAATATCGTCGAAAGCGTTGTTATATTTGTGATCGCCGCCTACGCGACTCTCTTCTTCTTCAGGGTATACCCCTCCCTCCTGAAGAAGAACCGGGCCGCCGAGATTAACCTTCTGCTCCACAACGCCGTCGCCTACATCTATGCCATGCGGCGGGGCGGGACAGAGGTGATGGAGATCTTCCGGTCTGTGGCCCGGGAGACCCGGGTTTATGGTGAGGTCGCCCACGAGTTCCGGCGCGTTGTCCGGGATACCGACTACTTCGGCTACGACATGATCTCGGCGATCCGGCACCTGCAGGAGACGACCCCATCAGATAAACTGCGTGACTTCCTCCAGGATCTCATCTCTGTGGTCGAGAGTGGTGGGGATGTGACCGGTTTCCTCGATGTCCGGGTACGGATGTACCAGGAAGAGGCGCGGTTCGAGCAGAAGGGCTTTTTAAATACGCTCCAGATGGCGGCCGAGGTCTATGTGACACTCTTTGTCGCCGGTCCGCTCTTCATCATCATCGTTATGCTCGTCATGGGGCTTGTAAGCGACACGTCCGTGACGTACCTCTCGGCTATCATCTATCTCCTTATCCCGGCAGGGTCGCTCTTCTTTATCCTCTTCATCGATGCGATCTCCATCAAAACGGGAGAAGTCGAGCGCTACACGGTGATCAAACAGCTCCGCACATTTGAGGACGTCAGGGTTAGCGAGCAGGAAGATGAGGATCCCCTCGCGCGGAAACTGCTCCACTACGACCGGGTCAGGAACATCAGATTTTTCTTGCGCCACCCCTTTCAGGCGTTCCTCGTTGAACCAAACCGGACACTTTACGTGACAGTTCCGATCGCGCTTGTGTACATCGCCTTCATCCTCTTTGTGATCCCGGCCTACCCCGACCCTGAGGTTCTCATCGACATTCTGGACGATCACCTGGTCATTGCGCTCCTGATCGTCCTCATACCTTTTGGCATCTTTCACTACCTCTGGCAGAAGAGGGCTATGGCGATCGAGGCGGGTATCCCCGACTTCCTGGATCGTCTCGCTGGCATTAACCAGGTCGGCCTGACGCTCGTGCAGGCGATAACGATCCTGGTGCGGGCAAACCTCGGTATGCTCTCCTACGAGATCAGGAAGATCAAACGTGATCTCGAGTGGGGTGTGAGCATCCAGGAGGCGCTCATCCGGTTCGAAGAGAGGATACGCACCCCCGCCATCGCCCGGACGGTCACCCTGATCACGAAAGCGAGCCTGATGACCAGTGATATCGGGGATGTGCTCGCGATAGCGGCCCGTGATGCGACGATGTCGGAGGTTCTCAAGCGCGAACGGCAGGCAGAGATGTTCATCTATACCCTCATCGTCTACCTGGTCTTCATCGTATTCCTCTTCGTCGTGATCGTCATAGATACCCGGTTCCTCTCGATGGTGACCATGATCGATGCCCCCACTCTCACCGGCGTGACCGGTTCGGGACCCATCAAGAATATCGCTATCGTGGCGTTCGAGCGCCTCCTCTACCACGCATGCCTCATCCAGGCGTTCTTCTCGGGGCTGATCGCCGGCGCGATGGGGGAGGCTTCGCTCCGGGCAGGCGTCAAACACGCCGCAGCGATGATCGTCATAGCGTTTGTAGTGTTTGCCGTGTTTCTGTAGGGTTAGCAGGGCGGTGGGGGTTTGTTGTCGGCTGATCGCGCCATTGTGGGGCCTTATCGGCTCTTCCCGGGGTGCTACGATAGGGTTTTATATCGCCCCGCCCAGATAGCTCCTCTGGTGATAAACCCCATGTGTACAGTCGGTGGACCTGTCGATATCGAGTTTGATGAGCGGGTGAAAGGCGAGAATTACCGTTGCAAAGAGTGTGGCGAGCGGTTCAAGGGCCTTGGAAAGCGGCCCATGTGTCCGAGCTGCCAGTCTGAAGATGTCGAAAAAGCCTGAGGATGACGGTTCCGGGAAGCCTCTTTCAGGTGGAGCGAGCGGGGTAGCCATCCCTCTCAAGGAAGATCTCCTGATCATCAGGGGGAAAAACTCTTTTTTGCTCGTGGGAAAGGCCGGTTCGCGGTTTCCTCTCTGTATCGAGACCCCTGATGATGAGTACTGCCAGGCAGTCGATCCCGATGACCTGATCATCGTCTCCATGCCGGAGGGTGGTCCGGTTGGACAGGCGCGCATGATGCTTGAACTGATCCGGCAGTACCATATCCCGCTCGTCGTCCTCCCAAAAGGCCATCCCGGATCAAAACGACTCTCGATGGTTGTATCAGTTGCACCGGAGATCCTGCTCGCTTGCGACATTCAGCGGGGAACTCATCCAGAACAGCACCTCATATGTTCGTCGATGGAGCTCTCCGGGCTCTCGCTTACTGGGATTTCCGGCGGTGTTATGATGAAAAACCTGCCTCCCGGGGTGGTGATAGAACACGTAAATCCCGAAAATTACCCAACAGACAAACAACAATAAATATATGCTTATTTTCATCAATTATTCATGAGCCGTGAGAAGGAGGGTTTGATGAAGACCGATGTCCTGAAAAGCATCAGGGAGACTGAAGAAGAGTATCAAGTAATGATCCGTGATGCGCAGGCTGAGAGGAAGAAAAACCTCTCCGATGCTGAGCTGGAGGCTGAGAACCTGATCCAGAAGGCACAGAAAGATGCCGAGGATTACAGGAGCCAGCGTCTGATCGATGCACGAGCCGAGGCGCAGAACAGGTACGCAGAGATTGTCAGGGAGGGTGAAGTGCGCGCAGAAGCGCTGAAAGCACAGGGAAGTAAGAACCACGCAAAAGCTGTAGACTTTATTGTTTCACGATTTAAGGAGCAGCTGCATGTTAAGGCCTGAACAGATGCGCCGTCTGCTCATCGCGGCCCCGAAGGGTGAGATCGATGCCATCATCAAGGAACTCTATCGCCACAATGTCTATCATATTGAAGATTTTGTGCCGGAGAGCGAGTCCCCGGAATGGTTATCGATCGGCCACCCGCTCCCGGGAGCAGGCGATGCAGCCACGGCGCTCATCGATGTCAGGGCCATTGAGAAGGTGTGCGGGATAGAACCCGATAGCGTCGGAGTCGGGGAAAAGATTCCCGCATCGAAGGTCAGGGATATGATCCAGGAGGATCTTCCCACCATCCAGAAGACGGTGAAAGATCTCGTCGCGGAGCGTTCAGATCTTGAATCTTCTCAGAAAAAGCACGAACAACGGTTGAGGGAGCTTGAGCCCTTCGCCGCTTTCCCGATGGATCTGGAATCCTATCGCGGATATTCCTGGTTTACTATCTTCACCGGACATATTTCGCGCGATGTATCCATCGATGTCCCACATGAGAAATATTTCTCTGACCAGGTGACCGGTAACATGATCGTCGTCGTGGTGCCCAACGAGCACCGCGATGAGACTGAACGGACGCTTTTCAACGCCGGATTCCAGGCAGTTTCGGTCCCCGAGGGGAATGGAACTCCAGCGGAAAACCTGAAGGTCTCTGCCGAAGAGGTCAGACTGGCCGGCGAAGGAATTTCCCGGATAAACGGGGAGATTGCGAAGATCCGGGACCGGTATACCGATTTCCTGGTAGCATGCGATGAACTACTCACGGCTGATGTAGAGCGGGCGGAAGCCCCGTTGCGATTTGCTACCACGGAAGAGACCTTCATCACTGAAGGATGGGTGCCCGATGACCACGCGGAGAGTATCCAGGCAGCATTGAAGAGAGCGGCCGGGGGACGGATCTACATTGAGGAACTGGAGATCGAGGATGATACCAAGGTTCCAGTGGAGTACGATAACCTAGCGTTCGCAACACCGACCCAGGTGCTCATCGATATCTATTCAAGACCCCGGTACTCGGAGGTTGACCCGACGCTGATGGTAGCCATCGTGTTCCCTATCTTCTTCGGCCTGATCCTCGGTGACGTGGGTTACGGAGCAATCCTGCTTGTCCTGAGCCTCGCGCTCCGGAAGTTCTTTACCGGCGACGAGGGGAGGATGCTTCTTAAAGTGCTCAGTTACGCAGGCGTATCGAGCATCATATTTGGAGTACTCTACAGCGAGATATTCGGTTCTGTGCTCAAGGTCCCATGGATCACCGGATGGATCGAGGTTCCGGCGCTGTTCTTTAACCGGCACCTGAACATTGGAACCGCGACCGGGCATGCCCCTCAGATCAGCGAGCTCATGATCCTTGCAATCTGGATCGGTATACTGCATGTCACGCTCGGGCGCATCATCGGCATGGTCAACGCCCGAAAACTTCATCGTGGGAAGCATGCGACCCAGGCGATGATCGCGAACGCAGGATGGATCGCGACGATGTGGGGAATTCTCCTCCTGATCTGGGCGTTCTATGCTCTCCCGATGATGCCTGACCTGACAGGTCTTCCTGTTGTTGTGATGGGACTGAACGCCGCCGCAGTGCTGGGCGTCGTCGTCCTTTTGGCAGGTGTCCTTGGCGTCGCTCAGGAGAATGCACTTGAGCTGGTCGAGGTTCCCACGATCATCAGTCACGTATTATCATACACCCGTCTTGTGGCGGTGGGCCTATCCTCAGTCGCTATCGCGATGGTGGTCAACTACATCGCGATCGGCATGATCATAGAGCCCCAACTTGAAGCGATCACACCGTTTGGCGTGATCATGATAATTATGGGCATTCTCGTCCTCTTCATAGGGCACGCGCTGAACACGGCGCTCGGCCTTCTCGGAGGCGGTCTGCACTCAATTCGTCTTCACTACGTTGAGTTCTTCACCAAGTTCTACAAAGGTGGAGGCAAGAAGTACAACCCGTTTGGAATGAAATCTAAGTTTATGGAGGAATAAAAATGGTAGATGTTGGTATGACCCTTGAAATGGTAGAAGCATCGCAGATGGGAATGAAAGCGATCGGCGCAGCCCTTGCCGTCGGCCTTACCGGTATTGCATCCGGTATTGCAGAGATGACGGTCGGTTCTGCCGCAGTCGGGGCGACGGCCGAGAACCGTGATGTATTCGGTCTGGTGCTGCTCCTGACTGTTATTCCCGAAACCATTGTAATCTTTGGTCTTGTGGTTGCGCTACTGCTTCTGTTCTGATGGAGCGAACCATGGGACTCGAGGGATCCAAAGGGCTCGAGGCGGTCATCAAGGAGATCCAGGAGAAAGGGCGAAGGGAGGCCGATGCGATCCGGGCTGAGAACCGGATCGATGTTGAAGCGATCCTCCGGGATGCACAGGAACGGGCTGCCGGGATCAAGATGGCAGCCGAGACTGATGCAGATCGGGCGGCTACCCACATCATCAACCAGGAGGTCTCGGCAGCGAACCTTGTCGTGAAACGGCAGGTCTTGAATGCCCAGAAGACGCTCCTGGATCAGGTTTACCTGGCCTCGCTCGCTGCAGTCGGTGATCTGCCTGCTGAGTTCCACAGGGAAGCACTCACGGAACTGCTGAAGAAGGTGGCAGGAGAGATCAAAGAGGGTGTCGTGCACGCGAACGCGCGGGATACTCCGGTAATCAAAGAGATCATCTCCCGGGAAAAGACCTTATCGGGTTACACTACGGGTGCGCCGGTCGATATACCTGGTGGTATCATCGCTGAGAGCACAGACGGCGAATTGATGGTTGATTACAGTTACCGCACATTCCTGGATGAGATCTGGGAATCTGGCCTGAAAGATGCGTCAGACATCCTGTTTGGGTGAGGGAGTTCATACATGGCAGGGATAAGTAGCGGAATCACGACCAACTACATCTACGCCTGCACCCGCATGCGTGTACGGAGGTCACGGTTGATTCCGCGCGAAGACTATCTCCGGATGCTGAATATGGGCCTGCCTGAGATTACCCGGTTCATCGGCGATACCTACTACCGGTCTGAGATCGATGAACTTGCTACCTCCTTCTCCGGTATTAACCTCGTCGAGGTGGCTTTGAGCTGGAACCTGGCCAAGGAGTACCAGAATATCCTGAAGCTTGTGCCCGGGGAACTGGAGTACTTCACTGCCAGCTACCTGCGCCGCTGGGATATACAGAACGTCGTCACCATCCTGCGTGGCAAGATGCAGAGTGAGCGATCTGACAGGATCAAAGAGGTTCTGGTTCCGGCCGGAAGGTTGGATAAGGTTGCTCTCGACCGCCTCCTTACTGAAGAGTCACCGGAACGGGTTGTCGAGGCGCTCAAGGGGGAGCCAATCTACCCGGTTCTTGAGGCGGAGCTTCCCGGTGCACTTGAGGCGGGATCGTTTGCCCACCTGGAGAACGAGCTCTACAAGGGTTACTATGCACAGCTCATTGCCGACGCCCGGGCAGGTATCAAGGGTGGGAAGATGTTCCTGAAGTATATCGAACTTGAGATCGATATAAGGAATATTCAGAACCTCTTCCGGCTCCGGGCCGGCCACGTCCATGAAGATGTGCGGGAACTGATGATCCCCGGCGGCTCGTTCTCGGTTGAGGAACTGCAACGGCTCTCAGGGATTACGGAGCGGGATGAGTTCATCGACACCCTGAAGAAGCAGATGAAAGCGCTCCCCCTCCTGAACGCGCTTGAGGCGATCCGGGGCAAGGAGCACCTCCACGAGATTGAGGTTGCGCTGACCCGGGTCCAGCTGGATCAGATGGAGCGGATGTCAAAGAGGTATCCGTTCTCGGTTCTCCCGGTCCTCGTATACCTGGAGGAGAAGAAGTACGAAGTCGCGAACCTTCGGGCCCTTGCCAGGGGCAAGGAAGCCAACCTTCCCGGTGAGCGGTTACACGGTTACCTGGTGATGTAGCATGGAGATCGCAGTTATCGGTACCAGTGAATTTGTTCTCGGTTTCCGGCTTGCTGGAGTCAGGAAGACCTATGCGGTCGAGACCGATGGGCGACTGGTCGAGCAGATCAATCAGGTGCTTGCGGATACGGATGTTGGCATCCTCGTGCTGAAGGGTAGCGACATGGAGCGGATCCCCCTGCGGCTTCGCACCACCCTCGAGAACTCTGTCAGGCCGACGGTGATCGCCATCGGCGGAGAGGAGGGCGGCCTGTCGATGAGAGAGAGAATCAAGAGATCGGTGGGTGTTGATCTGTGGAAGTAATGAAGAAAGGAACAGAAAGCAGGACTCAAGGAGTCCTGAAACGAATTTCAGGGCCGGTTGTCACTGCCGTCGGTCTCGACGCACACATGTATGATGTGGTGAAGATCGGCCATGAGGAACTGATGGGGGAGGTCATCAAGATCCAGGGTGAGAATATCATCATCCAGGTCTACGAGGATACCGCAGGCATCAGGCCCGGCGAACCGGTGGAGAACACCGGTCTGTCGCTCGCTGTCGAGCTCGGGCCCGGGTTGCTGACCAGTATCTATGATGGGATCCAGCGGCCGCTCGAGGTGCTCGTCGAAAAGATGGGAGACTTCATCGAGCGCGGCGTCTCGGCCCCGGGCCTCTCTCACGAGAAAAAATGGGAGTTCGTACCCACGGCGAAGGCAGGCGATGTCGTCAAAGCCGGCGATGTCCTCGGCACCGTCCAGGAGACGAATATCGTCCATAAAGTGATGGTCCCGCCGAACTCGAAGGGAGGCACGATCAAGAAGATCGCGGCCGGCAGTTTCACGGTTGATGAGACCGTCTGCACCCTTGAGGATGGTACCGAGATCACGATGCTCCAGCGCTGGCCGGTCCGTGTACCGCGTCCGACGAAGGAGAAACTCAACCCGGATATACCGCTGATCACCGGTCAGCGGATCCTGGATGGTCTCTTCCCGATCGCAAAAGGCGGAACCGCGGCCATCCCGGGCCCGTTCGGGAGCGGAAAGACGGTCACCCAGCAGCAGCTCGCGAAGTGGTCCGATGCCGAGATCGTCGTCTACATCGGTTGCGGCGAGCGCGGCAACGAGATGACCGAGGTGCTGACCGAGTTCCCGGAGCTTGAAGATCCGAAGACCGGCAAACCGCTTATGGAGCGGACGGTCCTGATCGCAAACACATCGAACATGCCGGTGGCGGCCCGTGAGGCGTCCGTGTATACGGGCATCACGATCGCCGAGTACTTCCGGGATATGGGCTACGATGTCTCGCTTATGGCCGACTCCACCTCGCGGTGGGCGGAGGCGATGCGTGAGATCTCAAGCCGTCTTGAGGAGATGCCCGGCGAGGAGGGCTACCCCGCATACCTTGCGGCACGCCTCTCTGAGTTCTATGAGCGGGCAGGCCGTGTCGTGACCTTAAACGGTGTTGAAGGCTCGGTCTCCGTTATCGGTGCGGTCTCGCCTCCGGGCGGCGACTTCTCAGAACCGGTCACCCAGAACACCCTGCGTATCGTCAAGGTCTTCTGGGCACTGGATGCGAAGCTCTCCCAGCGCCGGCACTTCCCGGCGATCAACTGGCTGGACTCTTACTCGCTCTACCTCGACTCGCTCACCGAATGGTACGATACCGAGGTCTCGCCTGAGTGGAATCCGCTCCGGGCGTGGGCGATGGCTATCCTCCAGAAGGAGGCTGAGCTCCAGGAGATCGTCCAGCTGGTCGGCTCCGACGCTCTGCCGGATGAGGAGCAGATCACCATCGAGGTGGCAAGGTTGATCCGTGAGGTCTTCCTGCAACAGAACGCCTACGATGCGGTGGATACCTACTGCTCTATGTCCAAGCAGTATGACATGATGAAAGCGATTCGGGCATACGCCGACCTCGCACGTGTCGCTCAGGCGAGCGGTGCAACCCCGCAGCAGATCGTCACCGTGAAGAGCAAAAATGACCTTCCGCAGATCAAGTTCATCAAGGACTACGAGCCGGCGCTCGAGAAGATCCTGAAGGACATGGAAGCTGAATTTGATGCAATGAGGGCGGCGTGACCATGAAGGAGTATAGAACGATAACACAGATCGCGGGCCCCCTGGTCTTTGTCGAGAAGACTGAGCCGGTGGGGTACAGCGAGCTTGTTAACATCGTGACCGCCGATGGCACAGTTAAGCGTGGTCAGGTACTGGACACGAGCGATGATATCGTGGTCGTCCAGGTCTTTGAGACTACGGCAGGTATCGGCAGGGATTCAGGTGTCCGCTTCACCGGTGAGACGATCAAGATGCCGGTCGGGAAGGATATGCTCGGTCGTATCCTCTCCGGCGGCGGGAAGCCGATCGACGGCGGCCCGGAGATCGTGCCTGAAAAGCGGCTCGAGATCACCGGCGCAGCCATCAACCCCTACGCCCGGGCATCCCCTGAGGACTTCATCCAGACGGGGATCTCGACGATCGACGGGACGAACACCCTCGTCCGTGGTCAGAAGCTCCCGATCTTCTCAGGGTCGGGTCTGCCCCACAACGATGTGGCGCTCCAGATCGCCCGGCAGGCAAAGGTGCCCGGTTCAACCGAGGAGTTCGCCGTGGTATTCGCTGCCATGGGTATCACCCGGGAAGAGGCCAACTACTTCATGGCCGACTTCGAGAAGACCGGTGCCCTCGAGCGCTCGGTCGTCTTCTTAAACCTTGCAGACGATCCGGCCGTCGAGCGGACCATCACGCCGCGTCTCGCGCTCACCACGGCGGAGTACCTGGCGTTCGAACTCGGGTACCACGTGCTCGTCATCCTGACGGATATGACCAACTACTGTGAGGCGCTCCGTCAGATCGGCGCGGCTCGTGAAGAGGTGCCGGGACGGCGTGGGTATCCGGGGTACATGTATACCGACCTTGCGGGCATCTACGAGCGTGCCGGTATCATCAAGGGCGTCAAGGGTTCGGTGACCCAGATCCCGATCCTGACGATGCCGGGTGACGATATCACGCACCCGATCCCCGACCTGACCGGCTACATCACCGAGGGTCAGATCGTGGTCAACCGTGAGCTGCACCGGAAGGGTATATACGCACCGATCAACGTGTTGCCCTCGCTCTCCCGGTTGATGAACCTCGGTATCGGTGAAGGGCACACCCGTGAAGACCATAAGAAGGTATCGGACCAGCTCTACGCGGCATACGCCGAGGGGAACGACCTCCGGGGTCTTGTGGCCATCGTCGGGAAGGATGCTCTCTCCGAGCGTGACCAGACGTTCCTTGAGTTCGCTGACCTCTTCGAGGACCAGTTCGTCAGGCAGGGCCTGTATGAAGACCGGTCGATCGAGGAGACGCTCGATCTCGGCTGGAAGCTCCTCGCGACGCTGCCCGAAGAGCAGCTCGTGCGTATCGACCGCGAACTGATCCAGAAGTACCACCCGAAGTACCGAAAAGCCGCACAGGGGTAAGAGTCCGATGGCGCTACGAGATATAAAGCCGACCCGTTCCGAGCTGATCGCCCTGAAAAGACGGATCAAGCTCTCGGAGCGCGGCTACAACATCTTAAAGATGAAGCGCGATGGGCTGATCCTGGAGTTCTTCAAGGTTCTGCAACAGGCAAAAGATAGCCGTGGCGCACTTGTGGAGCGCTACGAGCACGCTATGGAGATGATCGCCCTCGCGGAGACCGTCGAGGGTGCTATCGGGGTGAAGGCCGCTGCATTCTCAACGGCCGACATCCCCGCCATATCGGTTGCGAGCAAGAACATCATGGGCGTTGTCGTCCCCGAGATCGAGGCGTCCTCGGTGCGGAAGGGCGTGCTCGACCGCGGCTACGGGATGCTCGGCACATCTGCCGTCATCGATGAGGCCGCGGAGGCGTTTGAGGAACTGGTCGAGGCCGTCATCGAGGCAGCTGAGATCGAGACAACCATGAAGCGACTGCTCGATGAGATCGAGAGCACCAAGCGGCGCGTGAATGCGCTCGAGTTCAAGGTGATCCCGGAACTCACCGAGGCCAGTGACTTCATCAAGATGCGGCTCGACGAGATGGAACGTGAAGAACTCTTCCGCCTGAAAAAGATTAAGGCAAGGAGCGCCTGATCAGGGGTAGAGGTGATCCCTGGTGGAGATCGGTACGCTTGCTGCTTCGGGTAAATTGACGGGAACGGTGATGTTACGGGTGGATTTCAACTCACCCATCGATCCCTCATCGAACCAGATACTGGATGACAAGCGGTTCCGCGAGCACCTGCCGACGGTGCAGGCGCTCGAGGATGCCCGGCTTGTCGTCCTGACGCATCAGAGCAGGCCTGGCAAGAAGGACTACACGACGCTTGAAGCGCATGCGGCGAAACTGGAACGGTTACTCGGCCGCCCGGTGACGTATGTGGATGATATCTTCGGGCGGTGCGCCCGGGAAGCTATCCGGAATGCGAAGCGTGGGGATGTCCTGATGCTTGAGAATCTCCGGTTTTCTGCTGAGGAGAATCTGACCTTAAAGCCTGAGGAGGCGAAGAAGACCATCCTTGTCCGGAGACTGGCGTCGATGGCCGATTCATACGTCAACGACGCTTTCGGCACAGCGCACCGGTCTCAACCATCGATCGTGGGGATGCCTCTCGCGCTTCCGTCGGTGGCCGGTCTCCTGATGGAGAAGGAGGTCGCAAACCTCTCCCGGGTCTTTTTGGGCGCTCCACGTCCGATCACCTTTGTCCTCGGTGGGACGAAGGTGGATGACTCGATAGCTGTCGCGAAGAATGTCCTCGAGCGGGGGACCGCCGACCGGGTGATCATCGTCGGTGTGGTGGGGAACGTCTTTTTGCTCGCGGCCGGCTACGACATCGGTCAGCCCTCGATCCAGCTCATCGATCACCTGGGCTACCGGGACGAGGTCGCCCGCGCAGGCGAGCTCCTCGAGGTCTACCGCGACCGGATATCTCTGCCGCGCTCGGTCGCCGTCCGTGAGGATGGGGAGCGGGAGGAGTACCGGGTCAGCGATATACCGGAGGACGGCCAGGTGCTGGATATCGGGAGTGAGTCGATCAGGAACTTCACCGAGGAGATCACTGAGTCCGGGACGGTCGTGGTGAACGGTCCTGCCGGGCTTTTTGAGGAGGAGGAGTTTGCCATCGGCACCTATGACCTCCTGCGGGCCGCCTCCACCGTGGAGTTCTCGGTTGTGGGTGGCGGGCACTCGGGCGTAGCGATCGAGCGACTCGGTCTTGAGGACCGGTTCTCGCATATCTCCACCGGTGGTGGAGCGGCTATCGAGTTTTTGACCGGGAAGAAGATGCCTGCCATCGAGGCGCTGGAGCTATCGCGGGAGATCTTTGGGTGAGTGCCACTGTGCCCTTTCCTCTTCTACGAGGTGGTCGGGGTGCTGATCGTTGTTTTTCCCGCCCTGTATTGTGTCTCACCGAGGATGGTGCTCAGGTGTGACGAAAAAGCGTGAGGTGGGGGGCGCCACACCCGGAACTTCGTGGCCTGGTTGTAATCCACTGAACACTGATCACTGGTGGGGGCGTCGCATATTGTGGACCGCCCCCGGCCGAATGGTTGTATGATGCCTGGTGGGTGTAGGTGTTTTTGTGGTAGGTTGTGATGATCACTGACTGGAATCGAATATTTGATGATCGCTGGGTGTGGTCTTACCCCGATCCAGTTTCTATAATGATGATTATATAATATTTTCCAGTAAATATTTGGTTGATTATAATACTTATAATAGTAAAATATCCCTCCAAATATGTTTTTTAGCCGTTATCTCTCCTGAAAAGCATAAAAAAATGATCGGTTCCTTTATATACAGGATCTCTATCTGATGGGGTGCATCGGTGGATTGCCGGGACCCGCGCTTCCTGCCGGGTTCACTCCTGGAGGAGTACAACCCGGGAACCGACCGGAATCCCGATATCGGCCCCGATCGGGCCGCACTTGACCGACATCATATAGGCGATGGGGGGGAGGTCGCGGCAATCCGAGAGTGATTCGTAGTTGGCCATCCCCTTGGCGATGATGAGTGTCGCGTGGTCAAGGGCATCGGCAAGGACCGGCGGGACCATATCCCGGTTGAGACCGAGTTCGGCAATCCCGTCTGTTGTGGTGGTGAGCAGATCCACGCGACGATCGAGTCCGACCGCCAGTGCATCCTCAAGGGTCGCGTCGTTTAAGATGGGTGCGCCCCGGACGGCAAAGGTGACGTGAGATCCATTTCTGGTGAGGTGATCCGCGAGGAGCGCATCAAAGACGATCTCTCCGCAGTTGTCGGCGAGATAGACTACGCGGGATGTGAGGGGTTCTATGGATGTGGTATCGTCGACGGTCAGCCCTGCCGCAAATTCCTTGCGGAAGAACTCGACGAAGTTATCGGTGACGGTGTGGGCTTTTGACCCATAATCCAGCGTATTCCCGATGACCGCCGCGAGCGCGAGGTCGCGGAATGTTGAGAGATCGCCACGCACCTGCCGGCAGACTGCCATCGCATCCTCGTTGTTCGCTCTCTTTAAGGCGCGGTAGGGGTCGTTATCGCCGATCATCTGGTACGCGAGGCGGTGCACCCGACTCGCTATGACAGGAGCGGGCACCGGGTCTTCGAGGATACGCTTGAGCAGGTTCTGGCACGCGTTGACGATCTCCTGGATGCGTGCCTCATCATCGATGCAGAGCCGGCTTTCGTACTCGACACGGGAGATCAGACAATCTGTGCAGCTCGGTTGAAGTCTCATGATGCAGTTAACTGGATCGGGGGATGAGAAAAATGGTACGATGGGGCCACTGCGATTCGAACGCAGGTCAGAAGACCCCCAGTCTCCTAGGATGCCAGGCTACCCTATGGCCCCTCCCTCATACTATGTGACTGAATCACACATATATCTTCGCTTCAGGAGGGGTGCGGCGAGGCTATACACGCGTTCTTTTGTACTCTTCGACGCTCCGTGTCAGATGTTCGAGTTCATTATCGGTAATCTCCATTCTGCCCGTCAGTGAATCGACCTCTGTGAGGAGCTGCTGGATGCGCACGTACATCACGTACATGATAAACAGCAGACAGATGATGGTCACAGAGAGCAAGACTATCATGATCGCATTCATGTCCATTATCATTCTCTCCTGAATAGTGCGCGCGCGAATCGTTCAATAAATCCTTCCTGTACTGTTTCGGGATCTTCCCGGGCAGGAATGTCTGCCATCGTAGCCGCGATCCTCCTGAATGCTTTTGACGATTCGGATCCGGGAAATTTCACGGAGACCGGCGTTCTGGCTGCCGCCGCTCTCCGCACATGCGCGTCCTCGGGGATCGTATCGATGATCGGCACACCGAGGGTCTTCTCGATCTTTCTCCAACTCGTATCGTTGCCCTCCAGTGTCGCCCGGTTGAGAATCACTCCCCCGACGGCGCCACCGATCATCTCCGTCAGGATCTTGATCTTCAGCGCATCCACAAGTGAGGAGATCTCAGGGTTCACAACCAGTATCACCTCATCTGCAACCGTGAGCGGCAGGACGACATCGCTACCGATGCCGGCAGGGGTATCGAGGAGCAGAAATTCGCACCGGTCGGTGAGATCGTGCATAACGTCCTTGAGCCGTTTCGGGTCTGCATCCCGAAACCCCTTGAGTGAGAGGCCACTTGGCACGATCTTCAGGCCATATGGTCCTTCGTAGGTCGCATCCTGGACTCTCGCCTTCCCGGCCAGAACCTCGTGGAGTGTTACCGGTGTCTCCGCAAGCCCCATGACCAGTCCGAGATTGGCCATACCCATATCTGTATCGATGATACAGGTCTCCCTGCCGTATTGGGCCAGTGCCGTTCCGAGATTTGCGGTGACGGTTGTCTTTCCCGTTCCGCCTTTTCCAGAAGTAATGGTGTAGGCCCTGATCATCTGAAACCGACTCAACAATAGGTTGTAGCACTTTTATTTATATTCATTTGTTTTGCTCTAGACCGAGGCGGACTGGATATATGCTTCTGACCTCTGTGGGGATCTGATCCCGCCATCCGGGGGTAGTATGCCGGGAGAAGATCCCTGAAGATCCTGAAGTGCACCGGGTACCCATGCTTCCGTGAGGAATCTATTGGGGTCGGACCATGCATGGGTATCGTGCACCTCTGTATTGAGGTAAGTTATGTTGCAGGGGTCAACGCCGCTTGCTGTTTATTAAACAGCGCCAGGTAACAGCGCATACACGGGAATAGATCCCTGTGCAGAGAGGAGAAATACAACCAGAGCGATATGGGAGCCTGGATCGGAAGGCCCGGCAAGCGCTCCATCCGACTGCCTCAGGGAGGTCATCGGGAGAGATGGTAAATCCACCGCCCCACCCGGATCCCCGGCGCTTCTCCTGCAGGGTCGTCAATGCTCGACACCGCGCCGCTTGAGATCTTCCGATTTCTTCTTCGAGCACATTTCACAGCGGAACTCGGGTTTCGGGTCATCCGTCCTGTCGTAGTCCTTCGCCCTGACCAGCCGGTAGCCCCGGGCGACCGTGCCGCAGTCCACGCACCTGACCTCTTCCCGGACCTCCCACTGGGCGGCGAGCGCCTGCGAGGTGAATATGAACCGGTCGACCCAGAAGAATATGAGACCGCCGATGAGGTTTGCTATGACCGTGGCGGTGAGCGCTCCGAGGCCCGCGAGCAGGTAGAGGACGCCGGCGAGGATCGGCGTCGAGAGTTGCCACCGGATGAGGTAGAGGCCGTAGCGCTTAATATTTACATTCATGAATGAAATTTACCGGTTCCTGTCATAAAATCTGGTGCCGGCTACCAGGCCTCCTCTCCCGGGCAGGGGAGGCCGGATTATCAGAGTTCCGGCACCTGATGAATCGTCAGGCGAGGACCAGGATCCGGCGGGTCAGGCTCTTGTGCACCCGTTGCTCGTGTGCCTGCAGTATGGTGAAGTGCCGGGCGGCGATATCGGTGATATCGCGGTGCGTGACGATGACCGCGCGCCTCCCGGGCTGCAATATACGGCGGATCTCGGCGAGCGAACCGTCATAGAGTTCATTCATGCTCTCTGCACGGATCCGGACCGACTGACCGTAGGGGAGATCGGTCACGACCGCGTCGAGGGAGTGATCACAGAGTGGGATCGCTGTGGCATCGGCGATCATCGCATCCGCCCCCGGGAGGTTCTGCCGGTAGCCGGTGACCATCAGGGGGTCAAAATCGCTCCCGAGGATCCGGGCACCGATCTCGCGTGCCTCAAGGAGGATACCGCCGGTGCCGCAGAAGGGGTCGAATATCCGTTCTCCGGGCCGGACCAGGGATATGTTTATGAGCGCCCGGGCCATCCGGGGCATCATAACACCGGGGTGGAAGAACGGCCGGCGCATGGGGTTTCGGAACTCAAACCCCCCCCGGTCGATCCGGAGGAGGACGCGGCCGAAGTAGCAACGGTCCTCCGAGGCGACGGCCCGGTACTCCTCTACCGGCCTTTTGAGCGATACCGGACCGTCGATCCGGCTCCCGATCAACCGCTCCAGGTCGAGCTGTGAGGCCTCCATCCGGCTCCCCTGGACCTTCTTCACCCTCCCGGCGAACGGCTTCGTGGTCGTGATGGCGAGGTCGGCGAGGAGTGCCGAGAACGCCTCTATCGTCGGTTCGCACTCCCCGAGGTACTCCATCACCACATGCGCCAGGGCAAGGCGCCCGGCGATCCCGGGGTCCGGAGACTCAGCGACCGCCACCTGGAGCCGGGCATCGAGGACCCTGCCCACACACTCCAGTTCCGCGATCGGGAGATCCGGGTGCTCACCGGAGAGCTCGAAGAGGAGTTTCATCTCCATGGTATTGGCGTGGCGCGGTGATAAAACGCGTGCCCGGCCGGGCGTCCCCTCATCTGGTGCGGCACGGGCGCACCACACCCCGGTGGTTTTTGCGGCATGCTACCTGTGGCTCCGGATTGAGGTTCTGCGCCCGGAGGCGCGAAAATTCAGCGAAACAATCCACCCGGGATCCTCAATGCATAGCGCACCCTGCGGGCGTATCAGCCCGGATCCAGTCACCCCTCAAACCACCCTCCTGAACTAACCCTTGAACTATATAAATCCTGCTCAGAAAGCCAAATATCCTCTAACCTCATCTCCGTCCTCATAGAATTCCAAAGATATATATAGGAGTGTCTGGTTCATACCAATGAACTAAAGGTGTCAATATGCAACTGCCACGAGGTCGGTTCCATCGCCTCATCAAGTCCACGACAACCCGTGCTTTGATGGAAGAGATGGGCTCAAAACAGTTTACCGGGATCTGCACGATCGTTCCTGGCAGTGGGAGTGCTGTACTGGTATTCGATGAAGGTCTGGTGGTGCTTGCTGAGTATGGTGGCATAAAAGGGCAGCAAGTACTTGAGACGATCCAGGAGGGTATTGAGGGTGAAGTAGCGGCAGAACTGAATCTTCTGACGCCTGAGCAGATACAACTCACCCTGGAATTTAACCCGTCGTTTGCGACCGGGATCCAGAAGGATTCCCCGCCGGGTAAGGCAACCCCCGGAGGTGTGAGGTCATTCACTAACCCCGGGAAGACTCCTGCAACACCTGTATCGAAACACCGGACAGGATCCTCTGCTGAGAGGCGCCGGATCCCCATGCCCGGGGTAAAATCCGCACAGGAGACGACTGCACCACCCCCACTATCAGGGGATGGCGAGATTGATGCACTCATCAGGAACATGGAAGAGATAGATGTCGATCAGCTCGTCAGTAACTTCAGGGTGGATTGCAAGACCATGCTTAAAAAGATCCATCTTGATCACCTTATCCAGGAGAAGGATGCATAAATGCAGGAGTTGATAACAGAGTGAATTCAATAGACATTATCCAGTTTTTCCTCCTGGTCATCACGATAACGATGGTGGCCGGGTTTGCTGGTGTTGTATACTACCTCGGGAAGATCTATCAGGTTCTCACCAGACCGGAGTACGAGGGTTCCACCGGCGGTACGGGAACGCCCGGAGAGCCGTCCCGCGCCGGACCTGCGCCCCTCCGAAGAGAGATCGACCCCTGGAGAACCGGGAGCCTTGAGGAGAGCCTGGGGGCGATCACCAGGAAGTACGGCCTCGCCTCCTTCACGCTGGCGACCGCAGATGGTCTCCTGATCGGTTCAACAAAGAAGGATGCGGAGGATGAGGCAGCCAGGTGCAGCTACCTCTACACACAGGGGAGGGTGCAGGACGAGACCGGGGTGGAGCTCTTCGGTATTCCCCACTGTGGGGAGACGGTTATCGGTATAGCCTGCCCTTCGGAGCCTCTCTCCACCGAATTGACAGATGCGCTTGAGCAGGATACCCGGGATGTCCTGAACCACTGGGCATAGGGTTGAATACCAACAGTGAGTGGTTATATGGTAAAAGTATACACAATTGCATCCGGTAAAGGCGGCACCGGTAAAACGACGATCACAGCGAACCTGGGGCCGATGCTGGCACAGTATGGAAAGAAGACATGTATCCTGGATGCCGACGTCGGGATGGCGAATCTCGGTCTCATCCTGGGGCTTGAGGGCATGCCGGTGACCCTGCACGAGGTGCTGGCAGGGAAAGCACGTGTCAAGGACGCCATCTACGACGGCCCGTTCGGTGTAAAAGTGGTGCCGTGCGGTCTCTCCCTGCAGGGCTTTCAGCAGGCGAGTCCGGAGCGGTTGAAGGATGTCATGACCGACCTCGTGAGCGAGTTTGACATCCTGATCATGGATGCTCCTGCCGGGATAAGCAGGGATGGTGTCATCCCGCTGACGATCGCTGATGGGGTAATCCTTGTCATAAATCCCGAAATTTCCGCTATAGTTGATTCCTTGAAGACAAAGATCCTGACCGAGACGGTCGGCGGGCATGTAGAGGGTGCTATCGTCAACCGGGTCTTCAATTCCGGAGACGAGTTCAATCACGCACAGATGGAGAAGCTCCTCGGGGTCAGGGTGCTCGGTGTGGTTCCGGAAGATGCGAATGTGCGGCGTGCATCAGCCGGCCGGTCTCCGGTCGTGGTGAAGTATCCCGCATCCGGCGCATCCAGGGCGTTTAAGCGTATATCAGCCGATATAGCAGGCATCGAGTACGTTGAGGAAGAGAACTCTACGTCACGGGAGGGGTTCGTCGAGCGACTGGCCCGGGCCCTCTTCCGGTCGAAGGCCCGGGATGGTTGAGGGAGGCTCCAGACTGCCTGCCGCTGCCACCGGAAAAAGCGATAGATAGATCCTCACCCCTCCTTTCTACAGATATCCCCTCCATTCTTTTCACCTGACATAGGATCCTGCGAGCGTCATGGAATTTTTGGACCTGTGCTCTTGAGGAGAGATCTGGTGCCCGGATGTTCACAGCGCCGCAAATTGTCCTGATGGCGACGTAAAAGGATGAAATCGCTAAATCTTATGTTTGGTGCCTTGTTATTGTGGTTAATGAGTTATATATAACTATATTTTTATAGCAGAAGATAGTAACCACACTCAGAGGCTGATAATGGATATACGTGTGGATAAGGACGCATGCGTCGGGTGCGGTCTCTGCGTCAAGGATTGCCCGATGCATGTGTACGAACTCCAGGACAATGTAAGTGTCCCGGTCAGGCCCAACGACTGTATGGGGTGTCTCTCCTGCCACGAGATCTGCCCGGCCCAGGCCCTTGAACATCGTGGTATCTATCCTGCCCGGCGGCACTATATCGACATAAAAGTCTGTGAGATGCTCCGGAAGGTGATCTGATGAGCGCCAGCTACATCGACGAGATGCACGAAGCCTTCCGCTCCGAGCTCGTCTATCGTCCTGAGGAGATCCCCCTTGAGTGCACACCAGGCCCGAAGGAGATGGAACAGACGCTCCACGGCGTGATGAAACTCAACGGCCTGATCATCAGGTCGCTCGAAGAGATCGCCGGCAGGGGAGCAAACGCGGTCACATACCGGGCCGGGAAGAAGTTCGGTCACGAGATCGCCAAGTACTTCCAGAAACGGGAAGACGTAGAAGGGGCGCTCCGCGAGCTCTCCGACCTCTTACGCGGCCAGTACTCGTTTGAAGTCTGGAAGCCCGAGGGTGAAGAGTCGTTCATCATCGAGAAGGACGGTGAGACCTTCATCTACCTCGTCTTCCACGACTGTATCGTCCGCCAGACGCTCAGGCGCAACGGTCTTGAACAGGGCGGTCCGCTCTGCCAGACTCTCTACGGTTACGTCGTGGGCGCGATCGAAGAGATCACCGGCAGGAAAGCCCGGCTGGAGATCGTCCATACCGGCCCGAACGCCTGCCTGAAGAAATTGATCCTGAAATGAGGCGGAGTCATGAAGATCGCTATTGAGGAACTGGCCGGGTGTTCGGGATGCACGATCGCGGTGCTCGATCTCCACGAGATGCTCCTTGATGTCATCGAAGCGGCTGACATCGTATACTCCCCGGTGATCATGGATGTGAAAGAGCCCCCCGGGGATATCGATATCGCATTCGTGACCGGTGCCGTCCGGAACGAAGAGAACCATGAACGCCTCAAAAAGATCCGGAGATGCTCAAAGACGCTTGTCGCGCTTGGAACCTGTGCCTGCTACGGCGGTATATCAGGTCTCTCGATGCTGAGCTCAAACGAAGACCTCTTCCGGTACATCTACCAGGAGGTGGAGACGGCAAAGCCTGACGGGGTTATCCCGACCGATGTGCCGCCGTTCCTCTACCGGGCGTTCGCTGTAGGCGATCTTGCAAAGATCGACTACTACATCACGGGCTGCCCGCCAAAGGAGGCGTTTTTGAGGGAGATCATCCCGGCGATGATCGCAGGCGATACCCTTGAACTCTCGCGCAAATCCGTCTGCTCGGAGTGTGACCGGTTCATGGGGCCGGTCGAGAACTGGTCCCTCAAGCACCGGCACGAGGGTGTGCCCGACCGCGAGCACTGTCTGCTCGGGCAGGGCTACCTCTGCCTCGGGAGTGTCACGTTCGGCAGGTGCGGGGCGGCCTGCCCGAAGAACAACATACCGTGCCACGGGTGCAACGGACCGTCGCTCGATATACTCCGCGAACCCTGCCGGGACATATACAACATGATGGTGCGGCGGATATCGGACCTCACCGATAAGCCGGCGAAGGAGGTGGAGAAGGAGCTCTACGACGTCGCTCACACGATGTATGCCTTCACCATCGGGAGCCTGATAATGGAGGACAAAGAGACGTCAAAGATTCGCGATCTGGTAAAGGAGAGGGGACGATGAAGGAGATCACGATCAGCCCGGTGACCCGGGTGGAGGGCCATGCCAACGTGAAGGTCTTCCTCAACGATCAGGGGGAGGTTGATTCGGCGCATTTCCAGGTCGTGGAGCTCAGGGGGTTTGAGAAGTTCCTCGTCGGGGCGGCGATCGAGGAGGCGCCCCGGATCACACCCCGGATCTGCGGTATATGCCCGTCAGCCCACCACCTGGCGGCGGCGAAAGCGACCGACCGGATATTCGGTGTTGAACCGCCGGCGACCGGGAAGAAACTCCGGGAACTCCTCAATATCGGGCAGTTCATCCACTCCCACTCCCTCCATTTCTTCATGCTCGCGGCGCCTGACTTCATCCTGGGCTACGATGCGCCGGCGGAGGAGCGAAACGTCATCGGACTTGCCCGCCACTCGCCCGATATCGTGAAGAAGGCTATCGCTGTCCGGAAGTTCGGGCAGCGCCTGACCGAGGCGGTCGGCGGCAAGCCCATCCACCCGTCAAACGCTCTGCCGGGGGGTATGTCGATACCGCTCACCGAGGGGAAGCGGGCTGAACTGGCCACCATGGCTGGTGATGCGCTCACGATCGCTCGTGATGGGTGGGACCTCGCACGCGGTCTCCTCGATGGCGTCGATACCGGTGTCGGCGCCGTTGAGACCGGGTTCCTGGGCATGACCATGCACGGGGTCCACTCGACCTACGAGGGGCCTGTCGCGGTGCTCGGGCCTGATGGGGGCAGGGTCGGTTCGTTCTCGGGGGCGGACTACACGGATTTCATCGAGGAGTACTCGGAGGACTGGTCGTACCTGAAGTTCTCCCGGCTCAAGGGCGGAGGCTACTACCGTGTCGGGCCGCTTGCCCGGCTTAATGTCGTGGAGAAGATGGGAACCGAGCATGCGGACAGCGCCCTCGCCGAGTACCGGGAGCGGTTCGGCACCGTTACGCAGGCCACGCTCGCCTACCACCTGGCACGCTACATAGAGTTTCTCTCTTCGTGTGAACGGGCGGTCGATCTCCTCTCAAGCCCGGAGATCACCGCCTCCGACGTCAGGGCCCCGGTGGGGAAGGTTGTGAACCGGCGGGGTATCGGGATCACCGAGGCTCCCCGGGGAACCCTGATCCACGACTACACCGTCAGCGAATCGGGCATGATTGAGCGGTGCAACCTCATCGTCGCGACATGCCAGAACAACTACGCGATCGACCGGGGTGTGGAGGATATGGCCCGCCGGGTGGTGGAGAACGGGGCGTTGACCGAGGGGGCGGCGAACCGTATCGAGATGATCATCAGGGCGTATGACCCCTGCATCTCGTGCGCGACGCACGCGATCGGGCGGATGCCTCTGCGGATTGAGTTTGTCAGAAGATGAGTGAGGTGAAAAGAGATGTTAAGACAGATCCTGGGAGAATTTCTCAAACTTGATGGAGTCACCGCCGCGGTTGTGGCGGGACGGGATGGCTTTGTGATCGAGAGTGTCGTCGCCGGCGACGTGGATGTCGAGGCGCTGGGCGCGATGGCATCGACGGGCATGGGTACGTCTGAAGCGATGAGCAACGAGCTCGGGAAGGGGGAGATGCACCAGATGATCGTTGAACTGGAGAACGGCCCTATCCTCCTCTCCCCACTCTCCGATGACGAACTTATCGCCATTGTAGCGAACGCAAACGTCAATGTCGGGCGGATCCGCTACGAACTGAAGAAGAACAAGGACCGGATAATCGCTGCCCTGTGAGACCGATGCTACCGGATGGCGTCTCGCTTGGACGATTGCAGGGACCTCTTGGGGGCCTTGCATCCATCAGCCCCGGTTTCACGGGCGCAGTGCGCATCAGCGGTTCCGGAGGGGTTGGTTTTGTTCTCCTCCAGGGCGGGGATCCGTATGCGGCCGCGTTTGAGGCGACCGGTGAGAGTCAGCCCCTCAACGGATACGAAGCCTACCGGTACCTGCTCGACCAACCGATGCTCGCGTACGAACTCATCGCGTATACATCCGGGGAGACCGGGATTGCCCGGGCGGTCTCAGAGAAGGCCGGGTGCCTGATGGGCGAAGGCGGCGTAAAACCGGCCGTTCCTGCTGAGTCACCCGATGCCGGGTATCTCGAACGTATCGCGCGCCAACCGGGTGTCATCGCCGTCTCGGCCTTCCACGAGGGGTTTGCCCTCCAGTCGCTGGGTAGCGCGGATTTTGAGCAGGTGGCTGCGGTCGCTGAGGATCTGCTCCGCGCCGGCACCCGTATCACCGGGGATATGGATATGGGGGATCTCTCCCAGGTGATCCTCGAGACCCCGGCAGGGAAGATCATCATCGCACCCTACCGTGACCTCTCGATCTGCGTGCTGGCAAGGCCCGATGCAAACCTCGGCCTGATCAGGCTCTCGATACGGAGCATACCGGGTCGGAACGATCCCTGAGGGCGGGGACTCCGCCGGGGTGTTGCCGCCCGGAGCCCCGGTTCTCTTAACGGGAGGGTGCGTGTGGTCTGGATTTTGCCGGGATTCCTCAACCGTTCATCCAGAACCGTTCTCCTGGCATTCCCTATCTCTTCAGCCCAAATAGTGAAATACCAGGGGCACACTATATCAGATCGGTAACCGTCCCATAACGAACTCACGATTATCGGGAAGGAGGTTGTGATATGAAGAAAGGTTTTGCAACAAACATCGAGAAGGATACCGTGGAGAATACCTTATTCCGCAAGGTTCTCTACACTGGAAAGTTCAGCCAGCTTGTGCTCATGTGCCTGAAACCCGGCGAGGAGATCGGCGAGGAGGTACACGATGACATCGACCAGTTCTTCAGGTTTGAGGAAGGGGAGGGGATTGTCATGATCGATGGTGTAAATCATGTTGTTGAGGATGGTAGCGCTATCATTGTGCCAAACGGCGCGAACCACAACGTCATCAACACATCAAAGACAGAACTCCTCAAACTCTACACGATCTACTCACCGCCCGAGCACCGGGACGGGGTTATCCACAAGACCCGTGAAGAGGCCATGGCCCAGGAGGAGCACTTCGACGGGAAGACGACGGAGTAGATCCTCTACTCCGGAACCAGTTCCTCTTTTTTGTCTCTGGACACGGGCTTATGCGGCCGGTATGAATCCCATCCGCATGAGCAAAGTCTCTCAGTCCCGCACGATCTCGCCGCCCGCTTCCCGAATGGTCTTCTCGATATGCTGGAGCAGGTCGGCGTTGTGGGTGGCAAGGCCGAGCAGCGAAAAGCCCGCCACGAGCGGGATGGGTTTGAAGATCGCAAGCGGTGGTTTTCCGTCCTGGAGCGGACTTTCTCCCGGGGCGATGACGAGGGTCGTTCCGTCTCCCCAGACGGCGAGGTTACCGTAGCCCTGTGCATCCCAGATCTTTTTGATGATCTCGCGTGTATGTAACATTATTCTCTCACCGGAAGTGGGCCCGGAGAGGGTATCAACCTTCCGGATGGCGGCGGTGCTGATCGGGAACATCATCTGCTGGCGGCAGGAGCAAGGGGTCAACATTAAGGCTTTTCAGGCATGAGTTGTAATGATAAATGACGATCGGTCTTGAGATTATATTCCTCGGCATATCACTGCTAATTCTCATCAGTATCATCGCAAATAAGTTCTCAGAGAGACTCGGCGTCCCGGCGCTCCTCATATTCCTCATCGTCGGGATGTTCGCAGGTTCGGAGGGTCCG